>Ga0209540_10002563_pt1 | contig 12903 bp, 9 predicted proteins | sample BarGraIncu01121A_FD_184501 | JGI IMG/M metagenome (GOLD analysis project Ga0209540, IMG submission 184501) | Arctic peat soil microbial communities from Barrow, Alaska - Barrow Graham LP Incubations 011-21A (SPAdes) (version 2) | ecosystem: Environmental > Terrestrial > Soil > Wetlands > Peat... | reverse complement strand
GGTCGTTCGGACTCTGGGTCCCCCGGGTCCATCCGAAATCCGTGACCCATGGCGAGCGAGCCATGTACTTGATGGCCGCGGCATATTCCGCCTCATCACAGACTTCGACGTGCTGGATGATCGTGCGTCTCATCTCTTCTCCCTTCTAGTCACACTCACCTTCGCCACAGCCTCAAAGTGAGCGGCTCATTCCCACTCGATGGTGCCCGGCGGCTTGCTCGTCACGTCAAGCACCACGCGGTTGACCTCACTGACCTCATTGGTGATCCGGGTCGAGATCCTGGCCAGCACGTCGTACGGCACTCGGGTCCAGTCGGCGGTCATCGCGTCCTCGGAGGAGACCGGGCGCAACACGATCGGGTGGCCGTAGCTCCGGCCGTCACCCTGCACGCCGACAGATCGCACGCCGGCCAGCAGAACCACCGGGCACTGCCAGATGTCGCGATCGAGGCCGGCAGCGGTCAGCTCCTCGCGGGCGATCGCATCGGCCGCGCGCAGGATCGAAAGCCGCTTCGCCGTCACCGCGCCGACGATCCGGATGGCCAGGCCGGGACCCGGGAACGGCTGTCGCCACACGATCGCCTCGGGCACGCCCAGCTCGAGACCGACCTGGCGCACCTCGTCCTTGAACAACATGCGCAACGGCTCGATCAGCTTGAACTGCAGGTCATCCGGCAGCCCCCCCACATTGTGATGCGACTTGATATTGGCGGTGCCCGTGCCGCCACCGGACTCCACGACATCGGGATAGAGCGTGCCCTGAACCAGCCACTCGATGGGATGACGTTCCCCATCGGCCGACCCGACCAGATCGCGGGCTGCCTGCTCGAAGCAGCGGATGAACTCGCGGCCGATGATCTTGCGCTTCTGCTCAGGGTCCGAGACCCCGGCCAGTGCGGTCAGGAACTGCACGCGGGCATCGACGACAACCAGTGCAACCCCGGTTGCGGCAACAAACTCCTGCTCGACCTGCTCGGCCTCCCCGGAGCGCAGCAGGCCATGGTCAACGAACACACAGGTCAGATGGTCGCCGACCGCACGTTGCACGAGCGCAGCGGCCACCGAGGAGTCAACCCCACCGGAGAGCGCACAGAGCACCCGGCTTGAGCCGATCTGCTCACGAACCGCGGCGACCTGGTCCTCAGCGACATTGGACGCCGTCCAGTCCGCGGCCAGACCGGCCCCGCGAATCAAGAAGTTCTCCAGCACGCGTTGGCCATATGTGGAGTGGATGACCTCAGGGTGCCACTGCACGCCATACAGCCTGCGCTCGTCATCCTCGAAGGCAGCGACCGGCGCGCCCGCACTCGAGGCGGTGACCTTCATCCCGGCCGGCGCCGCCGTGACCGAGTCACCGTGGGACATCCAGACGGACTGCTCGGCGACCTGACCGTTGAACAGCGTCGAGGTGAGGTCGAAGACCGTCGCCCGGGTTGAGCCGTACTCGCTGAGACCGGTGTGGGCAACCGTTCCCCCAAGGGCCTGAACCATCGCCTGGAACCCGTAGCACATGCCGAAGACCGGGACCCCAGCCGTCAGCAGCGCGACATCCAGAGCCGGCGCGCCCTCGGCATAGACCGACGACGGCCCACCGGACAGGATCACGGCCGCCGGGCTCTTGGCCAGCATCGCCGCCACCGGCATGGTGTGCGGCACTACCTCGCTGTAGACATGGGCCTCTCGCACCCGGCGGGCGATCAACTGGGCATACTGCGCCCCGAAGTCGACGACAAGCACGGGCCGCGCAGCAAGTTCAGCGAGGGTCTCAGTCACGGGGCTACGCTACCGGTGCGTCCTGGCTGGCGAGTTGGGCCTCGACTTCGCGCGCCACATTGCGCTCGACGAAGAACGGCAGCAACGGGACGAAACCGGACATCATGGTCAGGATCATCCGCGGCAGGCTCCACTCCACCTTGAAACCAAGGTTGGCGATGGCGAGGACGAACACGAAGAAGATGGCACCGTGAATCGGGCTCCAGACCGCGGACGGCCCGCCCTTGCCGAACCCTCCGTTGATCACGATGATCACGATGAGCACAATCAGGGCACAGCCCGCCGTGATCGCCATGACCTTGAAGAACCCGAGGGCCTTGCGTGCCGCGGCCACATCGCGTATCGGACGAACCTGCTCAGACATTCGTTGCCTTTCCTGTTTCACCGACGGGAGCCAACACGTCGTGGTTGTCGGTGTCGTGGCTGTGGGTGTGGCTGTCGCGACTGTCCTCGTAGTCGTCGCGAACCATCCTCCACCACATGTACGCGGCAAAGAGCGCGAAGGCCCACCACTGCAGGGCGTAGGCCGCATTGCGCCAAGAGAGCCCGCCGCCCACCAGTGCAGGTGGGGGTACCCGCTGCACGGCCGGGGACACGACAGACGTCACGTCCGGCTGCTCGGCCGTGCCAAAGACGAAGGCGTTGTACAGCGTGCCGGGCCAGCGGTTGACCAGGACGGACAGGTCCAGAACAGCCATCTGCCCGTCAGGCAGGGTGGAGTCAGCTTGAGCTGAGTCCCCCGTGGGCGACTCACCCGGCGCCAAGGTCCCGGACACAGTGACCTCGGTGGCGGTGCTGGGGGCGACCGCCTGTCCGGGATCCGTCACGAACCCCCGCACGACGGCGATCCGGGCACCGGTGGACCGCACGACCAACGGTGTCACGACCCAGTATCCGCGCCGATCCCGAAGCATCCGCGGCGTCACGAGGACCTGCTCGGACCCGTCATACCGACCCGTCGCAGTGATCCGGCGGCCTGTGCCGTCGCTCGGAAAAGGACCGTGTGGGGTCAGGACCTCGGCGATGTCGGCGACCGTCCGCGTCGGCGCGGCACGGACCGGCTCTGCGCGACCCTTGTCGCGGGCGACGTTGAGCTGCCAGAGCCCAAGCACCCCAAAAACGGCCATGACGGCGACCACGATCGCCAGGAGCCCCAACCATCGAGGCTTCAACGCGGTTTGCAGCACCGGCTCAGGCTAATTCACCGAAGCCGCCTCCGCATCCGGCCATGACACTCCTGCGCCTATGACGTAGAGCGCTTGTTGTCGTCGAAGACCATGATGCTGCCGCCGTAGCAGGCGACCCAGATTGAACCGGTCGTCGGCTCGTAGGCGATGCCGATCGGGTGGTAGTCAGTGGCGGTCTTGGCGATCTGCCTGAGGTCAGAGGTGCGCAGCTTGGACACGGTGGACGACTCGTAGTTGACCACGTAGACCGCCAAACCGTCGCTGGAGATCGCCATCGAGCGGGGCTGCCGGCCTGTGGAGACCGTGGCGAGCACGTGGCCGTCCACGGCGTCCACCTTGCTCACCGTGCCCGAGCTGTTGTTGGTGACGTAGAGGTACTTGCCGTCAGGGGAGATCACGATGTGGCGGGGCCCGTTGCCGGTGTGGGCGAACGCCGAGACCTCCTTCGAGGCCAGGTCGACCTTGGCGATCCGCTGGCTTCCCATCACCGCGACGAATGCGGTCTTGCTGTCCGGCGCGATCGCGATGCCACGCGGGTAGGCCCCGCCGATCGGGATCGTCGCGACCAGCCTGGCCGTCTTGACGTCGACCACAGACATGGTCCAGGAACACCAGTTGGTGACCAGGACTGTGGAGTCGTCCGGAGTGACCGCGACGTACTTCGGGACCGCGCCGACCGGGATGACCTGGTCGATCTTCAGCGTCGTGGTGTCGATCCGGTAGAGGAAGCTCTTGTCCGGGGCCGATGCGGGGTTGCAGGTGTCGAGGCCCTCGGGCCCGAAGTTCTTGCCGTACATCGAGTAGTTGGAGACGTAGACGTGCCTGCCGTCATGGGTGAAGGCAGCCTCGACAGGTGCGCCCCTGGAGGTACCGGGGTGCCCGTCGATCCCGAAAAGCGACAGGTCAACCGAGTCGTCGACCGTGTCCTTGAGCTTCCCGTCCGGCGTGAAGACTGAGATCGTGTGGGTGTACATCATGTTCTGGGCGGTCACCAGACCGGTCGGAGAGGCCACGACCGACTTGGGGCTCAGGTTCCCGGTGATTCGCTCACGCCGGACGAAAGCCGTCTGGTCAGCGGGCGGCAGGTGGACCTGCACCCTCAAGCCGCCTGTGCCAGCCGGTCTCGTGGTGTCCTCACGCTCGGACGTCCAGGCAGCCCACGCTGCGGTCATCACGACAAGAATGGCCAGGCCCCCGACGATAAGGCGCCGACGAGCATAAGGCGCAGTACCGATCATCGTTGTGTGCCCTCTGGTATGACGCGCTGTCTGGCGACCTCTGGTATCACGCGCTCGGGATAGTTACGCATCCAGGCTAGGGCAACCGGTCCCAGCGACTTGAGGAACCCTCACCTAGGAGTACTGCCTCCAGACGCGTATGCCGCCCCCTGCGTCGGGCGTGGGTCGTGACCTCCACGGTTCGGCCAGAACGACAGGGCCCGCTCGGCCTGCGCGGTGATGGTGAGCGCCGGGTTGACTCCGAGATTCGCCGACACTGCGGATCCGTCGACGATGTGCAGCCCGGGGTACCCCCACACCCGGTGCCACGGGTCCACCACACCCTTGGCCGGGTCGTCGCTGATGACCGCACCACCGAGCAGGTGTGCCGTCATCGGGATGTCCACGATCTCGCCAAGTGAGCCACGTGGCAGGGCCCGGACGCCGCCAGCGCGCTCCTGCAGACGGATGGTCAGCTGACGAAGAGCCTTGTGCCCATTGGGGATCCACGTGGGGTTGGGCTCACCGTGCCCTTGTCTCGAGTTGAGGCCGACCCCACCTCCGAGGCGACGCCTGGCCGACACGGTCAGCGAGTTGTCGCGGGACTGCATGACCAGGCCGATGATGGTGCGCTCGCTCCAGTGCCAGACCGAGACTGAGCGCAGGAAGATCACGGGGTGCCGGGCTGACTGGGCCAGGAAGCGCACCGGCCGCGGCACGGGCCCACCGCCCTCGACCAGGATCGTGGCGAGCAGCCCCATCGCGTTGGACCCCTTGCCGTACCTCACGTTCTCGACGTGCGTCTCCTCGTCGATGTGGAACGAGGAGGTGATCGCCACGCCCTTGGTCAGGTCGATGTCGCGCGGGACGCGCGTTGTCATTGCGCCACCCAGAGCCTCGGAGTTGGTCCGGGTCAGCCCACCGAGGGCAGGCGAGAGATCACCCAGCAGCCCGTCATACGACATCCGCTGCAACAGTCGCTGCGTCCCCCAGGCGCCCGCCGCGAATACCACCTGCGACGCGGTGACTGTATGGCGACCCTTACGAACCCAAGCCCCGGTCACCTCGGTCGTCACGCGGTATCCGGCGCCGCGCCGACCCTCGTCGATCGGCTCGACGGCGACGACCGTACGCAGCGGCTCGATCGTGGCGCCGAGGCGCTCGGCGAGGGCGAGATAGTTCTTGACCAGGGTGTTCTTGGCTCCGACCCGGCAACCGACCATGCAGTTGCCGCACTGCGTGCAGCCGGTGCGCTCAGGGCCGACGCCGCCGAAGTACGGGTCGGCGACCCGCTCGCCCGGCTTGCCGAAGAAGACGCCGACCGGCGTCTTGCGAAAGGTGTCGCCAACGCCGAGATCATCGGCGCTCTGGCGCATGATCTGCTCGACCGGGCCGTCGCAGGGGTTCGTGACCACGCCCAGCATCCGCGACGCCGTCTCATAGTGCGGCACGAGCTCGGACTGCCAGTCGGCGATGTGGGCCCACTGCGGGTCCTGGAAGAACGCCGCGGGCGGTACGTACAGCGTGTTGGCGTAGTTGAGACTGCCCCCGCCCACCCCAGCACCGGCCAGGATCACCACGTCGGGCAGGCGATGGATCCGTTGTACCCCAAAGAGTTTCAGCCGCGGCACCCACAGGTAGCGGCGCAGGTTCCACGAGGTCTTGGCGAAGTCCTCGTCAGCGAACCGGCGGCCGGACTCGATGACGTGGACGCGATAGCCCTTCTCTGCCAGTCGCAGCGCCGCGACCGAGCCACCGAACCCCGAGCCGACCACCACCACGTCGTAGTCGTAGGTGCTGTCATCCCCTTCTCCCGCAGCCACCGCCGGGACCTCCGTCACCGCATCCCACATCGCTTCATCACGCCGAGCGCGACGGTGAGCGTCTTGGCCCACCGCTCGTCGGAGAGGCCGAACGGTGCGGAGAGTCCGACGCCGTGGTGAGTGGTGACGTTCTGGGACTCCGTGTACTTCGTGATGCCCTCCGCACCGTGGCGGCGCGAGAGGCCGGATTGATTCATGCCGCCCATCGGAGCCCCGACACTGCCCCACGCCGCGGCGTAGCCGTCGTTGATGTTGACGGTGCCTGCCTTGATCAACCGGGCGATCCGCCGGCCCCGTGCCACGTCGCGGGTCCACACCGAGGCATTGAGGCCGAAGTCACTGTCGTTGGCGTGCAGGATGGCCTCATCATCGCTGCCCACGCGGTAGACGCTCACGACGGGGCCAAACGTCTCGTCGTCGCGGCAGTCCATGGCCGCCGTCACCTCGGCAAGGATGGTGGGCTCGTAGAAGTATGGTCCGATCTCGGGCCGGGCCCGGCCGCCGGCCAGGACCTGTCCACCCTTGGATCGGGCGTCCTCGACGTGAGCGCTGACCCGCTCGAGCTGAGCGGCCGAGCCGAGCGAACCCATGTCCACGCCGTAGGTCAGGTCCGCGGACAGCCGCATGGAGCGCGTCGCGACGACGAAGGCCTCCAGAAACTCATCGGCGATGCTCTGGTGCAGATACAGCCGCTCGATCGACACGCAGAGCTGTCCGGCCGATGAGAAGCACGCTCGCAGAGCCCCGTCGACCGCCCTGGAGATGTTGGCGTCGTACGCCACGTACATGGCGTTCTTGCCCCCGAGCTCGAGTGAGGCTCCGATGAGACGCCGGCCGGCCTTCTGGGCCACCGAGCGCCCGGTCGAGGTCGACCCGGTGAAACAGACGTAGTCGGCGTTGCCGAGGACCGCGCCGCCGACTGTGGGGCCGCCGCCGAGCGCGATCTGGAGCACCCCCTCGGGCAGCCCTGCCTCGTCCAGCAGGGCTACCGCCGCCAAAGCGGTCAGGGCACTCTGGTTGTCCGGCCGAAGCACCACGGCGTTACCGGCCATCAAAGCCGGGATCGCGTCGGTGAGCGACATCGACAGCGGGTAGTTCCAGGGGGCGACAACGCCCACAACACCCTTGGGGTGGCGCAGCTCGACTGCCTGGCTGAGCATCGGAAAGGCCCCCTGACAGCGACGCGGACGAAGGTACGCCGCCGCGTGGCGCGCGTAGTGACGGCTCACGATCGCCGTATCCGCCACCTCCTCGAAGGCATGCACCCGAGCCTTGCCCGACTCGAGCTGGATGAGATCGAGCAGCTGCTCCTGTCGCGCCAGCACGAGATCGTGGAACCGCAGGAAGATCCGGGCCCGGCGCCCCATCGGCATTCGGGACCAGGAGCGCTGCGCGGCCCGGGCCGCCGCGTAGGCCACCTTGACGTCGGCCGAGGTCGACTGGGGCAGCGACGCGAGGGGGGCGCCGGTCATCGGTGTATGGGTGAGCACCGTCTTCGGCCTGGGTGCACACGCCACCCGCGCCGTGAGTCGGCGCGCAAGCCCGGGGTCGACGGCGTACGTCGCCGTGGAGTCTCTTTCGGGATCGGCGATCACGTCCGAAGTCATGGATGTCAGGCTAAAGCGCGGGCGCACTCCTGTCACCAGTTGGCACAAACGCTCCGACCAGGCGAGGACTCAGGTGAGCGGGACGATCTCAGACGCGCGCATGCGTGCGCTGTCAGCACTCTCGTCGTCAGTCCTGCATCGCCGAAAGGGCACGGGAGCGGTCCTGCGGTGAGAGGGTCGTGGCTGTGGGTCGCTTCTGGCGGGTCCTCAGCTTCGCTGGTAGGGGGCTACGACGACCTCGACCCGCTGGAACTCCTTGAGGTCGGAGTAGCCAGTCGTGGCCATGGCGTGTCGCAGCGCACCGATGAGGTTGGTCGTGCCGTCGGCCTTCCGACCCGGGCCCAGCAGGATCTCCTCGAGGGACGCCAGGGCCCCGACCTCGACCCGCTCGCCACGCGGCAGGAGGGGGTGGTGCGCCTCGGAGCCCCAGTGGAAACCCCGTCCCGGCGCGTCGGTCGCCCGTGCGAGCGCAGCCCCAAGCATCACCGCGTCTGCGCCACAGGCGATGGCCTTGACGATCTCACCACTGCGTCCCACTCCACCGTCGGCGATGACGTGCACGTAGCGACCACCGGACTCATCCATGTAGTCCCGCCGTGCTGCGGCCACATCGGCGATAGCGGACGCCATCGGCGCGTGGATGCCGAGGGTGAGCCGCGTCGTGTGGGCGGCGCCACCACCGAATCCGACGAGCACCCCCGCCGCTCCGGTGCGCATGAGGTGCAGCGCCGCCGTGAATGACGAGGCGCCACCGACGATGACGGGGACGTCGAGCTCGTAGATGAAACGTTTGAGGTTCAGGGGCTCGGCCCGGCTCGAGACATGTTCGGCGGAGACGGTCGTGCCGCGGATGACGAAGAGGTCGCAGCCAGCGTCCACGACGGTCTCCCAGAACTCCTGGGTCCGCTGCGGCGACAGCGCGCCGGCCACGGTGATGCCTGCCTCCCGTACCTGACGAAGTCGCTCGGTGATCAGCTCCGGCTTGATCGGCTCGGCGTAGATCTGCTGCAGCCGAGCGGTCGCAGAGGCGGAGTCGAGCGAGGCGATCTCGGCCAGCAGCGACGTCGGGTCGTCATAGCGCGTCCACAGACCCTCGAGGTCGAGCACCGGCAGCCCGCCGAGCTTGCCGAAGGCGATGGCGCTCTCGGGGGACATCACCGAGTCCATCGGCGCCGCTATCAGCGGAAGGTCGAAGTGATAGGCGTCGATCTGCCAGGCGACCGACACCTCCTCTGGGTCGCGGGTGCGCCGCGAGGGCACCACCGCGATGTCGTCGAAGGAATAGGCCCGGCGGCCTCGCTTGCCCCGCCCGATCTCGATCTGGTTCACGCGTCAAGGTTAGCGGCCCGTCTGAACCGTTGCCGCCGTGCGGTCAACGCTGGCTGTAGTTGGGCGCTTCGACGGTCATCTGAATATCGTGCGGGTGGCTCTCCTTGAGCCCCGCCGCTGTGATCCGGATAAACTTCCCGCGGGTCTGCAACTCGGCAATCGATGGCGCCCCCACGTAGAACATGGACTGACGCAGCCCCCCGATCAACTGGTAGGCCACGGCGGCGAGCGGGCCGCGGTAGGGCACCTGACCCTCGATACCCTCGGGCACAACCTTGTCGTCGTCGGTGACGTCACCCTGGAAGTAGCGGTCCTTGGAGTAGGACCTGCCGCGGCCGCGTGACTGCATGGCACCAAGGGAGCCCATCCCGCGATAGGTCTTGAACTGCTTGCCGTTGATGAAGACCAGCTCACCCGGGCTCTCTTCGCAGCCGGCCAGCAGCGAGCCGAGCATCACGGTGTCGGCACCCGCCACCAGCGCCTTGGCGATGTCACCGGAGTACTGCAGGCCGCCGTCTCCGATGACAGGCACCCCGGCGGCCTTGCACGCAAGGGCGGCCTCATGGATGGCGGTGACCTGTGGGACGCCAACTCCGGCCACGACGCGGGTCGTGCAGATCGAGCCGGGCCCCACACCCACCTTGACGCCATCGGCACCGGCGTCGACCAGCGCCTGAGCACCTGCCCGGGTGGCCACGTTGCCTCCGACGATGTCGACGTGCGCCACCGCGGGGTCGGACTTGAGCCTGCGGATCATGTCGGTGACGCCCTTGGCATGACCGTTGGCAGTGTCGACGATCAGCAGATCCACGCCGGCCTCGACCAATGCCATCGCGCGCTTCCATGCGTCGTCGAAGAACCCGATGGCCGCCCCGACCCGCAGACGTCCCGAGTCGTCCTTGGTGGCCATGGGGTACTGCTCGGTCTTGACGAAGTCCTTGACCGTGAAGAGACCCTTGAGCCGTCCGGTCTCATCGACCAGCGGAAGCTTCTCGATCTTGTTCTTCGCCAGCAGCGCCAGTGCATCGATCTTGTCCACACCCACGCGTGCGGTGACCAGCGGCATCCGGGTCATGACCTCGGAGGCCGGACGGCTGAAGTCCGTCTCGAAGCGCAGGTCGCGGTTGGTGATGATGCCGATCAGCACCCCGTCGTGGTCGATGACGGGCAGGCCCGAGATGTGGAACCGCCCGCACGCCTCATCGACCTCGGCCAGCGTCGCGTCCGCAGTCGTGGTGACCGGGTCCGAGACCATGCCGGACTCTGAGCGCTTCACCAGATCCACCTGCCGCGTCTGATCCTCTATCGAGAGGTTGCGGTGCAAGATGCCCATGCCACCCTGGCGGGCCATGGCAATCGCCATCCGTGCCTCGGTCACCGTGTCCATCGCCGCAGAGACCAGCGGCAGCTTGAGGGAGATGTTGCGGGATAGCTGCGCCGATATGTCGACCTTACTGGGAATGACCTCGGTGGCTCCGGGGAGCAGCAGCACGTCATCGAAGGTGAGACCCAGAGCAGCGAACGGTGCGGCAAAGGGTGTAGGAAGCGCGGACTCCCAGACGGCCGGTGAGCTCATTTCCCGATTCTACGGCAGGCGAGGGCTCGAGCGGACGCGCCATCTGTCTCGTCGTCTATTGCTCAAGTCACCACCTGGGACCCTTGTTTCACACCCCACCACGCGGGTACGGTCCGGATACACGGGCAAAAGCCCCATTGTGCGCGACGCTCCACCTGGGATGAGTCCGCGATCCGGCACTCATGTCGGATCATTGAAGGAGGCACCGTTGTCCACAGCTTGTCGCCTGCCCGGGCCAGTTGCAGATCTGTGGCAATGGCAGCTCGATGGCTCCTGCCGGCGTGAGAATCCGGACGTCTTCTTCCATCCCGAGGGTGAGCGAGGGCCGGCACGCCGCAGCCGGGACAGCGCCGCCAAGGCCGTGTGCCTGAGCTGCCCGGTCCTGCAGAGCTGTCGAAAGCACGCGCTGCATGTACGTGAGCCCTACGGCGTATGGGGTGCCATGACCGAGTACGAACGTGTGGCGACGTACGTCCCCTCGCCGGGCTTCCCGGCCGCGAGCTGAGCCACCTCAACTGGGTGAGCAACGCCATCGAAGTTACCGTCACCGGTGAGATGATCCGGCTCGGTCAGCTGCTGAAACTGGCTGGCGTCGTCGATGACGGCGCACAGGCCCGGACCCTGATCGAGGACGGTCAGGTGAGGGTGGATGGCGAGGTCGATCGCCGGCGCGGACGTCAGGTTCGACCCGGCTCGTCAGTCGACCTCGGCGAGACACAGATCCGAGTTATCTCCGCCTGACCCAGAGACCACCGATACGCGAGCACAGCGAAGGCCACAACCCCGAGGGGTTATGGCCTTCGTCACGCTGAAGTGCTTGTCAGGCGATAGTGCCTCTCAGGCGATGGTCAGTGACCGTGGCCATGGCCCTGGCCGCCGTCGGCCGACTCCTCCTGGACCTTCTTCTCGACGACGAGCGTGTTCGTCGTCAGGATCATGGAGGCGATCGACGCGGCGTTGCGCAGCGCCGAACGGGTGACCTTGACCGGGTCGATGATTCCGGCCTTGATCAAGTCGCCGTACACGCCGGTCTCCGCGTTGAGGCCGTTGCCGAGCTCAAGCTCGGAGACCTTGGACACCGCGACGTAGCCCTCGAGGCCGGCATTCTCAGCGATCCAGCGCAGCGGCTCGGCTGCTGCCTTGCGCACGATGTTCGCGCCCGTAGCCTCGTCGCCCTCAAGATCGAGGTCGTCCAGCACCGAGACGGCGTGGACCAGTGCAGAGCCGCCACCGGCGACGATGCCCTCCTCGATGGCCGCACGGGTCGCCGAGATGGCGTCCTCGATGCGGTGCTTCTTCTCCTTCAGCTCAACCTCGGTGTGCGCGCCAACCTTGATCACGCAGACACCGCCGGACAGCTTGGCGAGCCGCTCCTGGAGCTTCTCGCGGTCCCAGTCCGAGTCTGTGCGCTCGATCTCGCTCTTGATCTGGTGGACGCGACCGGCAAGCTCGTCCTTGTCGCCGGCGCCGTCAACGATCGTCGTGTTGTCCTTGGTGACCACGATGCGTCGGGCAGTGCCGAGGTCCTCGAGCTTGGTCGAGTCGAGCTTGAGACCGACCTCTGCGCTGATGACCGCGCTGCCCGTAAGCACCGCGAGGTCCTGCAGCATCGCCTTGCGACGGTCGCCGAACCCTGGCGCCTTCACCGCGACGACCTTGAGGATCTCGCGAATCCTGTTGACCACCAGGGTGGACAGCGCCTCGCCGTCCACGTCCTCGGAGATGATCAGCAGGGACTTCTTGGCCTGCGCGACCTGATCCAGGATCGGGAGGATGTCAGCCACGGCCGAGATCTTGCCCTGGGTGATCAGGATGTAGGCGTCCTCCAGGACGGCCTCCATACGCTCGGGGTCGGTCACGAAGTAGGGCGAGAGGAAGCCCTTGTCGAACTGCATACCCTCGGTGAACTCGAGCTCGGTGATCGCGGTCTGGGACTCCTCGACCGTGATGACGCCGTCCTTGCCGACCTTGTCGAACGCCTCGGCGATCAAGCCACCGATGACCGGGTCCTGTGCGGAGAGGCCAGCGACCTGAGCGATCTCTTCCTTGCCCTCGACCTCACGTGCAGCCTCGAGCAGACGAGCGTTGACGGCCTCGACGGCGGCGTCGATGCCACGCTTGAGCGAGGAGGGGGCGGCACCGGCGGCAACGTTGCGCAGGCCTTCCCTGACCATGGCCTGAGCCAGCACGGTCGCGGTGGTCGTGCCGTCACCGGCGACGTCGTTGGTCTTGGTGGCGACCTCCTTGGCGAGCTGCGCACCGAGGTTCTCGTAGGGGTCCTCGAGCTCCACCTCACGGGCGATCGTCACCCCGTCGTTGGTGATCGTCGGGGCGCCCCACTGCTTGTCTATGACGACGTTGCGGCCCTTTGGGCCGAGCGTCACCTTGACC
>Ga0209540_10002561_pt1 | contig 12908 bp, 7 predicted proteins | sample BarGraIncu01121A_FD_184501 | JGI IMG/M metagenome (GOLD analysis project Ga0209540, IMG submission 184501) | Arctic peat soil microbial communities from Barrow, Alaska - Barrow Graham LP Incubations 011-21A (SPAdes) (version 2) | ecosystem: Environmental > Terrestrial > Soil > Wetlands > Peat... | reverse complement strand
CGATTGCGCCCGCCGGCCGAGACCGCCCTCTGGCTCGGCCGAAGCGGAAGCCTCGCCCACGGACCTCCCCCGCCGCCCGTGCCCCCCGCGGATGGTATCCTCCCGGTTGCGAGAGGGAGTAGTACCCGCGCAACAGCGGGGGTAGGCCGACAATCCCGGGCGCGCGCCGCCCCGGCCCTGCCGTCACATACGCAGTGATCGCGAGACTCTCGGTGAACCGCCGTCGAACGCAGTGACGGCGCGCCGCCGAGGGTCTCTTTCTGTAGAGGGGGAATGGAACAACCATGAGCGACTCGAACCAGACCATCCCGGCGGTCCGCTATCACGTTCAGACCGCCGGCGAGGTGCTCGCGGCCCTGGCGACCGATCCCGAACGCGGCCTCGACGCCGCGGAGGTCGAGCGTCGCTTCGAACTGTACGGACCCAACGAGCTGCGCGCCGAGAACAAGACGCCCCCGTGGATGATGTTCATCGCACAGTTCAACGACTTCATGATCTGGGTCCTATTCGCCGCCGTCGCGATCTCCGCCTTCGAGGGACAGGTCGCCGAGGCGATCGCGATCACGGCGATCCTGCTGCTCAACGGCGTTCTGGGCTTCGTGCAGGAGTACCGCGCGGAGCAGGCGCTCGAGGCGCTCAAGCAGATGTCCGCGCCGGCGGCCACGGTGATCCGCGACGGTGTCGAGACCGACATCCCGGCCACCGAGCTGGTGCCCGGCGACATCGTCCTGCTCGAGTCCGGCGACCGCATCCCCGCCGACGCGCGGCTGGTGCGCGCCGCAGCGCTGCGGGTCGAAGAGGCCTCGCTGACCGGAGAGAGCACGCCGGTCAGCAAGGTCGTCGACCCGGTCCCCGACCCGGAGGCGGCCCTGGGCGACCGGCACAACAGCGTGTTCGCAGGCACCTCCGTCTCGGTCGGCCGCGGAACGGCTGTGGTTACCGCCACCGCCCAGGCCACCGAGATCGGCAAGATCGCCGACCTGCTCGCCGCCCAGGAGGACCACAAGACGCCGCTGCAGGAGGAGCTGAAGCGCCTCGGCAAGGCGATCGCGCTGATGGTGCTCGGGATCGCTCTCATCGTGTTCGCCGTCGAGGTCTGGAAGACGCTCTCCGACTCGGGGCTGACCCTCTTCGACGCGCTTCGCTCACCGGCTGCGCGTGCCTCGATCACGACCGCGCTGCTCGTCGCGATATCACTCGCCGTCGCCGCGATACCCGAGGGGCTGCCGGCCATCGTGACCGTGGCTCTCTCGCTCGGAGTCCGCAGAATGGCCGGTCACAACGCGGTGGTCCGCAAGCTGCACGCGGTGGAGACCCTCGGCTCCACGAGCTTCATCTGCTCCGACAAGACCGGGACGCTGACGCGCAACGAGATGACGGTGCGCCGTCTGCTCGTCGGGGTCGACGGGGCCGAGGTCCTCCCCGACTTCGCCCTGCAGCCGGACGACGTCGAGCCGCTGCACGCCGACCGCGAACTGCTGCTGGAGATCGCCTCGTCGTGCAACGACGCGCACTTCTCTGCCGACGGCGTCCTGTTGGGCGACCCGACGGAGACCGCCCTGATCGCGGTGGCGGAGAAGCTCTCGGCCGATCCCGTGCGTCCGCGGAGGGTCGGCGAGGTGCCGTTCGATTCGAGCCGCAAGCGCATGACCACCGTCCACGAGCGTGACGGCCGGCACATCGCGTACATGAAGGGCGGTCCCGACGTCGTCGTAGGCCTGTGCTCACACGCCCTGGTGCGCGGCGAGACGGTCCCGCTGGACGGCCCGCTCCGCGATCGGTTGCACGAGCTCAACGGGGCACTCGCCTCGAGCGGGTACCGCACGCTCGCCTTCGCGACCCGCACGCTCGAAGAGAGCGAACCCGTCGAGGGCGAGGGCATCGAGCGTGACCTCACCTACGTCGGGATCATGGGGCTGCTCGACCCGCCCCGCGCGGAGGTCACCGCGGCCATCGCCGAGTGCCATCGGGCGGGGATCCAGGTCGCGATGGTGACCGGCGACCACGCGCTCACCGCGCGCGCCGTCGGAGCCGAGATCGGACTGCTCGAAGGCCGTCGCGTGCTCACCGGCGTCGAGATCGGGGCCATGAGCGACGACGAGCTCTACGAGGTCGCCGAGCACACGCGCATCTACGCGCGCGTGGACCCCGAGCACAAGCTGCGGATCGTCGACGCCCTGAAGAAGCGTGGGCACATCGTCGCCATGACCGGGGACGGAGTGAACGACGCTCCGGCCCTGAAGAAGGCCGACATCGGCGTCGCTATGGGACGGATCGGCACCGATGTCAGCCGCGAAGCGGCCGATATGGTGCTCTCCGACGACAACTTCGCCACGATCGTCGAGGCCATCCGTCAGGGTCGATCCGTCTACGACAACCTGCGCAAGTTCATCCTGTTCCTGCTCTCGTGCAACATGAGCGAGGTGCTCATCGTGTTCACGACGGCGTTGCTCGCGCCCGAGCCCGCCCTCCTTCCGCTGCAGCTGCTGTGGATCAACCTCGTGACCGACGGACTCCCGGCGCTGGCCCTCGGCGTCGATCCCGGGTCCCCCCGGGTGATGGACCGCCCGCCGCGCGGGCCCGAGGAGTCCATCCTCACGCCGCGGCGCCAATTCGAGACCGTCATGCAGGGCGCGCTGATCACCTCCGGCGCGCTGGCAATGTACCTCGCCGTCGAATACGGCTGGGTGGCCGTCGACAGCGCCCGGCACGCGCAGACGATGCTCTTCACGACGATCGTGCTGTCGCAGTTGCTGCACGCGTTCAACTTCCGCTCGGAGACCCGCACCGTGTTCCGTCTCGAGACGCTCAAGAGCAAGTGGCTGGTCGCTGCGTTCGCCGGCTCCCTCGCCCTGCAGGGTCTGGTGATCTACACGCCCGTGATGCAGCGCCTGTTCAAGACCCAGCCGCTCGGACTGCGCGACTGGGTGGCGGTGGCCGTGGCGGCACTCATCCCCATGGTGCTCATCGACGTGATGAAGGTGCTGTCGGCCAGGAGGCGCGCCCGCTAGGGCCTCGATGCCGGCCGTCCGTCGCCTGACACGGGTCGATGGGGGACAATTGCCTAGGATGAGCGGGTGGCGACACCCGCCGCGGTCTTGGATGTCCTCGTCGATCGGAGCAGCGGTGGAGCGTGCGAGCGGGCCCGTGACGCGGACGTTGCAGCGCCTCGTCCCGTCGACGATGGGCGCTCGCCTGGTCCTCACGGCCGCGCTGATCGCCTTCGCGACGACCGCCGTCACCCTGGGGATCAACGCGGCCCTCGTGAGCACCCGCGGCGAGACGTGGACCCGCAGCGACGTGGCGGCCACGGTCGAAGGATTCCGCTCGTTCCTCGCCATCGAGGGACAGAACCTGGGTGATCCCCTCGCGCACGCCGTCAAGGCGCCCGAGTTCCGCGCGCTCTGCGCCTCCTCCGACAAGGTGGAGCTGCAGCGCCTCTACGGGGTACGCCTGCTGTCCGAGTCAGAGGCGACCGCCCTGATCTGCGTCGATGCGAGGGGCGGCGTGCTCTTCTCGGGCGGCACGGCCGACGACGTGGCGACGCTGAGCCGTCTGGTGGCGGCGCTGGGTTCGAGGGAGACCACGGGGTTGGTGAGGCTGACGGGGGGCGTCGCTCCCGTCTACGGATCTCCCGTCGTCGCGCCCGACGGCTCGCAAAGCGTCGGCTACCTGATCGCCGCGCACCTCCTGGACCCGTCCCGGCTGGCCCGCTACGACACGATGATGCGCACCGTGTTGGTCAGCCTCCACGAACCGGGGTACCTTCCCGCCGGCCTGAAGCTCGTTGCCCTTCCCGGAAGCAGCACGCCGGTCTCCTACGGATTCGCGGGTCCCGTCGTAGTGGTGGTCGCCGACCTGCCCGCGGCCGGAGGCGGTTCCGTCGGGACCGTCGAACTCCGCGACCGCGACCCCCGGGGCACGCGCATCTCCTCCGTCGCCACCGATTCGGCGGTGCTCGCCGGGGCGGCAGCGTTGCTGATCGGGCTGGGGCTGGGGCTGTGGCTCGCCGGGATCATGCGCCGCCCGATCGGCCGCATGATCCGGCAGATGCGTCGGCGGGCGGACGCGGCCTCCAAGGGGTTGGTCGACACCGAGGAGTTGCCGCTCAACGACCCGGTCCTGCCGACCGAGTTCCAGGAGCTTGCTGCGGTCATCGAGACGCTGATCGGGAGCCTGGACGCCCGACGCATCGAGCTGGAGAAGGCCGTCGCCGAGGCCGAGTACGCGGATGAGACCCTCGGCGTGGTCGTCAACGAGTCTCCCGAGGTGAAGATCGTCCTGCAGGACGATCGCGTGGTCATCGCGAACCCGGCCGCGGCGACTGCCTTCCGCGCGCCACAAGATCACCTCGTCGGCCACAGCGCGTCAGGCGCGATGTCCGGGGTCGTGATCCGAACGGAAGACGGGGTCGAACTCGCGGGCGCGGAGCTCGTCGAGCGCGCACTCGTCGAGCGCGCGACGGTGTCGCTCCTGTCTCCCGACGGGAGCCAGCGCTGGTATGCGGTCGATGCCGTGCGGCACGCGGACGTCCGGCACGAACAGGTGCTTCTCACGGCGCGTGATGTGACCGAGGAGCGACGGCTCTCGTCGATCCGGGCCGAGATCGTCTCGCTGGTGGGCCACGACCTGCGGTCCCCGCTGACGGTGGTGATCGGCTACCTCGACCTGCTGCAGCGGCCGATGACCGATGCGGAGCGAGCGCGCGCGATCGACGCGGCACGGCGCAACGCTGCGCGGATGGCCGACCTGCTCGAGGACCTGCTCTCCGCGACGCGCGCCGAGGAGCTGCTGGCGCCGTCCGACCTCGTCCCGATGTCGCTCAGCGCGCTCGCCGAGGAGGTCGTGGGGTCGCTGGCCCCAACGCACGCAGAGCGGCCGCTCCTGCTCGAACAGCAGTGCGAGCCGATCGTCTTGGGTGAGGAGAAGCGGCTCCGCCAGCTGCTCGTCAACCTCGTCACGAACGCCTACAAGTACTCGCCCGAGCCCGAGCCGATCCTGGTGCGCATCAGGTGCGACGAGCACAGCGCATTCCTCGAGGTCATCGACCACGGCCCCGGGATCCCGGCCGATGAACGCGAGATGGTGTTCGAGCGCTTCGCGCAGTTGCACGGCGGAGATGGGCGGTCGGGAATCGGCCTCGGCCTCTACATCGTCAGCATCATCGCGCACAACCACGGCGGGTCCGCACGCGTCGAGGAGACCCCCGGCGGAGGCGCCACGTTCGTGGTCGAACTGCCGCTCACGGGGACGATGATCGACGGGGAGTTCGTGGTATAGCGCCGGCGCGGGTCTAGCCCCGCCGGTCCGCCCAGTCCTCGAGCGCCAGCGCGACGAGCCGCTCGCAGAGCTCAGGAAACGGGATCCCGGCGGCGGCGGCGGCGTCGGGCAGCAAGCTCGTCTTGGTCATCCCGGGGATCGTGTTCGTCTCCAACAGGAAGACGTCGCCGGCAGGGGTGACGATGGTGTCGGAGCGCGACATGCCGGCGCAGCCGAGTACGCGATGGGCCTCGACGGCGAGCCGCTGGCACTCGAGGCGCGCAGCGTCGCTCACGCGGGCCGGGATGATGTGGCTCGACATCCCCGGGACGTACTTCGACTCGTAGTCGTAGAACTCGTTCTCCGGGACGATCTCGAGCGTGGGCAGCGCGACGGGGTCCTGGTTGCCGATCACGCCGATGGTGACCTCGACGCCGACCTCGAAGCGTTCGACGAGGACCAGCGGGTCGAACCCGAAGGCGCGCTCGATCGCGTCGCCGAGCAGTGCGGGGACGCTGACGATCGTCATCCCCACCGATGACCCCTCGTCCGCCGGCTTCACGACGGTCTTGCCGCCGAGCGCGTCGGTGATCTCGCCGACATCGTAGGGAGTGCCCCGCCTCACGACCACGTAGGGCGGGGTCGAGAGGTCGGCCATCGCATACAGGTGCTTGCTCATCACCTTGTTGATCGCCTGAGCGCTCGCGAGTACGCCGGAACCGACGTACGGGAGGTCGAGCAGCTCGAGGAGGCCCTGGATCGTACCGTCCTCGCCGAACCGGCCGTGCAGACAGATGAAGGCCACATCCGCACCCGCCGCCTCGATGGCGGCCACGAACCCGGGTAGACCCGTGTCGACCTTCACGACCTCGAAGCCGCGCTCGGCGAGAGCGGAGGCCACTTGGGCTCCTGTGTTGAGCGAGACCTCACGCTCGGCGGACCGGCCGCCCAGAAGGACAGCGACGCGCTTGGGATCGTTCACGTCAGCACCTCGTGGCTATGAGACGGTTCAGGGGATCACGTCGAGCGAGTGGAGGCTCAACACGATCATCGAGACCACCCACAACGCGACGCCCGTGGCTGTCCAGCCGGCGGCCCGCAGCAGGATGGCGCGGCCGACGACACCGCGGTCGGGCGATGCGCAGCGGACGCGGGCGCGCGACCATACGATCGCGCCCGTGATGGCGCCCACGACCACCAGGACCACTCCACCGTAGACCAGAACGCCGTACAGGGGGCCGCCCGTGAGGCCCGCCTTGGCGGTGGGCCACAGCAGGTAGGTGATCGCGCCGGTGAACAGGACCCACGTCGCGCCGAGGATCCAGAACGGGAGCCGGGTCCACATCTCGGACTCGACGGGGACCTCCTCGAACGCCTCGGACATCACGGCCACGAGCGGGTCGACCCTCTGGGCGACCACCGGCTCAGCGTTCGCCTGGGGATCGAGGGTCGCGGCGGACACGCCAGCCATCTCGGCGACGAGTTCGTCGAGGGTGAACTGTGCTTCCGCCACCGGCGGCGCCTGCTCGGGAGCGACAGGCACCTCACCCTCGAGGGGATCCATTCCGGCGACGTCGGTCGACTCGGGTTCGGACTCGGGTTCGGGCTCAAGCGGCGCAGGGTCGTCGGGCGCGCCCTCAGGCTCGTCGGCGTCGATCCCGCCGGGGATGATCAGCAGGTCGTCGCCCTCTCCGGCCGGCTCCTCAGCCGCAGCAGGCTGCTGGGGCAGTTCCGCGTCCTGGGGCAGTTCCGCGTCGCTCATTGGTCCCTCCCGCTTGGTGATGGCTGCGTCGAAGTCTACGCGAGCGCCGCCACAGCGACAAACGAGGCGCGGCGCCTCGCTCATGGAGCCTCCTCGCCCGGCTCCATCGCTTCTTCACACGCGTGACGCGCGCGATGGGTAGACTCACATCATCCGCTGACAGAGGGAGTACCCAGTGAGCGACGACACCACCTGGCAGGTCCCGTCGGAAGAGCACGCGCCCGAGCCCCCTGCTTCTACCCTGCCGGTTCCCGTGGATCCGACCGGTCAGGTCGACGCCCCTCCGGTACCTGTCGAACCCGACGCCGTTTCCCCGATGCCCGCGCAGGCCGTTCCGACCACGGCGGCAGGACCCGTCCCGGCCGCTCCCCGCCCGCGCGTACCGATCATGCTCGTCGTGACCCTTCTGCTGGCCGCCGTGCTCACTGCCACCGTCGTCGGGGGCGTGGCAGGCGTGACCGCATCGCGCTGGTACGACCAGTCGCAGCCGACCGTCACCGGTCCGGTGCTCTCCTCAACGAATGAGCCCGTGGCCGCCGCCGCGGCCGTGGCCTTGCCCTCGGTCGTGAACATCGACGTGACCGGCTCGAGCGCCGCCAGCGGGCTGCCGGGAGGCCACCCCGACGTGCCGAGCGAGGGCACGGGGTCGGGTGTCGCGTACAAGTCGACGACCGACGGCGGGACCTACATCATCACGAACAACCACGTCATCACCGACGCCTCCGCCATCGTCGTGACCCCGGCGGACGGCGAGCGCTACGACGCGACGTTGATCGGCGCCGACCCGGAGACCGACATCGCCGTGGTCCGCATCGGCAAGAAGCTGCCGCTCATCGGCCTAGGCGACTCCGAGAAGCTCGCCGTAGGACAGATGGTGATCGCGATCGGATCGCCGTTCGGGCTGCAGCACTCTGTGTCGAGCGGCGTCGTCTCTGCGCTGCACCGGTCGATCACCAGCAACTACAGCTTGGACACCTCCGCGTCGGCCTATCCGCTGGTCGACGTGATCCAGACCGACGCAGCCATCAACCCCGGGAACTCGGGCGGCGCGCTCGTGGACCGCAGCGGCCGCCTTGTCGGCATCGACTCCGCGATCTACTCCGACTCCGGGTCCAGCGCGGGCGTCGGCTTCGCCATCCCGGCCAAGACGGCGCTGCGCATCGCGGACGAGCTCATCGCCGGGAAGACGGCCACCCACCCGTTCCTCGGTGTGGAGGGCCTCACCCTCAGCGCCACCGATGCCAAGCGACTCGGTCTGACCAAGCCGGAGGGTGCGCTGATCAAGACCGTCTTCCCCGACACCGGAGCGGCGAAGGCGGGCCTGAAGGTCGATGATGTCGTGCTGGCCGTGGGCACCGTGCCCGTCCGTTCGATGGACGACCTCATCCTTCAGGTGCGGCGGACCCAGGTCGGAGACCGCGTGACGCTGAAGGTGTGGCGCAACCGCGCGAAGATCACTATCGAGATGGTCGTCGGGGACAAGCCGACGTCGCTCTCGTAGGCTGGCCCGGGAACCACCGGGGCCGCACAGGTCCGTGCACAAGCGAGGATCGCGCCCCGGTCGGAGCGCTCTCGCCACACGATCCGAGACGGAAGGGGACCGAAGAGATGGTCAGCATGTATCGCTGCAAGGGGTGTGGATACCTGCACGTCGGCCCGGCGCCGGAAACATGTCCGGTGTGCGGTGTGCCGAAGGAGTTCTTCGCCGAGTACGAGGGTCCCGGCGACCTGAGCGGATCGAAGACGCTGGGCAACCTCGCTGCGGCGTTCGCGGGCGAGTCGCAGGCCAACCGCCGCTACACGCTGTGGTCGCGCATCGCCGAACTCGAGGGCGCGCCCGCTGCGGTCGCGGCGTTCGACCACGCCGCGGCTGAAGAGACCGCCCACGCGCTCGGCCACCTCGCCTACATGGGAGGCGCCGGATCGACGGCGGAGAACCTGCGTGCCGCTGTCGAAGGCGAGGGCTACGAGTTCCGCGAGATGTACCCGGGCTTCGCGGACGAGGCCGAGGCGGACGGCTTCGCTGAGATCGCCTTCTACTTCCGCCGCGTCGGCTCCTTCGAGGGGATGCACCGCGCCGCCTACGAGGCGGCGTTGAAGGAGCTCGAAGGCTAGTCCGAGCCGGCATCGCAAGACACGACAGAAGAAGGACGCGCCACGATCCGTGTGGCGCGTCCTTCTCCCCTCCCGGTGCTAGAGTGGCGCCCGTGGACACCCGCTGCGACATAGGCTCCCTCTCGCGCGAGCAGATCGCCGAGGAGTTTGGCACGCTCGGCCTGCCACGCTTCCGAGCAGGGCAGGTCGTGCGCTGGCTCTACGGGCGCGGCGCGACCGACTTCGATTCGATGTCCGACCTTCCCGAGTCGCTGCGCCGGGAACTATCCGCCCGCTACCGCATCGGCGGCGCCGAGGTGACCGCCCGGCAGGTGTCCGCGAACGGGACGCGCAAGTACCTCGTGCGCTTCGACGACGGCACATCGGTCGAGACGGTCGGCCTCCCCGACGGGGACCGCCTCACGGTGTGCTTCTCGACGCAGGCCGGCTGCGCGATGGGTTGCACGTTCTGCGCGACGGGTCGCGCCGGCTTCACGCGCGACCTCACCGGTGGCGAAATGGTGCGCCAGGTCCTGCTGGTCGCCGACGACTTTGGTCGACGCGTCTCCAACGTGGTCGCGATGGGCCAGGGCGAGCCGTTCGCCAACTACGGCGCGACCCTGGCGGCGCTGCGCTTCATGAACTCCGAGGATGGCCCCGGCATCGGCGCCCGGCACATCACGGTCTCGACCTGCGGGATCCTCGCGGGGCTCCGCCGCTTCGCCGCGGAACCGGAGCAGTTCACGCTCGCCGTGTCGCTCCATTCGGCGGTCCAGGCGACACGAGACCGCCTGATGCCCGGGGTGAGAGGAGTGCCGTTGAAGGCGCTTCGTGAGGCGCTGGTCGCCTACGCGGAACAGACGGGACGCCGGCCGACACTCGAGTACGCGCTGGCGGCCGGGGTGAACGACACGGATGCCGAACTCGGGGCGCTGGTCGCCTTCGCCCGTGGGATGCTCGCGCACGTGAACCTGATCCCGGTGAATCCCGTAGCCGACGCAGGGCTCGAGCGCTCCGTCGCTGCGCGGGTGTCCCTGTTCCGGGACACATTGCTTCAGGCCGGCGTCGAGACCTCCGTGCGCGTGGAACGCGGGACCGACATCGACGCGGCCTGCGGGCAGCTGCGGCAGCGACACGAGGCCTAGGTTCGATCAGCGCCCGCGTGGTCGCTTCGAACCGGGATGGACGACCGGGCACAGCCCGCCCGAGACCGGGCAGTCCGGGCAGACCCCCGCGTCGAACGAACTCAGTCGCGCGAACTCGCCGCGACCCATGCGAGCGAAGGCCGCCTCGATGCGCGTCGCGATCCGTGAGCGATCCGCGGCGCCGAAGGTGAACACGGTCTCGTCGCAACCCGCCTCGACCTTCACGAACCGCACCGTGACCGCGGTGCATCCCGCGACCAGCAGCGCCAGCGCGTAGATGTCCGCCTGTTGGGAGTAGCGCGTGCCGTCCGAGCCCTCGGACGACCCCGTCTTGTAGTCGACCACGGTCGCCTCGTCGCCGTCGCGCACCACCAGGTCCATGCTGCCGGCGACGATCCCGCCCGCGACGCTCACCGTGAAGGGGACCTCGGGCTTCCCGCGTCCCAGGAGCCGTCCCGCCGGCGAGGTCGTGAATGCGTCAATGGCGGCACTGAGCCGCCCGATTCCCGCGTCGCCCAGGGAATGCGTCGCAGCGAGCGCCCGCAACAGGCGATCATCGACGACGCGGCCCAGGGCGAGCGTCTGCAGTGCGCCGTGCAGAGCGGAGCCGAACGCGCGGGGATCGTCCCCACCCGCGACGTCGGCCGATCCAACCCCCAGCATCCGCTCTGCGAAGAACCGGTAGGCGCACCGCTCGTAGAGAGCGAGCGCCGTGTACGACGTCTCGGCCGGCGCGGCGATCGCGTCCGGATCGCGCAGCACCATCGCCGGGGCCGACGGGCCTGCCTCACGGGCGGGCGCAGGCACCGGAGCCGGCCCGCTGGCCTCCTCTAGGGTGGCCTCATCCCCGGCTCTGATCTCCGTGACCGCCAGACCGGGCACGCCGGACGGGCCCGCTGCGCGGATCGCCGCGCGCAGCCGGTCGATATCGGTCCGATCACCGGGCGGCTTGTCCAGGTGGGTCGAGCCGGTGAGGATGAGGACCTGCTCCGCACGGGTGCACGCGACGTAGAAGACCCGCTTCGACTCCTCGAGGTCGAGCCGCGTCTCCTCCTCGTCCCCCCGACTCCAGGCCGACGCCTTGGGAGACTTTTCCGGCGCGGCCTTGCCGACGTCGGCGGCAGCCACCAGGGACGAGCCGTCACGGACGACGGTGAACGCATCCGACGTGTGGGCCTGCCCATGCCCGAGGTCCGCCATGACCACGACCGGGAACTCCAGGCCCTTGGCGCCGTGGACACTCATGACGCGCACCGCCCCGGAGCCTTCGATCGCGGAACCCACCGAGGACTCCTTGCGCACATAGGTCTCACGGTCGGCGAGGTAGTGGAGGAATGCGGCCGGATCGGCCGGGGTGATCCTCTCGAACTCGGCGGCGAGGCGCACCGTCTTGCGGAGGTTGCCCCGGGCGCCGCCGCGACTCAGGCATCCGCCCTCCGGGCCCAGACGCGACACCGCGTAGAGGATGGCGTCGGCAAGGCGCATGCGCCCCTGCCTCTCGCGCAACAGATCGACCGTGGCGCGAACGAGCGCCGCCCGTTCCGCATCGCGCGCGCCTATCCCCGACTCCCCCGCCGCTGGGAGCGCCGCCCACAGGTCCGCTCGCGGCCGCGAGGCCGCGAGCAGGTAGAGAGCGTCATCCGACAGCCCCCCGAGGCCACCGGCCAGAAGCCCCAGCACGCCTTCTCCGTCCAAGGGGTTGGCGAGCACGCGGAGCAGGGAGCGGACGTCGGCCACCTCGGGCGTGGCGTAGAAGCCGCCGGTGTCACCCGCGAAGACCTCGAACCCCTCGGCTCGCAGGGCCTCGACATACACGCCCGCGGTCGTCATCGCGCGGGCGAGCACCACGATGTCACCGGGAGCCGCCCGGCCCTCGTCGACTACGACCCGCAGCCTTCGCGCGAGCGCTCGCGCCTCGGCCTCGCGCCACGCATTGCCCTCCCACCCCGCCTTGTCGACGATGATCGCCTCGGTGCGAGGCTCCCCCTCCGGCCATGACACGCCGGAAGGCCGGTCGCCCGCGTCGTCGAGGTGCAGGTACTCGGCGCCGAAGAAGCCGTCGCCTTCGAACAGTGCGTTGAGCGTGGTGAGCAGCTCGGGATGGGACCGGTAGTTCACCGTGAGCCGACACGACTGTGCGTCGTCGTCGACCTCAGCGGTGCGCCTCTGATCGATGAACAGACCGACGTCCGCATCGCGGAAGCGGTAGATCGACTGCTGAACATCGCCCACCATGCACAGCCCCCGGCCGGACACGGGCCGGATCGCCTCGAACTGCAGCTCGTTGGTGTCCTGGAACTCGTCGATCATCACCTGGGCGAACTGCCGCGCATAGCGCTTCGCCGCCTCCGGATGCTCGCGCCACAGGTGGCGCGTCAGGAGCTGCAGGTCCTCGAAGTCCAGGGCTCCGAGCACCGCCTTCGCCGACTCATATGACCGCGCGTAGGCCCCCAGAAGCCGCAACCAGGATGCCGCGGCGACGGCCGCGAGCGCGTCGACCCCCGCTTGGGAGGCGCGCTCGAGCGCCTGGTTCGCGGCCTGGGTGAGCTGCCTCGTCTCATCGCCGCCTCGCATCGCTCCCTTGTGCGCCGGGTGGAGACCGGCGGCCTCGAGCGCCGCCGCACCGTCGGTCTCCCCCGCCGCCAGCC
>Ga0209540_10002560_pt1 | contig 12910 bp, 6 predicted proteins | sample BarGraIncu01121A_FD_184501 | JGI IMG/M metagenome (GOLD analysis project Ga0209540, IMG submission 184501) | Arctic peat soil microbial communities from Barrow, Alaska - Barrow Graham LP Incubations 011-21A (SPAdes) (version 2) | ecosystem: Environmental > Terrestrial > Soil > Wetlands > Peat... | reverse complement strand
AACAATTCCCAAATGGAAGTTTCTCTGTAAAAAGTGCATGGTATAAGGCAGACTGTGAAACCAAAGCAGGGAAAAACATTGAAGCCCTCGAGGATTTCAAACGCATCATTGAACTTCCTCCTTCTGAATATACAGTGAGAGCACTCTCGGGAGCTTCTATGATGCTCTATCAACAGAAACAATATACCGAGGCACTTGACCTTTACACCAGACTGGAGAGCAGTACTACGGACCGTGCACTTCGTGCAGAAGCCCTTACCGGTGAGATGCAATGTAATTACAGACTCAACAACTATGGATTTGCAGCCCAGGCAGCTCAACGCTTACAATCGGGTTCTGATCTTTCAATAGCTCAACTTGCAGAATCAAATCTGGTGATTGGTACGTCCGCACTAAAACTCAATAATCTTCCTCTGGCAAGGAAATCATTGGAAAAAGCAATGACCGATCCGGGGGCAGTGGGTGCCGAGGCCAATTATTCAATAGCATTAATAGAGTTTCAGAACCAACGATACAAGGAGGCAGAGAAACAGGTAATGACATTACAGAACAATTATGCCTCTTACGATTATTGGGTTGCAAAAGGATTCATCCTGCTTGCAGATGTCTACGTACAATCCGGTAACCAGTTTCAGGCCCAACACACACTGCAAAGTGTAATCGATAACTACAAAGGCGACGACGATATCCTCCAGATTGCCAGAGAGAAGCTTGCTGCTTTAGATACCGCTAAACCTAATACAAAATGATGAACGCCATGCAAAACTTACGACCACTCATATTGGCAGGGCTGATAGTTATTGGTTCCTTCAACAATCTACACGCACAGGAAAAGAAGAAAAGCTATTCCGAAGAGGTTACAGTTACTGCTCCTTACGAGCCATCCATAACCGATGCTAACAAGATCAGTTTCCAACCCAAGATCTACGACACTGTAATCCACTTTCAGAAACAAAGCTATCTGATCAAGCCATTTCTGTTCCAAACCGGTGTAACGATTAAGCCGCTTGATGCTGCCAGGGTTTCAGGTGAAAGTCCGAAACCATTGTTCAGAAACTACCTGAAAGGTGGTCTGGGGACAAACAATTCACCCTATGCCGAATTCTTTGCTTCAAGTGCAGCCAATCCAAATCACCTGATCACTTTTCATCTGAAACATTTATCTTCTACAGGACATATAAATGATCAATGGTTTCCGGGATTCAGTGAAAACCTTGGTGAACTCTCAGGCAAACTGTTTACAGATATGAATGTATTGAGCCTCTCGGCAGCATACAGCAGAGATGTAAACCATTTTTATGCACCAAAATTGTTCAAGGGGACAAAATTGTTTGAACCAACCCAGGATTCCCTGAAACAAAGGTTTAACCTGATCAGGGGTTCATTCGAACTCAAAAGCAGAAGCGATGAAGAAGATGCTTTCACTTACAGTCTGAAGACTGATGTTGCAAACGTTGCAGATTATTACAAGACATCTGAACTCAATATCAAAGTGAAAGGAATGATTCAGAAAAGCACTGATTGGCTGACCTTTGCAAAACATCAATATCTGGGAGTAGACGTTTTGGTTGATCACAACATATTGAAAAACACAGCTAAAAGCTCAACTTCAACATTTGTTGAGGTCATCCCCTCCTATCGTTTTCTATTTGATGAATACCAGGTTGCTATCGGTATGAAAACAGATTTCTACTCAGACACCATAACCCATCTTACTATTTATCCAACAGTTGATGCCAGCGTTCAACTGGTTCCCGATAAATTAGTAGCTTTGGCAGGCATCACAGGTGGTATGAAAAATTATAATTTCAATAGTCTGCGTCTGACCAATCCTTTCATCAGTTCGTTAACCGGAGTCGTAACTTCAAATGAAAGATTCGGACTCTATGCTGCCATAAAAGGAAACGTTGCTCAACGAGTTGATCTTGAAGCCCGTTTTGAAAGCAAGATCATAGACAATATGCCTCTGTTTGTAAATGATACCATCCGAAAATCATATCAAAGAAGATTTAATGTGATTACAGATGACATCAACCTCATAAAGATTCTATTTTCTGCACGTTACAATGGAGATGCCTTTCATATCAGCCTGCAAGGTAACTGGAATAAATACAGCCCCAATGCAGAACTCTATGCATGGAATTGTCCCGAGATGGAAGGACAACTTGAAGCAGGTGTAGCTGTAAACAAACAGTGGTCAATAAATACAGAGATTTTTTCATGGGGTGACAGTTATGCCAAGATATGGAATCTAAGCAATCAACCTGTAGCAAAGAAACTTAAAGGAGCAACAGATATAAATTTTGGTATCAATTACCATCCGGTTAACCGTTTTGATGTTTTCCTGAACCTGAATAATCTATTAAACAAGAATTATGAACGATGGAATCTATATCCCTCCTTTGGTTTCAATGCCATGGCGGGAGTTTCGTTCTCTTTCTAAACTTATGCTTATATTTGCGTTAACAAACTTATCACATTGATCAGGAACAAAATATATTTACTGACTTGTACGCTCTTTGCGGTGCTGCTCCTTTCATGTGGCACCTCACGTATGTATGAGAAACGTGGCACTATGCTTCACCGTGATATCTTTAAAATTGACGAAAGAAAAGTAAATAAAGACGATCTGGCGGGCTTTATAAGACAGAAACCCAATAAACGTGTTTTGGGATTATTCAGCTTTAAGGTCTGGCTGTATGAATCCAACCAACCCCGGAAACACGATACCTGGTTTAAAAGATGGATGCGTGATCGTTTAGGTGAACCTCCTGTAATTCTTGACTCAACAATGGCTGTAGGCGATGGAGTACAGATGCTCAGACACCTCCACAACAAAGGATATTATAATGCAATTGTAACACTTAAAATCCAACACCTTAAACGCAAGAAGGCCAATATTGTATTTAATGTAAAAGCCGGAATTCCATATAAGATCAGGCAAATAACTTATGACATCAAAGATTCCCTGATCAGGAAAATTGTATTCGCTGATACGTCTAATTCTCTTATCAACAGGAAAGACAATTTAGACAGTTACATAATGAATAATGAACGTGACCGTACAACCCGAATGCTGAAGAATACAGGTTTCTATCTGCTCTCAAAAGATTTTCTGCGTTATACGATAGACAGCTCACTGAATAGCCATCAGGCCGATGTAAAGATCATCATGAACAAAGCCAGTGGAACAGAAAACGATCAGTTTACACACAAACAATTTCGAATCCGGAACTTTACGATCTATCCTGATTATGATAACTTTTCCGGTTCAACGCTAAAGACCGATACCCTGTATTCACAATCCCGTATTGACAAACTGCCTTTTCCAACATCACACAAGTACAGTTTTCTCCAGAAAGGCCCACTTCGTATTAAGCCACAGTCTATATTAAATTCACTGCTCTTCAATGGTGGCGATCTTTACAGTCTGGATCAGACCACACAGAGTTATGACCGGCTCAGTGACCTGGCAATCTTCAGATATGTAAACATCGATTACAAACCGATATTCATCGGCCTAAACAAAGACAGTACTGCCTGGCTTGATTGCAACATTCAAATGATGCGCAACCCTGCACAATCATTTTCTTTTGAAACTGAAGGGACCAATAATGGTGGAAGACTGGGTATTGGAGGTAATCTGGTTTACAGGAATCTGAATATTTTCAGGGGTGGTGAAAACTTCTTTATCACCCTCAATGGTGCAGCCGAGATGCAACAATCTACTTCGCAGACAAACAGTACCTTCCTCTTCTTTAACACTTTTGAAACCGGTATTGAAACAGGATTATCTTTCCCAAAACTTCTACTTCCGCTGAATGAACGCTTCATCTCGCATAACAGCAGACCGAAAACCACTCTCCAGACCGGTTTTCATATGCAGGAGCGGACCGAATACAAACGTTATATCACAAATGTATCCATTAACTATGAGTGGAAATCATCAAACTATATCACCCACAGTTTAATCCCACTTCAGATCAACAGTGTCAGACTGATCAATCCTTCCGATTCATTTACACATTATCTGAACAGGCTTGATCCCAGGTTTCGCAACCAATATACTAACCACCTGATCTGGGCTTTGCAATATTCCTTTTTGTATAATAATCAAACGATCAATAAAGCAACCAATTTTTCTTATTTCAGGTTTAATGCCGAGTCATCTGGCAACACATTAAACTTGTTTGACAATGTTCTTAATATTAAAAAGAATGCCGATGGATACCACACATTACTGAATATCAGATATGCTCAATATGTCAGATCGGATGTTGATTTCAGGTATTACAACTATCTGAGTTCAAAACGAGCCTGGGTATTCAGGGGTGCTGCAGGTTTTGGGTTGCCCTATGGAAACTCAAATTCCCTTCCTTTTGAGAAGGCCTTTTTTGCCGGAGGTGCAAATGATATGCGGGGATGGCTTTTGAGATCTCTTGGACCCGGAGCATATCACAATCCGAAAAACACATTTGATAAAACCGGTGACGTCCAACTCGAAGCCAATGTCGAATACAGGTTTCCTGTCTACGACTTCATCAATGGTGGCCTTTTTTGTGATGCAGGGAACATATGGCTGCTCTACCCCAATCAGGATTTCCCGGGTGGCGAGATCAGTTCCCGTTTTATGAAACAGATTGCGGTAGATGCAGGATTTGGATTTCGTTTCGACTTCGGCTTTTTCATCTTCAGGATCGATGCAGCCCTACCTTTTCGCTATCCTTATACAAACAATGACCATTACTGGGTCGACCTCTCAACGACACGTTTGAAAAATGTAGTCTGGCAGTTTGCGCTGGGTTATCCTTTCCAGTAGCCTACACTGTTGGAGTTTTCATTTTGATTATACATCAGATGCAATCATGAATATAGAAGCACTGTTACTTCACCATTTTCCTTACGAGCCAACACCGGGACAAAGTGAGCTGATAAACAGGCTTGCCATCTTTTTTGCTAATCCTACCACACCCGGAACCCGGAGACTATTCATTTTGAGAGGGTATGCAGGTACAGGAAAAACAACAGTTGTTTCTTCGATGGTACAGTCGCTTCCAAAGTTGGGAAAGCAAACTGTTCTTCTTGCTCCAACAGGTCGTGCTGCAAAAGTACTTACTGCCTATACCGGTCAGCAGGCATTTACGATACACAAAAAAATATATCTTCCTTCAACAAATAAGGATGGGGCTATGTACTTACGCTTGGCTCCAAATCAGCACAAGAATACTGTTTTCATAGTAGATGAAGCATCCATGATCCAAAAGGGGCAGACGAGCATAACCAATACTTCTCTCTTTGCATCACGGGATGTTTTGGATGATCTGATTGATTATGTATTTGCTGGTTTTAACTGTTCAATGATGTTCATTGGTGATATTGCACAGTTGCCCCCTGTTGGGATGACTATCAGTCCTGCGCTCGATCCCAAATTCCTAAGAAGTTCTTATCATCTCGAAATCGGAGGATACGAATTGAAAGATGTAGTACGTCAATCCCTCGAATCTGGAATACTTGCAAACGCCACCATGCTCAGGTCAAAGATCTCGGGAGAAGATGTGACCATGCCTTTCTTTGACCTCAAAGGGTTTCAGGACATCCAAAGTATCACCGGTGGGGAACTGACGGACCTGCTCGAGACCTGTTATTCGAAATACGGACATGATGAAGTGGCTGTAATTACCCGTTCTAATAAAAGGGCTAATCTCTTCAACCAGCAGATCCGCAACCGCATCCTTTATCGTGAGAATGAAATCGAAGCAGGTGATCTCATGATGGTAGTTAAAAACAATTACGCCTGGTTATCTCCCGATTCTAAAACCAGTTTCATTGCTAACGGGGACATCATAGAAATAAAGCGAATCCGGAATGTTGACGAGATGTATGGTTTTCATTTTGCAGAGGCTTACATCCGTTTGATCGACTATCCCGATGAACCTGAAATTGAAGTTAAGCTTCTGTTGGATACCATTACCACTGAAACACCTTCGTTGACCTCAGAAGACAACAACCGCTTTTTCAATGCCGTGATGGAGGATTATGAAGATATTCCCCAACGCAGGAAACGGATCGAAATGGTAAAGAAAAATCCATATTATTGTGCACTGGAAGTTAAGTTTGCTTATGCCTACACGTGTCACAAGACACAAGGTGGACAATGGCAAGCCGTGTTTGTTGAACAGGGATATTTAAAACCTGAAACCATCAACACAGAGTTTATGCGGTGGCTCTATACTGCCGTAACCCGCGCCACAGAACAACTTTATCTGGTCAATTTCAACGACGAATTCTTTACGGAAGATAAATAGCTCCTCCAACTGAATCTCTGGTAGCTCCTGTTACAGTCGCCAGGCAATTGACCTCTCCCCTGACGCGCAACACGCCAAGAAAAGCGAATATCAAAGCCTCTTTATAATCAATGATCAAATCAGAAGGGACAACCAACTCATGTTTTGTAAGTACTGCAAACCGTTCCATCAGAAACTTATTCTTTGCACCACCACCCGTTACCAATATAGTACCTTTTTCGAATTCATCCAAAGCCCGGGAAAGCTGAAAAGCAATATGCTCAACGAAGGTCCTCAATAAATCCGGAACAGATAAATCAGTTTTCTTAATCATTGGCCAGATATATTCATTGTACCATTCAAAACCCAATGACTTTGGAGGCTTCTGGTTATAATAGGCCAATGCATTCAATTTTTCCAAAAGCAACGAATCAACCTTACCTGATCGGGCACTTAAACCATCATGATCGAATTCCTGTCTTATTCTTTTAGCCAACTGATTGAGAATTGTATTTACAGGACAGACATCAAATGCGATTCTTTTTCCGTTAACATCATAAGAGACATTCGAAAACCCGCCCAGGTTGAGACAAAACGTAAAATCAGAAAACAACAATGCATCTCCAATCGGGACCAAAGGCGCTCCCTGGCCAGCCAGCGCTACATCAGTACTCCGAAAATCACAGACTACCGGAAACCCGCAAGTAGCAGCCATTGCAGCCCCACTTCCAATCTGCGTGGTCAACCCAATAGCGGGTTGATGAAATACAGTATGTCCATGTGAAGCCACAAAATCAATTTCGAGATCATGCTTCAGTAAAAAGGTTTTGATTAAGCGACCAAAGTAATATCCCAGATCAGCATTTGCTTTAGCATAAGTGTAAGCATCAGCCTTCATGAGTGATGGCAAACAAGAAAGCCATTCTTCAGGGTATGGAAAAGTTTCAGCAACATCGATCTGATAACTCCAGCAATCATCTTTGAAAGTAAAAATGCAGGAAGCCAGATCAACGCCATCTAGTGATGTTCCCGACATCAGTCCAATTGCACGATAAACACTCCTGTTTCCCAGTTTCAGATCAACCATAGTATCTACAATTTATCATATAGCGCCGGAATCAACTTTTCCAGTTTCATTCCACGCGATCCTTTGACAAGAATGCTGGCATTAGTGATCGGATTTGCAACCAACCATTCATAAGCATTGTCAGTAGAGTCAAAACATCGGAACCCGGAATCCGAAGAAACTTCACCAAAACGAGGTCCGATTAATAATACATCAGAAAAACTGAAGTCTTTCAACAAAGTCAATATTGCTTCATGTTCAGTCCTGCTTTCGGCTCCCAACTCAAACATATCACCCAGGATCGCAACTTTTGGAAAGGTATTCATCAAAGCAAAGTTCTCCAGTGCTACCCGCATACTACTTGGATTGGCATTGTATGCATCCAGGATAAGCTGATTTGATGCGGATTGCAACACCTGCGACCTGTTGTTTGAAGGTGTATATTTCTCAATTGCAGCAACCACATTCTCCGGTGCTACTTCAAAAAACTTACCGATACAAACGGCAGCCAAAACATTATCCACATTATATGCCCCAACCAGATTGGTTTGGATCAGTTGTTCTGTATTCTTATCATACCATTTCACTTTAAGAAATGGATCTGAGGAAATCATTTCGCCCAGACAATAATCACCAGGTTCTTTACCGTATGAAAGATGATCAAGTGCTACAACATGCTGCATCAAAACCTGTTGTTCTGAACAGACAAAAGCTTTTCCATCTCTGGATTTCAGAAATTCGTAAAGCTCTGTCTTTGTCTTAATCACTCCTTCGAGGCTTCCAAAGCCTTCCAGATGAGCTTTACCTACATTGGTAATTAAACCAAAATCTGGTCTTGCAATGTTGCAGAGAAAAGCAATCTCACCGGGATGATTGGCGCCCATTTCAATGATCATAATATCAGTGACGGTTAAATCTGCAGACAAAATCGTTAAAGGCACGCCAATATGATTATTCAGATTACCTTGTGTAGCATGTGTACGATAACTTTCACTCAACACTGCATTGATCAGTTCTTTGGTGGTCGTCTTTCCATTGGTTCCGGTAATCCCTATAACAGGTCCCTGAAAATGTGAACGATGATACTGTGCCAATTCCTGAAGTGTAGTTAATACATCTTCTACAAGAAAAAATCTTTCATCGGTAACCAATCCGGGTTCATCAACAACTGAAAGTACTGCACCTTTTTTTAAAGCACCTTCTGCATAGGTATTGCCATTAAATGAATCTCCTTTAAGGGCAAAGAAAATACTTCCCACGGTTACGGCTCTCGAATCAGTACAAATTACCGGATTGCTGAGATAATGTTCATACAACTGTTTAGTTCTTTCCATTGAAAATAAAAACAAATTAATACATCATCATTTGGGTTTAGCAAATTTAGACTAATTCTTTTTGCTTTACTCAGTTCGCCCCTTTCGTTTCAAAAAAAAACCCACCCCGTTTTAGGGATGGGTCGATTTATTTTTTTTGACAAGTTATCTCTTTTTCTGACCTGGAACTGAACTCCCGGTACGAACCATTGCACAACGGAATCCAATATAATCAGTAGCCTGATCTTCATCAAGGAAACGACGAGTAGCAGGACTCAAGTAATAAGCAGGATCTCTCCAAGAACCACCTTTGTAAACACGTGATCTGTCATTAACCATTGAGGTGCTGTCGTACATTAATTTAGTAGTATTGGGATTGCTTGGTTTCACATTCCAATCGGTCTGAATGGTCGATGCATAATCACCATCTTTATAGTTGACCTGATTCGCACTGCGATAATTCAACCTGTTCGTATTATCGGGAACCGGTTTGTATCGCATGCGTCCCAAACTATCTTTAATCGCAAGTTTGCCTTCGGCGTCCAGCACTTTATCCTGATAGATATTCCCTCTAAATGGATTCATATCACTGACATCCAAATGTGACAGAGGGCGATAAACATCCTGAACCCATTCGGCAACATTACCAGCCATGTTATACAGGTTATAGTCATTGGGTGGGAAAGATTCAACATCTGTAGGAATTACAGCACCGTCATTCAATCCATCCGCAATACCCATATAATCACCACGACCACGTTTAAAATTGGCCAGGAATTTCCCATAATCCTTCTTACTGTCACCACGCAATTGTGAACCATTCCATGGATAGGTTCTGCGTTGAAAGACATTTCCTTTTTTGGTGTTTCCAATAAGACCCAATGCAGCATATTCCCATTCGGCTTCGGTCGGGAGTCTGTATTTTGGCAGGAGGATCCCATCTTCGAGTCTAACACCTCTTTTACCACTGTTGGTTGAATTGTTAGGATTTAATGATGGCATTGAATTTTTCACATCACCAACATATTGTCCGGCCAGATAAGCATCAGTATTGAAATTATTTGCATCAGTCTGCTTGGTATCATAATTGAGAACACCTTTTTTTACGAGTAACATTTCGTTGACCCTGTCGGTACGCCACAAACAATAATCATTGGCCTGATTCCAACTAACTCCCACTACAGGATAATTTTTATAAGCCGGATGGCGAAGATATACCTCAACCATGGGCTCATTATAAGCCAGTTTCTCACGCCAAACAACTGTATCAGGAAGCGCCTTGCGGTAAACCTGGGGATAATTAGCTCCAAATACGCGACCTAACCAATAAAGATATTCAACATAATCTATGTTTCTTACCTCAGTCCGGTCCATGTAGAACGACTGAACAGTAACCCTGCGTGCGAAATTATCTTTCTCGGCAGCCGGATTATCCATAGTTTGACCCATAACAAATGAACCACCTTCAATTAAAACCAACCCTGGTCCGGTAGTCTGTTCAATAAAACGTGGGACTTCAAATCCCCCATTCTTAGGATCATTGTAATTCTGTCCGGTAGTAGGTGACTTTTCTACTTTGTGGCAGGATACCGCCACAAGAAGAATGGATAGGATAGCCATTCCTTTGAAAAGGTTGAACTTTTTTATCATTTCAAAAACGGATTTAAATCTTTTCAATATTCTTATTAACTCCCGCAGCATACTATTTATTGTTTAAAGCCGCTATCTTTTTTCAGCGCCGACAACTCTTTCAGTAGTTGCAAAATTTAATCCGGTACAATATTACAAAAAAAACACTTCTGGTCAATATAAAGTTTGAATCTGGGTTTAGAAATCTTAATATTTCTGAAAATGAATTCATAACTGTGTAAAATCATTCATTCGGATAGCTAATTTTGCAGGAAACACAGGCAGTAATGGTTTTCAGAAAGCTCATAGCGATTGTTTTCACGCTCTTGTCCATTAATCCGGTCACTTTTGCCGGCATAAAGACATCTGCATGGGCTCCCCATTCTGTTCTTGCAACCGGAAAATGGATCAAATTGTCTGTGAAATCAAGTGGTGTATATAAAATCACTTACAGTGATCTACAGAAAATGGGTTATAATCCAGCAACCATTAACCCTGCTAATATTCGTCTCTTTGGAAATGGTGGAAGCATGCTTCCCGAGATAATGGGGACCTCCTACCCCGATGATTTAACCGAAAATGCCATTTTTGTAGAAGGCCAGGCAGATGGTCACTTCGATCCAAATGATTACATCCTGTTCTATGGTATGGGGCCAGATACCTGGAGTTTTGATACTCAGCAGAATTTATTTTTGCATCAGAAGAATATTTACAGTGATCTGACCTATTATTTCCTGACTATTGAAAACACACCCGGCCTCCGTTTAAAAACCCTGACTCAATCTCTCTCATCGCCTACCCACCAGGCCACAGGCTATAATGATTATGCTTTTTATGAAAAAGATGAACTGAATCTCATCAGGTCAGGAAGGCAATGGTTTGGCAAAGAATTACTGAATGGTCAATCCCCCACCATCAGTTTCCAGTTCGACAATGTCGATGAAACAACACCCGCAAGAGTCAGAATGAGTGCTGCAGCCCGTTCAACAGCCCAGAGTTCTGTTGATTTAAAAAACGGAACTCAGTTAGGACGGTTATACATCGACCCGATTTCTTTGAGTAGTTTCACCAACGATTTTGCCTTTATAGGTCTGGATACCTATACCTTCACGCAACCAAAAGCCAAATTCGATCTGACTTTAACTTACAACAAGACTTCAGATGTGGCAACCGGCTGGCTTGATTATCTGGAAGTCAATCTTCGCCGCAAACTCATCTTCACCACCGGACAACTTCCCTTTTGTGATGTTGTCTCTTTTGGAACTGCCAACACAGCCCGTTACACCCTCACCAATGGTTCTTTAACTACAGTATGGGAAATCACAGATCCGTTGCATCCTTCGAAAATCAATGCCACAGCATCCGGGACAGACCTTTCGTTCAATCTTTCTGCCGATACCCTTCGAAAATTTATTGCTTTCGATAACAGCAATTTCCTTCAGCCCGAAATCGTAGGCACAGTTTCAAATCAGGATCTGCATGCTGCTATAGTTCCCGACCTGCTCATTGTCACCAACCCCCTTTTCATTGATGCAACACAGCGTCTTGCCAATTTCCATACAACCAATGATGGCCTGAAAGTTTTAGTTACAACAACGGATAATATATACAATGAATTTTCATCCGGGGCTCCTGATCTTTCTGCCATCCGTTATTTTTGTAAATCACTATACGATCGTGGTACCCCATCCAAAAAGTTACGGTATCTCTTGTTGATGGGTGACGGCTCATATGATTATAAAAATAGAATCACTCCCAATACAAATTTTGTTCCCGTTTATGAATCGCCCAATTCCGTATCAACGATTGGATCCTATGCCACTGATGATTACTTCGGTATGCTTGAAAATGGTTCAGGTGGCAGTTCAAACGACAACATCAATATCGGGATAGGTCGTTTACCTGTTAAAACTGCTGCTGAAGCTACAGCTGTGGTCGAAAAGATTATCCATTATTCCACCAACACACCTTTGGTAAATGGTGACTGGAAAAACTCCATCTGTTTTGTTGCGGATGACAAGGAATACAATATCTTCATGGAACAGGCCGAAGAGTTAGCCAATGATGTAAATACCATCAACCAAAACTTTACCATTGATAAAATCTATCTCGATGCCTATCCGCTCGTGACGTCAGCTTCAGGAAAGACATATCCTGCTGTCAATCAAGCCATCACACAGCGCGTTAACAATGGCACGCTGCTGATCAATTATACCGGTCATGGTGGAGAGGCAGGCTGGGCAGATGAGAAGATCCTCACGCTGAATGATATAGCCAACTGGCAGTCTTACAATAACCTACCTGTTTTTATAACTGCAACCTGTGAGTTCAGTCGCTTTGATGACCCGCAGCTTGTTTCGGCAGGCGAACAGATTATACTGAATTCCAATGGTGGGGGTGCAGCTTTGTTCTCGACTATCAGGCTCACTTTTGGTTCACCAAATCTTTCCATCAACAAGAGTCTCTTGAAGGACTGGCTTACGCCCGGCGGACTGAGCTTAAGAATGGGCGATATCATCAGGCAGGCAAAACTTGAAAATGGCAATTCCATCAACACCCAGAAGATCGTCCTGATCGGCGATCCCACCATGCAACTTGCAGCGCCGCACTTCAAAGTC
>Ga0209540_10002559_pt1 | contig 12910 bp, 13 predicted proteins | sample BarGraIncu01121A_FD_184501 | JGI IMG/M metagenome (GOLD analysis project Ga0209540, IMG submission 184501) | Arctic peat soil microbial communities from Barrow, Alaska - Barrow Graham LP Incubations 011-21A (SPAdes) (version 2) | ecosystem: Environmental > Terrestrial > Soil > Wetlands > Peat... | reverse complement strand
AAAAATCGTTGCGGTATGAATTCTACAATCTGACTGAAAATATACTTGCCTTGGTTCATGTCTGCCTGACTTTATGGTTTCAAACAAATATAACCATTTCAAAAGGCCGACAAGGTTATTGGTGATATTGTTATTGATTATAAGTATTTTACAGAAGTATTTAACTATTTTTAAGAGACACTAGTGATATGTTTTTTATATTTACTGTATAATATCGTTCCTTTGAAGAAAAATTGTATTTGCATTCAATCTGATTTATAATTTCTTCGAACATTTTATTTGCTGCTACTCTCAATTCCGCCGTTTGAATAATAAGTTTATTTATTGCCTCTTGTTCTTCCGGAGGAAAAATCGGGACTGGGATATTAGCAATGTGTTCCGGTTCAATGTGTTGAATTACTGCGCCGAAAATTCCTTGAGTAAGTAAAGAATATCCATATTTTGAAGATAGATATGCGTATAAAAAGCCTGGCTTAATCTTATTATTTGGAACCACTCGGATGATATGTTCTGAAGCTGCTTTATTAAGGAAATCTTTATTTGTGAATGCAGTATTACCAACTGTTCCTGAGCGTGAAATTAATATCCAATTTTCTTTTAAAAGACTTTCATTAATATTTATTGTAAGTTTTTTTGAAATGAATTTTGTATTTGTTAAGTCAATCTTTAGCATATCAGAACTTCCGAAAAATGGCACACCATTATTCTTATCTAAAACATAATTTCTTTTTGATCTTCCGCCATAAAAAATTCTATCAGCAAAATCACTAACATTACCAATACCCAATGGTGATTTTTTTACCTGAAGCTTAAATAGATTGCCTTCGCTTAGATGATATGAAGCGTCAAGTCTTAAATCGCTTTCAGCGAACCATGTGTTTTTTGCAATTAAAGTTTTCATTTATTAGCCCCCTCTAAAAAATTCCGATATGTCTTGGCAATTTTAGGAAGATCATCATTTAGTTGTTTAACCCTGATTTTTCGGCTACTGAGCTTCGTATTTCCATTGTTATCTCGAAAAAGAACTTCTTTTATTTCATCAAAGAGTAATTCAGCCCCATCTTCATCTCGCAAATAAACAGGCACTCCACGGCGGTCTTTACCTATATTCTCAGCAATGGCCATAAATACCTCATAGTTCTCGCCCAATACTGCAGCATCACGTTCGTTAGATGTTTTCTTTTGCAAGAAAAGCAGAGAGGCTTGCACACCTACTTGCGGAAGGAAAGTTTCAATCGGAAGGTCAACAGATGCAAGAAGTCGAAAATGCTTCAGAATCCAGTCGCGAACGTATACATTATTGGGATTACCAAGAATGCCGTCAGGCAAAACGATTGCCAGGCGTCCACTAGGTTTCAGAAAATTATAGCATTGTTCAATAAAGAGAACCTCAGGTGCCTCACTGCTACTTACTGTTCCTATTTGGAAATTTCCATAGGTATCTTTGTTCCAATTATGACCCAACTCATAACGCTTGGAAATTTCGAAGTCTACCTCCACCTTGGCACCAAAGGGAGGATTGGTGAAAATTAGGTCGAACTTTTCGCGGGCATCATCGGTTTCGTATGGAATATTTTTATCGTTGCTATTGACAATGCTACGTTTTATGGTTTGTTTAATTTTCTCAAGCTCCTCAGTTTTGGGACCTTGCGGATAATCGAGTGAGTTGATATTGAAAATATTAGCATGTCCATCTCCCGCCATTACCATGTTCATGCGGGCTGCTTTTTTAAGATCAGGATCGAAGTCAAACCCAAAGATCATTTTTTCCGCATAATTTTTAACCCGTTCATTTACCTCATGAGTATTGTATTTTTCAATCAAATACAAACCCGATAATTCGGGATACATCTCCTGAGTTAACTTTTTTCGCACATGATCGAGTACAATGGTGAGGAAACCACCCGATCCACAAGCTGGATCCAGGACTCGCATATTCTCGTTCGGATCCATCATTTCAACCATACAACGGATAAGGTTCCTTGGTGTAAAGAACTGACCTGCTTCCTGCTTCAAGGTATTTGATACAATGGTTTCGTAAGCAGTACCTTTCACATCCACCGTGGCATCGAGGAAAGAGTATTTGGCGAGTTCGCCTGCCACAAATGCCAATCCACGGTCAGACAGATTGATTCTCTCGTTACCATCGAAGACTTCTGAAAACAATGGATCAGTTTTTAACTCCTGAAAAATGCCTTTAATACGGTCAGCAACTTTGCGCAAATTTTTTGCTCTTATTTCTTTTTCTTCATCTGAAAGCAATTCATCTTTCTGAGAGCCTTGTTCTTTAACGCCTACCCAGAATTTACGGCGATAGCTTTCACCATTTGGAGAAGGCATAAAACGGCGCTTTTCATCGTAAATCTTGCAAAAAATCAGGTTCAACAGTTCCCAGAAAGCAGTTTTCTTCATGCCTTCGTTGCCATAGATATAATCGTGGCAACGTTTAAAGGTACGAACCAGAGAGTCATTTGCTGGTTTACGCGGTTTTATTTTATCTGCCCATTTCTCCATATCCTCCATGGTTTGTCCTTCACCAGGAAAATCAGAAATATCATTACACTGAACCACATTCCATTCATCGGTTTCTTTTTGCAGAAAATGAAACTCATCCCCATTGGTCCAAAGACCAAAATCACAATTTTCTGATGATTCCAATGCCTCCTGAAGGGTAGATTCAACTCCCTTCTTGCTGTCTTTCGATTTGGTTTTATCATCCTGGACAATGCAGATGCGAATCAGACCATCGGAATCATGTGTTATACCCGCTTCAAAAACGGCCAGGTCAATTTTCATGCGCTTGTTCTTGCCTTCCATATCAACATAGGCCAGTGTAAAGTCCCGCTCCATGTCGGTCATTTCGAAACCATACTCTTCGTTGAGCATGGCAATAAGAGATTGGAGTGTGAGTTCCTTACTTTTTGCTGGTTTTATCGCATCTGTTAAGGCGCATATGATTTGATTGTCGTTGAGAACAATTTCTTCGTTGGTTTCCGTTGTATTCGACATATGTTAATATTATTTACTTAATTCATTTGTAAGTGAAAGCAGGCTGTCATAAACATCTTCATATTTCAGTGAAGAATGAGTTTCCATAATCTGATTAATTAATTGGCTGTCATCTTTTTTATCAATTTCAGTCCGGAGAATGCCAATAAATTCATTGAGTATTTCCGGGTTTGCCATTAGGATTTCTTTCATATCCCGCCCTAATAAGGATGCCCCGGCGATAAACGTTGAAAAATCTTCAACTTCATAAAGGTCATAATGATGTATCGCCGCTCTTTCCTCATTTATCCCGAGGTAGTTAGTGATAATAAATGCCATATCATCAGCATCTCTGTTGGTTTCAATATTTCTACTTTTCCAGGCATTTAATTTGAGAATAAAAATTCCGGGTAAGGTAGCAACATAAATTTTGAAACTATCATCTATTGTGATTTCAAGTGTATGTTTAGCAACATCAGTAAAGCCAGCGACAGACATTGCCTGTGATTCTTCCGGAGGCCAGTAGATATGGTTGTCGGCATGGGCAATTTCACCAAAGGGGACAATATCCAGTTGGAAAAAGGTCTTATACAAGAATCGCTGCGTTTGCTTATTTGATTTTTCAAAGCCATCGAGACTACATAATCCATCTGCAATTTCTTGAAACTTCGACCAATCAGGGATCGCAATAGCAATGTCTAAATCGTTCGTTTTCCGTGTAGGTATCTGGTCGTAAATTCCACTCAAAATAATATCGCGTGCCGTAGCCCCGATCACATAAAACTCAGCATCTATTGAGTTGAAAAATTTGGTTAGTTTTTCAAGCAGCTCCTTTAATACCGGATTGCTGAAATTTTCACTTGATATATTGTAGCTCATTATTTAAAATCATATTTGCTGTTTCAACGTTACGGTCACTTCCACTTCTCATTAGGTCCGCATAAATCAGAACCGGAGGGATACCCATATAGGTTTGTGGTCCCCAGAACATTTCCAATACTTCCACTTTGCCATTTTCATCTGGTACGAGCTCGATGTCTTTAAAACTTTGCCAATTACGGTCGGTATAAATGGTAAAAACACCTGGATGCAGGTAGCCATTAAGGAGGTTGGCACCCGGCTCCCCACCCCAATATGCATGACTATTGGTAGGATTCAGATCTATTTCTTTCCATTTATTATAGCTCTCCTGCCTTACGAATCGCATCTGCTTCTTGAATAGTCGGGGTCTTAATACATCATGATAGGCAGTAATCCAGCGATTCAAAAGCTCTTTGGTGTTCTTGAGCTTCATCGTTTGCTTGGTTTTGAGGATGAAATTGAGATCAATAAGTTCCTGCATGACTGTACCTACAGAACCTAATGAGATATCAGCACGCTCAGCAAGTTCTCGGTAGGTGAGTTGAACTTTCTCCGGATCAATTAAAAACAGAAAGATCAACTTGATTCCAGCTTCCTGAAATGCACGTGGTTGATTGACCTTGGTCGTACGCTCAATCTTTTTCCCTTCGATTAGGAGCACCAGATTATTCTTCCTGATGTTACAGTTGCCGGCAACATCGAGGTAATTTATCCCTTCATCTACATACTCCTTTGCTATCTCGCTGGGGATGTATTTTGTTACTAATATAATCGGAAGATTATTCTCGCGTGAAGTTTCCTTAAGGCTTGCCAGGACAAGACCTTTGCTGCCTTTCGTGATCTCAGATTTAATATCAACAACAAACTCTACATTGGCAATCATCAGGACTGCATCATTCCTCAATCTACCATCCTTTACGACGGCCTGAACATTGGTATATCGGAATAAGCTGTCAATAGCTTCATCAAGAATGTATTTTTCCTTTTTCATAACCTTGCATGTTCATTGATACTACTCGTTCATTTTCGATGAACGCACAAATATAATGAACAAAAATGAAAATTGAAGGAGTTTTGATAAAAAAATATTTTTATTCTAAGTGTTATAAAGCATACATAATGAATGCATTAATAAATAATTGTTCACTGTTTCGACATGTCTATTTAAAATGAACATTGAAAATTGCTGAACTAGACGCATGGAATTTCATTATGAATCGACTTGGTAAGGTTATTTTCCTTATAAGTTTTATGAAAAGTCATTATCAATGTAAAGGTTTATCACCGTTTTTAATGATTTTGAAAATTCACTTCAAACAAAAATAATGTTTTGATTTTAAGGATAATACACTCCCCTCAAATTTTTACAAATTTATTTATCGCTCCACGGAATGGTAAAGGGGTTCCGGCGCGCCGGAATCCTTCGGATGCGTTCAGTTTGCCAGATTAACTCTACCCTTCGGGCAGGGTGGCAAACTGACATGCACCCCGTTGACCTTATCCGTGGCAGCTCAATGATGGGCACGCAAAAATTTAACCGGCGTGCCAGTTGCCAAAATAAGTCTTCAAGGCAGGAGCATTACAGATGAATAAAATGGATCTTTATGAAGTTGTTACGCAAAAAATTATTGACAGATTGGAAGCGGGAGTTGTGCCGTGGCAGATTCCCTGGAGAACAAAGAACGGGATGCCTCGTAACATGATATCCAATCGACCTTACACCGGAATTAACTTCTGGATGCTGCTTTGCCTTCCTTTCACTTCTCCTTTTTACCTGACTTTCGAGCAAACAAGAGCGCTGGGTGGTAATATCCGCAAAGGAGAAAAAGCAACGATGGTTGTTTTCTGGAAGATTCTGGAGTCGGAAGATAAAAACGGAGATATAAAGAAAACGCCGTTTCTTCGCTACTACAATGTTTTCAACCTGACGCAAACCGAAGGTATCGACCCCAAGAAGATTCCGGAAACGGAGGTTTTTGACCACGATTTCAACTCCATCGCGGCAGCTGACCGGATCATCTATGAATGGAAAGACTGTCCAAAGATTGAATGGAATAGTGATCATGCATATTACTCACCTTCACTAGACACTGTCTATATGCCAAGTCAAAGATCTTTCTTTCATGACGAACAGGTGTATAGTGTTCTATATCATGAACTTACGCATAGTACGGGCCACCGGTCAAGACTTGGCCGACATGAGAAAATAAAAGTCTATCAGTTTGATAATCAGATTTATAGCCAAGAAGAGCTCGTGGCCGAGATGGGAGCTGCCTACCTGTGCGGAATTACCGGTATTGAACAGCAGACCATCGAAAACAATGCCGCATACATTAAAAGCTGGATCAGAACTTTCAAAGATGATCCAAAGGTTTTGGTACTGGCAGCTGCACAGGCACAAAATGCTGTAAATTACATATTGAACCAGAAAGCGGAGCCTTCTCCAACTGGTTCAGTTGAATAGCAAGAGAGGCCTTCGGGTCTCTTTTTTTGCTCGTTCCAAAAACTGATTAATCAACTGGCTTTTCTCCATAAAAATGTAATTAATGTTACTCTGTTACGGTCTTTAAACCAAATGTTTTCATGACACTGAACGGTTGAAATTCTATGCTAAGGTAGGATTACCCATCAGGTACCGCTTTGCTCATTCAAGGATTTTCCCGGCATATCCTCTCCCGCAAAAGTGGAATCCGGTATTCCAGTTCCTCCTTGACTGCCCTGATGTGTCACCCTTTCACCTTGCATAAAATTTTTAACCCTAAAATTTATTGTCATGAAAACAACCTTGGTTTTAGAAGATGTTCAGAAACAGGATGAATTGGAATTTTTATTTGGGAAACGCAATAGTACTGAAGATTCTGAATCTTTGAGTACCTGGGAACAAGAAAATCCTGATTATTGGGAAATGTGGTCTTTGGCAATTGGTCAATAATTATAAAATACGCTTTATGAAGCCTCTTTACGGAGGCTTTTCTTTTGTGGTCAATTAAAAATAATTCCATTCGATATTCATAAGATCGAAGGTTCTTATCGAATACTGTTTTAAGAGAAAGTTTGCTGTTACACTCAAATTCTCGCGCAAATATATTGATCGCCGGATCGGAAAAGTCAAGGGCCGTCCGGTGATGCAGATGATAACCTTTGGCGCATCACCTCCCGGCACTTCGTGCTCGGTCACTTTCAGCCCGAGAAAGGCAGAAACTGACATTCGCCCCTGACAAGAATCCGCCCAGCTCAACCTGGTTTGCCCGAAATTTAACAGTAACGGCGGGCCAGATGCCTAAATAAATCCGGAAGGCACCGGTGAAAAACAATGATTACAGATTTAATGGCAGAAGTACAAATCTCTTATTCCTCGCACGTGAAGGCAAAAGACCGAATGAAAGTGACCGGCTCCAAAGATGCTGCTGATGCTTTCAGAATATTCTGGCCTGCTTACGAACACATTGAATTCAGCTATTTGCTGATGCTGAACCGCCAGAACCAGATACTGGGTTATCATCAACTTTCAAAAGGTGGAATGACCGGTGCAGTGGTTGATGTCCGGGTTATTTTCCAGGTAGCGCTTAAATCTTCTTGCACTTCAATAATTTTTGCCCACAACCATCCGTCTGGCAATCTTGATGTTAGCGATGCTGACCGGAAGATTACGAATCAGATCAAACAAGCCGGTGTTATCCTCGACATTCCGCTGCTGGATCACCTTATTATGACCACTGATTCATATCTCTCAATGGCAGATGAAGGTTTACTCTAAAAATTATCGAATCTTTTACCTAACCTACATGATTGTCTCTCCTGCAAATTCTTCTTTTCTAATAATTTGTCATCAGGTTTTCATGAAAGATTAAAATAACGTGAGTTCGATCTAAGCGAATTTGCAAATTTGTTCATTGTCAATTATTTCCAGGTTTAGAGATGGTTTTTTAGGCAAATAATAATATGCTATCAATCCTGAAATAAGGTTTGTAATGAAGTTTTCAAAGCTTCTGTGTCTGGTATGTTCTATCTGGCAGATATTCTTTAATTCATCGTTTACAGTTTCAATTAATGCCCTCTTTTTCAGCAAAATTTTATCTTGGATTAGCATCAAAGAGTTTTTCATGTTTTTTCTGGGTTTAGTAATCAGGTGTATTCCATCAATAAAAAGCTCTTCAAATAAACTCTTGGAGATATAACCCTTATCCCCAAATAGTTTGCCAAAAATATTATCGTGAAAATTCTTGTTTTTCAATGGTTCCCGATCATCAACATTTCCCTGGGTGAACAGAAAATCCAGTATTTCACCCTTATCATTTATGACAATATGAAGTTTAAAACCAAAAAACCAACCTATTGAACATTGACCTTTCGTTGCCAAACCTTTAAAAACTTTATGAGAATGCTCTCTTCTTATATGACAGACTCTCAATGGTGTAGAATCAATAAAAGAAACGCCGGTACACTTGCCAAGACAGCAGAACTGAAGAAAAAGAACCATTGGCATAACCGCTTTTTGTTGAAGTTCCACAAATCGATTGTAAGATACGGTTTGTGGAAAGTCAGATTGCAAATGTTTCTGGACATAATACAAATAAAAGTGCTTAAAGTTCCTGTACTGTTTCTGATGAAAAAGAACCATAATGGTAATAACTTCACTATCAGACAACACAAATTTTCTATTTCTGGTCTTTTTAACCGTTGATTTTGTAAGGATATGACCCTCCTTGACTTTGTAGAATTCATTGCAAAATTCGTCAACTAAATAGAAAATTTCAGTAGTTTTAGCTTCCATATAATAACAAGGTTTATTGTTTTAAATATTTTAACTTTAGGCATTTAAATATAAACAAAACCTTGTTATTTTCAAAATAAATCTGATGTTTCTTACGTCGAACTCACGTTAAAATAGATTACAAGGAAGGTCTTGTTTCCTTATTTTGTATGCTATTGTCGTGTCTGGTCATCATAAATATTTTATCCAAACCTCCTTCATTTCTCGTTTAATTTATTCATATATAAATCAGTAACTCGTATTCTATTTTTCTTAGAAGATATCTCTCTCCTCCAATTACTCACCAAATTTATTGATCGCCAGCCGGAAAAGTCAAGGGCCGTCCGGTGATGCGGATGACCGCCTTTGGCGCATCACCTTCCGGCACTTCGTGCTCGGTCACTTTCAGCCCACGAAATGAGCATGATTCCACATTAACAAATCGAAATGATATTAAACTTCATGCGAATTCCATCTGGCCATTAACAACAAATTATTCACAGATGAAAGGCAGAAACTGACATGCCGCCCTTGACAAGAATCCGCCCGGCTCAATGATCACTGGTTCAAATTAACAGGCGAGCCAGATGCCATTAAAAATCCATAGGGCAATGGTACTGAATATGAAAATTGCAATTATAGGTTCCAGAGAATTTGATGATTATGAATTACTAAAGCGGAAATGTAATTATTTGTTGCAGAATATACAGTGTCCGACGATCATTTCAGGAGGAGCAAGGGGAACTGATCAGCTTGCCGAAAGATATGCGAAGGAGAACAATTTTCCGCTGATAATTCATAAACCTGACTGGAATTTGGATGGTAAAAGTGCCGGCATGAAAAGAAATATTTCAATTTTAAATGATTGTACCCATGTTATCGCTTTTTGGAATGGAATTTCTCCCGGTACAGAACACATGATCTGGTATTCAAAGATTTACAGACGATTACTGCGTATTGTTATTATTACATAGTTAAAAAAGCAACTTTTGGTCGTCTTTTTATTGTTGTAATTCGGCCCAGGAGCTTAGCCATTCGGAATTCGTTTTTTTTAGAAGATCTCTCTCCTCCAATTTGCACCAAAGTTATTGATCGCCAGCCGGAAAAGTCAAGGGCCGTCCGGTGATGCGGATGACAACCTTTGGTGCATCACCTCCCGGCACTTCGTGCTCGGTCACTTTCAGCCTTCGAAATAGCCATAACTGCGAAATCACAAACTGGAATGAATATTCACTTATGGCTGTTCCATCTGACCATTTAAAAACAAAATATTTACAGATGAAAGGCAGAAACTGACATTCGCCCCTGACAAGAATCCGCCCGGCTCAATGGTCTCTGGTTCAAATTAACAGGCGAGCCAGAAGCCAATATAAATCCGGAAGGCACCGGTGAAAAATAATGAGTTTTGAAAACATGAAAGTGATCAGTACTTACACCACTAAAGAGGCAGTTTCAGATGGTGTATTAGTTCGTGTTAAAGATGCCGAATCGAAGGAAACAGGTATCAGATTTCCGGTATACCTATCACAAGGAGTCTTTTCGAAGTATGTTCAGGTTCCCGCTGGTTATGAAGCTGAACAGGACGAAACCGGCCGTCTTTTTGATATTCTGAATACATTCCGTTATGCAGCAAAAAGATGTTCCGGCAGTTATTTGGAATTTCACTTTATCACACATACGCCCGATGTTGATAACTGGGAACCAAACGAAATATTTACCGGTGGTGACCGCACTTACCGACTTGTAAAGCTTAAAGCCATTATCCAACCTCAGGATTTTGACGATCCGTCACCGGCAATATTCATCCTTAAACCATCGGAGGATTAACCATGACACGCAAATTTAAACTCCAGCCACAGTATGTTTCAAAGAAATATACACGGGACATAAAAGTTATTCCAAAACTCACCCTCTGCGGGAAATGGCTTGAAACTGCCGGCTTCTTACCAAATGAAATCATTTATGTGAAAGTTGAAGAAGGCCGGCTTGTAATCACCTCTTATCAGCCAACTGAATAATTAATATGGCGTGCCAGATGCCAATATAAGTCCCCCGGGCAGGGGCAAAACAAATGACTGAATTTCAGTTTCTTGAAGAGTTGGAAGCTTCCCAGAAAAGTTTTGAAAAACTCAATTACATATTCATCAGGGATCTGCATAAATACATCCGTAAATCAACGGTTTATGACAGCACTTTTTTCAAAACTATTTTAAACTTTTCTGCCAATATAACCCTGACAGCGGAATGGATTAAATTATTAAAATATTTTAATTCAGATAAATACAACAATATTTTACGGTTCTCACCCGATTTCAATCATCCAACCGGCGTGCCAGATGCCATTAAAAAGTCTGTAAGGCAACAGCATCAACGATGAATTTAAAGATTCTCAATCTTTCAAAACAACAGGAATCAAACATTAAACTGATTCTGTCAAATCAACTAGACCCGAAAGAATTTTCAAGTGTGAAATTCTGGATTGATCAATGTTACAATCTCCCGTCACTTAATGAACAGAAAATGTGTGCTTTCAATCAGATTCTCTTTGGATTCGGAATTGAATCTGTGGAAGGAGAATGGCAAAATGGCAATTGGTGCAATATTCTATTTACCTACGTAAATATGGGGTTTTCCGACCTGCCGACAATTATCCATCATCGGGATAAAGGTTTCATAGTTGATTCAGTTGAAAATATTATTTCAAAATCCAACCGGCGTGCCAGGTGCCAATAAAAATCCACAGGGCAGTGGTTTAAAACGATGTCACTTTTCTCAAATGATCCACGGCAGATTACTGCCAAATTCTCATCCAGTTGCTCCAAATGCAAAACTAAAATTAAGAAGGGAGCTACAATTTATTACTGGCCATCATCACGCGAAGTGTTTTGCACAAGTTGTGGTGATGCACCGTATCGTCAGTTTCTCTCAAGTGCGGCTGATGAAGATGTCTATAGTGGTACAGGTAATCCTTATGCCGGGTAAATTAGAAGAAGGGGAAATCCCCTTTTTGGTCGTCGGCAGACGAAAGATTCGCTCCACATTTTTTAAGTTTCTGATCCACATCTTTACCTTTTTAATAGTTCATCCTTCACATTGGCAGGCATTTGTTTTTTTCGGTATTGGTCAGGGAATCATCCTTCGTTCATTTTGTGTCTCTTCACTTCCGGTATACGATATATAGTTCTGTCCGATCAGGTTGATTTAGCGACACTGTGACAATGATGCTTAATTCTTCATCCGCATTTAGATCATCGCGTTTGCATATCTTCTTCAATGAGCATCCGGTATATTTACCTTCCACTGATTTTCCCTGTTGATCCTCCTGACAGAATTTGTTTGAAATTGTCGAGTAGGTCAGCGGCATTGCTGCCGCTTCCCCCTCTAAGAACCGTACTTGAGAGTTTCCCCTCATACGGCTCAAGCAACTCAAAGTTTCCGTTAAGAAACCGGCTCAAAATCTTCATTTTATACTCAGGTTGTTGATGCTCCTGCTACAGGTGATATGAACAAGGGATTTAACTGGTTTGCCATTAGAATTTAAACTGGCCAGATACCATTCTTTTCCCTTGTCGATCGGATCGTTGCAGATTGGGCATACTCGTTTTTGTTTCTTCCATAGGCTAAGCAATGATTCACGCCCTTTAAGTGAAATGAGCATTTTGTAGGTTTCCCTTTTATCGTAATACTCTTTCCATTCCGGGTCATAAGGGTTGGCATCGCATTGAGTCTTAACATATCGGGTAATTTTTGTATTAGACAGTCGTTTAAGGGATAGTGTTCTTTTTGAACCTTTAACACAATAGTCGACCATAAAACACCAATTTCTATTTCCAATCTTGCGGAAATATTTTTGTGTAACCCAATAAACATTCTTCTTTGGATGTCTCCTTTTTGACCATTGCAAAATCTTACAAAAGATTTGATGGTCTGCTATACTGAAAGTCTCAGAGGAAACACAGTGCTTATGATAGTTTGCCCATCCTTTGATCTTAGGATTCAGAAACCGAATCAATGTATCCTGTTTACAGTTTTTATTGGATTCGATGGTTTCTCTAATCTTTTCGAGAAACTTCTTCACTTTTTCCTTTGATGGTTTGATGAGTAATTTGCCGTCGTACTTTCTTACATTAAAACCCAGAAAATCAAAACCTTCATCGATGTGAGTTATCTTTGTTTTCTCATCTGATAGGGTAAGTCCCCTTACAGATAGAAACTCTTTGATTAAAGGCATGACCTTGTATTCCAGTAATTCTTTGTTTCTGCCTGTGATAATAAAATCGTCAGCATAACGTACGAGGTTCACTAAAG
>Ga0209540_10002558_pt1 | contig 12911 bp, 10 predicted proteins | sample BarGraIncu01121A_FD_184501 | JGI IMG/M metagenome (GOLD analysis project Ga0209540, IMG submission 184501) | Arctic peat soil microbial communities from Barrow, Alaska - Barrow Graham LP Incubations 011-21A (SPAdes) (version 2) | ecosystem: Environmental > Terrestrial > Soil > Wetlands > Peat... | reverse complement strand
CATCGTCATGGGCCTGAGCCTGGCCGGGCTGTTTTCCATCCCGGTGCCAGCTTGGATCACAGCCAAGGTGTCCCGCGGCCACAAAAGCGACATTGTCGGCGCCCTGATCGTCGGCGGAGTTTCCGCCGTTATTGCCGCCCCCTGCGTCGGTCCGGTGCTCATCGCTTTGCTTTCCTGGATCAGCCAGTCGGGGAATGTCCTCCTCGGTTTCTGGCTGACCTTTATTTTCTCCCTGGGCATGAGCGTCATATTCCTCGTGGCCGGGACATTTTCCGGGGCCATCGCCGCCCTGCCCCGCGGCGGCAAATGGATGAGCGCGGTAAAATATTTTTTCGCCACCCTGCTCATCGCCGGCGGCATCTATTTCCTGAGCAATATCCTCCCCACCTGGCTGACCCTGCTGGCCTGGGGAACCTCTCTCATCGCCCTGGCCTTGGCCCTGGGCCTGTTCCGGCTCCAAGCGGAAGAAGGCGTAGGACAAGTGCTGGCCCGGACCGTCGTGGTCCTGATCTTCCTGGTCGGCATATTTCTTTTTTACCAGGGGCTTGCCAAACGATTCTTCTCAGGCGCACTCCCGCAAGCGGCGCAGGCAAAAGAGTCCCTGCCCTGGCTGCATGATCTCCAGCAGGCCAGACAAAGAGCCCAAGCGGAAAACAAACGACTGCTGATCGATGCCTGGGCCGAGTGGTGCGCGGCCTGCCGCGAATTGGACGAAAAAACTTTCAACCGCGATGATGTCCGCCTCGCCTTGCGTGGTTGGATCCTGGTCAAGTTGGACTTCACTCGCAAAAGCGAAAAAAACGATCTGTTGAAAAAAGAACTGGGCATCATCGGCATGCCCACGGTCATATTTACCGATCCCGGCGGCGCGGAAAGCGGGCGCTTTTCCGGTTTTCTCGACGGCGAAGAGTTCCTCGACCTGCTGCGCGGTTTTTAGTTTCCGCAGAACCTAAAAGCGGAACCCGACCCGGCCGCTCAAACGCAGCCCGCCCAGGATGATGTCGGTCTCTCCAGCTTCGGTACGGGCCGTGGTCCAGGCGCCGGCATAGCTGACCGCCACTCCCATGAAGATCTTTTTTTTCAGATAATAGCGAAGCCCGGTCCCTGCTTCGAAACCGGGCGCCAACTTGCTGGCCGTATCCCCCATGCCTTTTTCCCTGAACCCGGCCAGGAGCAGGGCAGCGAAAAGTTCTCCCTGCCAACGCCGGCCGCGCCGGGTTTCCCAACCGCCCCCCAGGGACAGGAATGTTTGCGTAGCCTTGATCTCGTCTCCCAGGTCCGGAAGGGTGCCCGTGGCCGAAACGAAGCTGCCGCCCAGCCAGAAATAGAAATTGCGGTACAGGTTGCAGCCGACCTTGATCTCCGGGCTGAACAATACATTGCCGTAAAAGTTTTTAAAGGCCTTATCCCCGGGAACGAGCGCCGCGGCACCCACACTGGCGAAGAACTTGTCACCCCTGGCAGGCAGGAGCGGACTCAAAGAAATCAAAACGAGAACGATCAGGATTTTCTTCATTTCAAGCACCTCAGATGCTCTGTTCGTTGGACATGGCGATCACTTCGCCCTGGGCGTTGCGGGCCTGGATCACATAAACGTAGCCCACGTTGCGGTCCAGATATTTGTCATAATATGTGAAGGCGCCGTTCTGGGTCTCGCTGGCGGCGATTTCCTTGACGGATTGGTACGTACCGCTGAGGGTTTTGCGGTAAACCGTGTAGGTCTCGCCGCTGATCGACGAACCGGGGTCTTTTTCCACACTGAAATACACTTCCGCGTAATCCTTGGCGAGCACCCAGGCTCTGACTTGCCGACGGGAAACCGTCATGGTCAGTACCAGGTTCTGGGCCAACGCCCGAGCCAGGTTCAAACGGGCCCCGGTCTTCATCTTGCCTGCAAGTGCGGCGAGGCGGTCTGCTCCGGAGTAAAGCCGGCTGATGCGCTTGGGAAGATCGTCCGCGGGGAATTGCGCGGCCAACAGTCCCAGGGCGCCGCAGACGTGCGGGGCAGCCATGGAGGTGCCGTCCATGATCCCGTAATCCGCCGGGCGATTGACCAGGGTGACCGCATGAACGCCCCGGGCTTTGACCTGCAAACCGTCTTCCCTGGCCAGGGAAATGACCGGGATCCAGCTCCCGGCATTGCCCAGAGTCCCTGAAAAATTCCCGGCCTCGTTGTTGTAAATCGCCAGGCCCGCGGCCCCGGCGTTCTGGGCGTTGACGGTTTTTTCCTTAAAGGTGTTGTCGCCGCGCTCGATCAGGGCGATGTTGCCGTTGACTGCCGCCGGGAAAGAACCCGCGTTCAGTCCGCGGCCGCAGTCATAGATCGGGCGGGTCAGCCCGGAGGCGGCGGTCAGACCGGAAAATTCCAGGGGGTTGGCGTCGAAAACGTCGTTTCCCGATTTCAGCCACGATTCCTGCCCCTTGCCGGCCGGGACCGTGGAGAGAATGCCTACCCCGGGGGCGGCCAGGTCCACGCCGGTGGCGCCGAAGTTCGAAAAGGAAGCGAGCTGGTCGTTTTCATCGGTCGCGGCCACCGCGATGATATTGGGCAGGTCGTAGCTGGCCGGATAAAAAGCGCTGGCATCGTTGTCCGTTCCATCGTTGCCCGCGGCACAGACCATGACAATGCCCAGGTCGCCCGCGGCGGCGATGGCATCCTTCTGCAGCTGGTTTTCGCCGCCGCCGCCGAAGGAGGCGTTGATGGCCACCAGGTTGACGCCGTAGTCCCGCTTCATCAGGATCACGTACTCGATGGCTTCGATGGAATCGGAATCGTAGATGTGCAAGTCGGGCCGGAAGCCCTTCAAGGCCATGATGCGGACATTCCAGGCGACGCCGCAGACGCCGACGCCGTTGTTGCCCACCGCGCCCATGGTCCCGGCCACATGCGTGCCGTGGCCGTCGATGTCCATGGGGTCGTTGTCGTTCTTGCCGTCGCGATCGGAAGCGAAGTCGTAGCCGTAGACGTCATCGATAAAACCGTTGCCGTCGTCGTCGATGCCGTTGCCCGGGATTTCGCCGGGGTTGCGCCACATGTTGGCTGCCAGGTCCTCATGGCGATAATCGACTCCGGTATCCAGCACGGCGAGCACTACCCCGGGCGAGCCCACGGTCCTTTCCCACGCCTGCGGGGCGCTGATCTTGCCCATGCCCCAGAGTTTGGCGTACTTGGGATCATTGGGCAAACGCTGCAGGCGGCGGCGGAAATTTGGGGAAACGGCTTCCACCTCTGGGTTGGCCTGCAGGGCGGCCAGCAATTCTTCGGTGGAATGGCGGGCGGAGTGCAGCAGCAGGCAGGGGCGCTCGCGCAATTTGGACAGGATGCGGAATTCATGGATGCCGTCCACGGCCAGGTCGGCGGCCAGGACCGCGGCTGCCGCCAGCGAAGTTCCCTTCCTGAAACGGACCAGCACCTCTCCTGGTGCAAAGGGCGCTTCCAAGCCCATGGCCTTGGCTGCCGGCTGCGCCGCGGTTTTTTCAGATCCGGCACCGGCCGCGATTCCCAGGCCGCCCACAAACAGCAGGAAAAGTAAAACTGCCGGCCAGCGCCGGCCCCGGCATCCCTTCATGCGCTCCTCCTGATCGGTCAGATCCTGAAACATCAAACCAAGCCTAGCAATCTATGCCTGGAAAGTCAACCGCGACCGCTATGCCCACCGGCAGGAAAAAGGTCGGGGGCAAGCGGGCCGGCGGCGGAGGGACCACTGGCGTTGACTTTTTTATTGCCCTTTATTATAGTGACCGCGGGGAGGAGTCATGGCCAGCAAAAATGCCGGCGCCGGCCGGGGCGAAAGCGGACCTGCCGGCCGGGAGTGACCGGGCTTGGACCGCATCAGCCGCTTCAAAAAAGAAATGCTCGACCTCTATTCCGAGGTCAACCTGGGCCTGCTGCTGGAAAAGATCACTGCCGGCATTCGCGGCTACCTGGCCTGCGCCGAGGCCTCCATATTCATCTACGACGCTGAAAAGGAAGAGTTGACCTTTGAGACGGCCACCGGGGAAAAAGCAAGGGAGCTGAAGAAGATCGTCCTGAAGAAGGGCCAGGGCGTGGCCGGATGGATCGCCGCCAAACGCCGCGGCGTGATCATCGATGACTGCAGCCGCGACCGCCGCCACACCGCCATGGTGGACCAAAAGACCCATTTCCAGACCCGCTCCCTGCTCGGCGTACCGGTGCTCATGGGCGGGCGCCTGCTCGGCGTCCTGGAAGCGGTGAACAAGCTGCGGGGGAACTTCACCAACGCCGACCTGGGCCTGCTGGCCAAAATGGCCGCTTTCCTGGCCATCCCGTTGCAGAACGCCGTATTGATCCGCCAGATGCTGGAAAAGGAAAAGGTCGAAAAGGAACTGCAGATCGCCCGCGACATCCAGCAGTCGTTCCTGCTGCAGGACCCCGTGGTTTTCCCGGGCTTGGACATCGCTTTCCTGAATATCTCGGCATCGAAAATGGGCGGCGATTATTATGAGATCATGCCCCTGAACGAGCGGGAGATCGTTTTCAGCATCAATGACGTCGCCGGTCACGGCATTCCCGCTTCCCTGCTGATGGCCGTCTTCCGCAGCAGTTTCGTCCATCACCTGCGCCACAGCGGCGACATCAGCGCCACCATCGGCTACCTGAACCATCTGCTGGCCGAAACCACCGAGGCCAACCTGTACGTGACTTCTTTCACCTGCAAGCTCGACGCGGCCAGCGGCGATCTCGAGTACATCAACGCCGGCCATCCACCGCCGCTGGTCGTGCGCGGCGGCGCTACCCTAACCCTGGACACCGGGACCATGGCCGTGGGCATGTTCGCCGACTGCAACTATCCCGTCGCCCGCTTCCGCCTGCAAAAAGGCGACGTCCTGGTCTTTTACACCGACGGCGTGATCGAAGCCGGCAACGAAAAAGACGAGGAGTATTCCCGTGAGCGGCTGGCGGCCGCGGTGGCGGCGGGGCGACTCCTGCCGGCCGCCGCCCTGCAGGCGTCCCTGATCGAAGATCTTAGAAATTTCTGCGGCCACGGCGACTTTGCCGATGACGTTACCTTGATGGTCGTCAAATACCTTGGAACGGACTCGGCTGACGGTTGACGGTAGACGGCAGACGGTAAGAAAAGATAAGACACAGAAATCCAAGCACCAACTGATTAATGACCCAAATAAGAAAATTGCACTGCTGACGCCGTTGTTTAGGAAATTGAAATTCAGTACTAGGAATTTTGCATTCAAGATTTAGGTATTTTATTCTTACCGTCAACCGTGCGCCGTACGCCGTATACCGAGTCCTTTTTTAATATCGTCCGTTAGGTATTAAAGCGGAAGTGGACGATCTCGCCGTCCCGGACGACGTATTCCTTCCCTTCCAGGCGCAGCAGCCCTTTTTCCTTGGCCTTGGCAAAGCCGTCGCACTCGAGGAATTCCTGCCAGGGGATGACCTCAGCGCGGATGAACCCTTTCTGAATGTCGCTGTGGATCTTGCCGGAAGCGACAAAAGCGCTGGCGCCCTTTTCGATGGTCCAGGCCTTGGTCTCGTCCTTGCCCACGGTGAAAAACGAAACCAGGTTCATCAGCTCGTAGCTGGTCTTGATGAAATCGTCGCGCAGGTAGCGATAATCGGCCAGGCCGTATTCCTGCTGGAACGGCGGCCGTTCTTCCGGCGCCAGTTCCAGGAGTTCCTGCTCGATCTTGCCGGCGAACAGCGCCGTGCATTTTTTATGCTCCACCGGGCGGGCCAGAGCGGCGTAGGCTTTCATGGTAGTTTCGTCGGCGTTGACCAGGTTGAGCAGGGGCTTGGCCGACAGGAACTTGAAGCCGCGCACCAGCACGTCCTCTTTTTCGCTGAAGGCGTATTCGCGCAGCGGTTTTCCGGTCTCCAGGAATATTTTCAGCTTTTGCAGCAGGTCGAACTCCTCCTGCAGCTCCTTGGCTTTCATTTTCCGGATATCCCCGGCCAGCTTCTCCAGCCGCTTTTCGATGGTCAGGAAATCAGTGGCTTTCAGTTCCTCTTCCATGGCGGCCATGTCCCGGGCCGGGTCGATGCTCCCCTGGGCATGGACGATCTCGGCGTCCTGGAAACCCCGCACCAGGTGCACCAGGCCGTCGGCGCGGCGCAGCAGGTCGATGAAGGTCGAGTTCTTCACTTCGCCCAGGGAGATGGCTCCGGCGTCCAGGAACTCGATCTTGGCGTACACGGGCGGCGTCTCGAAAAAATCGGCTAGCTTCTTCAGGCGCGGGTCGGGGACGTCGACGACGGCCTTGTGGAACTCGTTGCTGGCCGTGGAAAACTTGGAGATCTTTTCTTTTTTCTCGGTGAGCAGGTTGAAGAGCAGGGTCTTGCCGGTCTTGGGAAAGCCGAATATGGTTAGGATCATGCCGCGATATACCTAATATCTAAAATATCATTTAATATAGGCAATTTTAAATGTTTAGCCTCTATATTTGTAACATATTTGCGTTTCATGAAGTCACTTTAACATTTGAACGGGGAAAGGTCAAACGGGATCGCTTCAACTGAAAATGAAATTGACAAAAAAAGCCTGAATGATATTCTCTATTCAACAAATGGAGGGCAACTATGTGGCCTTTTACAAAGAAAAAGGATCCCGAAGCTCCGAAGGAAGTGAAGCTCGAATGCCCGACTTGTAAGAAGGTCTTGGAAAAGTATTCGAGGGCCCGGTTCAAATGCCCCCATTGTAGGAACTGGGTTTGCTTCTGGGAGGATCGTCTGGTGACCCAGGAGGAAAAGAACCGCTTCAAAGAAGAACGTTATAAGAAATACTATGAGGAGTATTTCAGGGAGCTATTGACGAAACTCGGCCTGACTTTCGAGGGGTTCAAGGAACGAGAGACCAAGTTGACGAGCAGTTCGGAAGAGCCCCCGAAGGAAGAGGCGGTGGTGATGTCTCTCTTCAACGAGAACATACTGAGAACGAAGGACCTGCGCCTGATGGAACAACGATACCACGAAGCCGCCCGGTACTTGGACGTGAAGGGCAACGATACCTTCCACCTCCAGAAAGCCGCCGCTCACGCCCGACTTCTCGCGCTGAAGCAGGAGAAGTTCAAGAAGGTCTACATTCTCACGAACGGAAACTGCGACGCGTGCAAAGCGCTCGACGGGAAAGTGATGACGATCAAGGAGGCCAAGAAGATGCTGCCGATCCCGATCAGGGAGGGATGCACTAACCGGGGCGAAGGCGACAAGTACTCGATCTGCGCCTGCTCCTTCCAGGGAGAGGCCGATGACGAATATATAGATAGGACCCTCTAATATGGAAAAGCAAATGACGACACAACAAGTAGTATTGATTGCAGCGGGAATATCAGCGATCGTTTCGATTATCGTTTCGATATTATCTGCCTTCCTCAATCACTTCCTCGCCACGCGACGGGAACGCGGGAAGAAGCTTTGGGAGCTCGATCTGGAAAAGACCCAGAAGATCGAAGAACTAGCCGGCAAAATAACCGAAATACTTGGAAGTTATTATTCTCCCGAAAAAACAAAGGAGATGGTGGCTCCCCTACTCACGCAATTTGAACAAAACATGGGCGCGTTGCTCACATATAAAGACCTTAACCAAAGTATGCGGGACTTACAAAATGCAGCTCAAAGAGTCATCCATTTTTCATCTCTTGGTAAAGATGTTCGCCCGATTAAAGAAGACCTTCGGGCAGCATTTGAAAAGTTGAAGTCGGCCTGCGACTTGGTATCGAAAGGGAAAGGTAAGTAAACAGAGCCCCGATCCCCTGTTCCCTCGCCATCGCTTATTCAGATTGGCAACAAGTTCAACAGGTTGGCCTTTATGTAGCTCCCGGCTAACTGCGGGTCATAGGTGATTCCACGACGCAGGAGCGATTTCATATCAGAACAAAACCCTCGGTGATTCAGACGCGCGTCAAGAATACCGATAAACTCGGCACGACCCGCTTTGGTACCTTCCTTTTTCATATAGTACTGAAACGACTCAATGACCAAAGTTGGATCAACTGGATGGGCAGACTGGGTCAACGCCCAATACAAATCAAATAGATCCCGGCCCCGTTCACGTTGAAACAACGCTCGCAACTTGGTGCCCAGCATTTCATGGATATCATATCCCTTAATGATCGTTTGCATCGATTCGTCGCGGAATGGGAATCGAAAAGGTATATCGACAATAGCGCGATGAGATCTACGCTCGGTCACATTCGTTTCGACAACGAGTTCCAGCATTCGGCCAGGTTCTATGATCGAAGGCAGAGAATAAGTTAACCGTAAAATTCGCGATGGCTGGGCGGCGTTTCGTAAAGCCAATTTCAACGAGCCCCACGCTGAGGCTTTTGGTTTCCCCCATACCTCCTTCAATACTCTCCTGATTCCCCGGCTGATATGGTTTTCAGGGCGAGTTCCCACAACGACCAGGTCGATGTCCTCGCTGTAACGGGAGGCTGGCGCAAGATGAGCTTTATGCAGAAGCGTGCCCCCGCGCATGGCAATTTGTCCGCTCAAAAAGGAATCGTCGAAAAGCGCTACCATCGCCCGGCACAGTAACAGGTCTTGTTCCACCTGATATTGCGCCGCCCATGGCACGACAGTTTGATGCGCCAGAATATCCCGGCGAGTGATGGGGGTCACAATTTTAGTTCGCTGGAATTGTTAAGCACTCGCCAGCGCTCCACGACAGACAAGTCCACTTGTCCTTCCTTCAGCGGCGATAAGGGGACTAAGGCGGGATGATCGGGAAGCCAATCATGTATTGCCTGAGCTAGCTTGTTTGCACCCAAAGCTTCAATGACAAAGCCCAACCTTTGAGCGACGGCGAATTCTCCCTCCGCTTTCAGCACTCGCTTCAATTCATGGGCGCGCAAACTAGACAAAAGCGGTGCGATGGTTTCGGCTGCGCGTTCGATTCCGCCGATTTTCCCAGCATAGCGGACAAGATCAAAAGCAGTCGCCTCGGGCGTGCTGATGCTCAGTGGAGCTGCTGCCTGGGCCAATTGTTGCGTCGGTGTTCGCTCGATTCCACGCTTGACGAAAAACCTGACTTGAATTCTCCCCACTTTGATTGCCCGACAAGAATGATCGGTCATTACTTGCGTCACCTGCAAAGCTTGTGGATTTGAGCCATACACACTGGCTGCGGACTGGAGCGCCAGATAATACGGACGACCAAGCCAATTGAAGTAGTCTTGAAGCCACCATGTCACAGGAGGTGCGCCTATGCTGCGATACTCCGGCCCAACAATCAAAAAGAACGGCTGCCTTCGCGAAATTCTGACCACTTTGTCTCTAAGCCTCAATAACTGGTATTTCGCAGCAATGGCAGACAATCCCGATTCCTTTAAAAACTCAGCTAAAGAAAACGCAACGCGACCTAAAGCTAAACGCTTGTCAATGAACGCTTCTGCCGCTCCAATTTGACGGGGTTCTTGAGTTTTTTTTATCATTTCAATCATTTACGTAGCGTAGCGTCAGACGCTTCATTATGCAAATGTAACAAGCAGGCAGATTTGTTTGAAAAAAAAGAACAATCACTTCCTCCCATGAGTCGATGGTAGGCCGCGAACCCCAAAAAGTCAAGCAAGCAGACGGCATACGGTTGACGGCTTGCAACTTATGGCATAGTGTATAGCGTCTAAGCAAAAAGGGAACCATACAAATTTTGCTGCGAAAATGAAGAAGTTCTGTTATCTCCTGTCCATCGTCGGCCACGCTCTGGTGATCCTGTTCGTCCTGAATGCCGACTTCCCGATCACAATTGTTCCCCAGCCGGTGCGAGTGATCGCCATCGAGGTATCAGGCCCGACGCCGCCGTTTTTTGCGCCCGGCTCCATGGCAAAAGCAGCAGGCAACGGCCGCATCCCATCCACGCCGCCCAGCGGCGCGGGCGGGAAAAACACCGCGGCGACGCCGGCGGGCGGTTCCGGAGAAAGCGCCGTTAAAGGCGCCAATGGCTCACCTTTCACGATTCCCCTTACATTCAGTTTAAAGGAAACGCCCGCCGATATGTTCACCCTGGCGCCGGCAAACAGGGGTCCGGGGTTGGCGCTGCGTCCCGTCGGGCCGGGCGGGCCATTGCCGATGGGGAAATATTCGGCCTCCGTTTATAACCCGGGTGTCATGATGGACGGAGCCGCCGGCCCCGGCGGCGGGATATTGATTCCCTTCGACATCAAGGAGAAGACGGTCGCCGCCTGGACGGAAACGGTCCTGGACCGCATCGAGCGCAACTGGATCATCCCGGTTTCGGCCCGCTTGGCTTTTTCCGGACAGGTGCAGGTCACCCTGACCATCGAAAAGAACGGCTCGCCGCAGGCGCTGGCCATGGATGATCCGTCGCTGCCGGAAGCGGTCGCCCAATCCGCGCTGCACGCGGTCAAGGCCAGCCTGCCGCTGCCACCGCTGCCTGAAAATGTCGCCGGGCAGACATTCGCTTTCACATTCGTTTTTATTTACAATGGCTAAATTGCTGCTGGTGCTCCTGTTGCTTCTGCCTGCGGCCGCGCTTCCCGGCTCCGGTGAAATTCCCCCGCCACTGATCCGGGCCGTTGACCTGGATGCCGAATTGCTGCAGAAGAACCCTGCTCTGGCGGCGGCCGACACCCTGTCCTTGCGGGTTGAAGCAGACCGGGAAGCCCCTTACAAAGTGAGCGAACAAGGTGCGATGCTGGCGGCCGGCCAACTGCTGCCGGGAAGCAATTCCCTGCAGGTCACCCGACCGGGATTGTTCGCCAGAAGCCAGTCGCTGTTTTTTTTGCTCGCATGGCTCGAAAACGACGTGGTTTTTCAAAAAAAGTTGACCGTCTCCGTGTCGGTCGAAGGGGAGCCGGAAATGGAGACGCGGGAAACAACGGGCCTCTCCGGCTCCTTCACACTAGGAATGTACCACGCCGGCAGCCTGATCGGCTTCAGGAAAAAAAGCATGGGCTCGCTCCTGAAGCTGAAAACCGGCCTGGTGGTCCCTATGCCGGACCCGGGAATCAGCAACGCCGCTGGCCGCAGCCAGTCAGCCGGCCAGTCGATCTCCCTGTTGGGACTGGGCATGGCGCTGGCCAAGTACCTGGCCGGAAAAAAGGCGAAGAAAAGGATACGGGCGCACGCGGCCGAACTGCAGAAGAAAAAACTGACGCTGTTCTTCACCCGTCCGGGAAAGAACGGGGAAAAGCGGGAGAGCAAAGTTGAAATCGAATTGCGCGTCGAGTAACGGCGGGCCCTATGGCCTGATCGAAAGAGAAAGCTTTAACACTCCCCTTTCTTCCGCAGGGAAAAAACGGCTGGCCGGGTCCCAGCGCCGCTCCCAGTTCTTGTTGTAGATCAGGGCGATCTCGTTGCCCGGCGAAACCCGCCACTTGAGGCGGGAGCTCCAGCCCAGCGTTTTGGAGATGCTGTCATACTGGATGTAATTCATGAAACCCAGGTCCGGGGAGAGGAAGACGTCGGCCTTAAGCTGGTAGACGTTCTCACTGAAACTTCCCTGCGGCAGCCGGCCGCGCACCAGGTTGACGTTCAGCCCAAGGTTGGTATAGCCCTTGTACTTGAAGTTCACGCCGACGTTCAGGTCCTCGTAGTGCCCCGAGTAGAATTCCCCGAAATCGATGCCGGCGTCAATCACCCAGGGCCGGTGCGACGCAGTGCTGAGGCTGCAATTCCAGCTGGTGAAATCATAGGGACCGGCGGGCAGGACCACGCCCTCGGCCACCTCGAACTCTTCGGGCAGGACGTCGCGGTTGAGCGTGGCCTGAATAGTGAAACTCTCGCCACTCTCCGTGCGAAAGCTCAACGGGACGGCCTCGAGGCGACTGGTCTCCAGGTTGCCGTGCAGGTCCCAGTAAAAATCACCGCTGGCGTTGAAAAAGAACTGCCGGATGAAGGTGCCGAGAAAACCGCCCCGCGGCCGCGGCTGAAAGCCCACCCGCAGGTAGGCGGTCTGGATGCCCTGGCGCAGCATGAAGCCCAGCCCCGGGTCGAGCGCCTCGCCGTAATAGGCATAGGTGCTCTCGACGTCCCAGAGGTCGTTGGGGTAGTTGGCGCGGAAGCCGAAGCCTACGTGGCTGCCCTGGGTCTTTTCGTTCCAATTGTAGGCCGTCCAGGCGGCAAGATTGAGGTTCTTGTCGCCGGCGAAGCGCGAGGTGGCATAACGGAAATCAACCGCGGCCAGGGTATTGCGCTCGCCCGTGGGGCTGCCGTTGGTAAATATCATCCCGACCTTGCTCTCGCTGAAGATATCCTGGGTCACGCGCAGAGCCAGGAAATTGCGTCCCGGCAGCCCGGTGAATCTGTCGGTCTGCACGTCGAGAAAGGCCAGGTTGGTTTGGCCGACCTTGCCGTAAACTTTGCCGCCGAAGAGGATCGGGACCTGCTCGCCCTCGTACAACCCGATCTTACGGCTGAAAAACGGCTGGAAGCTGACGCTGGAGCTGAAGCTGAAGGTCTCCGAACCCTCCAGGAAGAACATGCGCTTCTCTGGGAAGAACAGCGGGAAGCGGGTCAGGTTGATACGCCGCTCGTCGGCCTCGGTCTCGGCGAAGTCCATGTTGTAGCTGAAGGCGCCCACCAGGTTGGGGGTGAAATTCTTGTAGACGTCGAAGCCGCCGTCCAGCTTCCACTGGCTGCCGGCGCTGTCCCGGTTGTCCTGCTGCACGCTGATCAGGCCGTAGGGACGGATGGTGATCCCCTTGCCCTGCTTGATATTCGCGATCCCGGACAGCGCCGCCGCGGTCATGGGGTTGTAGAAATTGCTGTCGCGGTTCGCCCCCGACAAGCGGATGGTCTCCTGCTTGCGGGCGATAAACCTTTCCACATTGATGCCCCAGGCCGTGAGTTCCGGCTTGAAGGAAATGGTCTTGAAGGGGATCTTGAACTCGGCGCTCCAGCCGCTGGCGTCGATCCGGCTTTTGGCATCCCAGATGCCGTCCCAGTTCAGGCTGGCGCCGCCGCCGGCGGCCAG
>Ga0209540_10002556_pt1 | contig 12915 bp, 12 predicted proteins | sample BarGraIncu01121A_FD_184501 | JGI IMG/M metagenome (GOLD analysis project Ga0209540, IMG submission 184501) | Arctic peat soil microbial communities from Barrow, Alaska - Barrow Graham LP Incubations 011-21A (SPAdes) (version 2) | ecosystem: Environmental > Terrestrial > Soil > Wetlands > Peat... | reverse complement strand
CGGAAACGCGGTGGGGGTCTTGTTGTTTCCGAGCAGAGGCCTTGGTGCTAGCATGCACCCGAGACGGACAAGGGGGACTGACGTGACTTCGACGACTCGTTCGGTGCTGATCGGGGCCACCGGTGCGCTCGTGCTGGTGGCCGCAGCGGTCGGCTTCTTGCTGCTGCGCGGGGGCACGGCCGGCGGCAGCGGCTCCATCGGTTCCAAGTCGACCACGCCGTCCGAGGTCGTGGTGGTCTTCGCGCTTCCCGGCGAGGACAAGGCCGTGACCGCGCAGATGGTGGCCGTGGTCGACTACGCCACCGGGGTCTACGAGCTCGCGGACACCACCATGACGGTGTCGATCCCCGGCACGTCGTATTCGGCGCTGCGTGACGCCTACCCCTTCGGAGGTGCCCAGGCCGTCGCCGCAGCGCTCGCGGACGGGAAGGCCGCCGCTAACACGACGTGGGTGGACGTGTCGCCCGACGCGTGGAAGCGGTTGCTGGTCGCGGGCTTCGACGCAACGTTGACCGAGGCGTTCGACACGTACGACGAGACCACCAACCGCTACTCCGAGTTCGTGGTCGGGCCCCAGCACGTAGTGGTGGAGGACCTGCCCGGGCTGGTGAACGGGCTGCCCTACCTGGCGGAGACGGCTCGCACGGTCCCGACGCGAGGCCTCGCGGCCGCCTCGATGAGGGCGCTCGCGACCGCGAAGCCGGGCCCCGGGATCGAGACGAACCTCACGGCCGAGCAGTGGAATGCGTTCGTCACGAAGCTGAAGGCGGAATATCATCAAGCAAGTGCGGTTAGTGCGTCGTTGTTACTTTTGCGCTGAGTGGCTGTACGCTTAGCCTATGTATTGGCCCAGGGGGGCTGAGGCCGGTATGGGGGGACAGAGCGATCAAGGTGAGTAGGCGTACCATTTGCTTGGTCAAGGGCACGTCCATACTATTCTGCGATGTCCAAGACCAAGTACAACGTGAGCGTGAAGCTCTCGCACACCGTCAGGTGGCGTATGCGCGCGGTCCATGAGGATGTCGGTCATGCGATGAGCTTCTGCGCTTTCCGCTACTTCTGGGTGAGGCAGTTGTAGGATCTGCGGGCGTTCCAGTGAGGTGTGTACAGGCCGTCCGCGAGCAGTCGAGCGGGACGTGCGCCGCTTCTTCGGACGTTCCACGCCGGGGATTGGCGGAGAGAAGGAATCGAAGATGGGGATTGCGCTTGGATTGATCTTCACCGTGCTATCGGGGATGCTGGCTGACCTCGCCTTTCCGAGCGCGGCGTACGCCTATCTGGATGGGGGATCTGGCAGTCTCATCATCCAGGCGCTCATCGCGGGGCTGATCTTCGGCGGTGTTGGGGTCTCCGCGTTCTTCCGCCGCATCTTCCGGTCTCGCGCCAAGGCGAATCCAGACAAGACAGATGAGTAGAGTCGCAGTGCGCGTGGCGGGGTCGTTCCGCGACCCCGCCGGCTACATGTTCTCGGTCGGCGATGAGCTATACCGTGCTGTGACCGATGTCGGCTTGGACGATCTCGAGTTGCTCGAGTCGTCGGGTCTCTACGACAACCTTGTCAGCGCTGGCATGCTGGTGTCCCACGAGGATTGCGACCTTTCTCTGGTCTCGGCCGACCACGGGTCTGTTGCCGAGGTCCGGCGGGTGATCCGGCCCGACCTCGTACCCTACGTCTCCTATCCCTATGAGTGGACCTTCTCACAACTGCAGGACGCCGCCCTCTTGACCCTCGACGTATGCCTTCGGGCGCTAGATCGCAACATGGTGCTCAGGGACGCGAGTGCGTACAACATCCAGTTCGTCGGATGCTCGCCAGTGTTCATCGACACGCTGTCATTCAAGCGATACGAGCCAGGCAGCCCCTGGGTGGCGTATCGCCAGTTCTGCCAGCACTTCCTTTGCCCTCTCGCGGTCATCTCGAAGGTGGACGTGGGTCTTGGCCGCATCCTGAGGGGCTACGTTGATGGAATGCCGCTTTCGATGGCATCGCATCTTCTTCCTGCTCGCACGCGTCTGAACCTCGGGCTTCTTGCTCACGTCCACCTGCACGCGCAGGCACAGTCCCGCTACTCCCAAGACTCCGAGAGGGCGCGGAAGACCATGCTTCCGAAGTCCTCGCTGGTGGCGCTGCTCCTGAACCTGCGCTCGACTGTCAGCCGTCTATCGTGGGGCGCAGGCGGAACCGAGTGGGCCAAGTACTACGGTGCCACGAACTACTCCGACGATGCCATGGGTGCCAAGAGAGAGATCGTCAGGGACATGGTCGGCAGCGTCTCACCGACGATGACGTGGGATCTCGGGGCGAACACGGGCTCGTTCTCCGACATTGCGGCGGAGCATGGATCGTACGTGGTCGCCTTCGACATCGATCCAAGTGCCGTCGAGACAGGCTATCTGTCTGGTCGGAAGGCCGGCAACCGACTCCGCCTGCCGCTGCTTCTCGACCTCATGAATCCGAGTCCCAACATCGGCTGGGCGCTGAGAGAGCGGGACGCCTGGGTCGACAGAGGACGGCCGGACCTGGTGCTGGCCTTGGCGCTCGTTCACCACCTTGCCATCGGGAACAATCTCCCTCTGCCGGACGTGGCAGCGTTCTTTGCGGGAATCGCTCCGAGCCTGGTGATCGAGTTCGTTCCAAAGGAGGATGACCAAACTCAGAAGCTGCTGGCGGCTAGGAGGGATATCTTCCCCAGCTACCGCATCGAGGGCTTCTTGTCGGCATTCGGCCGATTCTTCGAGGTGGCGGCGAAGGTTCACGTTCCCGGCACTCTGCGGACCGTGTTCCTGATGCACCGGAAGGCGCAACCCCAGTGAGCGTCGGGAGGTGGATTCGGAGGGCGCGCGATAGTCAGAGTCTGGCGTCGATTGGGTGGATTCTTGTCCCGGTCCCGTTCGGGCTGTGGCCGCCTCTCTACCTGCTTTTCGCAAACTCGCGGGAGATGAACGTCACGGAGATCATCATCCCCGCTTTGATCTGCACACTGGTTGCGCTCGCGTTCTCGATGGTGTCTCGGCTCGCGTTGCGCGAGCCCCGGAGCGCCGCGATCGTGGCCTCAGTCTCCACGATGGTCGTGCTCTCGGCCGGATCCGCGGTCGACGTAGTCGGGCGGGACCAGTTGCTTGCGGCCCTCGGTACCCGAGCGACGCAAGTGCTCTTCTCTCCTTGGGTCAAGCCCGGGTTGGTTGCGGGGCTTGTGGTGTTGGTCGGATTGGTCTGCTGGTGGCTGGTCACTCGGATTAGGACTGTCACGATCGCGGCATACGTGCGTGCCTTCTCCGTGATCCTGCTCTTTCTCAGCGTCCTGCTCACCGGGTGGACAATGCTCGCTCCGTGGTCGGGCGCTTCGAACGAGGGCTTCCCGCAGCCTCTCGAGGTCAATGTGCGGCAGGAGGGGCTGCCGGACATCTACCACATCATCCTCGACTCCTACATGGGAGCCGCCGGGATGAAGAGGGCTACGGGGTACGACAACTCCGGATTCTACGCCTGGTTGAGGTCGCGAGGCTTCTACGTCGCCGACCGCAGCATGAGCAACTACACCTCAACCACGTTGTCGATCGCCTCGACGTTGAACTTCATGTACCTTGACGCGGACACCACCGGCCCGTCAGGGTCTGAGCCGGCAACAGGAGTCACTGCACCAGCAGTGCGGTCCGCACCGAATCCGAAGATGCTTTCCGACCTTGTGATGTACAACAGAGCGGCCGCAACACTGAAGCGTGCCGGATACACGTACATCCACTTCTCGTCGGGCTATAGGGGGACGACTAGTGCGCCGTACGCTGACCAAGTAATCGTGACGTCCTTACTGGATGACGTTGGAATGCAACTGGCGCAGGCGTCGATTCTCAGGTGGTTGCCCGAGTCGCCGGGCTTCGCCGCCTTCCGGCAACGGGTCTATGGGACCTTCGACGGGCTGGAGGCCGTCGTGGATGAACCGAGTCCCAAGTACGTGTTCGCGCACCTCGTGTTCCCTCACCAGCCGTATGTGGTGGGGGCGGACGGGTCGCCGATTCCTAACTCCGTGCCGAGTCCGGTGGAGGCGGCGAGTTACTACGCCGGACAGGTGCAGTACGCGAACCTAAGGGTGAAGAGGCTGGTCGACAAGATCCTTCGTGAGTCCACGAGGCCGGTTGTGATCCTCATCCATGGGGACCATGGATGGACGTCGGAAGCCGGCGACCGCCCGAGCGACATCTTGAACGCCTACTACTACCCCCAAGGCGCGCCTGCGGCACTATACGACTCGATCTCCCCCGTGAATTCGTATCGTGTCCTCTTCAACGAAGTGCTAGGGACGAAGCTCCCCCTGCTTCCTGATCGAAGCCAGACAGAGGCTTCGGCGACGGCAGGCCAGTGACTGAATGCGAAGCGATGCGTCGCGCTCCGCGATGTCCCGTCTCGCTTCTTTGATTCCGCCGGGATCCAATCCCGCATCGCCGTTCAGCCGCCCTGCGATGTTGATCGCGTCGAACGCTCGTGCGGCGGCGGAGCTCGGAGGGGAGCCGACATTCGGCGACCTGCGCGCCATCATCGGCGACGCCTGGCTGCGGCACAGTTCGCACCCCGAGGGGTACGAGGCCGGGTGCTAGCATGCATCCGAGACGACCAAGGGGGAACGAAATGACTTCGACGACTCGTTCGGCACTGATCGGGGCCACCGGTGCGCTCGTGCTGGTGGCCGCGGTGGTCGGGTTCCTGGTGCTGCGCGGGGGCGCGGCAGGCGGTAGCGCCTCCATCATCTCGAAGCCGGCCGCGCCGTCCGAGGTCGTGGTGGTCTTCGCGCTTCCCGGCGAGGACAAGGCCGTGACCGCGCAGATGGTGGCCGTGGTCGACTACGCCACCGGGGTCTACGAGCTCGCGGACACCACCATGACGGTGTCGATCCCCGGCACGTCGTATTCGGCGCTGCGTGACGCCTACCCCTTCGGAGGTGCCCAGGCCGTCGCCGCAGCGCTCGCGGACGGGAAGGCCGCCGCTAACACGACGTGGGTGGACGTGTCGCCCGACGCGTGGAAGCGGTTGCTGGTCGCGGGCTTCGACGCAACGTTGACCGAGGCGTTCGACACGTACGACGAGACCACCAACCGCTACTCCGAGTTCGTGGTCGGGCCCCAGCACGTAGTGGTGGAGGACCTGCCCGGGCTGGTGAACGGGCTGCCCTACCTGGCGGAGACGGCTCGCACGGTCCCGACGCGAGGCCTCGCGGCCGCCTCGATGAGGGCGCTCGCGACCGCGAAGCCGGGCCCCGGGATCGAGACGAACCTCACGGCCGAGCAGTGGAATGCGTTCGTCACGAAGCTGAAAGCCGAATAGCACTCAGATGGTGCGATTGGTCTGTGGTTAGCTTCTTGACTCGTGGGTGTACATTTATCACACGGGTCGGCCGCGGAGGCTGCGGTTGATCCGGGATTGTGGCTGTTCCGACTGTTGATGTTGGGGGCGTGAATCATGAAGCGTATCGCGATCGGGATCGTCGCACTCGCCTTGGCGCTGACGTTCGTAGCGCCGCTCACCGCGAGCGCCGCTCCGTCGGCCACCGAGATGCTCAAGGAGCAGGTCGCGTCGCAGACGATGATCCGCGCCCTGACGGGCAACCTCGGGTCGTCGAGCCAGTACGTCGACTGGGTCTGGTTCGGTGACTTCCACGCGCACAGTTGGACGGCCGTCATACCGGTCTACGTCGGCCTCCACTCCGGGGCCAGGGTCACGGGCACCTTGATACTGCGCAGGTCGGCGGGCTACTGGTACTTCTACTCAATCACGCGTGGCACCAGCGCGGCCCGCGTCTCGAACGTGCCCATCCCTGCGGGAATATTCCCCTCGGCTTTGATCGCCTCGATCAGCGAGCAGAAGGCCCATCAGTGGATCATCACGGGCATCCTGAACCACGGCTACAAGAAGCTGACCGTCGTCAGCCGCACCGGCAACTTCAGTACCCGCACGGCCAACATCAAGCTCTCGCGCGGGTCGCGTCACACCACATACGCGCGGATCGTCGCCTACCGCAGGACCGCGACGAACGGCAACATGTATTGGTTCCTCGCCGCTCTCAAGTAGGGTCACGCGTACGTCACCTTGTGAGATTCGCTACGATGACGGAGTGTCGATCGCGACGCTCCGCCATCTGCGTTCGAGGAGCACTGCCCGCTACCTGACCTCCGGGGGATGACGTAAAGCCGTGGAACTCAAGGACTACCTGCACGTCATCCGGGTCCGCAAGTGGATCATCATCACAGCGGTGCTCGTGGTGACGGTCACCGCCGTCGTCGTGAGCATGCTGCAGCCCAATGTGTACCAGGGCGAGGCCAAGGTGCTCGTCACGGCGCAGGACGCCGGGTCGGCGCTGCTGGGCAGCTCGCTCAGTGAGCTCTCGGGACAACCCGAGCGCGGGCTGCAGACGCAGGTGCAGCTCATGCAGTTGCGCCCCCTGGCGGAGCGCGTGATCCGCAAGCTCGGGCTGCGCACGACGCCCGACAAGCTACTGGAGCGGGTGACCGTCACAGCGGTCGGCCAGACCAACCTCGTGACCGTCGTGGTCACCGACTCGACCCCCAAACTCGCATCCGACACCGCCCAGGCGTTCGCCGCCGAGTACGTGGCGTGGTCGCGCGAGCTCAAGCGCGCGAGCATCACGGCCGCCGCGGACGAGGTGCAGGCGCGCCTGGATGAGGCGAAAGCCGAGATCCTCCTGCTCGGCGGCAAGCTCAAGGGTGGGAACACCACCGCGTTGCAGGCGGACCTGAGGGATGCCACATCCGCTCAGTCGACCCTGGTCGACACCCTTGTCGGCCTGCGCGTGGACGAGCAGAACGAGAAACGGCCCGCGCAGCTGGCATCGATCAGGTCGAAGATCGCGAGCACCGAGCGCCAGCTCACCGACGTGAAGGCCAAGATCATCGATCTGGGATCGCGCCTCGGCGCGTCCGCCGACGCGAGCAAGAACTACGACGTGCAGGCCGAGTTGCAGATCGCCACCGGGCTCTACACCACGCTCGCCGAGAAGTACGAGACGCTGAAGGTCAGCGAGCAGCTGGAGGTCGGCTCGGGCAGCGTCGTGTCGCCCGCGGCCATCGACGCCGTCGCCGTGTCGCCGAAGCCGCTGCGCAACGGGGCGCTCGGCCTGGCCGTGGGGCTCGTGTTCGGGCTCGGCATGGCGTTTCTGGCCGAGTACCTGGACAACACCATCAAGTCGGCCGAGGAGGCCGAGCGCCTGTTCGGTGCTCCGGTGCTGGGCAACATCCCTGCCGAGCAGATGGAGGCAGGCTCCAAGCGCCGCCTGACGATCGTGGAGCGCCCCGGCTCGCGCGCGGCTGAGTCCTACCGAGGACTGCGCAACAGCATCGACTTCGTCAACTTCGAGCACGACATCAAGACGGTGCTCGTCACCTCGGCGACACCGGGCGAGGGCAAGTCGACGGTGTCGGCCAACCTGGCGGCGTCGCTCGCCATGGCGGGCTCGAAGGTCGTGCTGCTCAACTGCGACTTCCGCCGGCCCACCACCGACGAGTTCTTCGAGGTCGACAACCAGATCGGCCTCTCCGACGTGCTCTCCGGCCGCCTGCCGCTGACGGCGGCCCTGCAAGCGACGGGCGACGTCCGGCTTTGGGTGCTCACGCCGGGCAAGATGCCCCCGAACCCCTCCGAGCTGCTCGGCTCGCAGAAGATGACCGACCTGGTCGAGGCGCTGAAGGCCGACTACGACTGGATCATCGTCGACTCGCCGCCGCTGCTGGCCGTGGCCGACGCCGCCGCCACCGCGCGCTGGACCGACGGCGTGCTCGTGGTCACGCGCGCCGGGGTCTCCACGCATCCGGCCGCCGGCAACGCGCGCGACATGCTCGACAAGGTCGGCGCCCGAGTCCTTGGCATCGTCGTGTGGGGGCTCGAGGAGAGCTCGGGCAGAGGCGGCGGCTACTACGGCGGCTACTACGGCGGCTACTACTCCGAGTACTACGGCGTTGGGCAGGGCGACTCCGGGGCGAGAAGCACGCTCGAGACGGCGCCGGACGCTGTGGGCGCCCGCGAGTTCACGATGCCCGAGGAACACAAGTCGCACCGGAGGACGTCGAAGTGGCGTCGCGGGTGGAGACTCGGGCTCGTAGTGTTCGTTGCTGTGCTTGCGGTTTTGGCTGTGATCGTGTTGGTGCTGAACGGGTGGTTCGGATGGTTTGCGCTGTAGTGGAGCAACTGGGCCGGACGAGTGTGGTGAAGAGGGCACCGGCCACCTATGTGACCGGCCACGACGGGTCGTACCTCGCGGAGGGCCGGCTGAATCAGGGTCACGAGGTCTGCGGGATGGTCCGCCCGCTCAATGGTAGTACGGACAATGCGGGCGGCGATGTCCTGCAAGCTATGGGGATCCAGATTGGCGAGTACCTCTGCGGGGATGACATCGAGCGCCTCGAGGACGATCGGCAGCGGACGAATGGCGCCGGAGCCGATGCCCTTACTCGCGCTGGAGCATCAGAGGGGGGGCGGAGGGATTGACCAGCGGACTTCCGGACGCCGTATCGAGTGGCCAGCCGCTCCTCGAGCCCGTCACCCCTTCACGAAGCCGCCTGTCCGCAGCCATCTCGTCGGCCACTTGGTTGCGGAAGGACCGAGGCCACAGGCTCGCCTGCTTCGTGGCAATGGTTGCGCTCGCGGTGCTCGCAGGAATAGGCATCGGCACCGGTACCGCGGAACGTGTTCTTCCCCTGATTGCCTGCTGGCTGCCCGTCGTGCTTCTCGGAGTAGTGGTGAGACGTCGGCTGCAGACTCCCACGCTCTCACCGGTCTGGATCGTGGTGGTGGTGTTCGCGCTGGGTGGCAGTCTGGGGCTCATGCTGCAAGGCCAGTTGAACGGTGCCCTAGGCGGCGGAATCGTCTTGTCGCTGACAGAATCCGACATCATCAGGACGACCTGGCTGTACGCCGCGTTTTGTGGGTCGCTTGCAGTTGGCGCGGCAGTCGCAGTGCTAGCACGGTCACGACCCAAGCCAGTACCGCGCTTCCGCCTGCCCACCATGAACTCCCGTATGAGACTGGCCTGTCTTGTGCTGTCCGTACTCCCGGTCCTCGTCGTCGTCGTTGGTCTGGGTGTTCAACTGATTTCCAGGATCCAGTACTTGGTCATCATGGAAGGGACTTCGCTTATCGCGGTTGCCATCAAAATGGGGCTCGGTGCCGTCGCTGTGTGCGGCTATCTCTATGGGCTGGAGCATGGAGTTCGGAGAGCATTCGCCGCAGTGATCGCGGTCGTCTACTTCGCGCTGTTCTTCGCAATGGCCAGCAGGCATATGGCGCTGGTACCCATCGGATTCGCGGTGGGATTGTCTGCGGCGCAGATTGGAAGGAAGGGCCGTACTCGGATAGTTCTGGTTGGCTTGGTTGCAGCACTCCTTCTGCTGCCGATACCGCTCTATCTTCGCGATCAGCCCTCCCACGGACTTGTCCCCCACCTGTCCTACATGTCATCATTCTCCTATGGCCTTGTCGACTGGAGGGCCATGCTGAACAACCTCACAATCGGCTTTCCCGTTGTTGGAAAGACGGCGTTCGAGGTTCCGCATCTGCCGCTACGCTACATCTGGATTGAGCTGAATCCCCTTCTGGGGACAATGGCAGGTTGGTACCAGATCATGCCGCAAACGATGCTCAACACGTGGACGCCATATTCCGCTCTTGGGGAACTGGGGAACTACGGACCGCTTCCGGTCTTCCTAGTCGGCCTCGGCATGGGCGCGGTGCTCGCCCACCTTGACAGGCGGGTCGGCGTCTACCTGCGCCAAGGGCGTTCACTGTTCTCGGTAGCCATATCGGGGTGTGCTGTCTTGCTCGCCGTAACGATGCTGCAGTACGGCCTACGAATCTCTGTACGCATCCTGCTCTACACAGTCTTAATGGACCTCGCGACGAGGTTCATCTTCAGGCGGTCGCTCGAGGGCGGGGCGAGTGCAGGTCTGAATCGCCCCGGGTAGAGCGGAGGCTCCGAGATTCAGGCTGAGCCGATGCCCCGAGGTATGAAGTCCTCCCAGGGCTGCGTGAGCGCGCAGGGCGCATGATCGCCGAGATCGACAGACCAGGAGCGGTCCGCCGTGTATCGACGCTTTCTTCACGCGTGAATCTCAGAGGCTTCGCCAAGCATCGATGCTGGGACAATGGAGGAACAAGATGAGGGACTACGCAGACAGCTTCTATCCGGAGGCGAGATTCGGCGGATTCACAGACATCGACGGAACGATTGCGTTCTTCAACCGAGTCAACTCGCTCGTAGACTCGTCATCCGTCGTGCTCGACGTGGGCTGCGGAAGAGGTGCCTTCGGCGAAGACCCGGTGCCACTGAGAAGGAATCTGAGAACCCTTAGGGGAAGAGTCGCGCAGGTCATTGGAATCGATGTTGACGAGGCTGCGGCCGAAAACGCCAGTGTCGATGAGTTTCGTCTAATCCGAGACGTCACTTGGCCGGTTGAAAGTGACTCCATCGACCTGATCGTGTGCGACTTCGTTCTGGAACATGTCGCCGGTCCCGACCGGTTCTTTCGCGAAGTCGCACGCGTCCTCAAGGACGGCGGCTATGTGTGCATTCGGACAGTGAATCGATGCAGCTACGTCGGAGCGTTCGCGGCACTCATCCCCAACAGGTATCACTCGAGAGTGACATCTGTAGTGCAGGAGGAGAGACAGGAGGAGGATGTCTTCCCGACCGTCTACCGCTGCAACACACGATGGCGACTCAGGCGGCTGCTTCGCACAAACGGGTTCGAGTGTGTTGTCTACGGCTACGAGGCCGAACCGTCGTACCTATCCTTCTCCAAGGCGGCGTATTGGCTTGGCGTCCTGCACCAGAGATATGCGCCAGGCATCCTTCGGCCAGCACTATTCGCATTTGGGCGCATCCGCAAGTCGGCCTGACTAGCAGGTTGTTGCGCCAGTACTTCCCGAAGCGATCGGACCTCTCCGTCCACGACGCAGCGGCCCTTGGGGAAGTGGAGCGGCGGCTGAACGAGCGCCCGCGCAAGACCCTCGGGTGGCGGACGCCCGAGCAGGTCCACGGTGTTGCTGTGGCATCATCCGGCTAGCAGGTGTTGCGACGACCACTCGAATTCACCACGATTTGAAATTGACCCCCCTGCGCCAAGGAGTGCCATTCTGCTATCCTAACCGCGGTGTGCCGATCGGCTGGGACTGGCAGGGCGTACGAGCCTGTGAAGGAGCGCATGCCGGAAGCCCTCCCTCTTCCTCCAAGATGTGGCAGCGTCGCGGTCCCCTGGCACCCAGCCTGCGGTCGAGCATCGCGCGGTGCATCGTCAACGAACAGGCGGTCCAGTGAAGACATCGATAGACCAGCTTGCGGTGCTAGGCGGTGCACCCGCGTTCGCCGAGCCGCTGCACGTGGGCCGTCCCAATGTCGGTGACCGTGCGGCTTTCGCGGCGCGTCTGGACGAGATGTTCGATCGGCATTGGCTCACCAACGACGGCGTCTGTGTTCGCGAGCTGGAATCGCGAATCGCGAACTTCCTCGGCGTTCGACACTGCATGCTGGTCTGTAACGGCACTGTCGCGCTGCAGGTGATGGCGGCCGCATGCGGCATGACCGGCGAAGTCATCATGCCATCCTTCACGTTCATTGCCACCGCGCATGCGCTTGCGTGGCAGGGCGTGAAGCCGGTGTTCTGCGACGTCGATCCGGCCACCCACAACATCGATCCAGCCAAGGTCGAGTCGCTCATAACCGATGCAACAACGGGCATCTTGGGCGTGCACGTGTGGGGACGTGCGTGCGATGTGGATGCGCTTGATGCGATTGCGCGCAGGCGCGGGCTCGTACTCGCGTTCGACGCCGCGCATGCCTTCGCGTGCTCGCATCAAGGTCGGATGATTGGTGGATTCGGTTCTGCCGAGACCTTCAGCTTCCACGCTACCAAGTTCTTCAACAGCTTCGAGGGCGGTGCTATCACGACCAACGACGATGCGGTTGCGGAGCGTTGCCGGCTCATGCGCAACTTCGGGTTCAGCGGTCTTGACCATGTAGTGTCGCTGGGCCTGAACGGGAAGATGAGCGAGGCATCCGCCGCCATGGGCCTTACGAACTTGGATTCGCTGTCATCCTTCATCGAGGTGAACGCCCGGAACTACGCGTGGTACCGGGAGGGACTCGGGGACATCCCGGGTCTGCAGCTTGCGGACTACCGCGCAGGCGAGCGGAGCAACTTCCAGTACGTCGTGGTGGAGGTCGATCCTGTGGTTGCAGGACTGACAAGGGACGATCTCAGCGAAGTCCTGCACGCCGAGAATGTGCTGGCCCGTCGCTACTTCTACCCAGGGTGCCATTGTATGGCGCCGTACGAGGCGGAGTACTGCGGTCGAGGATTGCTGCCAGCGACCGAACAACTCACGAAGCGCACGCTGTCCCTCCCTACAGGCACCTCCGTTGATGAAGACGATATCCGCACGGTGTCTGCATTGATCAGGCTCTCGCTGGGGGAATCCGGAGCACTCGCTGACCGAATGGGATGGGCGCGCCGCACATCATGAGCGCCCCGAGGGTCAGCATCTCAGTAGTCACCTACAACCACGAGGCGTACATCGCCCAGGCGATTGAAGGCGTGCTCGCCCAGGACTTCACTGACTGGGAGCTTGTGATAGGAGACGACTGTTCCACCGACCGCACGGCGGACATCGTCCGCAAGTACGCCGAGGCGCATCCCGAGCGCATCCGCTTGCTCGAGACTGAGCGCAACCTCGGCATGATGCAGAACTTCAGACGTGTGTACGAGGCCTGCGCGGGCGACTATGTCGCGCTCCTCGATGGCGACGACTTCTGGACATCCGCTGCGAAGCTGCGCATGCAGGTCGAGTTCCTCGACCTGCATCCAGATTGCGCCATCTGCTTTCACGATGCGATGGTCGTGTACGAGGATGGCTCGGGC
>Ga0209540_10002553_pt1 | contig 12929 bp, 7 predicted proteins | sample BarGraIncu01121A_FD_184501 | JGI IMG/M metagenome (GOLD analysis project Ga0209540, IMG submission 184501) | Arctic peat soil microbial communities from Barrow, Alaska - Barrow Graham LP Incubations 011-21A (SPAdes) (version 2) | ecosystem: Environmental > Terrestrial > Soil > Wetlands > Peat... | reverse complement strand
TCAGGCTGGCGATAAAATAGCAAATACCAGAAAACAAACCAGTAACATAAAAACAGATTCATCGATTATTCATGACACTATTTATGTTACGGAAAATGTAATGGGAGAAGCTATCGATAGCCTAAAAGGCAATCAGGAACAAGGTCATTATCTGAATGGTTTTAATGGAACGGAGTCCGATTTGGAATATGCTGAACGCATTCGTCGCTTTCATAATCCTAAATATACAATTTTTATTGGAAGCCCAGCTTATAACGATATTTATTTCCTGAATAACAATGACTGGAATGTATATGTTGACGATTCATATGCTTACGTAACACCAACCTGGACAAATTCATATTGGTGGGATTACAATTATAGCCCATATAGTTATAGTGGATTTGGTTGGGGTCTAGGATTCGGATTCGGATTTGGATGGAATAATTATCCATGGAGTTTCTATGGAGGCATCGGCAATTATTACGGATACGATGGCATGTATGGATATGGTTACCCATACTACGGATACGGAGATTATTATGGATATGGTGGATATTACGGTTACGGAGGAGGCGGAAACTGGTATGGTGGCAGCAGAAACAGAAATGACGAAGCAGCTCGACGTGAAATAAGTAATTATAGCGGCAGAACTCGTTTAGGCGAGAGACAAGCAGCATCTGCAAGTACAATGATTGGAAGTAGTTCGACAGTTTCACGCGGTGCGTACACAGCAGGAACTACTCGAAATTCTGTCACAAATAATAGAACAACACGGTCATATGTTAGCTCAAGAACAGTGGCAAATCCGGCCAGTGGCATAGGACTTGTAAGATCAGGCGGAACAAGATCATCTGTAATTAGTAATGGAATTTCAAATTCTCGAAGTAATAATTTCAATATCAATACCCGCCCACGCACTTATTCTACTACTGTAACGGCAACTCCAAATGGAAACTATTCGAGCAGACAAAGTTCAGTAGGATATTCAAATAGGACTTCTTACACCTCGAATTCAGGTTCGCGAACTGTTATTAGCAATTCGTCTTCAACTCCATCACGTAGTAGTTATTCATCAGAAAATTATTCGAACACTTCACGAAGCAGCAGCCCATCTTATTCCAGTGGAAGTTCAAGAGGTTCATATTCAAATGGAAGTAGCTCTGTTAGTAGTGGAGGAAGTACTCGTGGTTCCAGTGCCTCCAGTGGTGGAAGAAGATAATGATTGTGACGTTTATAAATGTATATTTAAAAGAAGCAGCATATGAAAAAGAACATATTGGCTATGGCAGTTATACTAAACTGTTCTTTCGCCATGGCTCAAACTGAGTTTGACGCATTAAAAATGATACAGCCAGATATAAATGGTACGGCTAGATATATGGGTATGGCAGGTGCCTTCGGAGCCTTAGGCGGCGATGCATCGGCAATAAAAGATAATCCAGCAGGATTGGGAATTTATCGAAGTTCTGAAATAACCACTACATTAGATCTTTCGTTACAAAGCAGTAAATCTGTATGGAACGGTACCACGGCTAACGACAATTTGGACAACCTGAGATTTAATAATTTTTCCTATGTAAAAGCAACCCCGACTTATAGAAGTTTGAGTGGTGATCAGGGTTTATTAAGCTCCAACTGGTCTTTTTCGTACAATCGTCTCAAGAGCTTTAATCGCAACTCAACCGTAAAGAGCGGACAGTCATCATCATCTATTAGTGATTATATGGCTTATTTTACACAAGGAATTACCAGTTCTGATTTAACTTATGTGCCAGGATATGAACCTTTCAACAATATAAATATTCCATGGATTTCCATTATCGGATACGAAAATGGATTAATAAAGCAATCGGCAACTAATGATGTAAACAGTTGGGTATCTAACATCAACACTATGGTTATACCCACATACACACTTCACGAAACGGGTTACATTGATGAATATTCTATCGGATGGGCAGGAAATTTCAGCAATAGATTTTATTTAGGAACAACATTGAATGTCCAGTCGGTAAATTACAATGCCCGAAGTATATACTCTGAAACATACGGAGGTGGAAACACTTATTTAGACAATAACATTTCCACTACCGGAACCGGAGTAAATCTAAATATTGGTGCCATAGTGAGACCCATTGATATGCTACGATTAGGGGTTTCTATTCATACTCCGACGATTTACAGTATGACTGATAATCATTATACAAATTATAATGATAATGCTATAACACAAACCGCCCCATCTGCCAATTACCAATTGAATAGTCCTTGGAAATTCAATGGAAGTGCAGCAGTAATTATCGGACAAAAAGGGCTGATTAGCGTGGAATATGATTATGCACTAAACAGCAATGCGAAATTTTATGATGAAGATGGAAATGCTCAAAGTTTCAGGTATGAAAATACCGGTATAAAAACAATGCTTAAAGATATGCAAACATTTAAGGTTGGAGCAGAATATAGATTAACTGAAAACTTTTCTTTACGAGCTGGTTATGCCTATATGAATGGCGCAACGAATAATGATGAAGCTCATAAAGCAATGATACCAACTACTAGTAGAACTGACACTGAATATTTTCAAAACAATAAAACAGATTATATTACAGCAGGTTTTGGATATCGCGAAGCCAACTGGTATATCGACTTTGCATACATGAACAAAAGCTTAGACGAAACATTTTATCCTTACAATCTCACCTCTGTAAATTCTGCAAGTGTAAAAACAACAACCAATAATCTGATTGTTACGCTGGGATTAAAGTTTTAAGCACCATTTTATTGTTTTATATTTTGCTTTACGGAGGCCGGCTTTACAGTCGGCCTCTGTATTTTTAATAGCTTAATAAGAACGTCTTGTTTTGAAATAAGCTATCCCTATGATTCATTTGCCTGTTTGCACTAAAAAATGTACCTTTGCACCCGCAAAAAGCACATCTAACAACAGTAAACCTCCAATAAATAATGTCTTTACAATCCGAAATACTCCGACGACGCACCTTTGCTATTATCAGTCACCCCGATGCGGGTAAAACTACATTAACTGAAAAACTTTTGTTGTTCGGAGGTGCTATCCATGTGGCCGGAGCTGTGAAATCGAATAAAATCAAAAAAACAGCCACATCCGATTGGATGGATATTGAAAAACAACGTGGTATCTCTGTAGCTACTTCAGTTATGGGTTTCGAATACCGCGATTACAAAATCAATATTCTGGACACTCCGGGTCACCAGGATTTTGCCGAAGACACTTATCGCACATTAACCGCTGTTGATAGTGTTATCATCGTGGTTGATACTGCAAAGGGTGTTGAAGCGCAAACACGCAAACTGATGGAAGTTTGTCGAATGCGCAATACACCGGTAATGATCTTCGTCAACAAGATGGATCGCGAGGGGAAAGATGCATTCGATTTATTGGATGAACTTGAAGCTGAATTAGGAATTGGTGTGCGACCACTAAGCTGGCCAATAAATCAAGGATTTTCGTTCAAAGGAGTTTATAATATATATAAAGAGAATCTTCAACTTTTCACTCCAAACAAGCAATCTATAAGCGAATCAATTGAACTATCAGATATTAATAGCCCCGAGCTCGACAAATTGGTAGGCGAAGATGATGCAAATAAACTCCGTGAAGATATGGAACTTATCAACGGTGTTTATTCTGAATTTGACACCGAAAAATATTTAAACGGTCAGTTAGCTCCTGTGTTCTTTGGTAGTGCTTTAAATAACTTTGGAGTAAAAGAATTGCTGGACTGCTTCGTTGAAATAGCTCCTTCTCCCCGACCAATACAGGCACTGGAACGCGAAATAAATCCATACGAAGAAGCTTTTTCAGGTTTTATATTTAAAATCCATGCTAACATGGATCCGAACCATCGAAGCTGTATTGCCTTTGTAAAGATTTGCTCCGGCAAATTTGAACGAAATGTAAATTACAAACATATCCGACACGGAAAGATGATGCGTTTTTCATCCCCGACAGCTTTTATGGCTCAGAAAAAAGAAACTGTAGATGAAGCTTATGCCGGCGATATTGTAGGTCTACCTGATACAGGTAACTTTAAAATTGGTGATACACTCACTGCTGGAGAAGAATTACACTTTAAAGGCATTCCCAGCTTCTCGCCGGAGATGTTCAAATATATCGAAAATGCCGATCCGATGAAAACAAAGCAATTGGACAAGGGTATACATCAATTGATGGACGAAGGTGTTGCACAATTGTTCACAAACCAATACAATGGACGAAAAATTATTGGAACAGTAGGTCAACTTCAGTTTGAAGTCATCCAATATCGCTTATTGCACGAATATGGTGCGCAATGTCGCTGGGATCCTATTTCACTATACAAAGCCTGCTGGATTGAAAGCGATGATGCCGTAGAATTGGATAATTTCAAAAAGCGCAAAGCTCAATATATGGCTAAAGATAAGGAAGGACGTGATGTCTTTTTAGCTGATTCCGGTTATGTCCTACAAATGGCACAAAATGACTTTAAAAATATCCGGTTCCATTTTAAGTCTGAGTTTTGAAAAATTTCTTGAAATACAAAAGATGTATAATCAAGTGAGAGAAACCTGAGGAAGCTTAGGATATATCAAAGAATATTGGAGTTTTGTACCAAAAAACTAATTATTTCAATTAGAATGATTAGAATATGTACAAATTATGATATTTTTGTCAAGTGTATTCAATTCAGATATTAGTTTTAATGATAAAACAGCATAATGGAAAATAGCAAAGCTGAGCACTTAAGTAAATTTGGCTTTTGGGGTGTAATAGTTACATTGGGGATTGTTTACGGTGACATTGGAACTTCACCGTTATATGTTATGAAAGCCATTATTGGTGCTAATCCCCATCTGGATGCCAATTATATCATAGGGGCAGTTTCATGTATTATCTGGACTATAACATTACAAACAACTATAAAATATGTGCTGATAACCTTACGCGCCGACAACAAAGGCGAAGGAGGAATATTAGCCTTATATGCTCTGGTTCGTAAAAGTAAGAAAAAGTGGCTGTATGTCATCGCAATAATTGGTGCAAGCACCTTAATTGCCGATGGAATAATCACTCCGTCAATTACTGTCGTTTCTGCCATTGAGGGATTAAGGGGCTTAAACAGTAGTACTCCCGTAGTTCCTATAAGCATCATCATCATATCAGCGTTATTCCTTATCCAGCAATTTGGAACTAAGATTATTGGAAAATCATTCGGTCCGATGATGGTTATTTGGTTTAGCATGCTGGGCATCCTTGGCCTGATTGAAATTTTCAAATTTACTCCTATCTTAAAAGCATTTAATCCATATTATGCTGCCAACCTTTTGATTACATCTCCAAGCTGGTTCCTAATTCTTGGGGCTGTTTTTTTATGTACAACCGGAGCCGAAGCGCTTTATTCGGATTTAGGACATTGCGGGATTAAAAACATTAGAGTGAGTTGGGTCTTTGTAAAGTCAGCTCTGATATTAAATTATTTAGGACAAGGAGCCTGGGTGATTACTCATTTGGACCAGATTACAGAAACGACTAATCCCTTCTACGCATTAATGCCCGAAAGCTTTCTTATTTTCGGTGTAACAATGGCTACAGTGGCTGCCGTAATCGCCAGCCAGGCTCTTATAAGCGGTTCATTCACCATCTTCAGTGAAGGAATGAGCCTGAACTTCTGGCCACGGCAACGAATTAAATATCCAACTGAAGTTAAAGGACAATTATACATCCCGTTTGTAAACTGGTTCTTGTATATATTCTGCATCGTCATGGTGCTCTATTTCCAGACATCGAGTAACATGGAAGCTGCATACGGATTGTCAATCACCATCACCATGTTAATGACAACCTTACTGCTTGGGTTCTACCTGCGGATGCAAAATATAAAAGCTGTGTTTGTAATTCCCTTTGTGTCTGTATTCCTTACCATTGAATTTGCTTTTCTGACCGCAAACATGTTTAAATTTATGCATGGAGGTTGGGTTACGATCTTGATAGCCGGAGCAATTTTCTCGATTATGTTTATTTGGTTCAATGCCCGGATCATTAAGAATAAATATATGCAGTTCCTTGAGCTGAAATCATTCTATAATATCCTCTCCGATGTAAATAAAGATGTAACTATTCCTAAATACTCTACGAATTTGGTTTACTTAAGTAAAGCCAATATAAAAACAGATATTGAAGGAAAAATAATCTACTCCATCTTAAACAAACAACCAAAACGGGCCGATAATTATTGGATTCTGCACATTGATCATTTGGATGATCCGACTACCTTTGAATATACTTTTGAGAAAATAATTCCGGATACTTTGTATCGTATCAATATTAAACTTGGATTCCAGGTACAACCATTGATCAATTTGTATTTCCGTCAAATTATTGATGAACTGGTTGAAAATAAAGAATTCGATCTGACAAGCAACTATCCTTCCTTGAGAAAGAATAATATTCCCGGAGATTTCCGCTTTATTATCATTCATCGGGTTTATAACCAGAATCAGGGCTTAATGTTTAAGGAGCGTTTCACCATGAATTTATACAATATCATAAAACATCTGGGTATAACCGACTCAAGAGCTTATGGACTGGATACAAGTAATGTGACAGTAGAATCAGTGCCGTTGGTTATTAAAAGCGAATACAAAAATAAGATTAAAAGAGTAGAAATCTGACTCTGTTGATGTTTTTCGGAAAGCCGTATTTCAAGTCTTGTTTCCCGTATATTTATTCTCTTTCAACTTATTTATTGACAATCTGATATCGTATAAAGAATAAACAGATTAAATAAATAGCAATTTTACAATTATAGGGTTGCATCATATAGGAAAAAGCAGTACTTTTGCACAAATTTGGACAATTGAGTCGAAATAGACAATTCAATCAAAAAAAGATATATGCAAGAGTACAAGCCTCTCCACTTAGTGTTGGAAGATGGAACCGTTTTTAAAGGGAAATCCTTTGGTTACGAAAAACCGGTAGCCGGCGAAGTTGTTTTTAATACCGCAATGGTCGGGTATCCCGAGAGTTTGACCGACCCATCTTACGCCGGTCAGTTATTAACGATCACGTTCCCGTTAGTTGGTAATTATGGTGTTCCGAATGACACTATTCAAAACGGACTTTCTACTTTTTATGAATCGGAAAAAATTCAAGCAACCGGCCTGATTATTTCCGATTTTTCTTTTCAATATAGTCATTGGAATGCAGGAAAAAGTCTGAGCGAATGGTTAATAGAGAATAAAGTACCCGGAATATTTGGTGTAGACACCCGTGAGCTAACAAAGCTGGTTCGTGAAAAAGGAACGATGAAAGGGAAATTTGTGTTTCCCGATGGAGATGATATTAACTTTATCAATCCTGATGATGAAAATCAGGTAGCCAAGGTTAGTTGCGATGAAGTCATCACTTACGGAACTGGAAAGCACCGCATACTTTTGGTTGACTGTGGAGTGAAACATAATATTCTCCGCTGCCTGTTGAAACGCGACACCACAGTGATTCGTGTGCCCTGGGACTATGACTTTAACCACATTGAATTCGACGGCTTGTTTATCTCCAATGGTCCCGGTGATCCGGAATATGCAAAAGACACCGTACGAAATATCCAAACGGCTATGCAAACCGGAAAGCCTATTTTCGGTATTTGTATGGGTAATCAGTTACTCTCGGTAGCTGGTGGTGCAAAAACCTATAAACTGAAATACGGTCACCGTAGTCATAACCAACCGGTACAATTGGTTGGAACAAACCGCGCATTTATTACCTCACAGAACCACGGCTTTGCTGTTGATGGCAAAACACTGGGTGCTGACTGGGAACCGTTATTCGTAAATATGAACGACGGAACCAATGAAGGTATTCGCCACAAAACTAAACCCTGGTTTTCGGCACAGTTTCACCCGGAAGCCTCTTCAGGCCCAACCGACACCGAATTTCTGTTCGACATATTTATCAAAACACTGATTGATTTTTCTAAACCAATTCCTCAAATGATTGAAGAGGAACTGGAGTCGCGCCTGGTAACCAAACACGTTTACCAAGGAGCTGAAAAAGGTGAAATCAAAAAAGTATTGGTACTTGGTTCGGGAGCACTGAAAATCGGTGAAGCCGGTGAGTTTGATTACTCAGGCTCACAAGCCCTGAAAGCATTAAAAGAAGAAGGAATACAAACGGTGCTTATCAATCCGAATATTGCCACTGTGCAAACTTCGGAAGGCATTGCCGATAAAGTATACTTTTTGCCTGTCACTCCCGACTTTGTTGAACGTGTCATCGAAAAAGAACGTCCCGACGGTGTATTCCTTTCTTTTGGAGGGCAAACAGCATTAAACTGCGGAGTAGCTTTATTCAGAAATAAAATATTTGAAAAATACGGTGTACGCGTACTGGGAACTCCGGTACAATCGATTATCGACACCGAGGACCGTGAGATTTTCAATCAGAAGCTGCACGAAATTGATGTGAAGTACATTAAAAGTGAAGCCGTAAATGATTTGGAGAATGCTGTTCGTGCAGCTAATGAATTAGGTTATCCGGTTATCGTTCGGGCTGCCTATGCACTTGGCGGAATGGGTAGCGGCTTTTGCGATAATGACACAGAGCTGAGAGCACTGGTTGAAAAAGCATTTGCTTATTCTTCGCAGGTATTGGTAGAAAAATCGCTGAAAGGCTGGAAAGAAATTGAATACGAAGTAGTCCGCGATAAATACGACAACTGTATCACAGTTTGTAATATGGAAAACTTCGATCCGCTGGGTATTCATACCGGCGAAAGTATCGTGGTGGCACCTTCGCAAACATTGACCAACAGCGAATATCACAAGCTTCGCGAACTGGCCATCCGCATTATCCGTCATATTGGCATTGTGGGTGAATGTAACGTGCAGTATGCTTTTGATCCGGCATCGGAAGATTACCGGGTTATTGAAGTAAATGCCCGTCTGAGCCGTTCATCCGCCCTGGCATCCAAAGCAACCGGTTATCCATTGGCTTTTGTAGCAGCCAAATTAGGACTGGGCTACGGACTGCCCGAACTGAAAAACTCGGTTACCAAAGATACTTCGGCATTCTTCGAACCGGCTCTCGACTATATTGTTTGCAAAATTCCACGTTGGGATTTGGGTAAATTTCAGGGTGTATCACGCCAGTTGGGCAGTAGCATGAAGTCGGTAGGAGAAATCATGTCAATCGGACGTAGCTTTGAAGAAGCATTCCAGAAAGGGCTGCGTATGATCGGGCTAGGTATGCACGGATTTGTTGCCAACAAAGATCTTTTTGCCGACGATGTGGATACGGCTCTGTCGAAACCAACCGACAAACGTGTATTCTATCTGGCACAGGCTTTACACAATGGCTACACTGTAGACCGATTGCATGAGTTGACCAAAATAGACCGCTGGTTCTTATACAAGCTACAGGCCATTGTTGATAAAGAACATGAATTGGAAACATTCAATTCGTTGACCGAATTACCCGATGCAGTACTTCGTCGTGCTAAAGAAATGGGATTCTCCGATTTCCAGATCACACGCCTGGTAACTAAATGCAGCAGCGACGATATTGATGATAATATAAAACTAACACGCCTTCACCGCAAAAGCCGCGGCATAGTGCCGGTAGTAAAACAAATTGATACACTGGCAGCCGAATATCCTGCACAGACCAATTATTTATACCTTACTTATGGTGGAACAGCCAGCGACGTACATTATCTGGGCGATCATCGTTCGGTGGTGGTGCTTGGTTCGGGAGCTTATCGTATCGGTTCGTCGGTTGAGTTCGACTGGTGCGGCGTTAACGCTCTGCTTACTATTCGCAAGCAGGGTTTCCGCTCGGTAATGATCAACTACAATCCCGAAACAGTGTCGACCGACTACGATATGTGCGACCGCCTGTACTTCGATGAATTGAGCTTTGAGCGCGTGATGGACATTATTGATATGGAAAACCCCATGGGAACAATTGTTTCCACCGGTGGGCAAATTCCAAACAATCTGGCACTGAAGCTGGCCGAATCGAAGGTCAACATTCTGGGTACGCAAGCCGAATTTATTGATATGGCCGAAGACCGTCATAAATTCTCGTCGATGCTCGACACCCTGGGCATCGATCAGCCACGCTGGAAAGAGCTGACAACCTTCGACGATGTAAACGAGTTTGTAGAAGGTATCGGCTATCCGGTACTGGTTCGTCCGTCTTACGTGCTCTCGGGAGCAGCCATGAATGTATGTTATGATTCTTCGCAGCTGGAAAACTTCCTAAAACTGGCTACCGACGTATCGAAAAAGCATCCGGTGGTTATCTCCGAATTTATTGAGCGTTGCAAAGAAATAGAGATCGATGCAGTGGCCAGCAAAGGGGAAATCCTGGTGTATGCCATATCGGAACACGTAGAGTTTGCCGGAGTTCACTCGGGCGATGCTACTACCCAGTTTCCTCCGCAAAAAATTTATGTGGAAACGATTCGCCGCATAAAGAAAATTGCCAGCGAAATTGCTAAATCGCTTAATATCTCAGGACCATTTAATATCCAGTTTCTGGCACGCGACAATTACATCAAAGTAATTGAATGTAACCTGCGTTCGTCACGTAGTTTCCCATTCGTATCCAAGGTATTGAAAATAAACTTTATTGAACTGGCTACGAAAGTCATGCTGGGATTACCCGTGGAGAAACCCGAGAAATCGGCTTTTGACCTGGATTATGTAGGCATCAAAGCTTCGCAGTTCTCTTTTGCCCGCTTGCAGCAAGCCGACCCTGTATTGGGTGTGGATATGGCTTCGACCGGCGAAGTGGGTTGTATAGGCGACGATTTCTCGGAAGCCATTCTCAAATCATTGCTTTCGGTAGGTTATCGCATTCCGGAAAAACGAATTCTGATTTCGTCGGGAGAAACCAAGTCGAAACTGGAACTTTCGGAAGCCTGTCTGCTATTGCAAAAGAAGGGATACGAGCTTTATGCCACACACGGAACACAACGATTCCTGCAAGACAATGGCATACATGCTACGGCCGTAAGCTGGCCCGACGAGGACGGAGAGTTGAACGTGAAGAGTATGATTGCCAACAAAGAATTTGATTTGGTTATCAACATTCCGAAGAATACATCGAAACGCGAGTTGGCGAACGACTATATCATTCGCCGTGGAGCTATCGACTACAATATTCCATTGTTTACCAATGCCCGTCTGGCTTCAGCCTTTATCACAGCCTTCTGTACCATGAGTTTCGAAGACATCAAGATTAAGAGCTGGGACGAATATTGAGTTTAATGCATAATTGAGAATGCATAATTCATAATTTAGACTTAAAACAGCCGGTTTCAATAATGTGACCGGCTGTTTTTTTTGTATTGCAGGTTGAATAACCGGAGTTCGGGATGAGCTCAGATTCATTTTCCAACTATATGATTCAATATTACGGTGCGCTGCACCTAATGATGATACGATAATGCTTAATACTACAAATATTTTGGGGACTCTGTCCCTCAAAAATGGTGCAGCGCACCGAACTATTTGTAGAAACTAGCCATCCATATAAACCAGAGGTGCAGCGCACCGGCATATTCTTTTTCGGATGCGTTTGACAACCAAGACACATTATCAAGTTGATTTTGCTTTTCCGTTTGTTACTTATCCTGAATTTAGGCCAAATAAAATCCGAATTTAATGCTTATTCAAATAAAAATGTAAAGTTTATTTGTCATTATGTAATAAATACATTACTTTTACACCATAAATTTAAAACTAATCGATATGACAAAAAATTATTTATTCCCTTCGCGGTTTCAGAAACTGGGTTGGATTTTATTAGTCCCTTTCGGGTTATTATTTTTGTACTTTTGTTTTACAACAAGTGGATCCAGAGTGGAATTGAACGTTCCCGTATTTGCAATTATAAACAATGACATTGGGAATTCAACCCACTGGTTTACACTCATCAAAAATGATATTCTGGATGAAATAACCTATATTGGACTAATTGTTTCACTTCTGTTCATTGCATTCTCAAAAGAAAAGTGCGAAGACGAATACATTTCACAAATAAGAAGCAACTCATTGGTATGGGCATTATTGATTAATTCTCTGATTCTAATCTTTTGCGAACTCTTCATTTACGGATTTATTTTTTTAGAAATTCTATACTTCAATCTATTTTCCATTCTAATATTGTTTATAATAAAATTCAAGATTGCGATTTATAATCTGGACAAATCAACTCAAAATGAAGAATAATATAAAAGTTGAAAGAGCAATTAAAAATATAACTCAACAACAGCTCGCCGACTATGTAGGAGTTAGCCGGCAAACAATCAACGCCATGGAGTTGGGGAAATATGTGCCATCAACTTTATTGGCACTAAAAATTGCACGTTGTTTTGAAACAAATGTTGAGAAAATTTTCCAACTGGAAGACGGCGACTAACTAAAATGACGAACTCTAATTTAAACAGCCTATCGTATAAGTGCGACAGGCTGTTTTTTGTATGAATTATATCTGACTTAATCAAATTTTCAATAACCTGAATTTTCATTGAGCCATTAAGACATAAAAATCGTTCAACCGTTTTTATTTCCTCCTTGCGTACCTTACGCAAACACCAAAATTTAATATTTAAGCTTGCGTAGCTTACGCATTGGCAAAATAAAATTAAAGCATGCTTGCGTAAACTACGCAAGTATGCTTCAAAATAAAATGGGCTTTGCGTAACTTACGCATTAACCATTCAAAATAGATCCATCATTGCGTAAGCTACGCAAGTATACTTTAAAATGAAATGGACTTTGCGTATCTTACGCAAAGTCGAAATTTTTATTTTTCGACTATTCATATTGATCATTAAACCTGAAATTTTATTCAAGTGTAATAAAAATTGATATTTACGCATTATTTTTTCGAAATTTGTTTTTATTTTTGTGTCAGTTAATCT
>Ga0209540_10002552_pt1 | contig 12931 bp, 22 predicted proteins | sample BarGraIncu01121A_FD_184501 | JGI IMG/M metagenome (GOLD analysis project Ga0209540, IMG submission 184501) | Arctic peat soil microbial communities from Barrow, Alaska - Barrow Graham LP Incubations 011-21A (SPAdes) (version 2) | ecosystem: Environmental > Terrestrial > Soil > Wetlands > Peat... | reverse complement strand
TCAGGTTGAGGACGATGTCGGTCACGTCCTCGCGTACGCCCGGGATGGTGGTGAACTCGTGTGCGACTCCCTCGATCTTCACCGAGGTGACGGCGGCGCCCTCTAGCGAGGAGAGCAGCACGCGCCGAAGTGAGTTCCCGAATGTGTAGCCGAAGCCGCGATCGAGTGGCTCGATCACGAAGATGCCGCGGCGCTCATCCACTTCCTCGTGGACGATCTTGGGAACCTGGAATTCCATGAGGCTCGTGCGAGTAGCCAAGTTGCCGTTCCTTTCCCTCTCCCTAAAACGTGTCCCGGTCGGTTACTTCGAATAGAGCTCGACGATTAGTGACTCTTGCACCTGTGTGTCGATCTCCTCGCGCTCAGGCAGGCGCAAAATCGTTCCCGTCAGACCTTCGTGGTCGGCCTGCATCCAGCCTGGTACCGAGGCAGTGAGATCGGTGGCATCCCGTATCAACGACTCGGCGTCGGAGCCGGGCTTCACCATGATCACATCCTCAGGTTTGAGCTGATAGCTGGGGATGTTGACGCGGCGCCCGTTCACCTGGAAGTGCCCGTGGCGAACAAGCTGGCGGGCTTGAGAGCGCGAAGAGGCGAACCCGAGGCGCGTAACCACGTTGTCGAGCCTGGTCTCGAGCAGACGCAGCAGAGTCTCGCCGGTGATGCCCGACCCACGCGCCGCCTTCTTGTAGTAGCCACGGAACTGCTTTTCGAGCAGGCCGTAGTAGCGGCGTGCCTTCTGCTTCTCGCGCAGCTGCAGTAAATACTCGCTCTGCTTGATGCGACCGCGCCCGTGCTCACCCGGCGGATAGCTGCGCCGCTCGACGGCGCATTTCTCGGTCAGACAGCGCTCGCCCTTGAGGAAGAGCTTGAGGCCCTCGCGGCGGCACTGCTTGCATTTTGGTCCCAGATTCCGTGCCATCGCCGCTTACACCCTGCGCCGTTTCTTTTGCCTGACGCCGTTGTGCGCCTGGGGCGTCACATCTTTCACCGAGAGGATCTCCAGCCCGGCGGCCTGAAGCGAGCGAATGGCCGTCTCACGACCCGATCCGGGGCCCTTGACGAAAACCTCGACCTTCTGCAATCCGTGCTCCATACCCTTACGCGCCGCAGAGTCGGCCGTTACCTGCGCCGCGAACGGCGTCGACTTGCGCGACCCCTTGAAGCCCGCCGAGCCGGCCGATTCCCAGACGATAACGGCGCCGTCGCGGTCGGTCAGCGCGACGATCGTGTTGTTGAACGACGTCTTGATGTGCGCCTGGCCAATTGCGATGTTCTTCTTGACGCGGCGGCGGGTGCGACCGCGCGTAGGTTTTCTCGGAGGTGCCAACTATTTCCCCTTCTTGCCTTTACCGATCAGCTTCTTCGGGCCCTTGCGAGTGCGTGCGTTCGTCTTCGTTCTCTGACCGTTCACCGGCAAGCCGCGGCGGTGGCGGATCCCTCGGTAGCAGGCGATCTCGATCAGACGTTTGATTGCCTGCTGACGCTCGCGGCGTAGATCGCCCTCAACCTCGAGGTTTTGGTCGATGTAGTTGCGAAGTTTGGTGACTTCCTCGTCGGTGAGATCGCGCACTTTGGTGTCGGGCGAGAGCCCAAGCTCGGTGCAGATCTTGAGCGACGTCGAGCGCCCTACTCCGAAGATGTAGGTCAGCCCGACTTCGAGCCGTTTCTGGTTGGGCAGGTTGACGCCGGCGATTCGTGCCATCGACTAGTCCTCTTACCCTTGCCGTTGCTTGTGGCGCGGGTTGGAGCAGATCACCATTACGACACCATGACGCTTGATGACGCGGCAACGCTCGCAGATTGGTTTTACGGAGGGACGAACTTTCATTTTCTTTACCTGTGCCTGTAGGTGATCCGGCCGCGTGTCAGGTCGTAGGGCGAGAGCTCGACCTTTACCTTGTCGCCGGGGAGAATTCGAATGTAGTGCTTACGCATCTTTCCCGAGATGGTCGCAAGCACGCTGTGTCCGCCATCTATTTGCACCCGAAACATAGTGCTCGGAAGCGCTTCGACGACCTCGCCTTCGACCTCAATTTTCTCTTCGCTCTTCGCCATCCTTCTCACGGAAACCGCGCTCAACTGAGCGCGGTGATACCTGCGGTACGCGCGCGCACTAGGACGCGCTGCGCCGCGGCAGGCAATCGTAGCAGCTACAGCCGCTTTGTCGCTCTCTTCGACCGTCGTCAACGCGCTGACAGCCCGGCTATCCTGGCTAGATCGATGTCTGGCGCCGCGGTGAGAATACGCGGCCCGCTTTCGCCGATCGCGATCGAGTGCTCGAAGTGCGCCGCCAACGAGCCGTCGGCGCTCGAGATCGACCATTCGTCCTCGTGCACGAACACATCCGGCGAGCCGGCCGTGATCATGGGCTCGATCGCCAGCGTCATGCCCACCTTCAGCTCCGGGCCGCGCCCGGGCTCACCGAAATTGGGAATCTGCGGGTCTTCGTGCATAACCCGGCCGACGCCGTGGCCTACCAGCGTTCGTATGACCGAGAAACCTGCGCTCTCGGTGGTCTCCTGCACCGCGTGCGAGATGTCGCTGAGCCTGTTTCCGGCCCGAGCCCGCTCCACTCCCGCCGTGAGCGCTGCGCGACACGTCTCGAGCAACTTGACCGCCGCGGGATCAATCTCTCCCACCGGGAACGTGAAGGCGCCGTCGCCGACGAAACCGTTCAATGTAACGCCGACGTCAACCGAGAGAACGTCCCCTTCGGCGAGTGTGTAACGGCCTGGAATGCCATGTACGACCATGGAGTTCGGCGAGGCGCAGATCGACGCCGGGTAGCTGCGGTAGCCCTTGAAGGTCGGCTCGGCGCCGTGTGAGCGAATGAACTCCTCGGCCAGGGCGTCGAGCTCGGCGGTGGTGACACCGGGCGCAATCGCGGCTCCGACGACGGCAAGCGTGCGGGCGACTAGCTCGCCGGACTTCGCCATCCGCTCGACTTCAGGCGGCGACTTGCGAATGATCACTGAAGAGCTCCTTTCAAAACGAAGCACTCCGTCGCCCGGCCACGCTCAGCGGGTCTTCATTCCGAAATGAGATCATGCCACGCCGTCGAGCACGCGCTCGATCTCGGCAAATACCTCGTCCATACCGGGCGAAGAATCGATGGCGACGAGGATCCCCGTGCTGCGGTAGTAGTTGGAGAGCGGTTCGGTTTGACGGCGATAGACCTCGAATCGGTTCTTGATCACCTCGGGCGTGTCGTCCGCTCGGCCTTGCTCGGCCGCGCGCCCAAGCATGCGCTCCACGGCGGTCTCCTCCGCGAGCTCGAGCTCGAGCACGATCCCGAGTGGACGACCGAGCTCGGTCAGAAGCGCGTCCAGCGCCTCGGCCTGGCCGATCGTGCGCGGAAAGCCATCGAGGACGAAGCCGCTCTGGGCGTCGGGCTGGGACAGCCGCTCCCGGATGACCTCCACGATGAGCTCGTCCGGGACGAGTGCCCCGCTCTCGACAATCTCCTTCACCTTCCGGCCCAGTTCCGAGCCGGCGGCAATCGCGCTGCGCAGCATCTCGCCGGTCGAGACGTGAGGTATCCCGTGCGTCTCGGCGATGCGAACCGCCTGCGTTCCCTTGCCGGCGCCCGGAGCGCCCAGCATCACGATGCCGAGCTCACTCACTTCAAGAACCCTTCGTAGGAGCGCGCCATCATCTGTGACTCCATCTGGCGCATGGTGTCGAGAGCGACGCCGACGACGATCAGGATCGAGGTTCCGCCGAGAGCTCGACTGCTCGCGTGGGAAAAGCCCGCGTACTTGATCACAAACACCGGGAATATCGCGATGAGCGCCAGGAAGAGCGAGCCCGGCAAGGTCAGGCGCGTCATCACGCGGTCGAAGTACTGCGCGGTTGGCGGTCCGGGCCGGATACCGGGGACGTAGCCGCCGTTCTTACGCAGGTTGTCGGCCTGATCGCCCGGGTTGAACTGAACGGCCGTATAGAAGAACGTGAAGCCGATGATCAGCAGCGCCTCGAGGCTGATATAGAGGTTGCCCGTCGGTTGAAAGCGCGTGTTGACGAAGTGGGAGGTGCCTGGGAAGAAGAGCGCGATTGTGGGCGGGAAGGACATGATCGCCGCCGCGAAGATGACCGGGATGACGCCGGCCATGATCACGCGCAACGGCATATAGGTCGAGCCACCGGTAGTCATGCGGCGGCCCACCACGCGCTTCGCGTACTGGATCGGAATCTTGCGCTGCCCCTCCTGGACGAAGACGACCGCCACGATGACAACGAGCACCAGGATCGGGAAGAAGAGGCGCTCGGTGGAGTTGCCGTTGATCCAGACGTTGAGGCCTCCGTAAAGACCGGCGATGATCGAGGCGAACACGAGCAGCGAGATGCCGTTGCCGACGCCCCGCTTCGTGATCAGTTCGCCCATCCACATCAACAGCATCGAGCCTGCCGTGAGCGTGAGAATGATCAACATGAAGCGACCCGCGTTCCCGGGCAGGACGTGCTGGCGATGGAACAGGAACGTCCAGCCCATCGCTTGGATGAAGGACAGTAGTAGCGTGAAATAGCGCGTGTACTGCGTGATCTTCGCCTGCCCGGACTCGCCCTCTTTCTGGATCCGCTCCAGCTGAGGAACGGCGGCGGTCATGAGCTGCATGATGATCGAGGCCGTGATGTAGGGCATGATCCCGAGCGCGAAGAGCGAGAACTTGGACAGCGCACCGCCCGAGAACAGGTTGAGGATGCTCATTACGGTGCCGGGCTGGCTCTGGAAGGCCGACTTGATCTTGGCGGAGTCGACACCGGGGGCCGGCATCCAGCAGCCAAGCCGGTAGAGCGCAAGGATGACCGCGGTGAAGAGGACGCGCTTACGAAGCTCACGAACCTTCCAGGCGTTGGCGAGCCAGGAGAGCATGCGTCCTCGCTACTCCTTTGGCTCGGCGGCCGGAGCCTCGGCCGGAGCTTCCTCTTCGCTCGGCGCGGGTTTCGCTTTGGCGCGCTTCTTCGGCGGAGCCTTCGCAACCGACTCACGTAAACACACAACCGCGCCGCCCGCCTTCTCGATCTTCTCCCTGGCGCCGGCCGAGAAGCGGTGCGCCGTGACGGTCAGCTTCTTCGTCAGCTCGCCGTCAGCCAGCACCTTGATGTCGACGCGGGTGTTCGAAACGAGCCCCTCTGCGAGCATGAGCTCGGGGGTCACATCGCTTCCGGCGTCGAAGCGCTCGAGATCGCGAACGTTGACCGGCTGAGTCTCGGTGCGGAAGGGGCCAACAGGCATGGCGTCTTTCGACGTCGAGCCGCGCAGCTTGGGGAGGCGCATGGCCAGAGGCATCTGACCGCCTTCGAAGCCCGCGCGCATCTTGTGCGAGCCGGCGCGCGACTTCTGACCCTTGAGCCCGCGACCCGAGTATCGCCCCTTGCCGGAGCCCTGGCCGCGGCCGACCCGCTTGCGCGACTTGCGCGACTGAGCCGGAGAGAGGTTCGAGAGGTTGAGCTCGTCCGTCATTTCGCTTCCTCGACCTTGACGAGATGGTTGATCATGCGGAGCATACCGGCCAATTCCGGGCTCTCTTCGCGCTCAACCGAGCGGCCGATGCGTCCGAGCCCGAGCGCGCGCAACGTTCCCCGGTGCCGGGGGCTCTGAGTGATCACGCTGCTGGTCTGGGTGATGCGCAGCCGAGCCATCAGGCGGATGCCTCCGTTGCCTTGGCTGGTGATCGCGGCGGCAGCACGTCGGCAATGGACTTGCCGCGGATACGCGCCACATCTTCCGGTCGGCGCAGGCTCTTGAGAGCATTCACCGTCGCCTTGGCCATGTTGATCGGATTGGTCGTACCAAGGCTCTTGGCGAGAATGTCGTGGATGCCGGCCAGCTCGAGTACCGCTCGCACGCCGCCGCCGGCGATGACGCCGGTGCCTTCGCTGGCGGGCCTGAGCATCACGCGCGCCGCGTCAAACCTCCCGATCGTCCCGTGCGTGATCGTGGTGTTGTGCTTGGGCACGGTGAAGATGTTCTTCTTGGCGTCTTCGACTGCTTTGGTGATCGCCAGCGGAACCTCGCGCGCCTTTCCGTAGCCGACGCCGACACGGTCGATCTCGTCGCCGATTGCCACCAGCGCAGTGAAGGAGAAACGCCGGCCACCCTTTACGACCTTGGCGACGCGGTTGATCTCGATCACGCGCTCTTTCAGCTCACGCGGCTCGGATGAATCTACGTTTCTCAAAACTTGAGCCCTCCTTCGCGCGCCGCTTCCGCGAGCGCCTTGACACGACCGTGGTAGAGGTAACCGGCGCGATCGAAGACGCAGGCCTCGACCCCGGCCTTGCTCGCGCTCGTCGCCAGGCGCTTGCCAACCTCCGCTGCCTGAGCGGTCTTGTTGCCCTTGAAGCTCTTGGGCAGGCCCGTCCAGACCGCCGCGGCAAGCGTACGTCCGCTCTCGTCGTCCACGAGCTGGGCCGAGATGCCCCGGTTGGAGCGGAAGACAGCCAGGCGCGGCCGCTCGGCCGTGCCGGCGACCTTGCTGCGCACGCGCCTGTGGCGGCGAATGCGTGCTTCGCGTGTAGTGAGAGTGCTCATGCCCTCTTACCAACCTTCCGGCGTACGTACTCGCCGACGTAGCGAATGCCCTTGCCCTTGTACGGCTCGGGCGGGCGCACGGCACGAATCTCGGCGGCGGTCTGCCCGACCTTCTGCTTGTCGGTGCCCTTGACGATGACCTGCGTCGGGGCGGGGACTTCGAAGTCGATTCCGTCGCGCGGCTTGATGACCACTGTGTGCGAGTAGCCGACGGCGAGCTCGAGGTCTTTCCCCTTGAGCGTCGCGCGGTAACCGACTCCCTGAATCTCGAGCTGCTTGGAGAAGCCCTTGGCGACTCCCTCCACCATGTTTGCTACGAGCGTCCGAGTGAGGCCGTGCAGAGCTCGATCGTCGCCGCGGTCGGTCGGCCTGGTCACGACAACCTGGCCTTCCTCTTGCTCGATCTTCATCCGCTGCGGAACGACCTGTGAAAGGGTGCCCAGCGGCCCGCTCACGTCAACGCGCCCAGGCGCGATGGTTACGGTGACCCCGCTCGGCACTTCAATCGGTTTTCTGCCAATACGACTCACGTCAGTAAACGTCCTTCACTCGCCGGCGAGAGGCCGGATTCCCGTCAGTACTCACCAAACAAAGCAGATGACCTCGCCTCCGACGCCTTCCTCTTGAGCACGCCGGCTCGTGATGAGGCCCTTGGAGGTGGAAAGAATAGCGGTGCCCATGCCCCCGAGTACGCGCGGTAGGCGATCGCCCTTGGCATAAACGCGACGGCCGGGACGCGAGACACGGCGCAGGCCACTGATGACCCGCTCGCGGTTGCGCCCGAACTTGAGCTGGATGACCAGCGAGTCGAAGCTTTCGCCCTTCTCGACACGAAGGTCGCGAACGTATCCCTCCTCGACGAGGATGCGCGCAATCGACTCCTTTATGCGCGAGGTCGGCATGCGCACCTCTTCCTGCAGCGCCTTGTTGGCGTTGCGGATACGGGTGAGCATGTCGGCTATTGGATCGGTCTGCACGGTCGCACCCTCCTACCAGGAACTCTTGGTCATCCCAGGAATGACACCCTCGTGAGCTAGCTCGCGCAAACAGATGCGGCAGAGCTTGAACTTGCGGAATACCGCGCGCGGGCGGCCGCAGCGCTGGCAGCGCGAATAGCGACGTGTGCTGAAGCGGTGAGACCTCGCCTGCTTGACTACTAGTGACTTCTTAGCCACGTTCCCTTCTTTCTGTGGCGAATGGCAGGCCGAGCCCCCGCAGGAGCGCCAGCGACGCCTCGTCGCTTTCGGCCGTAGTGGTGATCGTGACGTCGAGCCCCCGGACCTGGGTGACGTCGTCGTAGTTGATCTCGGGGAAGATGATCTGCTCGCGAACGCCGAGCGAGTAGTTACCGCGGCCGTCGAACGAGCCCGGGTCGAGCCCGCGAAAGTCGCGAATGCGCGGCAGCGCAACCGAGACGAGCCGGTCGAGGAACTCGTACATGCGTGCTCCTCGCAGCGTCACCTTGGCGCCGACGGGCATGCCTTCGCGCAGCTTGAAGGCCGCGATCGACTTGCGCGCGCGCCGCATCTGAGGGCGCTGGCCGGCGATGATAGTCAGCTCTTCGATCGCCGAGTCGAGCACTTTCATATCCGTCTTGGCTTCGCCTACGCCCATGTTGAGCGTGATCTTCGCCAGCTTGGGCACCTGCATGATCGAGCTAAAGCCCAGTTCTTCCTTGAGCCGCGGGCGCAGTTCGCTCTCGTAGCGCTCCTTGAGCCGAGGCACGACAGGAACGTTGGTCTTTTTTGGGCTCACTTGTCGATCTCCTGACCGCATTCTTCGTTCCGGCAGACGCGCACCTTGTGCTTCTCGCCGTGACGCTCTACGACCTTCACGCCGACCCGGGTCGTCTTGTTGCAGACGGGACAGACGACCATCACGTTCGAGACGTCGATCGGAGCCGGCTTCTCGATGATCCCGCCGGGCACGACTTGTGGGCTGCCCATACGGCTGGCGTTCTTCATCGCTCGCGGCCGTGTGTGGCGCTTTATCTGGTTCAGGTTCTCGATGACGACGCGACGCTCGCGCGGGCGCGCTTCGATGACGCGGCCTTGCTTGCCCTTGTCCTTGCCGCTCAAGATCTCGACCAGGTCGCCTTTCTTGATTTTGAGCTTCACGGCCATCACAACACCTCGGGTGCCAGGGAGACGATCTTCATGAAATTCCTCTCGCGCAGCTCGCGGGCAACCGGGCCGAAGATGCGCGTTCCGCGCGGATTGCGCTGGTTATCGATGATCACGGCCGCGTTTTCGTCAAAGGCGATCTGGGTGCCGTCCTCGCGAGCGTAGGCCTTCTTGGTGCGCACGACGACGGCCTTGACGACTTCGCCTTTCTTGACCTGGCCTTGCGGCGTCGCCGACTTGACGGTGGCGACGATGATGTCGCCCACGCGGGCGTAGCGACGGTGCGAGCCGCCCATGACGCGAATACAGAGAATCTCGCGCGCACCGGTGTTGTCGGCCACGCGAAGGCGCGATTCCTGCTGAATCATCTGGTCGCCTCCGTTCTCACTTGGCGACCTCGACGATCTCTACGACACGCCAGGACTTGGTGGCCGACAGAGGGCGTGTCTCGACGATGCGAACGATGTCGCCGACCTTGGCCGCGTTCTCCTCGTCGTGGGCGTGATACTTCTTCGAGCGGCGCACCACCTTGCGGTACTTCGCGTGCGCCTTGATCGTGTCGACCTTGACGACGATCGTCTTGTCCATCGCCGAGGAGACGACTATGCCTCGGCGCTCCTGGCGGCTTCCGCGCTCCGTCTCGGGCTTGGGCAGTCGAACGATCGGCTTGCGCGCGCCCTTCTTGGCGGGCTTCGCGGCTCGTACCTTCGCCGGACGCGTACGGCGCTCGCTGCGAGGAACATGGCGGCGTGGGCGCGTTCGCTTGGCCTGCTGCTCGGGCGCAGCCTCCGGCTCGGGCGCGGCCTCAGCTTTGGGCGCTTCCGGTGAAGCTTCGGCTTCCGGCGCTTCCGGTGCGGCTTCGGTCTCCGGCGTCGCTTCAGCCTCCGGCGTAGCCTCGGCTTCCGGCGCTTCCGGCGCTTCCGGTGCGGCCTCGGGCGTCGCTTCGGCTTCCGGCGCTTCCGGCGTGGCCTCGGGCGTCGCTTCGGCTTCCGGCGTAGCTTCGGCCTCCGGCGGTTCCGGTGTGACTTCGGCCTCGGGCGTCGCTTCGGCGTCCGGCGTAGCCTCAGCAGCCTGCTCGTTCACCTCGGCGGCCGTCTCCGCAGCCTCGACCTTGTCTTCGCTCGAATTGCTCTTGTTCTCTGCCATCTACTTATTGCCTCTCCGGCGCCGCCTGGCGCTCAGCGCGAATCGTGATGATGCGCGCGATGTCACGCTTCACGAGTGTGATCCGCGCCGGGTTCTCCAGCGCACCCGTCACAGACTGGAAGCGAAGATTGAAGAGTTCCTGGCGCGTATCGGTCAACTTCCGCTCCAGCTCCTCGTCGCTCAGCTCGCGTATTTCCTTAGCCTTCATATGGTCCACTCTCCCGCGCGACGATCTTCGTCTTGACGGCAAGCTTCTGACCCGCCAGCCGCAGCGCCTCTTTCGCAAGCGGTTCGGCAACCCCAGCCAGTTCAAACATGACCCGCCCGGGCTTGATCACGGCGACCCATCCCTCGGGCGACCCTTTGCCCTTGCCCATGCGCGTCTCGGCCGGCTTCTTGGTGTAGGTCTTGTCGGGGAAGACGTTGATCCAGACCTTGCCGCCGCGCTTGATTTTACGTGTCATGGCGATACGAGCAGCTTCGATCTGCCGGTTTGTGATCCAGCCGGCGTCGAGCGCCTTAAGCCCGTAGTCACCGAACTGCACGGTCGTCTGGCCTTTGGAATAGCCACGCCGCCGCCCACGGTGCATCTTGCGAAACTTGGTCTTGCGCGGAAGTAGCACTAGCTTTCACCCTTGGTCTCGGTCTCGGACTTCTTGCGCGGCGCGCGCTTGGTGGCCGGTTTGCTCGCGGTCTCGGTCTTGGAGGCTTTCGCCTTTCCCTTTACGGGAGCTTTCTTTGCGACCGTCTTGGCCTTGGCGGTGGTCGCCTTCTCCTCGACGGCGGGCTTGGCCTTGGCGGCGCTTGCCTTCGCCTCTCCGGCGGCGGGCTTGGCCTTCTCGCCAGCGAGCTCCGACTTCTTTGCGGCCGGTTTGGCCTTCTCGGCGGCGGGCTTGGCCTTGGCGGCGCTTGCCTTCGCCTCTCCGGCGGCGGGCTTGGCCTTGGCGGCGGGAGCCTTCGTCTCCTCGGCTGCCGGCGTTACTTTCTCGGCGACGGGCTTGGGCTTCTCTGCCTTGACCTCGGGCTTCGCGGCTACGACCTCCGGCTTTTCGACCGGAGCTACGGACTCTTCAACTCCGGCTGCAGCCTGCGGCGGCGCCTCGCCCGGTTTGGTCGAGGCATCGGGACGCGGCCTGCCGCCCGGACGCCCTTGACCGCGCGAGCCGGAGCGACGGCTCTTGCGCACTGGTCCGAGCCCTTCTCGATCTACGCTGCGACCGCGGCCACCGTCACGGCCGCCGGCGAGCCCTTCGCCGCCGCCGGAGCCCCGGCGCCGAGCCTGATCCTGCTCGCCCAGCCGCGACTCGCGACCGCCCTGGAGACCTTCGTAGCCCTCGGGCATGATCTCACCCTTGTTGATCCAAACCTTGACGCCGATGCGACCGAAGGTTGTGCGAGCCTCGGTGAAGCCGTAGTCGATATCGGCACGGATCGTATGCAGTGGCACGCGGCCCTCGGAGTAACCCTCCGATCGGCTCATCTCGGTGCCACCGAGTCGCCCCGAGCAGGCGATCTTGATTCCCTGCGCCCCCGAGCGAACGGCTGAGGCCAGCGCGCGCTTCATAGCGCGGCGGAAGCTGACGCGGTTCTGGAGCTGCTCTGCGACCGATTGCGCGACGAGCTTCGCATCGAGCTCGGGGCGCTTGATCTCGTTGATGTTGATGTGAACGTTCTTGTGCGTAATGGCGTGCAGCTCGCGGCGCAGAGCGTCTACCTCGACGCCCGACTTGCCGATCACGATGCCCGGGCGTGCCGTGTAGATATCCACGGTCACGCGCTGCTTGTCCTTGCGGATGAGGATGTCCGAGAGTCCGGCATGCGCGAGCTTGCCGTAAATGTGATCACGGATCTGAACGTCCTCGATCAGCCAGCTCGAGAACTCCTTCGGGCCGGCGAACCAGTTCGACTTCCAATTCTGGATGACGCCGACGCGCAAACCGCCCGGGTGAACCTTCTGACCCATCCCTACTCCTCTTCCTTCTTGACCTGGGGCTTGCGCTTCCTTGCCACTTTCGGCTTGGCCTCGCCCTTGTCGGTTTTCTTGGCGCGTGGTTTTGCGGCTGCTTTCCTCGGCGCCTTCGGCTTCGCCTCAGGCTCGGCTGCCTCGCCGCCCTGTATCACCGTGGCGCTACCCGCAGGTGCCGCTCCCGGCGGTGGCATCGTGCCCTCCGCCTCCATAGGCAGTTCGGACGCAGGTGTACTAACCGCCCGCTTCGCCGGCTCCGGAGTTCCGGTCACCGCGGCCGGTCGGGACGACGCAGCCGTCGTCTGCTCCGCCAGCGATGCCAGCCTGATCGTGATGTGACAGGTTCCCTTGAGAATCCGATCGGCGCGACCGCGAGCGCGCGGCTTCCAACGCTTCAGAACCGGGCCTTCGTCCGCGTAACAGGCCGAGATGATCATGTCGTCACCGTAGAAGCCGTGATTGGCCTCGGCGTTGGCGACGGCCGAGCGCAGCACCTTGTCGATGTCGCGTGCGACGTCCCGGGTCGAGAAGGCGAGAACGGTTCGTGCTTCAGGCACGCTGCGGCCGCGGATCGCATCCAGCACGAGCCGTGCCTTACGCGCCGAGCAGTGAACCCACTTAGCCTGAGCCCGCACTTCGCGGATTGTCTGTGTCTGCGCCTGTGCCATTTCGCTTGCCTCAGTGCCTCTTGACCTTCGCCTGCCGGTCGCCGGCGTGGCCACGGAAGGTGCGCGTGAGGGCAAACTCGCCCAGCTTGTGCCCAACCATGGCTTCGTCGATGAACACCGGCACGTGCTTGCGCCCGTCGTAGACGGCGATCGTGTGCCCAACCATCTCCGGGAAGATGGTCGAGGCGCGCGACCAGGTCTTGATGACCTGCTTACTGCCGGAGTCGTTCATGCTCTTGACCCGCGCGAGCAGGCGCTCTTCCACGAACGGTCCTTTTTTCGACGATCTACTCACGCTCTAAATCCCTCTCTGTCTCGTTCTCGACAGCACGCGCGCCCGACGGGCTAGCGGCTTCTTTCCTTGCCGCGCCTACGCGGGCGGACGATCAACTTGTTCGATTCCTTGTGCTTGTGGCGGGTGCGCTTACCGAGCGTGGGCACGCCCCACGGAGTCACCGGATGGCGCCCACCCTTCGATTTGCCCTCGCCG
>Ga0209540_10002551_pt1 | contig 12933 bp, 12 predicted proteins | sample BarGraIncu01121A_FD_184501 | JGI IMG/M metagenome (GOLD analysis project Ga0209540, IMG submission 184501) | Arctic peat soil microbial communities from Barrow, Alaska - Barrow Graham LP Incubations 011-21A (SPAdes) (version 2) | ecosystem: Environmental > Terrestrial > Soil > Wetlands > Peat... | reverse complement strand
GGCGATCGAGTAGATCACGTTGTTGCCCTGCTTGCGGGCCACGACCATGCCGGTCCTGCGCAGGACGGCAAGCTGCTGGGAAAGGTGCGAGGACTCGAGTCCGAGCTTGGGCATCAGCTCGCCCACCGAGTGCTCCTCCTCGGAGAGCAGCTCCAGAATCCGGATTCGTGCCGGGTGCCCCAGAGTCTTGAAGAACTCAGCCTTCAACTTGTCGATCGGTTCTGGCATCACGTCCTGCCCTTCCGTGCACGGAGGCTCTCATCGAGAGGAACTCTGGAATGATCTCATACAGTTCGATCAGTTGCCAATACTTACAACTAGTCATGTTTCCTCTGGAGCGAAGGGTAGAACGTCGTTAGGTTGATTTCCATGGCCCCCACCGGCAGCACGTCCCCAGCCGTCGAGCTAGCCGTCGGGGGCCGGACCGTGCGCATCTCCAACCCGGATCGGGTCTACTTCCCGGCGCGGGGGGAGACAAAGCTCGACCTGGTGCGCTACTACCTCAGTGTTGGTGACGGGATAGTTCGCGCGTTGCGCGAGCGGCCCACCATGTTGCACCGTTTCCCCGAAGGTGTCAGCGGTGAGAAGGTACACCAGAAGCGGCTCCCGCGCAGTGCGCCGGCCTGGGTCGAGACCGTCCGGGTGGGTTTCCCGCGATTCAACCGCTATGCCGATGAGCTGTGCGTCACCGAGCTGGCCAGCGTGATCTGGGCGGTGCAGATGTCCACGGTCGAGTTCCACCCCTGGAACTCGCGGCGCTCCGACACCGAACGTCCCGATGAGTGGCGGATCGACCTGGATCCCATGCCGGAGTGCGGTTTTGACAGGGTTCGCCACGTTGCCCAGGTCGCCCGCGAGGTCCTGCACGAGCTGGGCGCCGTTGGCTGGCCGAAGACCTCGGGCGGGTCGGGGATGCACATCTACGTTCGGATCGAGCCGCGATGGGGTTTCGCAGACGTACGCCGGGCGGCGCTGGCTTTCGCGCGAGAGGTGGAACGGCGGGCACCGGCCGAGGTGACCACCACGTGGTGGCGCAAGGACCGCGATCCACGGGCCGTATTCGTCGACTACAACCAGAACGCCCGGGATCACACCGTTGCCAGTGCCTACTCGGTTCGCGGCCTTCCTGCAGCGACCGTCTCCACCCCGGTCACCTGGGCCGAGGTCGACGACGTCATGCCGGCAGACTGCACCATCGAGACCGTTCCCGCGCGCTTCGCGGCGCTGGGTGACCTGCATGCGGGCATCGACGACGCCGCGTACTCGCTGGAGACCCTGCTGGAGTGGGCAGAGCGGGACGAACGGGATGGCACCTCCGACCCCGGCGGCCCGCAAGCTCAGTGACAAGTCGACTGAAGTCACACGTTTTCAACCGCCGCAGAGGGGCACTGCTGGCGTAGTGTCAGTGGTGCCGACAAGGTTCGTCGGCCGACGAGGCTGTGACCGAACAGAAACGGGGGCTTGAACCTATGGCTCCCCACAGAGATTCCGATCCGGCCACGGCGTCCGATTCGGTTGCTGCGGCTGATCCGAGTTTCGGTTTCGACCACCTGATGACCCTGTTCCAAGAGGTCACCAGCGCACGAGCCGCGATGACGGTGGCCCGCCGCGCACCCCTGGGCAGGTCGCGTCTGGTCGACGCGCCAAGAGCACGCCTGTTGCTGGCACTCGAGGCCTACACCGCCGAGCTTAACGCCAGAAATCTGCCGGTGCCGTACGGCATCCGCGATGACCTTCGGATCCAGCGCCGGATTCTTGGCAGAGTTGTGGACGCCCCCGGTTAGCAGTCGCCCACAGCTGCGCCCGTGGTATTTCGTCATCTGCTTCGGCCTGGTCAGCCTGTTCGCCGACATGGTCTACGAGGGCGGCCGCAGCATCATCGGGCCATACCTTGCGACTCTTGGCGCGTCAGCGGCAGTTGTCGGAACCGTCGCCGGCATAGGGGAGTTCATCGGTTACGGCCTGCGCGTGGCCTCCGGGTACCTTGTCCAGCGCCGCGGGCACTACTGGACGTGGACCATCACGGGCTATGCGCTCACGGTGCTCAGCGTCCCCCTGATCGGCTCGACCAACGTGATCGCTCCGGCGCTGCTGCTCTATGGCACCGAGCGGCTGGGCAAGGCGGTACGTTCACCGGCCAAGGACACGCTGTTGTCTCACGCCTCCACGCAGACCGGTCGGGGAACCGCGTTCGGGGTCCATCAGGCGATGGACCAGGCCGGCGCGATGGCGGGGCCACTGTTGCTGGCGGCCGTCCTGTGGCAGTACTCAGGCAACTATCGCCTGGCTTTCGGCGTCCTCATCGTTCCGGGCGTCGTCGTGCTGGCACTGCTTTTCTGGCTGCGACATCGCGTCCCGGACCCGGCGGCATACGAGGTTGGGGCATCGGCGGCATACGAGGCTGAGGCACCGGCGTCGCACGTTCCTCAGTCAGGCGCTCCTCAGGAGACCTCGCCCGACCACGGCGACGGGAAGGCCGGGACCCGTCTGGCCGGTCTGCCGCCACTGGTCTGGCAGTACATCGGCGCAGTAGGCCTGCTGTCATTGGGTATTGCCTCGTTCCCCCTGCTGGCGTACCACGCCCAGACCCAGGGCTTGCTGACGCCTGCGCAGGTGCCCTTGCTCTTTGCGCTCGCCATGGCTGTTGACGGCCTGAGCGGTCTGGTGATGGGCAGGCTCTACGACCGGCGCGGGCCCACGGTCCTGCTCGCGGTGCCGGTCGCCGCAGGGGTGAGCGCCATCGCTTTCACTGACATCGCCGGCCTGGTCTGGCTTGGAGTGGCGATCTGGGGAGTCGTCAACGGCGTTCTGGACTCGACCGTGAAGGCCGTGGTCACTGAGCTTGTCGAGCCGACCGGACGATCCATCGCGTTCGGCTGGCTGGCCCTGGCCCGCGGCCTCGGCCTGCTCCTGGCGGGCGTGGTCTTCGGGGTGGCCTACGACCAGAGCATCATCCTGGTGATCTGGCTGGTCCTGGGGGTCAATGCCGTGGCTCTGGCTGTTCTGGCCTGGGTGCTGGCACGCATTTGAGGGTGTGGCTTCCGGCGCCGCGTCTCAGGTGACACTTCTTTAGTAGCGTGGAGCCGTGGACCAGACCACACAGGATGGGCATGGCGCGGGAGCGCTTGGGGACGCGGGCCATCGACACCACCGACACCACCGACACCACCGACACCAGGTGGTGGTGATCGGCTCCGGCTTCGGCGGGTTGTTCACCGTCCAGGCGCTCAAGGGTGCCGACGTCGACATCACGCTCATCGCCAAGACCACCCATCACCTGTTCCAGCCGCTGCTGTACCAGGTCGCGACGGGCATCCTGTCCGAAGGGGAGATCGCACCCTCGACCCGCGAGATCCTTGGGCGCCAGGCCAACGCAAGAGTCCTGCTCGGTGAGGTCACCGACATCGACCTCACCAACCACACCGTCACCTCCACGGTGCTGGACCAGACCAGGATCACCGCATACGACTCGCTCGTCGTCGCTGCCGGGTCCGGCCAGTCGTATTTCGGCAACGACCAGTTCGCGCGTTTCGCGCCGGGGATGAAGAGCATCGACGACGCACTTGAGCTGCGCGGGCGCATCTTCGGCAGCTTCGAGATGGCCGAGCTGGTCGAGGACGAGGAGCAGCGCGCCCGGCTGATGACTTTTGTCGTCGTCGGCGCAGGCCCGACCGGGGTGGAGATGGCGGGGCAGATCGCCGAGCTGGCGCACCGCACGCTTCGCCACGAGTTCCGTCACATCGACCCTCGCCGGGCCAGGATCATCCTGCTGGATGCGGCGCCCTCGGTGCTGGGCTCCTTCGGCGACCGTCTGGGCGCCAAAGCCCTGGCCAGGCTGGACCGGATCGGGGTGGAGGTCCAGCTTGGGGCCAAGGTCATGTCCAGGGCGGTCGCCACGCCGGGCATCAGATACGTGCCCGACTGGCAGGAAAGCCAGATGGTCAGGCCTTCAAATACCACGACAAGGGCAGTATGGCGACGATCTCGCGCTTCAGCGCGGTTGCCAGCGTCGGCCGGTTCCGGCTCAGCGGGTTCGCCGCCTGGCTGATCTGGCTGGCCGTCCACCTCGTCTATCTGATCGGGTTCAAGAACCGGCTCACCACGCTGCTGCACTGGGCGGTGAGCTTCGTGGGGCGCGGGCGTTCCGAGCGGACGGTCACCCAGCAGCAGATCTTTGCACGTCAGGCGCTCGATCAGCTCGGCGAGCAGTTCTCTCCCACGCTGTCACCGCGGCCTGGGCAAGATCCCCGGTCCTGAGCCGTGCGGGACATGGCTTCAAGTCTGCACGGCGTCGCTGAGCCGTTGGCGCATCTCGTCGCGGTGCCTATCGTCGCGGCGCACGTCGTCCCCTAGTCTGGGCGCATGCCGCTCGACTACAAGATCGCCGAACGTACGCTGGCCAATGGCTTGCGGGTCATCGTCAGCGAGGACCACAGCGTCCCCAATGTCACTGTCAACCTGTGGGTCAACGTCGGCTCACGCCACGAGGCCGAGGGGCGCACCGGTTTTGCACACCTGTTCGAGCACCTGATGTTCCAGGGTTCGCGCAATGTGGCTTCCGGCGAGCACTTCTCCGCGCTGATGGCGGCGGGTGGGCGACTCAACGCCACTACCTGGTTCGATCGCACGAACTACTTCGAGACGGTGCCACGCGGCGCGATGGACCTGGCCCTGTGGATGGAGGCCGACCGGCACGGCCGGCTGCTGGACGCGGTCAACCAGGAGAACCTCGACAACCAGCGCGATGTGGTCAAGGAGGAGAAGCGGCAGCGTTACGACAACATGCCCTACGGCAATGCCCTGATCGACATCTACGCCGCGATCTTCCCCAAGGGTCACCCCTACCACCACCCGACGATCGGTTCCATGGCCGACCTCGATGCCGCCAGCGTCCAGGACGTGCACGACTTCTTCCGCTCCCACTACGGCCCCAACAACACCGTGCTCGCCCTCGTCGGTGACCTCACGCCGGACGAGGGATTCGCGGCGGCACAGCTGTATTTCGGTCCGCTGCCGGCCACCGCGTCCGCCCGCCGCGAGCCGGTTGAGCCGTTGCCCCCGTTGTCCGAGCCAGTCCGTGACGAGCAAATCGAAGATGTCCCGTCCGACCATCTCTACATCGCGTTTCGCCTCCCCGTCGATGACACCCCGGAGTTCTTCGCCTCCTCCCTGGCGCTGGATGCCATCGGTGGCCTGGCGACCTCGCGGCTCTGTCAGCGGCTCGTCCGGCGTGAGCAGAGCGCCACCAGCGTCTCGGCCCACGCGATGGGCTTCGTGGATGGAATCTCGTTGGGGTTCATGATGATTGACGTCGCCGAAGGCTTCAGCGCCGACACCGTCGAGGCAGCCGCCTGCGAGGAGCTGGTCCGCTTCGCCGAGCAGGGACCGACCGATATCGAGATGGAGTCGGCGATGGCCCAGAGCGAGCGCAGCTGGCTGTCATCCCTGGCCAGCCAGGAGGAGCGCGCCGACCACATCTGCCATTTCGCGACGCTCCAGGGCGACTCCGGCTACATCAACACTTACCTTGACCGCCTCGCTGAGGTGACGCCCGCCCAGGTGCAGCAGGCCGCAGCCAAGTGGCTCATGCCGCAGTCCCGCGCCGTCGTGGCCTACCTCAAGCAGGACGGAGACACCCAGTGACCCAGCATGACAGCGTGACCCAGCCGGAGAGCGTGCTCGAGCGGCCCGAGGTTAGTGCACCCGAGCCCTGGTCGTTCCCGGAAGCGCAGCGGTCCGAGCTGGCGAACGGGCTGGGCGTGGTCAGCTACGACATCCCCGGTCAGTACGTCATCTCGGTGTGCCTTGCGGTGCCGATGCCCCTTGAGTGCGAGCCACGCGATCGTGAAGGCATCGCCACGATCATGGCCCGAACCCTCGATGAGGGGACGGCACTGCATTCGGCTGAGGAGTTCGCGGAGCTGTTGGAGCGCAAGGGAATTGCGCTGGGTGCCGGAGTCAACGACGCCGGCCTGATCGTGAATCTCGACGTATCCAAACGGCACCTGAGCGAGGCGCTCGACCTGCTAAGCCAGGCCGTGCGAGAGCCCGCGTTCCCCGCCAACGAGGTGTCCCGCCATGTGAAGTCCCGGCTGGCCGAGATCGACCAGGAGCGAGCGGTGCCCGGCCAGCGTGCGGCGATCGAGTTCGTCGCGACGTACTTCGACGCGGACGAGCGAGCCTCGCGTCCCACCGCGGGCACCAAGGTGACCGTCTCGGCGATCACGCCGCAGGATCTGGTCGCCTTCCACGCCGCCAACGTGGTGCCCTCCGGTGCCACGGTCGTGGTCGCCGGTGACCTGAGTGATCTGGACATCGTGTCCGAGATGGAGCAGGCACTGGGTTCCTGGAGCGGTGAGGCGGCCGAGGTGGGCGAGCCACACGAGGCGGTGAGGGCCGCTGACGCCATACGGGTTGTGTTCCTCGACCGTCCAGGCTCGGTCCAGACCGAGTTCTACATCGGCTGCCCCGGGCCTGACCACCACGTCCAGGGCGGCTGGGCGCCCTTCCAGGTGCTGGGTTTTGTCGTCGGCGGTTCGCCCAACGCCAGGGTCGACGCGGTCCTGCGCGAGGAAAAGGGTTTCACCTACGGCATCCGTTCGGGTTTTCGGCCGCGCCGGCGTGGGGGCATGTTCCTGACCAGCGGTTCGGTGCGCGCAGACTCCACCGTCGAGGCGCTGGGCCTTCTGCTCGACATCCTGGACAAGGCCCGCGAGGGCTTCACACCCGAGGAGACCCAGGCTGGTATCGACTTCATCGGCAAGACCGCGCCGGGTCGTTATGCCACCGCCGATACCGTTGCGGAGGAGGCTGCCACGCTTTCGCTCGAGGGTCTGACCACCGAGTTCACGACGGAGAACCTGCATGCGCTCCTGAACGTCGATGCCGCCACTCTGGCTGTCGCCTACGACCGCTATGTCAACGGTGAGTGGACCGTGGTCGTCGTGGGGGATGCCAGCCTGTATGCCGAGGGTGTGCGGGCGCTGGACCGCGGCGAGCTCACCGTCCTCCCCGCCTAGCCAAACCTAGGGACTGTGCACGGATTTCCGGACAAGCCTAGGGACCGTGCACGGATTTCTGGACAAACCTAGGGACTGTGCGTCCAGATAGTCCGCAGAACCAGGGACCGTGCACCCGGATCCGGAGCAACTGTGCCGAGGGGTCAGCCTCAGCCGAGGCGGGATAGGACTTCATCGTGGAGCACGCCGTTCGTCGCCACCGCGTTCCCACCCCAGGGGCCGGGTACTCCGGCCAGCGAGGTGAATCGGCCACCGGCTTCGGTGACGATGGGCACGAGCGCAGCCATGTCGTAGACCTCGAGGTCCGGTTCGGCGGCGATGTCGACGGCACCTTCGGCGACGAGCATGTATGACCAGAAGTCCCCGTAGGCGCGGGTCCGCCAGCATTCATCGGCCAGGCTCAGAAACGCCTCGTAGCGGTCATGGTGTTTCCAGCCATGCAAGCTCGAGTAGGACAGTGAAGCATCCGAGACCTGCGAGATCTTCGAGACGCCAATCCTCTTTGCGCTGGAGAGACTGCGTCCACACCAAGCGCCGGAGCCGTTGGCTGCCCACCAGCGACGATTGAGTGCCGGAGCCGCGACGAGGCCGAGAACAGGTTGGCCATCATCCACGAGGGCGATCAGGGTGGCCCAGACCGGAACGCCCCGGATGAAGTTGTGGGTCCCGTCGATCGGGTCGATGACCCAGCGTCGTGGGCCGCGGCCGGTGGTCTCGAACTCCTCGCCCTCGACCGCGTCCCGGGGGCGGGTGCGCTTGAGCTGGTGGCGAACGACCTGCTCGGCCGCCTTGTCGGCGTCGCTGACCAGTGTCAGATCGGGCTTGGACTCGACCACGAGATCGTCGGCCCGGAAGCGCGCCATCGTGATCCGCTCCACGGCGTCGGCAAGCACGTGCGCAAGGCGGAGGTCATCGTCGTAGACAGGCACGCCGCCACGCTAGCGGTATTGGGTAACAACAGCGCAACTACCACCGTGCACCCAGGGTGTCGGGTGGACTCGGGGCTACGTGCAGTGGCAGATCGGGGGCAGGGCAGCCTGGTGAGGGCATCGTCCGTCGACCGCTTGGGCGATCACACACTGCCCTGCCCGATCTTCACTCTGGTTCGGCGCAGGTTATACAGTGTCGGCATGAGTAGAAAGGGCAGGATTCTTTTGGGGTTGCTGCTTTTCAATGGCGTATCGGCCGGGGGTGGCGGTATCGCCCTCATGACTGGTGTGATTCCCAGGCAGGCGTCGTGGCTTCAGCACACAGACTTTGTTAGTCAGTACGTTCCTGGTGTGATTCTTATGGCCGTTGTCGGAGGAAGCTCTTTGGTCGCCGCTTTGGCGATGATGAAGGGTGCTGAAGGGTGGCAGCTATCCAGCATACTGGCTGGCGTGATTATGTTTTTTGGATAATCGGAGAGATCGCGTCTATTCGGGCCTTCCATTTCCTGCAGGTCATCTACTTCGTGACAGGCGCTGCCGTCATCTGGTTCACGCCCAAAGGAAAGTTCGCCACCGAATAGCGGGGCGGTTCGAGATATCGTGCTTGATCATCACGGCGTAGAAGAGATCGTCCGCTCAAGTCTGGATCCAACGTCAGGCCTCTTCGTCGCCAGGTCAGCTGGGGGGGATGGCTGCCTGACGCTGATCGTCCAGGCGAACTCGCTGACCCACACACCGAGTCGCGCAACCGGCGCTCAAGCGCAGATCGAGACCAATGGTGTCGACACGTTCGTCCTGTGTTTGGACGGCCAATTCGGGTATCGCGACTTCGACTGGGTACCAGAGGGGCAACGCGAGATCCTGACGCTCTTGAGCAGGCTGGCTGAGGCCTACCTCGCAGGAAAGGGATGCGAGGGAGAGAGGCGTGGATTCTTTGGCCGCCGTTATAGCCAGCTGATACTTGAGCTTGACGGGCAGACATACCTGTTCAAGGGTAGGCGCCTCTAGCGGACAGGATACTCAGTGGCGATCTCCGATCGGTCGCCACATTCCGGGTTAGTCTTCGGACTGCGGGGAGCGAGCACGTAACAGTCGGCGAAGTGAGTCCAGGCGGGACTCGCCGGCAGCGCCTGCCCGGCCCGACTCCACCCAGGCGTCCAGTGCGCATTCCGCTTCGTCGTGCGTGCACCCACGAGGACATTGCTCAGTACCGGGCGCCAGGTCCGGGAAGTGCCTGATGATCCTGGTGAGGTCGACGTGGGCGAGACCGAACGAGCGGACGCCGGGAGTGTCCACGACCCAGCCGTTGCCCTCGGGCAGCCTCAGCGATACCGCGGACGACGAGGTATGCCGGCCACGTCCCGTCACCTCGTTGACCACGCCCACGGCTCGTGCGGCACCGGGGACCAGGGCGTTGACCAAGGTCGACTTGCCCACACCGGAATGGCCGATGAAGACGCTGATGCGGTCAGCCAGCATCTCCCGTAAGGGTTCCAGCCCGACCCACTCACGGGTCACAGGGTCGCGAGAGGTGACCAGGTGGCGTACCTGGAGCATGGCGTAGTGGGCCAGGAATGGCGCCGGGTCGACCAGGTCGGCTTTTGTCAGAACCAGGAGTGGTTCCATGCCCGCGTCGTATGCCGCCACCAGGCACCGGTCGATCATCCGCGGGCGCGGCTCCGGGTCGATCAGCGCCGTCACGATGACCAGCTGCTCGGCGTTAGCCACGATGATGCGCTCGACCGGGTCGGTGTCGTCGGCGGTCCGGCGTAGGACGGTGCGCCGTGGCTCGACCCGCACGATCCGGGCCAGCGAGTCAGGGCCACCCGAGGTGTCCCCGACCAGGCCCACCTCGTCGCCGATGACGACGCTCTTGCGTCCCAGCTCGCGGGCTTTCATAGCGATGACAACGCGCTCGCCACCGCCGTGGACGATCAGGGTGTAGCGACCGCGGTCGACACCAGTGACGAAACCGGGGATGGCATCTTCATGCGCCGGGCGATCCTTGGTGCGTGGCCGTGAGCCGCGGCGGCTCGGCCTGATCCGGACGTCACTCTCGTCGTAGGTGCGTGCCCGTGGACTCATCCGCGGCCCGGTCCCTGGTTGTCGCCGTGTTCGTCGATGCTCAGGTTGTCGCTGCTCGGGCTTTCGCTTGCGCTTTCGCCCCCGTTGTCGCCTTTGCTGTCGCCCTTATTGTCGCTTTCGCTTTCGCCGCCGTCGCCTTTGAGCATCTGGGTCCATCGGTCGGTGAACTGCGGCAGCGTCTTGGCCGTTGTCTCGACGTTCTCGATGACGACGCCTGGCACCCGAAGGCCCAGCACGGCCGCCGCCATTGCCATCCGGTGATCGTCGTAGGTGTGGAAAAGGCCGCCGTGCAGCGTCTTTGGCGTAATCCTCAAACCGTCCTCGGTCTGTTCGATCGATCCACCCAGAGCATTGATCTCGGTGAAGAGAGCGGCCAGCCGGTCGGTCTCATGTCCGCGCAGGTGAGCGATGCCCCGGATCCGGGAGGGGGAGTCGGCGAGCGCCGCGACCGCGACGATGACAGGTGTCAGCTCGCCGGCGCCGTGCAGATCGACATCGAGCCCACTGATCTGCTGGTTGCCGGTGAGCGTCAGCCCGGAGCGCTCGAGCAGCACGTCGGCGCCCATCGCGTCGAAGATGTCGCGGATTGCGTCGCCGGCCTGGGTGGTGTGCTGCGGCCACCCAGGGACGCGAAGGGTTCCGCCGGTGACCACAGCTGCGGCCAGGAAGGCGGCGGCGTTGGACAGGTCCGGTTCGACCTCGACGTCGAGGGCGCGGATCGGTGAGGGCTCGACCCGCCACGTGTTGGCCTGCGAGTCGTCAACGACCACACCGCAGTCGCGCAGCACCTCGACGGTCATCGCGATGTGCGGCCCGCTGGGGACCGCTTTGCCCTCGTGATGGATCGTCACGCCCTGCTCGAACCGCGGCCCGGCCAGGAGCAGCGCTGAGATGAACTGGGACGAGGCAGAGGCATCGATCGTGACCGAGCCCCCCGGCATACGGCCTGCTCCCTGCACGGTGAAGGGAAGCGTTCCGCGACCATCGTCGATGACCGTCGCGCCCAGGGTGCGCAGTGAGTCGATGACCTGGGCCATGGGGCGTTGGCGGGCGTGCGGGTCTCCGTCGAAGGCGACGGGGCCGTCGCCGAGGGCAGCCACCGGCGGCAGGAATCTCATCACGGTGCCGGCCAGCCCGCAGTCCACGGACGCTGCGCCCAACAGGGACGCCGGACCGATCAGCCAGTCGTCGCAGCCGGCCTCACTGCCGGGCACGTCGACCACCGAGGCGCCCAGGGAACGCAGCGCCGCCGCCATGAGCAAGGTGTCGCGTGAACGCAGGGGCCGCCGCAGCCGCGAGGCATCGCTGGCCAGGGCCGCGAGCACGAGGTAGCGGTTGGTCAGCGACTTGCTCCCCGGCAACGCGACAGTGGCCCTGACCGGAATGCTCGCGTGGGGGGATGGCCAGTCAGTCAAGTGCGTGTTTGGCAAAACGTCGGGCGCGCTTGGTGGCGCGCCGAGCCTCGCGCTTGGTCGAGGTGGCCTGCCGGCGTGCATCTGACTGAGCCTGCCTGGTGCGGTAGGCCAGCCCTGGCTTCCCGGCGGTGTCCACCGCGGCGAGCAGGACGCCGCCGAGCAGACCGACGTTCTTCAGGAAGTGGGCCTTCTGCTGCGCTCGGGCAGCTGGGTCCTTGACAGTCCAGAAGGCGTGTGCGGTGTAGGTGGTCGGCACGAGTGCGCCGGCCAGGGCCAGGGCCGCAACCCGAGGGAACGCGCCCAGACCCAGCATTGTGCCCGCAGCCACCATCGTGGCGCCGTTGGCGCGGACCATCATCTCGGGGTCGTCGGGCAGGTTCAGCGGCCCAGACAGCCTGGTGACCAACGGCGCGGCAATCTTGGCGCGCTCGCTCGGGTGCAGCAGGGCATCCAGGCCGCTCGTCACGAAGACGGCGGCCAACATCGGTCGGGCAATCCGTCGAACCACAGTCATCTGAAATCTCCTCGGGTGTCGTTTACGCACCTCTTACGGTAGTTGCTCGCTGCCCCCTGTGCGTATCTAGGCTGTGGGTATGTGCGGTCGATACGCGTCCAGCGCGCGCCCTGAGGACCTGGTTGAGGAGTTCGAAGTCGAGCAGGACCGCACGGGGGAGCGGGCGCGGAGCATCCTGTTGACTGCCCAGAGCCCGCCGGCAGGTCAGCCCGACTACAACATTGCACCGAGCAAAGCTGCGCCGGTGGTGTTGACCCGAGCGCCTCGTGGCGATGCCGATGCCGAGCCGACGCGCCAGCTGCGTTTGCTGACCTGGGGACTGGTGCCGAGCTGGTCTCAGGACGTCAAGGTCGGGCTGCGGATGACCAACGCCCGTTCAGAGTCGCTCCTGGGCAAGTCGTCGTTCGCCCGGGCCGCCGCCGTTCGTCGATGTCTGGTCCCTGCGGACGGTTGGTACGAGTGGCAGGTGAGCCCTACGGCCCTTGACCCGAAGGGCAAACCGGGCAAGCAGCCGTTCTTCATCCATCGCAGCGATGGTGCGCCAATGGCGATGGCGGGGTTATACGAGTTCTGGCGCGACAAGTCTCTCGCCGAGGACGACCCTGACGCCTGGCTGACGACGTACTGCATCATCACGACATCGGCCGAGCCCGGGCTGGACCGGATTCATGACCGGCAGCCTGTGGTCCTTGAACGTGAGAGCTGGGAAGACTGGCTCGACCCGACGGCGAATGACCTCTCGCGGGTCGAAGCCCATCTGGAGTTCTCACAGCCGGGGCGTTTCGACGCTTACCCCGTCTCCACGGCGGTCAACTCCTCGCGCCGCAACGGCGCCCAGCTGCTCGAACCGCTGGGGCGCTCAGACCTGACGGGCGTGGTGGACCCGACCACCGGCGAGGTCATCGGCCAGTGACTCGCGTGTCAGTTCGCAAGAGCATCAGGGAGATTGGGACCCCGGTCGGTATGGCGCG
>Ga0209540_10002550_pt1 | contig 12936 bp, 9 predicted proteins | sample BarGraIncu01121A_FD_184501 | JGI IMG/M metagenome (GOLD analysis project Ga0209540, IMG submission 184501) | Arctic peat soil microbial communities from Barrow, Alaska - Barrow Graham LP Incubations 011-21A (SPAdes) (version 2) | ecosystem: Environmental > Terrestrial > Soil > Wetlands > Peat... | reverse complement strand
AGATCCTGAAGGCCGACAAGACCAACAGGTTCGCGCTGCTGGGCCGCGGCGGGGCCCTGATAGCCAAGGGCGACCTGACAGCTGCCGCGGCGGCTTACCACAAGATCGCCGACGCGACCAAGAAGGGAGAGTTCTCTGGCGCCGACCCACAGCTGGAGGAGGCCCACTACTACCTCGGCTCGATCGCCCTGACGCAGGGCAAGACCCAGGTCGCCATCACCGAGCTCCAGTCCGCGCTCAAGATAACGCGCACGGACTCCGACGCGCTGTACCTCATGGGAGTCGCCCTGCTCAAGCAGGGCTCGCCCCAGCTCGCCGTCGACTCCCTCAAACAGGCCCTCCTGTTCGTGCCGACCGGATGGTGCGAGCCCTACTCCCAGCTCGCCCTGGCCTACGGCAAGCTCGGCAACGCCCCTCAATCGACGTATGCCGGAGCGATGGCGGACTTCTGTCACAAGAAACCGGTCGATGCGAAGCGCCAGCTGAACATGCTCACCAAGGGACCGGTGGAAGTCGACGCGATGCTCGGACTCGGTCTGATCGCTGAGACCGAATCCAGCAACCCCGAGGCGATCTCCTGGTACCAGAAGGTCCTCAGAGTCGATCGCACCAACGTCAACGCGATCTCCGCCTTGTCGCGGCTCGGCGTGGGACCGACGAGCACCTCCAAGAGGCAGGGATGAAGCTGAGATGACGAAGTTCGACACCACTGCGCCAATAGCCCCTGAGGCCCCAGCGTCACTGGGCCACAGCGAGGGTGACGCCGGCACTGAGTCGGCGCCAACGACAATGAAGAAGCGCAAGCAGAAGATCGCCGCGCTGGTCGCCCTACTGGTGATCTTGGCCCTCTTGTTTGCCTGGTACCTCATGAACCGCAAGCCGCTCTCCGAGCTGCCGGGCCTCAACGATACGAAGCTGCCTCACTACGAGTTCAGCATCTACGGGTCGACCCACCCACTCGGCGTAGCCGCCAACGCAACCGGTGACCGCATCTACGTCACCGAGAGCGACGGCCAACGCGTGGTTCGGGTGTACGACCGCGCCGGCAAGCAGACCGGCACCCTCAAGCCCCCGAAGTCCACCGGCACGACCCACATACCCACCTACGTGGCCATCAACCCGACGACTCAGGACGTCTACATCAGCGACGGTTTCACGTCCTCGATCTATGTCTACGACGCGAAGGACACGTACCTGCGCACGTTCGCCCCCAAGGGGGACCTCGGCGGCAAGTGGCGCCCCCTGGGGCTGGCCTTCGGCCCGGACGGCAGCCTCTACGTCACCGACGTCCGCGGCCTGACCGGCAAGACTCACCGCGTCGTGGTCTTTGGGCCCGACGGCACTCTGGTGCGATCAATGGGCGCACCCGGACAGCTGACCTTCCCGAACGGGATCGTGGTCGACGCCCAGGGCAACGTCGAGGTGAGTGACAGCAACAACGGCCGGTTGGTGGTCTTCGACCCGGCCGGGAAGATGGCTGCCACGATCAGCCGCGGTGTAGGCGAGGGCGACCTCGGCCTGCCGCGAGGAGCAGCGGTCGACGATGCCGGACGGCTGTTTGTCGTGGACACCGCCGACCACATGGTCCGGGTCTACCTGGTGGGTGACTCGAAGGCGACGCCCACATACATCGGGTCCTTCGGTGGTGAGGGAAAGCTCGAAGGGACGTTCGAGTACCCGAACGGCATCGCTACCGACAAACGTGCTCACGTTTACGTTACCGACCGGGAGAACAACCGGGTCCAGGTGTGGGGCTACTGAGCATAGGGAAAGGGGCGCCAGCACATAAGACTGCCGTTTCGAGGAGTGGTAGAAGAGTCCCGAACATGTGTGAACACGTGAATCAACGCAGTAGGGAAATGGAGCACGCGTAATGAGAAATGGAAGCAGGGCAGTGAAGAGACTTCTCTTCCTTGGACTTGGAGGTGCCCTCATGGTCACCATGGGTGGCGTCGGTCCGGCGCAGGCTGACAACGGACCGCACATGAGCTCCGCACAGGTCGCCGGTTCGAGCGTGATCATCGCCCAGGCAGGAGCCGGCAAGTGTGCCACCTGCCACCGGGCACACACCGCGGCGGCCGAGTACCTGTTGATTCAGGCTCAGCCCGCCTTGTGCTACACGTGCCACGACGGCACGGGAGCCACGACCGACGTGAAGAATGGCGTCACCACCGGCGGCCTGGCGCTTCGAGGCGGCGGGTTCAACACCGCCGCGATTGGCTCTGGTAACGCCACCAAGAAGCTCGGCCAGGCCGACGCCACCGGGAGGATTGCCACCACCGACCAAACGATCCCCGCGTTGGCCACGCCAGCCACGACAACCTCCAAGCACCTCATCGATGGTGTGACAGGTGGCACTGTCTGGGGCAACGGGGCCAACGGCGCCGCGGCTAGGAGCCTCACGTTGGAGTGCGGCTCATGTCACGACCCGCATGGCAACGGCAACTACCGGATCCTGAAGCCGATGCCGGTCGACTCCCAATGGGTTGTTACTGCCGCTATTCCGGCGGTCTACGCTGCTGACGGCGTGACCGTCGTGACCAAGGCGGTTGCTGCTGTCATGAGTCCAGCCAGCAATGTCCAGATTCCCGACGCAGGTGCGAAGGTCTACTCGACAGCCAACTACTGGTTGGCCGGAGACACCAACGTCCCCACCAACGTCGGAGCCGCCGGTGGCGCCGCGTTGACCGGGACCGCGAAAGCCACGGACCACGCGGGTGACGGCTACATCCAGAATGTCTCGTCATGGTGCACCACGTGCCACACGAAGTACCTGGCTGGAGGTTCGTCCTACAAGACTGCCTCAGGTGATGCCAACGGTATGTACAAGCACCGCTCGGACGCGAACTACAAGGCCGGTGCGGCGAACTGCATCACCTGCCATGTCTCTCACGGCTCGAATGCATCCATGATCGAAGATTCAGCCGGTGTCCCGACGCCAGGTGCACCGAAGGCAGCCAACGGTGTCGCAATTCCTCTGAAGACTGGCGACGCTGGATTTGGCGACAGCAAGCTGCTCCGGGTTAACAACCGCGGTACCTGCGTTATGTGCCACAACGTCTAGGGAGACGCTGGCCACATAGAGTCGCGCGTTCTCTGACATCGGGTGGCCCGGTTACCGGACCACCCGATGTCTTTTCTCTCGACTATCACCCAGACCCCGACAATCAACGGACGGAGTTACCTGTGAAGTGCACGAACAATGACAAGGCTCGCCGCCTGCGCGTGCGCGCCGTTGTGGCGTATCCAGCAGTCTCGATCGCCCTCGTTGTCTCGGTCGCCCTCGCACTGACTCCGTTCGGCCCCTCAAGGGTCATGGCGCTCACACCCTCGACAGCAGCGACAGAAACCGCGGCAGCGACCACAACCACCAGCACAACCCCCTCAACCACCAGCACGACTCCCAGCCCAACCGCCAGCACAACCCCCTCAACCACCAGCACGACTCCTAGCCCAACCGCCAATCCCAGCCTCTCGTCCGGGGGCGTCACCCCCGGGGCGGTCCCTGTCGACCATCACGTGCTGGCGCGGATCGAAGGCTCCCAGTTCCAGGCCAACTACCTGCCGGTCGACGACATCGTGCCCGACGCGGCGCCGTTCCAGACGCTCCGGGTACGGTTCCAGCTGCACAACACCGGAACCACCCCGATCACGGCGACGCCGCAACTGGAGTACCGCACCGAGGGGGGTGGCGGCTACGCCGTCGTACCCGAGAAGCCCTTGAAGGGGATACCCCTCCACGTCGACCGCGAATGGGTCCCGAGCCTCGGCCTTGGCGGTGGCACGGTGCAAGGGCCGCTCGGTGAGGACATCGTTGTGGCAGACCTCCGGATTGCCAAGGAGGGCGGCTTCGCGGTGAATGGTCATCGCTCGATGGGCGTCAACCCCGACCGGCCGATCACCCTGCCGTCAGCCTCCTACACCGAGGAGGAGTTCACCGTGACGTTGTCGATCGACGCGCAGTACCTGACCAGCTACGAGCTCCGGATCACCGCCGGGGGGACTCCGTGGGCGGGAATGGACCCAGCACGACTCCGTCTCGGCGCGCCGCCCGCAGTTCGGCTCTCACTCGGCCAGCACCAGGGCGTCACCGTGGGCGGACCGAGGCCGACGAGCAAGCAGACGAGCGCAGCCGGTGCTGCCTACCCGCTGCTCTCTGCGCCGTCGAAGGTCACTGGGTCCACGTCAGTCTCTGCGGTCTCTTCTTCAGCGGGCTCCGCGTTCCCGGCAGTCTTCACGGTCTCCTCCCCTGCCGCCAACTCCTCTGCGGCCTCAGCTGTCCCTGCGACCTCCGCGATCTCCCCTCTACCGAGCTATCCCCTGGTTGCCAGCATTCTCAGTGCTGCGACCCTTGCGTCCTCTGATACCCACGGCCCCTATCTCATGGACGCCGACCAGTGCGCGATCTGTCACAGCGGACACGCGGGGCAAGCGCCCAACCTTCTGGTCGAGGGCTCGCAGAGCGCCCTGTGCTTCACCTGCCACGGTGCTGCCGCAGGCGCCAATACCAACGTCCAGCTCCAGTACGCCCTTGATCGGCCTGTCAACGACCCGGCAAAGCGCGAGTACTACTCGCACGACGCACTCGCGCCGAGCACGCACACCCAATCCGAACTGGACGAGTTTGGTGGCGTGCCCAACCGGCACAGTGAGTGCGCAGACTGCCACAACTCGCACAAAGCCAAGGCGACCCCCGACAGCACACAGAATGCGGACGGATGGGACGCGTCCGGGCGGCTGGCCGGCGTCTCAGGGGTGTCGGTCCTGAACAGCACAACAGCCGGCGCCGCCCCTACCTACACGTTCCTGAACGGCGTTACCAATCTGATCACCCGCGAATACCAGCTCTGCTTCAAGTGCCACTCCGGTTTCACGACGCTAACGCCCAACACCGACCTCAAGCCCTCGCAGTACGCGCTGGACAAGGGCGCGGAGCTCAACCCGAACAACGCCTCCTACCACCCGGTGGAGGCAGCCGGGAAGAACGATACGGACGCCATGAAGGCCAGCCTGGCCGGGCCATCGCCATACAAGCTGTGGAACTTCACTGTTGGAAGCACGATCCGATGCTTGAACTGCCATGCCACCAGCAGAACCACCGACGCAACCGCCACCCTGCCGGAGGCCGCCGGCGGCGACCTGCCGCCGCACACGTCAGCCAACCGTGGGATCTTGCTGAGGAACTACCAGGACCGGGTGCTCAAGTCGACCAACGCGGCCTACTCGGCAGGAGACTTCGCACTGTGCTACGTGTGCCACGGCGAGGCGCCATTCGCCCCCGATGCCTCCGCCAACCCTGACGCCGCCCGCCAAACGAACTTCTCGTTGCATAGCAAGCACCTCACCGGGCTGGCGGGCAAGGGCACGGGGGGCACGGACATCGACACCCCCGGCGACGGGCAGGGCAATGCCCTCTGCGTGGAGTGCCACTTCCGGCTCCACTCCACGACGAACAAGGTCCCGCAGGCGGTCGACGGAACCCGTTTGGTGAACTTCGCTCCGAACGTGCAGCCGTTGGTGGCCGGCGAGACGGTCTCGTGGACGCCAGCAGGCACCACCACCGGCGGATCCTGCACTCTCACCTGCCACGGCAAGTCGCACGACGGCCTCACCTACGGTCCCTGAGCCCGTCTCAACCTTGCTCAACGGAAGGCACAGACCCGTCTATACCTTGAGCCGCTCTGTGGGCGGGTTCTGCCCTGGCCAGTGTGAACCGTCTCTATCCGATATATGCCGCCCGACGGATAGTTCTGCAAATCGCTCAAATAGAGACTAGTTGCGAGGCCCCAAGCATCGCGGTCACCTCCGGGCGCACAGAGAAGGACAGGAAGAAAGCATGAGTCGTCATCCAGTATCCGGGGGGGGTCGTGCAGATACGGCCGAGCTCAAGCAAGAGCTGCTCGGCCGTCTGGGCCTTCGAGCCGATGCAAGCGACCAGGACGTCGAGGCAGCCCACAACGGGCTGGTGGACTTCCTTGAGCTGGCACCACACGAGGTGAAGTCCTGGGCGGCGGCTCAGACGGCGGACGTTGACGAAGCATTCGCATTGTTGTCCGGCCCGGAGCAGGACCTGGTCCCGGCGGCCCCCCTCACCGTGATGGCTCAGAACGGCCTTGCCGAGACATCCCCGGCTCCTTCACCTGGACCCGCAGCACCCGCCGCACCCACGACTCCCTGGGCACCCTCCGCCACACCCACGGGACGCAAAGGACTGCGGACCAAGATGGTGTGGACGGTGCCCGTGCTCGTCGTCGCCGTCGTGCTCGGCGTCTTCTTCATGGGCAAGAGTCCCGACGTGCCCCCCATCACAGGCAAGCCGACGGGCCAGGAGACCACGGCGTCCGGGGGCGCGACCGCGGTCCCGGTCGACCCAGCGAAGGTCGCCTCGCTGATGAAGAAGATCAGCACGAACCCCAAGGACAAGATCTCGCTCCAGGCACTCGGCGACCTCTATTTCGCCGCCGCCGACTACAAGAACGCCTCGGCGTGGGAGCAGAAGGTCCTCGGCGTCGATCCGAAGAACCAGGTGGCGCTCCTGGCGAACGGCGCGGCCCAGTTCAACCTTGGCAATTCTGCCGAGGCCAAGAAGACGTGGCTCGTCGCTGCTGCGCTCTATCCCAAGAGTGCGGAGGTGCACTACGACCTTGGTTTCCTCTACATGAGCCAGACCCCGCCTGACTCGGCCAACATGCAGGCCGAGTGGAAGAAGGTTGTGGCAATAGACCCCAACTCCAATCTTGCGAAGACGGTAGCCACACACCTGAAGAGCTCTACCGCCGCCCCCACCGCGTCGGCTGCCCCCACCAGGTAGCACCATGACCATCGTCAGCATCGCCGTCGCGTTCCTCGCGGGAATCGTGTCCTTCGCGTCGCCTTGCTGCCTTCCACTCGTGCCGGTCTATGTGAGCTACATGGTCGGTACGACCCCCGCCGGGTCACCCAGGGCGCGGAAGGTCGCGTTCCAGCAGGCACTCGCCTTCGTTCTCGGCTTCACCGTGGTGTTCGTCGCACTGTGGGCATCGGTCGGTCTCGTCGGGTACCTCCTGCGGGACTACATCGGGATCCTGCGACAGGTGGGCGGCGCCGTCCTCATCGTCATGGGCCTCCACGTCGCCGGAGTCATCCGTATCTCGGCCCTCTACCGGCAGGTCACGGTCCCGACCGGGCGAATTCTCGGCAAGTCGGAAGCAGGGGACGGCACCGTCAAGGTCCTGGCCCCGAGCTACGTCCGCTCGACGATTCTCGGCGTGGCCTTCGCCGCAGGCTGGACCCCGTGCGTCGGCCCCATCCTCGGCGGCATCATCGGCCTGGCCTCGCTGAACTCGAGCGTGGGCCAGGGCACAGTCCTTCTCATCGCCTACGCGATGGGGCTCGGGATCCCGTTCCTCCTTGTCGCCGTGGGCGCGACGGCGGCGAACCAACGACTCATATGGTTCCGCATGCACGAAGCCGGGGTCTCGCTGGTGACCGGCGCAATGCTCATCCTGGTCGGCTTCCTGATGATCACGAACCTGTTCATCAGGCTGTCCGGTGCCCTACCCAACTTCGGTGTCTGAGAAAGAGCTCAAGATGAGTCAAGACGTCCGTACCCGCCCCGCCGAGTCGGGCGCTCGTGAGCCCCTCGACGGACTCGACGGTCCGGGTGACGGCACGTCCGTCGCCGCCTCGGACGTCCTGGAGCGGCTCTGGCGGTTCTTCATCTCGATGCGCACCGGCCTTTGGCTGATCCTCGCGCTGGGGTTGCTGTCACTGATCGGCACACTGCTGGCGCAGGTGCCGGCAGGGATGTCCGCAGACGCGCAGACCCACGCTGCCTGGCTCGCTTCGATTCATGCCAAGTACGGCGGCTGGACGGCCGTCCTGGACAAGCTCGGCCTGTTCGCGGTCTTCTCGTCGATCTGGTTCAAGGCGATCACGGTCCTGCTGACGACGAGCGTCCTCGCCTGCTCGGTCAACCGGGCGCCACGCCTATGGAAGCTGGCCTTCCACCCGCGCAGTCGGATGGGCGAGACGTTCTTCACGCATGCGCCGCTGCGGGCGAGCATCCTCGTACCGGCCGGACCCGACACTGCGAGCGACAACGTACGCGAGGTATTGCGTTCCCACCGCTTCCGGACCATCACCGACTCGGACGACGAGGGGATGAACCTGTATGCCGACCGCTTCCGCTGGGGTCCCTTCGGAACCGTCATTGCCCACCTCAGCTTCGTGGTCATTCTCGTGGGTTTCTTCCTCAGTGCGACCACCGGCTTCAAGGACACCCAGTTCATCGCCCCTGTGGGCTCGACAGTCCAGGTCGGCCACGGGAGCGGGCTCTCGATCAAGGCAATGTCCTTCAACGACGCCTACTACCCGGACGGTTCTCCGAAGGACTACGTGAGTGACCTCGTCCTGTACAAGAACGGCGTGGCGGTCGAGCGGCAGATGGTGCGGGTCAACCACCCGCTGAAGAGGGACGGCATCTCGTTCTACCAGTCGTTCTTCGGCGAGGCCGCGGCGATGCAGGTCAGGGACAACGTCGGCAAGACCCTCTACAGCGAGGCCGTGCCGCTGTCCTGGCAGTCCGACGACGGCACGCACAGCATCGGCCAGTTCGACATCAAGAGCAAAGGGCTGAGCGTCTACGTCATCGGTGCGGCCTCCGGCAAGCCAGACCCGAACATCAAGGCGGGTCAGATGGAGCTTGAGATCCACCAGGTCGGGACGAAAGACCCCATCGCGACCCAGGTCGTGGACCAGGGCAAGCCGGCGACGATCGCCGGCCTGGGCTACACCTTCCAGCGCACCCGTCAGTACACCGGCCTGATCGTGGCCCATGACCCGGGAGCGAACTTCGTCTGGGTGGGCTCGGTGCTCCTGGTGATCGGACTCTTCCTCGTCTTCTTCTTCCCACACCGTCGCGTGTGGGTGCGGATCCGCCAGACATCTGGCGGCAGCGAGATCCTGTGCGCTTCCACCATGAAGCGCGACGTGGCGTTCAAACCGCAGTTCCACCAGCTGATCACGGACATCCAGCTCGCCGGTCCCCCATCGAGCACCACCCAAGAAGTAGGGCAGAACAATGCTTAGGTTGTCCGAATACAGTCTGATTGCCAGCCTCATGCTGGTCGTCCTGGCTTTGGCCTGCTACATCCTGGCCCTGGCGCTCGGGCGGTCCGCCCGTCGGGCGCCGGTCATGGCGCGCACCACAGTCGGCGCTGGAGTGGGCGCTCGCGGGCACGGCGAAGTGGAAGCCGAAGAGGGCGAGACCGCACCGCCGGCGTCCTCCGGGCAGCCGCGTAATCTGGCCCTCTACGGCACCTACTTCACCCGGCTTGCTTGGGTGTTCCTCACCGCGTTGTTGGTCCTGCGGACGATCGCGGTCGGGCATGGGCCGTTCACCAACCAGTACGAGTTCTCGGTCGCCTTCGCCTGGGGCATGGTCGCGGCCTACATCTACTTCGAGCACCGCTATCACGTACGCACCATCGCCCTCCTGATCCTTCCGATCGCCACAGCGCTCTTGCTCTACGCCTGGAACGTCGGGGCCACTGCCCACCCTCTGGTGCCGGCGCTGCAGAACAACCTGCTGCTGACCATCCACGTCGCTGTGGCGATCGTCGCCTACGGTGCGTTCTCGATCTCCTTTGCGGCGGCCGTGCTCTACCTGACCCAACCTGAAGAGGGTCGGCCAGGATGGCCCAAGCCCGCGCTCCTGGACGAGATGGGCTACCGCGCGGTCATCATCGGATTCCCCCTCCTGACCATGACCGTCGTCCTCGGCGCGGTCTGGGCGGAGATCGCGTGGGGCAGCTACTGGAGCTGGGACCCGAAGGAGACGGCCTCACTGCTCACCTGGCTCGTCTACGGCGCCTACCTGCACGCCAGGGTGGCCCGCGGCTGGGTCGGACATCGCGCGGCGTGGCTGCTCGTGGCGGCGTTCGGATGCATTCTGCTCACCTTCTTCGGCAACCTCTTCTTCGGCGGCTTGCACAGCTACGCGAAGTAGGCAGCACCACAAGAGGCCGAGAAGCGCTGCCACACCAACAGAAGCGAGGAAGACCACCACCATGATTCCAGCCACGACGGCCAGCCCGCAGAGGAGTTGGCAGCAGCGCATCCGCGAAAGCCGACTCGGCACCGTGCTCGTCCTGGCGGTGACCGCAGCCATCGTCATGGGTGGGGCCTACCTGGTGGACCGCCCGACCGCGACCGCGGCGGGCATCAGCACCGTCGATGTCGGGCCCGGCGACGGTCCGGCGCCGAAGATCGGCAGTCCTGCGCATGACTTCGCGGCCACGACCGTGGACGGCAAGAAGGTATCGCTGAGCTCGTTCAAGGAACAGCCGGTGTGGCTGACGTTTGGCGCAAGCTGGTGCGGGGCATGCCAGGCGGAAGCGCCGGACATCGAGACCACCTACGAGAAGCTCAAGGCTCAGGGAGTCGTCATCCTGGCGATCTCCATCTCCGAGGACTCCACGACGGTTCTTGACTATGCGAAACGCATCGGGCTGACCTACCCGCAGATTGCGGACCCGGACACGCGCATCGCATCCGCATACCGGGTCAACGGGATTCCGGCCCACTTCTTCATCGACAAGTCAGGCATCCTTCGCTCGGTGAAGACCGGTGGCCTGAGCCCTGAGCAGATGGCATCTGCCATCACGGAGATCAGCCGATGACAGAACCCACGGAACCCACGGAACCCACCGCAGCAACCGCAGCGGAGCCCAAAGCGCCCCAAGCCGCCGTGGCCGTCAAGAAGCGGCGATTCCGGCAGGTCCGTGCCGTGTTCGCCCCGGTGGGCCGGGTTCTCGGCAAGATCCCGCACCCGCCCTGGCGAAGCAAGCGCGGCATCTTCGTCCTCTTCCTCCTCGTTGCAGGGTTCGGTTCGGTTGCCACGATGGGTGGGGTGGCAGCGGTGGGGTTCTCCGAGACCCCCGGCTTCTGCGGCCTGTGCCACACCATGGACCCTGAGCTGAAGGCCTACGCGATGTCGCCCCACAAGGAGGTCACCTGCGCGGAGTGCCACATCGAGCCCGGGTTGGCGGGGTTCGTCAAGGCCAAGGCCAACGGCACCAAACAGCTCCTTGACGTCATCACGGGCCAGTTCCCGACACCCATCCCACCGCCGGACCACGCCAACCTCCCGGCTGTGAAGGACACCTGCCTCAAGTGCCACTCACTCAGCGAGATCACTGAGAACGGGGGCCCGGTCAAGCTCGTCCTGAGGCCCAGGTACCGACTGGACGAGACCAACACTCAGGAGACGGTCGCGGTAATGCTCCGCCCCGGCGGCTTGGGAGACTCCGAAGGCGTCCTTGGAGTCCACTGGCACGTCCAGCAGAAGGTGACCTACACCACCACCGACGAACATGCGCAGAAGATCGACCTCGTGGAGATCAAGTCCAAGGACGGGACCACGAAGCAGTACATCGCCGGGGCGCAGGTCGCCGTGTCGACAGACGTCAAGGTAGATGTCGACCGGCTCAAGCTGAGCGAGACGACCAAGCTCATGGACTGCGTCGACTGCCACAACCGCATCGGGCACGGGATTCCCAGCCCGGACCAGGCAGTTGACGAGGCGATGGCTGCCGGACGGATCAGCTCGACCCTGCCGTTCGTCAAGCGCAACAGTGTCGCTCTGCTGAACGGGAACTACCCGTCGCTGCAGGCTGCGGACACAGCCATCGACGGCCTACGAACGACCTATGCGGCCAAGTACCCGCTGATCGCCCAGACCCGCGGCGGGCAGGTCACCGCGGCGATCGACGAGCTGAAGACCCAGTACCGACTCATTGCGACCCCGGCCATGAAGGTGCAGGCGAAGACCTACCCGGACAACCTTGGTCACCAGACGTCGCTCGGCTGTTTCCGCTGCCACGACGGCGCCCATTACCTCGTCGTGAAGGGACAGCTCACCAACACGACGATCCCGTCTGAGTGTTCCACCTGCCACACGTTCCCCCAGGTCAGTGCCAACGCCTCCAAGCTCCCTCTGGTGGACAAGCCTGCCGCCTCCTCTATGACGTCTCTGCTTTCCAACATCCCGCTGGGCGCCGAACCTGCCGACCACAAGGACACGCTCTACGTGTTCAGCCACAAGAACGCGGTCAAGGGAGTCGAACCGACCGGAACGTCCTGCGCCGCCTGTCATACGCGCAGCTATTGCGAGAACTGCCATAACAGCGGTGCGGTCAAGGTCAAGCACGAATCGATGCTCTACAACCACGCCGCCGCCGTCACCACGGCGGGTGGTACGCAGTCATGTGCGTACTGCCACCAGCCGCTCTCCTGCGCGAAATGCCACAAGGGCCCTGTCCTGGATGGCAAGGCGCCGGGGACATCAATCACGGCGCCGGTGGCAGCAACCAGACCTAGGCCGACCCCATGACAGCGTCTGGCGCACCAGACGCGGATGCCATCGAGGAGTGGCTGACCGTCCACGACGCGTGCGCGTTGATCGGCGTATCCCCAGCCACACTGCGCCGGTGGAGCGCAGCTGGGGACGTGCAAGCGTTCACGACCCCCGGCGGGCACCGCAGGTTCGCGCGGTCGACGATCCTGGGTCTGCTGCCATCCGCCCGCAGGCAACGGCCCACCCTGGAGCGCCTTGGCGAGACACCGGAGCACATGACCCGTGTCTACCGTCGTCACGCGGCACAGGCCTGCCACGGTGTCACCTGGCTCGCCGGGCTCAGTGAGGACGAGCTGGAGCCGCTACGCGACCACGGCCGTCGGATCGCCGGGGCGCTGCTGGTGTTCATTGATGCGGCGACGCCGGAGGAGCGCAGGCCGGCCATGCTGAAGGCCGTGGGCGCCGCCACCGAGTACGGCCGGATCGCCGCCCGAGGATCCGCGCAGATCCGCGAGACGGTTGAGGCGTTCCTCCGTTTCCGCATGCTCTTCCTGGGCGAGCTCGCCCAGGTGGCCCGACGTCGTGGCCTCGACACCGTC
>Ga0209540_10002547_pt1 | contig 12943 bp, 6 predicted proteins | sample BarGraIncu01121A_FD_184501 | JGI IMG/M metagenome (GOLD analysis project Ga0209540, IMG submission 184501) | Arctic peat soil microbial communities from Barrow, Alaska - Barrow Graham LP Incubations 011-21A (SPAdes) (version 2) | ecosystem: Environmental > Terrestrial > Soil > Wetlands > Peat... | reverse complement strand
ACCCATGAGCGGAAGCAGTTTTTCGGTATGATGCCAGGTGTTGATGCCGTATGGTTGCTGAATATATAAGAAAAACGGTAGGAGCAGGGTTAAAGTCAGTATGTAGTAACGCCCTATTATTTGACGGGCTGGCATAGTAAACGGCCTGTTGAGAAGGCCTTGCATACGGTTAACTATAAGCATGGCAGATTACAGATAAAAGATTAGTATTCAGGTGTAATTTAATTTTATAAAGTATCAGGTTAAATGACTTGAAATGATTGTTTTTATGCTAACCGGTAAAGCTGCCCTGTGCCGGAGCCGACTATCGATTTGTGCGAATCATTTCAAATTTCGTTCTTTCCATTCGGGTGAACGATCTATCTTCTCAACAGCAACAAGCGAACTTTTGCCTGTTACAATCTTGTTTATCGGGTATATAAAGTGATCTTCCGTCTGTATACCCCGATGTTTCGGATAAGTATTTTAGCTCCTACAATGTATATTCTAACTCCTACAATGTACCTTTTAGTTCCTACAATATATATTCTAAGTCCTACAATGTAGCTTGAAGGTCTTACAATGTATATTCTAAGTGTTACAATGTAGCTTGAAGGTCTTACAATGTATATTCTAAGTGCTACAATGTAGCTTGAAGGTCCTACAATATATATTCTAAGTCTTACAATGTAGCTTGAAGGTCCTACAATGTATATTCTAACTCCTACAATGTAGCTTGAAGTTCCTACAATATATATTCTAACTCCTACAATGTAGCTTGAAGGTCCTACAATATATATTCTAACTCCTAGAATGTAGCTTGAAGGTCTTACAATATATATTGTAACTCTTAGAATATTTATAGGATATTCTTAAATTCGGCTTGTACTACCTTGTTTTCAATGTATATTCTGTTTTCTGTCAGTTCTTTATTGCAGAATAAGGCTACAACTATTTTTCCGGTTATTTATATTGGTCCGAATATCCGTTGATATACTTCCCGTATGATGCGACATACAGCGGGGATCTTTCTCCCGTTTCTGTTTTTAGATTCGTTTTTCCCGGACCGATATGGAAACCTACCTGTGTTTTCTTGCGGGAAATGCCGTATGCCTGTTACTAATCTGAAACAACCTGCTATGATTTACTATCGATAAACAACTTATTTCTAAATTCGCAATACAAAAATAAAAGTATAAATGGAATTATGCAAATTTTTTCAAGAAAAAATGCATTTATTTTTCGGAGGTAGCTCTATAGTTTCCAGGTGATAAGGTGGGGCAGGGGATAAGGATGTGGAAAATGGGGGTTCTAGTTGTGGATATTTATGCTGTAAAGCATGTTTTTCGGTTTACAGGTGAAAATAGTTAATTAAAAAATAGGAAATCTAAAAAGGAATGTGTAGTTTTGATGCTGAATTAAATTATATCATGATATGAAAGAAATTGATGAAATAATACAGACTCTTGTTAAGTTCAGGGATGACAGAGATTGGGAGCAATTTCATAATCCGAAAGATCTGGCTTTAGCAATTAGCATTGAAGCCGGTGAATTATTGGAGCAATATCTTTGGAAGAAACCGGAAGATGCAAAAATAGAAAATATAAAGGAAGAACTTGCTGACGTTTTTGCTTATGCTTTTTTGCTTTCGCATAAATACGGCTTTGATGTGAAGGAGATTGTATTGGATAAAATAAAGAAGAATAATGAAAAATATCCGGTAGAAAAGGCCAAAGGCAATGCCAAAAAGTATACTGAATTATGATTGTATACCAAAACAATAAAGTCGGATTTCTAAATGATGTACTAACGAATGATATTAGTAATATTATTCAAGGCGCTTATTATCAGAAAATCGGACGGTATACATCAAAAAACGAAGCATTATCGTGGACTAATTCCATGATGCACATGAATACAGTATTGGTAGATACCGAAATACCAGATGAAGCGGGTATCTCTATCGAGTTTCAGATCCCACTCACTTCAAAACGCATTGATTTTATTATTTCAGGTAGCGATGAGGCACAAAACAAAAATGTGATCATTATTGAACTGAAACAATGGTCTTCGGCTGAAATTACTGAAAAAGACGGTATCGTACGAACACGTTTCCAACATGGAGTTGCTGAAACTGTACATCCTTCTTATCAGGTTTGGTCGTATGCTTCAACGATCAGAAACTTTAACTCATCTATTAGTCAGGAAAATATTTCCTTGATACCCTGTGCTTATTTGCACAATTATACTCCGGATCATGTTATTTCAAATTCTTTTTATCAGGAATATACTTCTAAAGCACCTCTGTTTTTAAAACCTGATGCTATAAAGTTGAGAAACTTTATAAAGAAGTATATAAAATATGGAGACAAAAAAGATATACTTTACAAAATAGAGAATGGTAGACTAAGACCATCGAAGCAGTTGGCTGATAATATAGCTTCAATGCTGTCCGGAAATAACGAGTTTGTCATGCTCGACGATCAGAAGCTTGTATATGAAACAGCATTGGATTTCGCACAAAAGGCAACGCTTAACCGAAAGCATATCCTTATTGTAGAAGGAGGCCCCGGTACCGGAAAAAGTGTAGTTGCTATCAATTTATTAGTCGAACTGACAAAACGAAGACTGTTGACCCGATATGTTTCAAAGAATTCTGCTCCCCGGTTTGTTTATTCAGCTAAGCTGACCGGAGTAAAAAAGAAAACGGAAATATCCAGCCTCTTTGGAGGATCAGGTGCTTTTATTGATACGGAACCTAACTTATTTGATGTTTTAATTGTAGATGAAGCTCATCGCCTAAATCTGAAGAGTGGGTTGTATCAAAATCAGGGCGAGAACCAGATTTTAGAAATTATCAATGCTGCTAAAGTGGTCGTGTTTTTTGTAGATGATAACCAACAAATACATATCAATGATATAGGTACTAAAACCGATATCAAAAATCTGGCTGAGAGTAAAAAAGCAATTGTAAAAAATTTGGAACTAAGTTCTCAATTCAGATGTAATGGATCGGACGGTTATCTGGCATGGTTGGATAATACTCTTCAAATAAGGGAAACTGCTAATATTAAATTGACGGATGAAGAATTTGATTTTCGGGTTATTGATTCTCCCAACGAGTTGAAAAATCTGATTGTTGAAAAGAATAAGCAAAACAACAAGGCCAGACTGGTTGCCGGATATTGCTGGGATTGGAAAAGCAAGTCGGATAAATCTGCATATGATATAGTCATTCCGGAGCATGACTTTAATATGAAATGGAACCTTTCGGATGATGGAGGATTATGGATTATGCAGCCCAATTCGGTAGATCAAATCGGATGCATACATACCTGTCAGGGACTTGAACTGGATTACGTGGGTGTAATTATTGGTAATGATTTAAGATTTGAGGATGGGGCAATTTGCACCGATGTGCTTCAGCGGTCGAAAAATGATAGTTCGATCAAGGGCATTAAACGTAAACTTAAAGAGGAAAAAGCTGAGGCACTGCGGCAGGCTGACTCAATTATAAAAAATACATACAGAACATTAATGACCAGAGGAATGAAAGGTTGTTATGTGTACTGCTGTAATGAGGCTTTGGCCACCTATTTAAAGTCCAGAATAGAGCATCATCAGAAATCGTTTACAGTAGAAGAAGTAAAACAAGATAATCCGCTAAGAATTGAATATGAAGTAAATGATGAGGTGAAGTATACTGATTATTTGCCACTTTATACATTAAAGGCTGCTTGTGGAGCTTTTGGAGACTATCAAGTGGTAGATGAACTTGGATGGATAAAAGTTGAAGGGTTTGGACGACTAAACAGGAGTATGTTTATTGTACAAGCTGTCGGACATTCAATGGAACCTCTGATCATGGATAATGATTATTGTGTTTTTAGAGCAAGTATAGTTGGTTCGCGAAATAACAAAATTGTTTTAGTACAACACAATGAGTATTACGACTCGGAAAACCAGGGGAGTTATTCCATAAAAAAATACAATAGTGATAAAGTATTTGATAAAGATACCGGAGAGTGGCAACATGAGAAAATTACGCTAAAACCATTAAATCCGTCTTATAAAGACATTCCACTTGTTGCTGATGATTCTTTTATGGTGATTGGGGAGTTTCTGGGGGTGATAAAGGGATGATGTTTCTCTCTGCGATTGCTCATGCTAATGAAGGAAAAGATTATTTTTTTACTATAGAGTTAGCAAGTCCACTCAGGTCTGGGTTAATTCCCTGACGGGGAATTGGTCAATATATTCCATATTTTCTATGGATATAAAAGTCCTGACGGACTAATGTCAATGATAAATTGTAATAAAAAGAAGCTTATAAACTAAGAAACAATGAATAATTCAGAGAAACTGGATAAAAATAATAAAGAATTTAGCTATGCCGAGCAACTGATACTTTATTCCAATCGGTCGATCTACCTAACAGGAAAGGCAGGTACAGGTAAGTCAACGTTTCTCAGGTATATTAAGCAACATACTACCAAAAATGTGATTGTAGTTGCCCCTACCGGTATAGCTGCTATCAATGTAGGTGGGATGACAATCAATTCATTCTTTCAGTTGCCCTTTACACCCTTTGTATGGGATTTGTTTAATGATGCTCAGCAAGAGGGTTTTTACAATTTCAGTAAAGAGAAGCGGGAGATCATTCAAAAAGCCGATCTAATTATTATTGATGAGATTTCGATGGTACGGGCCGACGTGGTGGATGCAATCGATTATCGGTTGAGGCATTTTGGAGGAAAAAAACACTTAGCTTTTGGAGGAAAACAAATTCTTTTTGTAGGTGATAGCTTTCAGCTGGAGCCTATTGCTCAACGGGATGAATGGCAGATACTCAGTAAATACTACGAATCTCCCTATTTTTTTAGTGCCAGAGTATTTAAAGAAATAAACTTTATCAACATAGAACTTCAAACAGTATACCGGCAAAGTGACCCAAAGTTTGTATCATTACTCAATAAAGTAAGGGTAAAACAAGCCAACGCAGAAGACCTGCACGAGCTAAACAAAAACTATATCCCTGATTTTACTTCCGTCGATAATGACGGCTACATAACCCTGGCCACTAAACGGGATATTGTAGATGCAACTAATATGAAACGCTTAAACCAACTAGAAGAAACTGTTTTCCAATATGAAGGAGTTGTAGACGGTGTCTTTGGTCGTGCAAACTCACATAATGATGACTTATTGCCTACCAACAAAATATTGGATTTGAAAAAAGGGGCACAAGTGATGTTTGTGAAAAATGACAGAAGTGGCAGGTGGGTAAATGGAACTATTGGAGTAATTGAAGAATTGAATGTCAAAACTATTTCGGTGAGCATTTCCCAAAAAGAAGAAAAAGTTAGTTATACGATTGAGAAAGCAGTATGGGAGAATATTAAATATGAGCTGGACAAGGTAACCGGAAAAATAGTAGAAAAAACGATCGGAACATTTACTCAATATCCAATAAAACTAGCCTGGGCTATCACCATCCATAAAAGTCAGGGGTTAACTTTCGATAAAATAGTGATTGATATGGGTACCGGTGCCTTCTCGGCAGGACACACTTATGTAGCATTAAGTAGATGTACCAGTTTTGAAGGTATAAAACTGAGAACACCCATAAGACCTCAGGATATTATTGTAAGAGATGAAGTAATAAAACTGGCACAAACGGCCAATGACGAAACTGTTATCAACAATGAATTGTCAGACAGTCGAGCCAATTATTATTACCGGGAATGTGTGCAGGAATTTGGGAAAAATAATTTTGTTGAAGCTTATGAGACTTTGATTAAAGCAAAAGGGTATAGAGATGATACCTCAAGTATTCTTTTTAAAAGACTATTATCGATAAAACTTCATCAGCTAAAGGCAAAAAATAAGGATATTGACCAACTGGATACAGATAAGAAAAAACTATCTGTTGAAATTGAGAAATTGAAAACAAAGCTCAGAGCAAAAGATAAACAAATAAAAGATTCTTCCACTGCATTATTGGAACTTCAGGAAGAAATGGAAACTCTGTATCGTACAGTAGATAGTAAGGAGCGTGAAGAAAGGTTTACAGCAGGTCAACTACAAATAGCTCAAAAAGAAATAGCTGAACTAAAAGAAGAAAAATCACGTATTGTTGATCAGTCGGAGACTGAGACTCAAATTCGGTTAGAAGCAGCTAATCAGACCATAATTCATTTACAGGAAGAGAAAAAGAATCTTTCATCAGAGATTTCAAACTGGAAAAAATATACTTTAATTGCTGTAGCAGCTGTATTTATTATCCTGATTCTAATAGTAATAAAATTGATTAAATAACACAGTCAGCAAGTCCACTCAGGTCTGGGTTAATCCCCTAGCGGGGAATTGTTCAAGATATTCTATGTTTTCTATGGATATAAAAGTCCTAACGGACTAATGTCAATGATTAATTGCCAATCGTACATCGTCTATTTATTCCTCTTATCAACCATTCACGATATTATGCTGGGCTTACAGCCCGCAATCTTATTCTGCTTACTTAAACCCAAGGCTTCACCTTGGGCTGGTATATATTAGCCTTTCAGGCTGTACTTCCAGTCTACATACATTCTCTGTATATTCTTCTTATCAATCCTAAAAAAGTCCCGTTGAACCAATCAATTCAACGGGACTTTCTTTTAGTCGTGTATTTGACAATGTTCTACAATTCCGGTTTATATTCCACAAAGGCTTCCATGGCTTCGTAAGAGGCAAGTCCCAGGCTGTTGTATAATAAGGCTGTTGCCTGATTTCGTTCTTCGGCACGTTGCCAGAATAAGCGTTCGTCGTTGCCCAGAAATGGGGCACTTTCCATCTGCGACTGGTGTTTCAGAACGGAATTCCGTTTTTTGCGAAGTTGTTCCGGACTAATAGGCACTGCCATCTCGATATGGTCTATTTCCCATTCGGCCCAGGCACCGCGGTACATCCAGATACGACATTCTTTCATCCATGCTTTGTCTCTCAGTTCGTGAATAGCAGCCAATGCAGCATCCAGACAGACTTTGTGTGTTCCGTGAGGATCGGCCAGGTCGCCTGCAACAAAGATCTGATGCGGTTGTACTTCGTCTAACAAAGCAATTACTTTGACGATATCGACATCCGATAGTTTTCCTTTTTGTACCTTGCCCGTTTCGTAGAAGGGGAGATCGAGAAAATGCACGTTCTCCGGTTTGATACCGATAAATGTGCAGGCAGAGCGTGCTTCTTCGCGTCTGATCTGTGCTTTGATATAGAGCACATCTTGCGTGTCGCAATCGCCTATTTGTTTAGTCTCTTTCAGGAAGTGAAGGATGCCGGCATATTTTTCTCTGGTGCTCTCGTTTTGGGGATCAAACCTGTCGAGTACATTCAGCATCAGGGATACATAACGAATCACCTCTTCATCGCCCACGGCAATGTTTCCCGAAGTCTGATAAGCAACATGTACATCATGATCCTGATCAACTAATCGCTGCAGGGTACCACCCATCGAGATTACATCGTCATCAGGATGCGGACTAAATACCAATACACGTTTGGGGTAGGGGGTTGCCCGTTCCGGACGATTGCTATCGTCAGCATTGGGTTTACCGCCCGGCCAGCCGGTAATGGTGTGTTGCAGGTCGTTGAATATTTTTATATTGACATTGTATGCCGAACCATACTGGGCTAAGAGTTCATCCAGTCCGTGTTGGTTATAATCCTTATTGGTCAACTTTAAAATGGGTTTGTCGGTCTGAGCACAAAGCCACACAATGGCACGACGGATAAGCATATCATTCCACTCGCAAGGACCTACCAACCACGGATGGCTGATGCGGGTGAGTTGTTGGGCTGCACTCAGATCAATAGCCGCCATGGCGTTTTTGTGCAACTGAAGGAAAGATGCCGGCACATTATCGTCCACTTTTCCTTCAATAATTTCTTTCAGAATGCTCGATTTATGTTCGCCCCAGGCCAGTAATACCACCTGTTTGGCATTGAGCAAGGTGGACAGCCCCATGGTTACCGCGCTGTCGGGCACTTCGGAGATGGAACTATAATAATGTTTCAGATCGCGCTGTGATTCATTGTCGAGAAGCATAAGTCTGGTGAGTGTACTCACCTGAGATCCGGGTTCGTTGTAGGCAATGTTTCCTACCAGTCCCACGCTGACCAACACTAAATCCAGGCCATCGTTTTGCTCAATCAGTTCTTCGTAATGCCGGCAAAAATCATATACATTGCTACGGTTCACTGTAGAATCGGGTGTATAGAAGTTCTCGGCATTAAAGTCAACTTTGTCCAGCAGGTGTTTCCGTATCAGTCCGGCATTGGAGTGCATCTCCCGATCGTGAATAGGGAAAAACTCCGAGACATTAAATACCACCACATCGGCAAAACTCAATCCCTCTTCTTTGTGCAGTCGCACCAGTTCATCGTACACACCCAGAGGGGAGAGTCCTCCCGATAAACCCAGGATACAGCGTTCGCCCTGTTTCTCTTTTTCGCGAATCAGGGTAGCTATGTTTTGTGCAATAAAGCTTACCCCTTCGTTTGCTTCCGCAAAAATACGGGTAGGCAGTTTTTCATATCGTGTTTGTCGAAGACTTTCTATCATGTCATTCGACCGGTAATAACGTTCCGGAGTGCGTTCCAGCGTTATCTTTGAACTTAAATCGTATTTCATATCTTTTTAATTTTGTCTATAGTCTATAGTCTATTGTCCATCGTCTTTAATCTTTGTTCTTTGCTCTTTTGTCTATCATCATTAGGAGCAAAGCGAAGAATCAGCTATTTTTCACCGAACAACAATGATTGTCAATCGTCTTTAATCTTTGTTCTTTTGTCTTTGCTCTTTGTTCTTTCCTCTTTTGTCCCCTCAAATCTTCTCAATCTCCTTAAAATACCGATACGTCCCGACTTTTAATTCAACGGTTGAAGCTTCGTCGCATACAATGATGCCCCGTTGGTGCAACTGTAAGGCTGTGATGGTCCACATATGATTTACCGAACCTTCCACAGCTTGCTGAACAGCCAGTGCTTTGTTGTGTCCGTTCACCATAATCAGCACTTCGTGCGAATCCATAATAGTTCCGACTCCCACTGTCAGTGCCAGCTTAGGAACCAGATCCACATCATTATTGAAAAACCGGGAATTAGCGATGATGGTATCTTGCGTCAGGGTTTTTATGCGGGTGCGGGAATGTAAGGACGATCCCGGCTCATTGAAAGCAATATGACCGTCGGCACCTATTCCGCCCAGAAACACCTGAATGCCTCCCAACGATTTTATTTTTTGTTCGTAAGCTTCGCATTCAGCTTCCAGATCGGGGGCATTACCATCCAGCAGGTGTGCATTCTCCGGAAGAATGTCGATATGGCTGAAGAAATTATCCCACATAAAACTGTGGTAACTCTGCGGATGAGCTTTGGGAATGCCAACATATTCGTCCATATTAAAGGTAACTACATGCTTGAACGAAACCTGTCCCAGATTATACATCTCGATGAGCTTTTTGTACGTGCTCAGTGGGGTAGATCCGGTTGGCAAGCCTAATACAAACGGACGTTCGGCTGTAGGGGCAAAACTCCGTATTTTGGTGACAAGGTAATTGGCCACCCAGGTAGATATTCCTGAATAATCAGGTTGGATTATTAATCGCATCTTATTTTATTTAAATAAATTAGTTCGAAAAATGAAAGCCTTTGTTTTATTGACTTCTAAGTAGGGCCTACTGAAAAACTCCGATAGGAGTTAAACTGTGCATAACCCCCAGTTCAACTGGGGGATGGAACTGTCCTCTGAAATACAACCCCGTAGTGGGTTGAACATAATAATTATTTGTTGTTGAACCCACTACGGGGTTCTGTTCTCTCTCTTTTCTTCATTCCCCCAGTTGAACTGGGGGTTATGCATAGTTAATTCCTACGGGATTCAGATTCTTGTTTAAACAATGAAGTGCATGGATTTTGAGCACTTGAATTCAAAAACTTTGCACATTAAATCAAAAATGTATTTTTATCTCATTATAATTCATTGACATAATAGTTTCTCAGCAGACTCTAAGTAATACAAATCAGGTGTTGCAGACATATAATATAAGAGATTTGGCTAATGCCGATTTTCAATTCTCACTTTGTTCGAATTGACAATCAATGTTTTATGTTTTTGGATGGGGGTAGGTTGGCGGCGAAGCCGCCAACCTACCCCCATCCCTTACAAAGAGGATGTAATATTTGTCATTCTGAACGAAGTGAAGAATCTACTGTTTTTCATCAAACAACAGTGATTATTATCTATATCCTTTAACACTCCTTGTAAGGTTTATGTTCTCCAAAACCATTTAATTCGGGTAAAAAACATGGTAACCAATACGGCAATAGCCGTAAGAATAATGCCTCGCAGAAAGCCCAGTCCTGCATTCAGACTAAGGTATTTGAGTAAGGGGGTTATTCCCAGTAAACCCGCAACAGGCATAATAAACAAGTCGCCGGCCACATAAGCAATCATGGGGTTTTGCCCCGACATAACTAAAAACTTAGTACTACGCACGCATCCATAAAAGTCGCAGATGATATTCAGTGCCAACAGCGCCATAAATGCGAGCCCCGAAGTTACAAAATAATAGCTATAACTCGGTGGATCTTTTTTTATTCCTCCTTCGTATGATTCAAAACAAAGCCCGAGGAACAACAAATAAGCCCCTGCATAAAATAAATTCTTCCATAATTGCTGGTTGAAGCCATCTTCTTTGTGAAGCAGGAAATAACCGACACCCAATAACGAAGCAGTAACCACTAAGTTGGCAACCAACAATCGACAATACAGAAAATAGAGGTTTGACACAATAAGGACAATAGTCAATACCAATAAAAGCACCGACAGTTTGCGGTCATTCTTAAATTGGATGCCCCCTCCGGTATTGCGTTGATTCATCCATTCCAGCAGATATTCTCCGGCAAAACTACCGGGAATGACAATAAAGAGGTATTTCAGATAGGTGAATTTATACATCCACGGAAAGGGTGTGAAATTGAACAGTGTCTGAGCCCATGAGCTTTCTACACTTGATGATAATAGAATAGCCATTAAACAAAAGAGTACTGCAATGCGCGACCAACGGTTCTTTTTGGTCAGGGTATAAACGATAGAACCAAAAACAGCCATGTTGGCAAGTAGCAGAATGATGATGTTGCTGGAATCCAAACTCCAGGTTCTGCCTCCGGCATATTGTACGGTTATCATAAGCAGAAAAGCCAAACCGTAGGCTGATAGTTTAATGACCCTATGTGCCCATACAGGCATCTTCAACGGAATACGCATAAACATGGGAAAAAGCAGTGCAAAAGCTACTATGGCAAGACCCCATGCACGTGGATCCTGAGGAGAACTTAGCATGTAAGGATAAAAGTGCTCGATGAAAATGGCAAAGAACGTGAGTTGCAGTCCGCGTAGTACAGCATCCCAAACCATTCGAAACCTACTTTCGCCTCTCTCCATCTTTTTGCCAATGGAAAACGGAAATGCTGCTCCCATAGCAAAAAGAAAAAAGGGAAAAACCAGATCGACCCACGTAAGCCCCGACAAAGCCGCATTGTAAATATGTGTTGGAGGGGGCGTTTGGGTATGATACATCCAGCCCGGAAGTATTTCGGGTGCAACGGTCGCCGATAGCACCATCGTAATGATGGCGTATCCGCGCAAAGCATCCAGTGCAAAAGCCCGTTGACTTGTTTCTTTATTTTTCATTCCTCGTATTTTAGTAATCAAAGGGCTGTATCAAAAGTCTTTTTTAGAATGCAAATGACGCAAAATGCACAAATTAACGCAATCTTATTGAATTAAAATTCAGCAAATCATATTCAACTACACAAATCTTATTTGCTAAAATTTGTGTTGTTTGCGTCATTTGCGTGCTTTTGATACAAGCTCTGACATTTATTTTGTGCTACTCTTACTTTTGGAAGCGGGTTTCAAAGCACCTCCGGCAATCATACCTTCTTCAATTTCTTTCCACAAATTTTTGTTGATAATGTGTACGATATCAAAGACCATCAGACCATCGGAAGCTTTCAGATTCATTTCAATAGCTTTCGGTAGTTTAGCCGGATTTGAGTAAAACTGATCAACAAGAATACCACCCATAAATTTATTGTCTTTCAGAATGGTTCTCAAATGCGCGCATGAGCCTTCCACACAATACCAGGTTCCGGATTGAGCCTGACTATCGGTTTCATTCCAAATGCTGTGGTTGTTTTTATGATACTCTTCAATGGTAATGTCGGTATAATAACTTCCGGTCATATAAAAGTCGAGTAAATCGCCGTAAGCAAAGTTTTTATAGTTTGGTGTAGCCCAGTCAAAGTCTTTGCTCGGATCGTATTTGTTACTGGCAAAGTTTACACCCACTTCGTAATACGAAGGATACCAGGCTCCGGTATAAGTTCCAAATAAAATGTTTTTATTCACTGATTTTACTTCTTTACGAGCTAATGCAAAAAAGTCGTAAATGTTCTTGGTGCGCCATTCCACCCATTTTAGGAAATACTTTCCACGTTCAGGAACATATTTACCGGCATCATTTTTCTTCCAGGTAAAGATGTCGGCAGGAAAATTAGCCACCTTCTCACCAATATATTCTTCAAATTTACTTCTCGACAAATCGGAGAAATCGGCACTGATTCCATCATAACGAGCACGATCCAATACAATCCCATCCAGCTTCGGGTATTTTGTAACAATCTCTTTCATGATGTTCAGAATGTATGTTTGAAACTCCGGAATGATCGGATTTACCATGGCACCGTATTTTTGTTTTTCCTGTGTAATAGGAATAATTCCTTTTTCGGGTGTATACACCATAGAAGCCCATTCCGGATGTTTTGAATAAATAATTCCACGATCGAAATAGTTATGACCGGCCACAAACACGTTGAGCTCTGCCTGAACTTTCAACCCTAATTCATGACCTTTTTTGAT
>Ga0209540_10002545_pt1 | contig 12945 bp, 10 predicted proteins | sample BarGraIncu01121A_FD_184501 | JGI IMG/M metagenome (GOLD analysis project Ga0209540, IMG submission 184501) | Arctic peat soil microbial communities from Barrow, Alaska - Barrow Graham LP Incubations 011-21A (SPAdes) (version 2) | ecosystem: Environmental > Terrestrial > Soil > Wetlands > Peat... | reverse complement strand
GCTCACATTTGTTGCTAAGTACAAGCATTTTTTGCCGAAACGGAGTCTTCAACATTTTTTGGTCGTGTGGTAGAGCTGCTCGTGCAAAGACAAGTAAATTTTGGAGTTCCTTTGCCAAAACCGACCTCACACGACAACAATTATGCTAACGCATTCCTATTTAAAAAAACCTAGACGATTTTTCATCAATCCGAATCCATCCATCAAATTATTCATTGTTTTGAAAGCCAATGAATATTTTATTAATACATTATTCCATGAACGGTGCCGAACCTTATTCTTGCCGTGAGCGTGTCGCCGCAGAAAAGACATCGAGTTATGGCATCATGAAAGGGGAGCAGGTCAATCATTCGTTCTATCGTTTGAGTGACGTAATCGAGAAGCCAACCCTACAAGAGGCCCGCTCCGTTTAGGCATCGTTGGACGGTACGTGATAACTGCGGACCTTGTCCACTTCATCCACAAGTCCTGAAGGGTGTATTACCTGTGCTCGACGATAAAGAAGATGATGAGCTTGTGTTTGAGCAACTGTCGTTTCAGCAGTGGCTTAGGCACAATGAAGTTCGCCTATTACACATTAATGCCCGCACGGTTAACGGAGACCGAGGAAATGCGCGAGCAGCACGGTGACATTATTCAATGGGATCAGTCGAATGGAGTGTATATCTTGACGCACGACGTTTCAGGCGTTGAGTGGAGCAAAGATCGAAATCTATTGCCAAAGAATGTGTACGAAGTTTACGTGCAATATTGGAAGAATGTTGATCTCAATATTTCATGATAACCAGCGAAACTCAATCGAGACTCCATCTCAAACTAAGAGCGACTTCGGCGGAACATAAGCAGACAACATTTTCGGCAGCTGTGATAGTTCTACAGGACGTGACAAGGAAAAGGTGCAGGCGGTGCTGAGCGCCACTTCTTTTGTTTGTAAAGCTGTCTGATCGCTCCTAGTAATCACGCGTATCAGATCTACCGGAGCTCCCGCCCCATTCTTCATATTCCCAGATAACCTATACTTGATCACCGCGCGCTAAAACCATCAAGTTAGAATGAGAGAAAATTGCGGCTGCCAAACCCGAGCTAAGCCGGTACACATTCTTTCGAATCTGAGAATTGATTCTTTCCCGTGCTCTAGGGGGGTGGAAGATTTCATCATCAGATGTGTAAAAATAATCCACAACATCATAACCAACATCGGAGAGTGTAGCCAGCGCAGTTTCCTTCGAGAAATAATGCAAATGTCCATATGTCTTCTGCATAAAAAGCATGTAATTCGATTTGCGAAGGATATCCCACGCGCCCATATCTAATGGAATATGAAAAATGATCCATTTCGTTTTTTTTCTCAGTGCATCTAGAAAACCGAGATAATCGGGAACATGCTCAAATACATCTAATAAAAGTATGAGGTCTGTTGAAGCCACCTTGGCCTTTAGAAAATCGTCGTTATAGAATTTCAGATTGGCATTCTCCTTGGATTTTGCAATTTCAATGGCCTGAGGAGAGATGTCAAAACCCGCCAACGGTACATCGGTTTTGATTTTTTTTTGCATTTCAACTAAGACTTGGCCAGCACCACATCCGACATCACAGATGGAATCAAAAGTGAGGCGATTTCTCTCCATCATCTGCAATACTTTGGACGCCTTCCAAGGTGAATTGCTGGCATGCCAATCTTGAACCTTCTCCAGATATGTTCCATCTGCGTACTGAGCGGCAGAAACTCCAAAATCAGTGTACCGGTCAGTTGTCATCTTAATATTCTCCCAACCAAGCCAAAGAAACAAAACGCGGTTGCACTTGATCAACGATAGCTAACAACTTTTTTTCTATGCAAGTCCCCTTTGACGGAAAAATGAATCGAACAATAAACGGCGGTGTGATAGCTTAAGTCTTTTGGGCACGCTACCGGCATTCGCTGCCTGAGCACGTCTATGATGTGTATATAAGATATGGAAGGGCGCTGAACTCACCATTTCCTGTTGAACCGGCGACTGCTCAAACGCCACTCCAGCTCAAATTAAGCTGCTGCGGCAGAAAACAAGCCGGCAATTTTTCAGTTGCCGAGATAATGCAGGAAATCATGGGGGTAAGTGAGAAACAAAAAAACTGTCGTTTTGTGGTTCGTTTCTCGTGGTCTCCTATAGCGACCGATTCCTTGAGGTTCTCTTGCATTGGTGCTGATTCCCAATGTGCCAAACTAAGCACCTTTCGTCCTTAACATACGTGACAAACCACTCGCGCACCTTTTTGCTCAAACTGTCCGTCCGCTTTTCATATGACGAATATATGCTTTTGTTTATTGAGTAAAAAGCTGGTTCGTGCAAGCACAATCCTTGTTACGTTGTTCAAATCTTCAAACGTATACACTCACCCGTCTAGGATGGTATCTGTCAATAGCCCATTCCAATAGTGCTGAATAAGGTCTACGTTAATGCGTGTGCATTCGTTTGATCGATGGCACGCAACAAGCAGATAGGGCGTCTCAGTAGCTGCGTCAGTCCGCATCCGTCTTGGCGCAATGTACTAGCAAATTTTGTAGTCCCCTTGCCAAAACCTAGCTCGCAAGAAAACAATTACACTAACTTCTGCTTAATTAAAAAAACCTAGGCGATTTTTCATAAATCCGAATCCCTTCATCAAAATATTCATTGGTCTAAAAACCAATGAATGTTGTATCAATACATTAGAGGGATATGCCTGAGTTCCAAAACTTTTCTTAAAAGATCTTACCCCCTCATGCCCACCGCTTGGATTAAAGTCAAACCACGAAAAACCCCGCTCACAGGCATCTCTTATGGCTTCATACTGAATTACGTTATTTGGACGAAGTCTGAAATATTCTTCAAGGGAAGCTGCATGCCAGCCGGCTACGTGTTTTTTTGCATACAAGCATAATGCTCCCGCAATTATTTTTTCCTGATAAGTCGCAAGCCAAAGTTTGATATTTGGAGAATTTCTCCTCTCCATCTCCTCAAATAGGCTGAATTCATACCTTGATGTTGCCGTATCACCCCATCTACGCAAAGAGTCTTTATATACCTCATAGTATTCTTTCCAATCACCCAAACTGTTTGCCAGTCTTATCACGACCCCTTTCCTTCTTGCCTGGTTCGCAGCTTTGCGGTGCCATTTGGGCCATCCTTGGTAAATGGCCTCAAAACCATCTTTAAGGTCAAGCACATCTGTCACGTCTGTTCTTGAACCTTCCACGACTACATTGGAAAGCAATTCATCATAAGGATTCATCCTCCAACAAAGGTCGCTCAGCTTCCTCACATAACTAACCAAAAGCATCGTGTGATCCATTGTAAGACTATCTTTTGATATCCAGCCGCCAAAAGTTCCCGCAGGAGAACTCCAAAACGTTTTAGGCCACCCTTTGAAACCCTTTTGTAATGAAAGCGGGACCACCGCTTTCTTGCCGTCAGAAAACAAAATCATCCTAGGGGCTGGGACGAACTCACCGTTCGTATAAACACTCCATATACTTGCCCATTCACTGGAATGAAAATATGTAGCATAATCACACAATTTCCACACTTCATCCCATTCATCTCTCAAAGCCGGAGCAACTTTAACAATTGAAATTCCCATAATTGGATCTTCTTTTAATTCTAGAGTGCAGAAGTAAATACCATCTTTTTCCGGCGATATCCCGTACCCTCTTCCTTTTTGTCAGGATTATACTGATTTGAATAGCACAACCTTGGCCTTAAATCCTGCGTCTCTTACACGATTTTCAAAGTCATGTCCATACGTCTTGACTTTTTCCGGATACGGGGGTGGAGTTTGGGACAGACATCTTGTTCAGGGGGCATCTTTTCGAACCACGTGCGTCGAAGGCGTTGGATACTATACAGGCTTACTATTTCTGGCCCACCCCTGCCTTGTAATTCTATTTAGGCTCATAGCTCTCGTGGTTAGGCACTTTTGAACACAGCTGTAGCCAATCATACTAGCAACGCTCGCGTTAGGGAAAATTGCGTTTATTGTTCGGATCGCTCTCGAGAGACTGGGCGTCACACAGGACGTGATAATTTTGGGTATCGTGACTGTTTCAAGCGTCCTGAGCTATTCAGTTCTCGTTTTTATACTCGACAGAGAGCTATTCAGCGAAATTTTGCAACTACTGGGTGAGCTAAGAGGATCTCGCGGCAAACCGACGGAAGACTGAGCCTAGGAGTCTCTCGCGACCTGAAAAACGAACGATTCCTATCGTACTGGTTATTTGAACCACATTTAACAATAGAGAAACGCTTTTTTCGAGTCGACTCAACGTATCGTAAAACTATTTTGAATCTGATGTCGGAGTCTTAAAAAAACCACTTTGAAACGCAATTTGCGCACAAAGCTTTCTATGATCGTGGGCCTTTTATAGTGTTTGGCCCTTTAAATTCTATTGGCAAAGCATGTACGATTTGCGCGTTTTGGAGATCTTTGACACGTACCTTCCGGGTACTCAAAACTGGGTGTACTGCCTCCTTAGGTACTTGCCTGATACTACCGTCTTGATAGTAGCTCGAGAGTTTGTCAAATGCAATTTTCACGCAAGTCATTTCGAGTACCTTGAGTTCCCTCTGAAAAGGGTCGAGACGGAGAATAACACGCTAGCGGTTCGCGCTTATAACGCGTTCGTCTTAAAGGCCCATAGCACCTATTACCACTCGTACGTCACGAAGTGCGCCGGAAACATTGATGTGATCCACTCTCATTTCGCCGACGTTGGTTGGGCGTTTCTGAACGTAGTAAGAAAGCTCAAAACACCGCACATCGTTTCGTTTTATGGGTACGACTATGAAAAGCTCCCGTTTAGGGTTCCAATCTGGAATGAGAGATATAAACAGCTATTCAGGGAGGCAGATCTATTCTTGTGTGAAGGCGATTATGGCGCTCGGCTGTTGCAGGCGAGGGGCTGTCCCGCAGGCAAGATAGCAATCCAACGACTCGGAGTCGACGTCGATGCCATTCCATTTTTGAAGCGAGAGAAAAAAGTAGGGGAACTTAATCTCGTTCAAATAGCAACCATGACCGGCAAAAAAGGACAAATCTACACGATACAAGCATTTATCAGAGCGCTTGAAAGCTGCCCCAACATGTCGCTCACCTTTGTGGGAAAGGACGACGGGGGCATAAAAGAAAGAATTGAGGCAATAGTCCATCAACATCACATAGAAAGTAAAGTGACATTTCTTAACTGGATTGAGCTCAATCAGTTACACGCATTTATGCACAATTATCACGTCTTCATTCACCCGAGTTGCCACACTGCTGCGAGGGATTGCGAGGGCGGAGCGCCTATCGTATTGTTGGATGCTCAGGCGACGGGCATGCCCGTTATTGCCACTACACACTGCGACATCCCCGGCGAGGTGATTCACAATGAAACCGGGCTGCTAACGCCCGAAAAAGACATCGAGGGTCTCGCGAACTCCATACAACGTTTTTACGAACTTGATAACCATGAATACCAAGCCTTTTGTACAAATGCCAGACGACACGTGCAACACAATTTTGACTGTAAGAACAACGCAGCACTACTAAAAGAGATCTATAATATGTGCGCAGAAAGGAAAGTCGACAAGTAGAACAACAAGGAGATGCCGCCTGAAGCGTCGATCCAAGCTCGTGACGACTGCAGTGGTATTCCCGTGATAATCAGCAAGGCAATACGCACAAGTTCCCCCTAGGCACGGCCGACGTTACGGCAACGAGACAGATTAGGGATTTGTCCAGCGATCAGACTCCGGGAAAGAGACTTCTGCTTCAGGGAATCCTGGTGCCAAATCTTTCATATTCTGTCTCTATTGATAGACTGACGAAGTATCAATTTATTGAAACGTTGCGCAGCCAGTGCGGAACATCTATCGGTTCTTGCATCTATTTACGCAGTTATCGTGTTGAAACCCTGTCAACAAGGTACTGTCGTATTTCGTGGCTCAAATCATCTCGTTCCAGCGCGAAGTCAATGAATGCTTTGATATAACCAGTTTTGTCACCTGTATCATACCGCATTCCTTCTATCACGTGTGCATAGACATCCCGCTCATTCAGGAGCAATTTGATCGCGTCAGTGAGTTGGACCTCACCCACTGTGATTTGAGAGACCTGCTTGATGCAATCAAATAGATCCGGGGTCATTAGATATCGTCCGACGATGCCCAAATGAGATGGGGCCTCCCGAACTGAGGGCTTCTCGACTACGTCACTCAAGCGGTAGATTGCATCCCTCACTTTCTCCCCTTTTATAATGCCATAGCTGCAAATTTTCTCTGGCCGAACCGCTTCTACTGCAAGCAACGGGGATTCGAATGTTGTGAAAAGGCTTGCGAGTTGTTTGATGCACGGAACCTTTGATCTTATGATGTCATCGCCCAGTAATATAGCAAAGGGCTCGGTTCCAACGTGCTTCTCTGCTTTTAAGACAGCATCTCCAAGTCCTTTTGGTTCTTTCTGCCGTACGTAGTGAATATCAGCTAATGTAGAGATAGATCTTATTTGTTCGAGCTGTTCGTATTTCTGATTTTGAGCCAAGTGGTTTTCAAGCTCGGGCGAAAAATCAAAGTAATCCTCTATCGTTCTCTTGCCCCGACCGGTCACGATAATAATGTCGTCAATCCCCGATGAAATCGCCTCCTCAACGACAAATTGAATAACCGGTTTATCCACAATGGGCAGCATCTCTTTTGGCTGGACCTTCGTGGCGGGCAGAAATCGAGTGCCCAATCCCGCAGCAGGTATTACGGCTTTTTTTATCATGATATCTTTGAACCGTGACGTGACTGTCTCAAATAGGCTAGTTAAGATCAATTGCCGGCACAGATCACGACTCTAGCATTAGAGTGCTTGGCACTCATTCACTCTTCTCCGCGGCGAAAAGCTCCTGGATGAATACGTGCTTGGCTCTTTCCTCAGTGTTGAGTGGAGAACCTGAGCAGCTGCGAAGGATGCTAATGTCCTTGCAAGCGGCACACCACTCACGTACTACCAGGCAGTAGCCCCACTTGAAAGACTTTTTGATCCGTTTCTATGCCGGTCGCTAACCTTGGCGATGTCTCCGGTGTGAACGCAATATTTAAATGAATGGTCACACACGTGAACTGGATGTCACGCATATCGATCGTCGGGACCGGTTATGTCGGACTGAGTACGGCGGTCTGTTTCGCTTTGCGGGGGCATCAGGTCGTTGCATCCACGCTTAGCGAAGATAAGGTGCGCATGATAAACTCCAAAAGGGCACCATTTCACGAACCCGGGATGGGCGATGCACTTAACATTAGCATCGATTCGGGAAACCTCCGCGCCGAAAACAGCCGCGGCCAAGCGGTGCGTGAAACCGATGTGACCTTTCTCGCCGTCGGCACGCCAGAACAGGCAGACGGCACGATCGATTTACGTTACGTAATCAGCGCAAGTAAAGACATTGGAGAGGCTTTACGAGAAAAGGACACGTACCATCTCGTCGTGGTCAAGAGCACCGTCACACCGGGCACGACGAGAGGTGTGGTGAAGGTAACTCTTGAGAGAACGTCAGAATTAACCGCGGGAGATGACTTCGGGTTGTGCATGAATCCCGAATTCTTGCGACAGGGCTCAGCAATCGAGGATACACTGCGGCCAGATCGTGTCGTTATAGGTGAATTCGACGGACGGTCGGGTCGGCGGCTTGAAGACTTGTTAAGTGACTTCTATAAACGGTCTGTCCCGATACTGAAAATGGGCCTCGAGTCAGCAGAAATGGTGAAATATGCGAGCAACGCGTTTCTTGCAACGAAGATATCATACGCAAATGAAATTGCAAATATCTGCGAGCACGTGCCCGGCCTCGATGTGTTGAACGTGATGGCAGGGGTTGGACTGGATAATAGGATAAATCCGAAGTTTCTTGATGCAGGAGCGGGGTTTGGCGGGTCCTGCTTGCCAAAAGACGCAAGAGCACTTTGTAGATTTGCAGAAGCAAGTGGCTACCACGCGCCACTGCTGCGTGCTGCGCTGGCTGTCAACGACGCACAGGCACGTCACGTCGCTCAACGCGTGCTCTCGAGCATTGGGAAGCCCAAAGGAAAAAAGGTTGCATTCCTCGGCCTCGCCTTTAAGCCAAATACGGATGACCTCAGGCACGCTCCGTCGTTAACAATTGCCCGCATTCTAATAGACGCGGGCGTGCGTGTCACGGCTTTCGATCCTGTCGTCCGGAAGGTAACCGTTCAAGGGCTCAAAGCGCTCGAATACGCTCGGTCGATCTCTGACTGCTTAGCGGGCGCGCATTGTGCCGCCGTTATCACCGAGTGGGAACAATTCAAAACTCTGACCCCCGACGACTTCATCAGGCACATGGCAACCCCAGTTGTGATCGACGGCCGACGAATTTTTGATCCTCAGCAGTTCCGCAAGAAACTCACGTTCATGGCGGTTGGGTTATCCGACGATTCCGTCTCAACAGTCTGCACGAACGGTGATAGTTATCATGGCTGAGGTTGACACGGCGTTTCATCATTCGGAGTGAAGCTGAGTGCATGAGCGCGCATCGCATATCAAACGAATTATACCTTTGAACGTCTGTTCGAATTGTGCAACTTGCGGCCCGTTTCCAGCCAACCGGACCTCATAAAGACCACTGCTTCGTCTGTTTCCGATTGCTCAATCATCGAGCGCCAAACGCAAGAAAGTCGTCCCTTCTCATTTTTCAAACATAATCAAACGTATGACATAAATATACAGCGATACCTCCATATTCTGACGTAACAAAACGGTTTTTTTATACGAGTTCACGTTGCTTGCCACAACTGTTTTTTTGAGCATTTTCGATTAATATCAGACCATTTTTGAGAATGCGGGATTCTGCTAATCTCCGATCGAGCCCCTCTAACGGCAAAAAGATCCTGGGACACATTCTTGCTGTGGAGGGGGTTTCAGTTCAACAATCTTTGGTACTACCTACAAAAAATCCGATGGAGGGCAGGCCTTGCAATAAGTTTATGAGGGTCTATGAAATAGTCCGCTTTAGAGCGCATAAACGCCTAACATTAACCGGTCTAAGCGTCATCTGCACGATTTCCTTGCGTAGGTACCATGAAGAAAATTGGGATTATCCTTTTTAAATACGGTTTAGGTGATTCACCTTTGTTAATAAACAGTGCTTTCTTGCTCGAGCGTGAGGGGTATGAAATTCACATATTCATCGACGCTGATACTTTTGAACAGAGCAGGATTGACTTCGAGCGGGAGAACATCGTCGTTCACACACTAAAAACCTCGTCCGAGGCTGAAATCAAAGCAGTACCGCCGAGTCTGCTGGACAAGTTTGCATACGCTTTCAGTTCGAATGGAATGCTGGGCCATCTAAACTTACACAAGTCAGTAATCTGGCCTCGAGCGCAAAGCCTATACCATCACATCCTCTCCCTTTGCTATCGCACGGTTTACAGTCGAGGCGCTCCTGACGAATCGCTTTACAGTAACACTGCCGCTTTTTTTCCGGGCCTTTTCGAATTCTATGAGAAGGTCGCTCCAGAAATAGATAACCATTACGTCTGTATTCTGGGGGTGGAGGCAATGGGTCTTATAGGGGCAACTATGATCGCCCAGAGCGGTGCGCGGCAGAAACAATTGCCAGTCATCTACTACAACATGGAGCTTTTGCTCGAAAAGAACGCCTTTACGCTGCCTTTGAGGGCTCTAAAATCGCTAGAGCGGTACTGCAGTCAGTTGTGTGACGGCGTGGTCATTCAAGACAAAGAGCGCGGCGACTACTTTGTCCGTGATAATAAGGTGCCGAGAGCGAAGCTCATTTATATCCCTATTTCAGGATTAAGGGAGATTAAAAGAGGCAAAAGCGACTACTTTCGAGACCTGTTTGGGATCGGGCATGACAAGCGTATCATCCTTGACGCAGGAGACATCGCCGCAAGTCATATGTCTCTAAAAATCGCTGAGGCCGCCAATGAATGGGCTGATGACCTTGTCTTGATACTGCACGGCCCAACCCGAGAGCCAGATAGCGCATATTTGGACCGGCTTCATCGCGTAGCACGCGATGAGAAAGTCTACATCTCTACAAACCTGGTTGGATGGGAACAAGTGCCTGACTTGATGTCCTCCGCGGACATCGGACTGTTGTTTTTGGAAAACCTTGATCCAAATTTTCGCGCGGTCGGCCAATCGTCAAACAGGCTTGTGCAGTACTTGCAGGTCGGCTTGCCCGTTATTACTGTTGACTTTCCGAGCCTTAAAAAAGTGCTGAGGGAGTGCCGTTGCGGGGAGAGCACCGACAACCCGAGCTCCATAGAGTCCGCCGCTCGTCAAATATTTTTAGACTACGATAAGTACCGCGATAATGCGTTCAGATGCTACGAGGCGAAATACTGCATGTCTACCTATTTCGGCGAGGTTCTCGAGAGAATCCGTCAAATGGAAAAGCAAAACATTCTGTAGAGCAGCGCAAGTTTGCCAATACGAGTTTCTTAGAGGGGCGTTATGGGCAGTAACATCCGTCGGAGCGCGTCGGCGCAATCCTCGCGCAGATACCCTATGTCGCTCATTGAATTGAGGTAATTTTCAGGCTGCAGAGCCGGCTACCTTCAGTTACAGGTTTTTGGCTGTGATCCTCGAGCTGGAGCAGTACGGATATCTCTCCATCGGACACGTTGGGTTGATAAAGGCGTGAAGCAGCGCCACGTCTCAACGCACGCGTATTTAGTGAGTAACGGCGAAGCAGTCGTCGAAAACCAGAAAACTTGATGCACCGCTCACTCATTGGGCGATACGCGCGAGGCACTACGTCAGCGTCAGTTTTTTTTCGCTATAACGGTCATATTCCAGTCGTTTTCCGTGAGATCTCCATCGAGCTTCATAAATGGGTGCATTCCAAGCACTTCATAGCCCGTCTTCGCAAGCATAAAATCAAGCTCTTTGGGGAAAAAGAACCGCATTCTGTGCGTCTCCTCAACGTGGTCAAGCTGCATATTGTCTTCAATATGTAGCACTGTGTAATTGACGCTCACGGTATGAGTCAGTATATCAAGGACGGGACGTGCCAGCCTGATAATCTCGCCCGCTCCCTCCTTAACGACGAACACTCTGTCGTGTGGCTTTTGTATTATCACCGCAGGTCCAAACCACGCGTCAAAGATGAGGAGCCCGTCGTGATTAAGATGGTGCCACACATTGAGCAAAGTGCTCTCAAGGCGCTCATTTGTGGTCTGGTAGCCCATCACGGCGAACATGGCTATAGCCGCGTCGAAGCTTCTCTGTAGGCGTACAGTGCTGATATCTCCTTTCTCGAACTCGACTGAGCTCTCACACTGCCGCTTTTTCTCTTCAGCGACTGCAAGCATGGCGTCTGAATGGTCGACTCCCGTCACGCGGTACCCCTTGCGCGCGAGCAGGACCGCGTGTGCACCCGTTCCACACCCGAGGTCAAGGATCGTCCGTGGGTCATTTGTGGCGTACTTTTTGATGAGGGCGTCCACGTAATCGACCTCTCTCGGATAATCCTTCTCGCGATAGAAGAGGTCGTAGTACTGTGCATAGCTGTCAAACACGGCTATCTTAACCACCTTCCACTATTTCACGAATAGTATCGCTCACGACGTCTATCTGTAGTTTTGTCAGCGTAAGGCCGGACGGCAGGTAGAGCCCCCGCTCGTGCGCTTGGTCGGTATGGGGAAACCGTTCATGCTTAAAGAGGCCCAGTTCTTGAAGAGCCGGCTGCATGTGCAGCCCGAGGAAGAAAGGACGGGTGCCTATTTCCTTGCTCTTAAGACGCTCCATCATCGTTTCTGCATCGATGCCCAAAGCTTCGTCGAGTTGCACGGCGTACATCCAGTGTACCGATCTTCCGTACGGCACCTCTGCTTGAAAACGTATGCCACGCACGCGCTCTAACTGTGCCTTGTAGTAGCGTGCAAGCGCTCGTCTGACTGCAATAACCTCGTCTATCCGTTCGAGCTGCGCAATGCCGACAGCGGCCTGTAGATTCGTCATACGAAAGTTATAGCAAAGCTCAGTGTGATAGAAGCGTCTCTCTGCGTGAAAACAGAGGTTCCGATATGAAGCCGCCCGCGCGGCGATAGACGGATCGTTGGTCACCACCATGCCCCCTTCACCGGTCGTCACGATCTTGTTAGCGTAAAATGAAAAACAGGCCGCGTCACTCATGTTGCCGCACTTCAACCAACGATTCCCCTTAACCCTGCTGAAATACTCCGCGCCGTGCGCTTCAGCGGCATCCTCGACGATTGTCAGATTGTGGTCCGATGCGCACTCAAAGACCTGATCCATATCAACGGGAAGGCCGTAAACATGGACGGGCATAATAGCCCTCGTTCTCGGCGTAATCTTAGACTCAAGCTGCGTAGGATCCATATTCCACGTGTCCGGATCGATATCAACGAGCACCGGTCGTGCCCCCAAGCGTAGCGCGGCAACGGCACATGAAATAATGGTCAAAGAGGGCATGATAACCTCATCACCCTTTCGTACGCCGATTCCGTAGAGGGCTGCTTCAAGTGCTGCGGTGCCGTTGCACACCGCCACACCGTGTTGAGTACCGATGTAGTGCGAAAACCGCTGCTCAAATTCGCGGACAAAGGGTCCCTCTGATGAAATCCACCCGCTGTCGATGCACTCGGTGAGAAGCTCCTTCTCGCGGTCTCCAAACAACGGTTCGTAGACTGGAATCAAGCACGTTCACCCATAGCCTGGTTTTTTATCTATCATTAGAAGGAGCGAACCGCGTCTTATCTTGATCCCCGAGGTAAGGCCCTTGTTTCACCTCAATCATGTCCGTTGGCTCAAGCATCGTAAAGCCGTGTCCACCTGAGGCCAACAGAATAACATCGCCAGTTTCCAACACGGCGCTGCCGATGAACCTTCGTGCAATGCTGTAGAGGTCAACTCTAACCCTCCCTTTCCGGACAAAGAGAACCTCTTGCGTAAGGC
>Ga0209540_10002543_pt1 | contig 12956 bp, 9 predicted proteins | sample BarGraIncu01121A_FD_184501 | JGI IMG/M metagenome (GOLD analysis project Ga0209540, IMG submission 184501) | Arctic peat soil microbial communities from Barrow, Alaska - Barrow Graham LP Incubations 011-21A (SPAdes) (version 2) | ecosystem: Environmental > Terrestrial > Soil > Wetlands > Peat... | reverse complement strand
CCTCCGGAGGCCAATGAGCAGGCCCAGCCCAGTGAAGATCGCCGGGATCGCGAATGCCACGCAGGTGACCGCCGGCGACTACCACACCTGCGCGGTTATTTCCGGCGGCACGATCCGATGCTGGGGAAGCAACTACTACGGTCAGCTCGGCAGCGGCCCGTCGGGCCTCGACGCAATCAGCAGGACCCCGGTTCGGGTCGCGGGTATCTCGAATGCTGTCTCCGCGAGTGCCGGTTTCGGCCACACCTGCGCTGGTCTCGCCGGCGGCGCGATCAGGTGCTGGGGTAGGAACAGCGAGGGCGAGGTGAGCGGTACTCCCTAGGGTCGCGCGTTACTCGGCCAGCGGATCGAGCACCAGCCGCAGCACCTTGAACACCTCGGCCAGCGGTCGCCCGATGGTGACGCCGTGCACCTTGGCCAGGCTACGGATGTACTCGGGATCGGCGTAGGAGCGATGACTCTGTGACTCGTACTTGCCCACTGCCCCGACCTTCTGCTCCAGCTCGCGCTCGCTGAAGGCGATGTAGCAGTCGTCCGAGAAGCCGGAGGTGTTCCAGGGCAGCAGGTAGCCGAGCACGGTCGTGCGCTTGAAGGCGCGCAGCCCTTCCTTCGCGATCGTCTGGTGGTCCTGGTGCATGTCGGAGGGCGAAGGCTGGAAGACGACGTCGGGCTTGAACTCCTTCGACTCCTTGACCAGCAGCTCGAGGATCTCCTGGCGATGCTCGGGGAAGGTGCGCACGTCGAAGTCGTGCAGATCGATGTCTTCGATCCCGAGCACCGCGGTCGCTTCGCGCGCCTCGCGCGCCAGCGTATCGGGCGGGAAGCCGGCCGGCAGCGAGCGATTGGCGATCGAAAAGGCGATGTAGCGAACGTGGCAACCGGAGTTGGTGAGCAGGGCGAGCGTGCCACCGCAACCCAGCTCACCGTCGTCGGTGTGCGGGGCGAGAACTAAAGCTCGCTTCCAGAGGTTGGCTATCACATTGCCTTTCGAGTCGCTGACCTGCCGGGAATAACAATCGGCTCCGAGCGTAACTCCCACGCCCGACAATCCGGCCAGAACTATAACGGCGCCCCGTGCGAAGCAACGCTTCGCCGGGCGAGTCCGGGAGCATGGCTATCGTCTGGGCGCCGATTGGAGGCACTTCGTCGAGCGGGAGCAATAGCACCCACCGCCATGAGGCTGAGGCTCGAATACAAAACGACGCGATCGTGGTTCTGGAACCAGCTCGTTTTTCTATCGACGACCTGGCGGCTGGGCGCAGCCGTTTTGGAGACTCGGAGTCGAGCTCGTAATCCTCGAAGGAATCTCGCAGAAGCGGACTACCGGAGCAGCGCGTCCGCCTCGGCGGCCAGCTCGCCGCAGCTCATGCACACCCCGCCGCGCTCCGAAACGGCGTCGACGAAGCGATAGAAGAGCCTGTTCCAGCCGGGCGCCCCGGCCGGGTCGAAGCTGCCGGGGTGCCAGAGCAGCGAGAACGCGCCGCCGTTTGCCTGCGCCCAGTCGAGCAGCTCGAGCAGACGTGGCTCGGCCCGCCGAGCCGAAAGGCCCAGGTAGCGCTCCTCGGCCAGCGTGGCGTCCATGACGGCGAGCGGGATCTCGATCAGATCGAAGGGGCGCTCGCTCTCGAAGTTCCAGGGGCGGAACGGCTGCGCGATACCGGCGCGAAAGCCGGGCTGGTCGGGAAAGCCGAGCGAGCAGTCGTAGACGAAGCCGAGCTTCTCGATCGCGGCGAGGTTGCGCTGCATGTCGAGGCGCAGGTAGTGAAAGCGCTGCCCGGAAACCTGGCCGGCGAGGTCGCGCAGCCGCTCCGCCTCGAGCGCGAGCTGAGCCGGATCATCGGCTGCGGTGTAGCTGCCGTGCAACGCAACCTCGGCGCCGCCTTCGAGCAGTGTCTCCACCAATCTCGGGCGAAGCCGGTCGTAGAGCTCGGGCGCGGGGCCGTCCGCCGGATGACGATGGCCCGCCATGACGAAGAAGGTCGAGCGGACACTGTGGCGCCTGAGCTCTGCGGTGACCTGCTCGAAACGCCAGTAGGGGTCGCTTCCCCGCAACTTGTGCAGCGGAACGCCGGCCAGGGCTCTCGCTTCCCCGTATGCCGGCCGAAGCCGGCCCTTTAAAGCGGCGCTCTTGAAGCGCGCCGCCGAGCCGAGAACGGCGCGACGCCTCCAACGCCAGGGAACGTCCACGTCGGTCGAGAGAGCGACCGCGAAACGGGCACCACCCCAGCGGCGCGGTTCCACGCCGAGCTTCCGGCGCAGGCGCTCGAGCGGTGGATCGAGCGGATCGAGCGAGGAGTAGGCGGCCAGGAAGCGCCCGTGCTCGTCGCGGCGCCCGTTCAGCTCCTCGACGCGGGCCAGATCGTAGAAAGCGGCGGCGAGGTCGTCTTCCTCTGGCCGCTTGCCCCGCGCCACTTCCTCCCAGGCCTGCGCGTTGTAGGGAAGATCGTCGCCGAAACCGAGCTCGCTCGCCCCGATCGTGTCGAGCACCCAGCGGGCCCGCCGCTCGATCTGCGCCGGTATCAACGGCCTCCGGCCTCCGGAACGGGCGCCCTCTTCGCCGTAGCGGCGGCCTGGTCGCCAAGCTCCTCCACGTCTTCGGCGCCCTTCAGCAACAGGGCGATCAGGCCTGCGCTGAGCGGCCAGATCAGATACGAAGTCTGGAAGACACGCGCCAGGAAGAGCAGCAGGAAGACCGAGAGCGAGAACCCGACCGCTCCGCTCCAGAGCGATCGCGAGCGCCGCTGGAGCCAGAGCAGCCACACCGTCACCGGCAACCAGATCAAGAACGCCAGCGGTATGAACGGGTAGTAGCCCGTTCGGCTCGCGATGACGTGCGCCCGCAGAAGCAGAGCGGCAAGGCCGTAGCCGATGATGCGGTAGGTGCCCGTGCCGTACTTCACCGTGTCGGTCCAGAGCGCCCCGGGGTCGGCCACGAGGAACGGGACTAGGCCCGCCAGAACGACGGCTGTGAAATAGATCGCCGGGGCTTTCAGCCGCCGCCACTCCGCCTTGCGCAGGAACATGACGAAGAGGAAGGGCACGGCAACGAGAGCGAACTGCTTGCACAGGACGGCTCCCCCGAGCAGCGCGGCCGCCGCGCTGAAGCGCGATCGCGACGCAAGCCCGAAGGCGCAGACCACGAGCAGGAGGCTGAGCGCGTCGGCCGTGCCGAACCAGACCGAGTGAACGATCAGAGGGTTGGCGGCCAGAAGCGCCCCTAGCGCCAGTCGAGGCCCGAGCCGGCCCGGGAACAGCAAGGCGGCGGGGAACAGCGCGAGCGCGCACAGCACAACCAAGAAACGGAAGTCGGATAGTGGTTTGGGAAGAGCCCCCCAGGCCGCCGCGGCGATAGCGGCGCCGGGAAAGTAGGCGAAGTGATGCAGCGCCACCTGTTGTTTTTCGACCTGAGGCTTGACGCTGCCGTCGAGGCTGTAGAAGCGCTCGAGCCCTGAGGACGCGTAGTCGTGCCCGTAGGGATTGGAGCCATGCTGTAACAACTTGCCCGCGATCTCGATCTGGTACGTCGAGTCGTTTGTGTAGAACCACGGCGCCGTCGATTGCCGCAAGCCCGCCTGCAAAGCCACTCCGGGCAGGAGAAGTGCGGCAATAACGACCGTGGCGGAAACGACGGCCCAGCGCAGGCGGAGCCGGCCGCCGGCGAGAACGGCGGCGGCGAGAACGGCGACCAGAACGCCCGCGAGCACGGCGCCCGAGCGCAGCAGGCCCAGATCCCAGTGCCCGTGCGAGGCCGACACGAGAGAGGCGAACATGCCACTGGCGTGGACGGGGCCGGTGCGGAACGCCCAGGCGTCCAGACCGAGCACCGGCACGTTGAGGACGACAAGCCCGCCGAGCGCGGCGACCAGAAGCCAGGCCTCGCTGCCCGAGAGCGCGCGGCCCTTTGCTCGCTTCAACCGGTGCACGGTCCCATCTTCACGACCGGCGCCGATAGTAACTCAGCCCTGTGCCTTGGTGAACCGGCCCCGATAGGCGATGAGCCGTCCGTTGAGCGAGAAGTAGTAGTGCCGGTTGGTCGCGATTCCAGGCGAGAACTTGCCCATGCCCACTTGCCAGACGATCTTCCCGTCGGCGGTGCGGGCGGCGTAGGTATCCCCTTCCAGCGTCGAGAAGAAGACGAGGTTGCCGACCACGAGCGAGGGCGCAAGGATGCGGCCCGAGACGCTCGTTCGCCAGAGAAGCGTGCCGTTTGCGGCCTTGAAGGCGCTCAGGCTACCTCCGAGATTGCCTACGAAGACGCGACCGTTTGCGACGGCGGGCGTGCCGTAGGTCAGCGCCCCGAGGTTGTAGGTCCACAGCGTGCGTCCGCTTGCAGCCGCGAGAGCGATGACCTTGCCCGAGCGCGCGACCGTGAAGATCCTCTTTCCGTCCGACGACGGGCTGGCATAGAAGCTCTCGTATCTGACGAAGTCCCGCCGCACCCCCACGGCCCAGATGCGATGGCCGTTGCCCCGTCGCAGGCAGGTGATCAGGCCGCTGTAGGTGGTGATGCAAACCCGCCCGCCGACAACGGAGGGGCTGGAGCTGATTCGGCCGCCCGTGTTGTAGACCCAAAGCGGCCGTCCGTTGCGCGCACGCAGCGCGTACATCTTTCCGTCGGCCGCGCCGACGTAGACGACGCCTCTGACGACGACCGGCGACGACTCGACCGCTGCGTTCGTCTCGAGTTGCCAGAGCAGGTGACCGTCCGAGCGTCTGTAGGCCGTCACGTTCCCGGCGTGGGAGCTGACGATCAGACGAGGGCCGGCAATCGCTGGAGTTGAAGCCGTGAATCCCGCGGCCTTGCGCGCCCAGATTATGTGGCCGTTCTGGGCATCGATCGCCAGCGTCCGTCCGTGCTCGAGGTTGACGTAGAGAAACCCGTCGCAGTAGCTCGGCGGATACTCCATGAGATCGTGAAGCCCGCGCGTCCAGAGGATTTTCGTCGGTCGCCCGAGGTTCAGATTCGGCCGGGACAGCGACCGCAACGCGTCTCCGCCGAAATTGTTCCAGCAAGGCTCGTCAACCCGGGCACGACGGGTCTTCTTCGGCGGACGCACAGCGTGCGTCGAGGTACGAGTTGTTTCGCGTGCCGAGGTGTCGGTCGTCCTGATCGTCACGCTCTCGAGCGAGGTGATCGAACCAGCGGGACCAGGGCTTTGGAAGTGAAGGGCAAGCGCGGCCCCAAGCGCTAATAGCACGAGCAATACAACGATCCCCAGCGGTACGAGGAATCGCTTTTTATTAACCCAGCTAGGCAGCCCCGGCAACGCGCCCGAGTATAGCGGCGGCCTGGAGAGGGAAACTACTCGCTCGGCGCGGCCCGCGGCCGCACGCCGCCGCCTCCGCCTCCGCCTCCAGGCGATCGAGTCCTCGAAGAAGCCGCGATAGGAGAGCGAATACACGACCGAGACCCCGATGACGGCGTTCGAGGCCAGCCCGATCGTCGCGTCGCGTCTCCAAGCATTCGGGTAGCGCGGCGAAGGCGAGCATACGATGCACTCCAAGATGGGTGGAGAGGGCACGAACGCGACCCTTCACAATCGGGCGAGCGCAAGCCCGGGGAAAGAGCGCGAGCTCGAGCGGCGCTTCAGGCTGATCGGCTTCTGCTCGCTCGCCGTGGCCGCAATCTCTGCGGCAGTGCGCTTCCCCGGCTTCCTTCGCGACGCGTTCTGGCAGGACGAGGTCGCGGCCGCCAGAGTCATGAGTGAGCCCACTCCTCTGGCCATGATTCGTCACGTTGCCCGCAGCGAGGCAACGCCTCCACTGTGGTACGCGTTGGGCTGGCTCGCCAACGCTCTCGGCCTCTCGCCGGCGACGTTCCGGATCGTCTCGGTCATCGCGGGAGCGCTGCTGGGCGGGCTGATCGTGATTCTCGCGCGGCGGACGCTACCTCTCTGGGCAAGCGTCGTCGCGGGCCTGCTCGTCGCCTTCGGCTGGCAGTTTCTGATGCACGGCCGGGAGCTGCGAGCCTACGAGCTGTTCGCTCTCGCCACTGTCGTCTTCGCGCTGCTCCTGCTCGAGCAGGTATCGGCGCCCGCGGGAAGGGGACGCGACGCAGCGCTCGTCGTCTGCGTCGCGCTCGGCTCGCTGACGAACTACTTCTTCCTGCTCACGCTCGGCGCCGGCCTTCTCTGGATCTGGACCGAGCCCGCTCTACGCGCGACTCGCCTTCGCCTCACGCGTCTCGTAGCGCTTGGCCTGATTCCATTCGTCGCCTGGTCTCCGATTCTCGTTCGCCAGTACCTCGACCAGCGCTTTGCTTGGATCGGGCCCTTCGACATCCGCAGGATGCTCGACGCGTACTGGCTCCTCTTCGCAGAGCACCTCCCTGCGACAACGGGCGTCCGTGACTTCCTTCCGCCTCTTGCGCTCGTGGCGGTGGTCGCCGGATCGATCGTTCTGTTCCGAAGCTCGCCCGCCGGCCGCCTCGTTGCTCTGCTGGCGCTCGTCCCCTTCGCCGTCGAGTCCCTCGCCTGGATGGCAGGAGCGCGTGTCTTCGACCCGCGCAACCTGATCGGCGCCGGGCCGTTCGCCGTCGTCGCGGTGGCCGCGCTCGTCGCGCGGCTTCCGCGCCAACTCGCCTATGTCGCGGCGGCCGCGGTCGTCGCGGCGGTCGCGCTGGGCTCGTTTAAGGCCGAGGCGACAGCGAGCACACCGTACGACCGCGTCGCACGTCTACTCGTCGCCGAAGGCTGGACGCCGGCCGATCCGATCGTCCTGTTCGGTGACTTCTTCTCCTTCCGAGATCCACTCGAGTGGTACCTGCCCGGGCAACCGGCGCTGACGCTCGCCGAGCCGACCGGCAAGGCCGGCTGCCGAACCGTCTTCGTGGTCGCGCCGCGCCCCGGAAACCAGAGAGCGCTCTTGGCGTCGGAATCGCCGAGCGCCAATCGCACCGCCGGCTCGGTGCTCGTGGCCAGATTGCCGCTCGACCGAATACCGGCCGCGGGTTTCTGGCGGCAGGCGCACATCCTGGCCTCGGAGTCGCTACGACCGGCCTGTGCCGGCCTCGTCAACGAGGAGCGGATCGTTTCTCATCTGCGCCGCCAGCGCGTCACGGGCCGGTAGCGACTTCCACCACGCTCTTGTCGCCTTCGGACCGCGCCGTACCGTGCATCACGCACGCCGCCGCCAGTGCAAGTGACCCCCAGGTGATCGGGTCCTCGAAGAAGCCGCTATAGGAAAGAGAGTGCACGAACAACACCCCGAAGACGGCGGCCAGGGCCAGCCCTATCGTCGCATCGCGCCTCCAGGCGTTCCGCAGCGTGACGAAGGCGCCGGCGAACCAGGCCAGGTAGGCGACGATGCCGACGATGCCGAGCTCGGCGGCAACGGTCAGCGGCGTCGTGTGCGAGGTGTCTTTCTTGGCCGACGCGCTGGAGACCGATTTTTTCTGGGTCGCAAGCGGCTGCGAGCCGACGCCCACTCCAACCAGGGGATGGTCGGTAAAGACTTCAAATGTGATCGAGGCGAGATGCGAGCGCCCGCTGGTCAGACGGCGAAAGGAGTGACCCTGACCGCCCACGGCCGCGAGTCCCACCCCGACAAGCGCCAGCGTCACTGCGCCAATCGCAACCACTCGGCGAGTTCGACCGCCGGCCGCCACGAGGGTGATTCCAACCACGACGACGAAGAGAGCAACCAGGCTCGACTGGGAATACGAGTAGTACAAGCCGATCCAGATGAAGGCGATCGACGCCGCGGTGAGGGCGAGCAGGCGGCGGCTCTGCCACATCAGCACCACGAGCACGCTGAGCGCCAGCGCGAGGTGCCGCCCGTAGATGTTCGGGTCGTAGAAGAGCGAGTTGGTGCGGAAGAAGCTGGCGTAGGTGTTCGACACCTCGAGCGAGCTGTTCGAGACGTAGGTGTGACGAGCGGCTTCCTCCCACAGGCCAAAAGCGCTAAAGACAACCGCCTCTCCAATCAGAACGAAGACCAGGGCCCGCGCCAGCCACGGTCGGCCGGGCTCGTGAACCACGACGGCTACGAGCGCCAGGAAGGGAAAGAGAAAGGCGGCGAGCTCGATCGAACCGGCGCTCACGTCCCTCGCCCAGAGCAAGGAGAGCGAGTACAGGCAGATCAGGACTGCGCTCGGAACGGCAAGCGAGGGAGGGATGCGCCGCGCCGGCCCGTTGCGAAACAGCCTCCAGGCGAGCGCAAGCGTGGCCGCCGCGAGCGCTCCGTACAGAGGCAAGAGCAGCCTCGCGTGCTGCGAACCAAGCGACAGCGCGATCCGGAAGGGTGCGGCAACGAGCAACACGATCGGCGCGACTCCGGGATGGCGGTTGAACAGGAAAGCGATGCCGAGAACGACTAGCCCGGCTCCAACAAGCGCCACCGCCCGCACCGGCGAGGTGACCAGTAGCTGCAGATCGCGTCCCGGGACGAGCGCGAACGCCATCCACACCTCGGCCGTCGCCAGCAGGCCCAGGCCCGCGAGAATCACTCGATTCCCGCCCAGCAACACCGGGAAGCAGGCGAGCGCCCCCAGGACTGCGGCCACATAGGCCAGGTCGGCATGAGCATGAGACATAGGCTTGCGCCGCAGACACTAGCGGCTGAGTAATAGCCGCAAGCGCACCGGCACGCCCGCTCGCTCGGTCGTATGCTGGCGCTGTCCGCTCACGCATACTGCGAGATCTTCAGATGGCCACCAAAATCCTCATCGTCAGCTTCTACTTTCCGCCGGCGGGCGGCGGCGGAGTGCAGCGCTGGTTGAAGCTCGCCGGCTACCTGCCCGGGCAGGGAATCGAGACGCACGTCCTGGCTCCCGACGATCCGCGCTGGATACAGAGCGACCCCGAGCTGGAGATTCCGGCGGGAGTGCACGTTCACCGGGCGCGCTACCACGGCCCTGGCGGAATCCGCCCGGGCGAAAAGCTGCTCGGGATAAGCGGATTGCGGCGGCTCTGGCGCCGGACGCTACTTACGCCGAGGCGCCTTCTCCTTCCCGACGAGAACGTCAGCTGGCTTGCGGGCGCCCTTCCGGCGGCGCGGCGGATCGTCCGGCGTGAAGGCATCGACGTTGTGATCACGACCTCGCCCCCGACCTCCGTGCACATGATCGGCGCGCACCTGCGGCGCCACACCGGAGTGCGCTGGATCGCCGACTTGCGCGACTCGGTCGTCGCCAAGTCCGACCGGCATTACGAGCGCGCGCTGGTGCGGCTCAAGGAGAAGGCGAACCGGAGGCTCGCCCGCACGATCGCCCGCCGGGCCGACGCGATCGTGTGCGTTACGCCGACGATCGCCGAGCAGATGACCGAGCTCGGCGCGCGCGGCGAGACGCTGGTGATCCCGAACGGGGCCGACTTCGACGACTTCGCAGGCATCGAGTACGAGCCGGGCGAGCGCTTCCGCATCACCCACACCGGCAACTTCTTCGGCAAGCGCGACCCGCGGCCGTTTCTCAGCGCACTGGCGCAGATCGACGCGCCGATCACCGCTCGCTTCATCGGCGAGTTCAGGACGGCTGATCGGCTCTGGGCCGAGAGCCTCGGGCTGGACGAGAAGCTCGAGCTGATCCGCTTTCAGCCGCACGCGGAGGCGATTGCCTCGCAGCGAAATTCCGAGGCGCTGCTGCTCTTGATTCCTTACTCCGCCGGTCGCGGCACCGACGTCACCTCGGGGAAGATCTACGAATACCTCGCGGCCAGGCGCCCGATCCTCGCGGCGGTACCGCCCCGTGGCGCGGCCGCCGAGCTGGTGCGCAAGGCCGGTGCCGGTCTCGTCGTGGCGCCCGACGACAGCGAGGCTATCCGCGCCGCTCTCAGCGAGCTGGTCGAGCGCTGGCGCAAGGGAAAGCTCACCGACGTCGAGCTGCCGCCCGAGCTCGTCAGCGGCATCGACCGCAAGGAGCGGATGCGCGAGATTGCCGAGCTGATCGAGCGGATCGCGGCTCTCTGACTGCGTTGCCTCTAGAGGTCGCGTCCGTGAACTTTACTTCTCGGGGTTCGGGCGCCTTTGCCCACCCACCACCCCCCACCCTCCCACGGGGCGGAGAACGGTAGCGGGGAAAGACACGCACGAATGCCTCGATTTCGTGCCGAAACGGCACATCGCCGAAAGCGCCCCCAGGCGACGAAGTGCCGGGACCTCCCGAGGAGCTCTAGAGCCGGCCGAAGTTCTTGAGGTAGCGATAGAGGTAGACGAGCGCCGGCTTGGGATCGCGCAGCGAGAGAACCGGCTCGACGAAGGGCGGCCTGGCGATGACGGGACGTTCGCCTCTCATCAGCGTGATCGCCCACTGCTTCCTCTTTCCCTCGCTCGTGCGCGGTTGCGGCGCCTGTCCGGTCAAGTCGAGGTAGGCGATATGGGCCAGATTCACACCACAGGCTGCCGCCAGCGAGTGCCACATCCAGAGCCGTGGGTTTATTTCCATCAACTTGAACTGGCCGTCGCGAGGATCGCGCTTGAACTCCACCTGCGAGATGCCGGCGAAATCGCAGCTTTTCAGCAGGCGTAGAGAATCCTCGACCAGCTCGGGCATCCAGAGCGCCTCGCCGTGCCGGCAGCTGCCGACGCCACGCGGTACCAGCTTGCGGCTGCGCGGAGTCTGGCGCAGCTTGCGCCCGCAGAACAGGCCGAGCGCGCGGCCCTCGCGATCGAGGTAGCTGCCCACGGTGTAGAGCTCCTTGTCGCCGCCCGGAACGACCTCCTGCAGCATCGGGGCATAAGGCTCGGCCATCGCGTAGGCCTCGTCGAGGCCGGCCATCGAGTCGCAGCGAAAGACGCGGCGCCTGGGATAGACCTTGCGGAAGGCGATCGGCTCCGACGGCTTGACGAAGAGGGGAAAGCCCAGCTCGCTCGCGGCCTGGCGAGCTTCGTCGGCCGAGCCGGGGTAGAAAGTTCGCGGCGCCGCGACATTCGCCTCGGCGGCGCGGGCGAGTTGCCAGCTCTTCTGCTGAAGGACATCGAGCCTGTCGGCGTCGGGAGCCGGGCAGAGCAGCTTGCCGCCGAGGCCGGGCAAGGCACGCGCGATCGAAGCCAGCCCGTCGTCGTGGGTGGCGAAGATCGGTGTCGGCGCGGGCAGTAGCTCGGCCAGCTCGGAAAGGAAGGCGGCGAAGCGCTGCTCGGCGGCGTAGGGGTCCGGGCAGAGTAGAGGCAGGCAGTAGCGCGAGCGAAGTCCGATCGCGAAAGGTCGATGGTCGAGCGCCAGCACCCGCACGCCCGCCCGCGCCAGCGTCTGGATCGCGCCCAGGCCGTTGACCCAGCCAACCTCGAGCACGATCGCCGGCGCCGCGGACGATCCGTCGAGAAAGCGCTCTATGCGCGAGCGCGTCTCCTGATCGATGATCTTCTCGCTCATCAGAGGGCGATCGTAGCGGCTGCCAGAGTCGCGTAACTCCCGGAACTCGTATCGCGGCGAAGCGCACGGCCGGCAGGCCAAGCGATCGTCATCCCGAAACGAGTTCAAGATACGATCGATCGCTGGCCGAGTATCTTCGGCGCCCTCTTTCGATGCTTGCGACGAATCAAATAGCGATGAAGCTCGAGCGGAGATGACCGCTCGATGATTCGAAAGCAGATCGGTCGCCTCGCCAAACAATCTTTGGTCTACGGACTCGGCGGCATCATCTCGCGCGTCGTCGCGATCTTCCTGCTGCCCGTCTACACGAGCTTTCTCGTTCCGGGGAGTTACGGGATCGTGTTTCTCCTCCTGGCCAGCGAAGCGGTGATGGTCATCCTCCTGCGCGCGGGAATCCAGAACGCCTTCTTCCGTTTCTACTACCTGACCTCCGACCCGATCAAGCGACGAACCGTCGTTCGCACCTCGTTCTGGTACACGATGGCCGCCGCGACCGTTGGGCTCGTACTCGGGCTGGTCTTCGCGCCCGAGATCGCGAGCTGGTTCAAGCCGAAGCACGGGACCATCGACCCCAACCTCGTCCGGGCGACGGCCGTGTTCCTCTGGGCGGATATGAACTACCAACAGCAGACCGCGCTCTTCCGTGCCGAGCAGCGCTCCGTCTCGTACGCCATCGCGAGTGTCAGCAACGTGATCATCACCATCTGCGCGACGCTGCTACTCGTCGTCGCCTTCCACAAGGGACCACTCGGGCTGATCGTCGGCAACTTCACCGGCACTCTGTGCGTGTACACGGCGCTGCTCGTCTATCGGCTGCCAGTACTCGGCTTCGAGTTCGACCGGCGCCTGTACCGCGCGATGGAGCACTTCGGCCTGCCGCTCCTACCCTCGGCGCTAGCGCTCTGGGCGACCAAGTTCTCCGACCGCTTCTTCGTCAACCACTATCTAGGTCTAGACAAGGCCGGCGTCTACACCTTCGGCGTTCAGATCGCTTCGGCGCTGGTGCTGGCGATCACCGCCTTCCAGCTCGCCTGGCCGGCCTTCGCTTACTCGATCGAAGACGACGAAGAGGCGCGGCGCACCTACGCCTACGTGCTCACCTACTTCCTCTACCTCATGACGTGGACGGCGGTCGCGCTCTCGCTTCTGGCGCCCGCCCTGGCCCATCTACTCGCTCCCCACAATCACAAGTATTGGCCTGGCGCCGGCGTAGTGCCGGTGCTCGCCTTCGGCAGCGTGATCTTCGCCGGCTACTCGGTGGTCGTGATCAGCATCGGTCGCGTGCGCAAGACCGGCGCCAACTGGATCATCACCGGTTTGGGCGCGCTCGCCAACGTGGGCCTGAACATCTGGCTCATCCCGCGCATTGGCATGATCGGTGCCGCCTGGTCGCTACTGGGCGCATACGGCGCGATGTTCATCGCAATGAGCTGGCATGCGCAGCGGCTCTTCCACGTCCCGTACCAGTGGCGTCGAGTAGTAACCGTGCTGGGCGTCGGGGGCGGGCTCGTTCTGGCCGGTAAGGCTCTTTCGGTCTCGACCCCGCTGGCTCTTGCTTTTGCGGCCGCCTACCCCGTGCTGCTGTTCTTCTTCGCGTTCTACCAAGCCTCCGAGCGCAAGCAGATAGCCGGGCTCGTTCGCCGCGTCC
>Ga0209540_10002542_pt1 | contig 12959 bp, 12 predicted proteins | sample BarGraIncu01121A_FD_184501 | JGI IMG/M metagenome (GOLD analysis project Ga0209540, IMG submission 184501) | Arctic peat soil microbial communities from Barrow, Alaska - Barrow Graham LP Incubations 011-21A (SPAdes) (version 2) | ecosystem: Environmental > Terrestrial > Soil > Wetlands > Peat... | reverse complement strand
GATTAATAACTACTATATCAGGTGTATATTTAGAAAAGTTCCATTTGCTGGTTGAATTGGTAGGGTTTAATCTATCATACACTTCGGGCATAATTTCAGGAAACCAACTAACCATAATTCCAATTCCACTACGTGCAATGCACGAATATTGTGCGTTGAAATGGCGCGCTGTGCGAGCAGCATAGGTCCAATAATTATTAAAATAATATGGACTTCCGGAGTCGTCATGTCCGGGTAACACATCTACACCATGACCGGCAGTGATAGAATTACCATAAAACTCAATTTTTCGTTCTGGAAGTGGTGTTGCTTTCAGTACTTTTGAACCGTTGCCCAATTCAAAACCATAGAAATAAGTGTATGAAGTGTTGTTCGAAAGTTTAAATAACTGCACCGAATGTTTGGCGTTTTTCAACCCTTCAGCCAACAGAATGGTAGATTTGATAGTGTCGGCTTTTATTTTTTTTGCCTCATTTTCTTTGCCATCAACAATAGCATAGAAATAGGTCTCCTCATACCCGTTTTTCAAAATTGCTTTTATTTCTGTTCCCTTAAAATTAATCATAACCGACGTTCCCGGCCAGTAGAACTTTGCATATTGGTTTTGAACTGTTTCAACTCTACCCATGTAGGATAGTTTTTTCTGACTAAATGGAATTAAAACACCACCATAGCTGAATGTTACAGCCACGAATAATAACATGTAAACTAAATAACTTTTACGCATAATATGATTACTGAATTTATTAAATGTATTAGAATCGCAAATTTACTATTTTTATTTGATAGCTTGTGGGTGATAATTTTAATCGACACAAATTAACTAATATTCATAGATGTAGAATAACAACGACAAATAAAATAAATATTTATACATTAATTAAACATTTCTACCTCTTTTCCGTTTTTAATAGGATAGAAACATTTCTCATTTTTCAAGAATACACAAATGCGCTTAAATGTAAAAAACGAAACTTCGACACTTAAAACAGTGGTATTAGGGCAAGCAGGCTCGATAGGGCATGTACCCACTTTGGACAAAACCTTTGATGCTAAATCCTATGAAACCATTCTCAAAGGTATTTACCCTAAAGAGGAAGCTATCTCTAAAGAAATGAGTGTTTTCGAGAATGTGTTGTTGAAATATAACGTGCAGGTTTTTCGTCCGTGGACATTGGAAAATTGCAATCAGGTCTTTGCAAGGGATGTGGGTTTTGTCATCGACGATAAAATTATTAACTCCAATATTATTCCCGATAGAGAGGACGAAAAAGAAGCGTACGAAGTTATTTACGATCAGATATCCTACAATAAAATCTATAATTTGCCCGAAAAGGCACATGTGGAAGGTGGTGATGTAGTGTTATTAAATGATACTGTTTTTGTAGGGCTATACACTGGTGCCAATTATTCACAGTTGAAAACGGCGCGTACCAATTTATATGCATTTCATTTTTTGGAAGAACTTTTTCCGGATAAAACGCTTGTTCCTTTAGAGTTATGTAAACACGATACTGATCCACGTCAATGCGTATTGCATTTAGATTGTGCGTTTATGCCTGTTTCCACCGATAAAGTGATATTGTACAAGGATGGTTTTAGCAATTCAGTAGACTATGAGATGTTGGTCGAAAGGTTTGGAAAAAAAAATGTTTTTGAAATAACACAGGAAGAAATGTATTTTATGAATGCAAATATATTCTCGATCTCTCCAACGGTTGTTGTGTCCGAAAATCGTTTTACGCGCCTTAACAATCACATGGAAAACGAATGGGGATTAACTGTCGAGCATATTCCTTATTTCGAAATATCAAAAATGGGAGGTCTCTTACGTTGTTCCACTTTACCATTGGTAAGGGAAAATTAGAAGCTGTCTAATCTGTTATTATACTGATTAATAGATTTATTCGTCTTCGAATATAAAACAGAATAAAATGTCATTAAGATGAACTCCTTCAACATCACACCAAAAAATTCTCAATTGAGAAATTCGGTAGCCAAACAAACAACAAATACTATTTTGATGATTGAACCTGTGGCTTTTGGGTTTAATAATCAAACAGCAGTAAATAATTATTTCCAGCAAAAGGAGCCAGGCTACGAAAAGGATATTCAGGCCAAAGCTTACGCTGAATTTGGAAAAATGGTGAGAAAATTGCGTGCGAATGGAGTTAATGTATTGGTTGTTAAGGATATTGAGCAGCCCCATACTCCCGATTCGATTTTTCCGAATAACTGGATTTCATTTCACGAGGGTGGTCAGGTAGTTCTGTACCCGATGTTTGCTAAAAATAGACGGAGAGAACGCCGCAACGATATTCTACAACTAATTGAAGATAAAGGCTCTGTTATCAACAACGTTGATGATTTTACATTTTGGGAAGAGCAAAATAAATTTTTAGAAGGAACCGGAAGTATGGTTTTTGATCGTATTCATCGCATAGCTTATGCAGCCTTGTCGGACCGAACCAATAAAACTTTATTCTTGCAATTTTGTAAAGTTTTTGATTTAAAACCGGTTTATTTTTCTGCCAATCAAACTGTTGATAAAAAATGCTTAGCTATTTATCACACCAATGTGATGATGTGTATAGCAAACGAATATGCTGTAATTTGTTTAGAATCAATTGATAGTGAGAAACAATATAGATCAGTTATTAATTCGTTAATTGAATCGGGGAAGGAAATTATTGCAATTTCTGAAAAACAAATGCATAACTTTGCCGGTAATATGTTGCAGATTGAAAATACGAAAGGTAAACAGTTTTTGGTCATGTCACAGTCTGCTTACGATTCACTAAATCAGTTTCAGATTTATCGATTAAATATTTATAATGAACTCATTGTAGTCGAAATACCAACTATCGAAAGGATAGGAGGAGGTAGTGTTCGATGCATGATGGCCGAAATTTTTTAGTCTGGATAATCTCTGAATAAAGGAATAAATATCAAAATACTATTTTTTATGACAAACCCAGAATTCAGAGCTAAGGAATTGATGGAGCTCGAAAATAAATATGGTGCGCACAACTATCATCCACTTCCTGTTGTACTCGAAAAGGGTGAAGGAGTTTTTGTTTGGGATGTGGAAGGAAAAAAGTATTTTGATTTTCTGTCAGCATATTCCGCTGTAAATCAAGGTCATTGTCATCCGAAAATTATTAATACATTAGTTCAGCAAGCTTCAAAACTAACACTTACTTCGCGGGCATTTTACAACAGTCAGCTTGGACGATACGAGGAATTTGTAACGCAATATTTTGGTTATGAAAAAGTATTGCCTATGAATACCGGTGCTGAAGCCGTTGAGACAGCTATCAAACTTTGCCGGAAATGGGCGTACGAAAAGAAAGGTTTGCCTAATAATTCTGCACAAATTATTGTTTGCGAAAATAATTTTCACGGTCGCACTACGACTATTGTTTCATTTTCTGTCGACTCGGATGCTTTTAATAATTATGGTCCATTTACCCCGGGATTCATTGTGATTCCTTACAACGATGCTGATGCGCTCGAAAACATTTTAAAGGAAAATGAAAATATTGCAGGTTTTTTGGTTGAACCTATTCAGGGTGAAGCCGGTGCCTATGTTCCTGATGATGGTTATCTGAAAAGATGTTACGACCTTTGTAATCAATACGATGTACTGTTTATTGTCGACGAAGTTCAGACTGGAATTGCACGAACTGGAAAATTATTGGCTTGCGATTATGAAAATGTTCATCCCGATATTTTAATTCTGGGAAAAGCATTGTCAGGAGGAGTTTATCCGGTTTCGGCTGTTTTGTCGTGCAGCGATATTATGGACGTGATACATCCGGGACAGCACGGATCTACTTTTGGTGGAAATCCTATCGCAGCAGCAGTTGCCATTTCAGCATTGGAAGTAATTCGGGATGAGAAATTGGCAGAAAATGCTTTTGTTTTGGGAGAAATCTTTAGAGCAGAAATGGAAAAAATTTGCGTGAATTCCGGTATTGCTTCCTTTGTTCGGGGAAAAGGTTTGCTCAATGCATTGGTAATCAGTAATGAAGGCCATGAAAACTTAGCCTGGGATATTTGCCTTCAACTTCTTGAAAATGGGCTTTTGGCTAAACCAACTCACACCAACATTATTCGTTTTGCACCGCCATTGGTCATTACCAACTCACAATTGTTTGAATGCGTGGAAATTATAAAGCATACGATTCTGAGTTTTGAGTAGTAAATGCGAAGATTTTATCTAAATCCTAACAATTGTATAAAAAACGAAGTTATTCCTCCAACTAATTCAGATATGTGAAGGATATTGATGTTCAAATTGCTTTCTGCTAAGATAATTGCCAATAAAACTAACGTTCCGTATTTATACATATTCATCATTAGTTTTGGATTAATATCCTTTAAATAAGTAAGATACAAATGTGAACCATCGAGTGGAGGAATAGGAATAAGATTAAAAATAAAGAGACTAAAGTTAATAACTCCCCAGGTCATAATAAGGTTTATTGATTGTAAACCAAATGCGCTGTTGAAAAAATCAACGCTATAAAGCAATCGAGCCAGTATAAAGAAAAGGATGGCAATCACAAAATTGGAAATTGGACCGGCAATCGATATCAAAATTTCATCTCGGTGCTTATTTTTTAAATTATTTGGATTAAAACTCACCGGCTTGGCCCAACCAAATCCCGCTATAATTATCAGGAAAAAACCTAACCAATCGATATGTTTCAGTGGATTAAATGTTAATCTACCCTCATCTTTCGCAGTATTATCACCAAGTCTGTAAGCAGTGTAAGCATGTGCAAACTCATGAACCGTAAGCCCGATTACCGCAGCCGGAGCAATTCTCAAAATGTCAGTTAAATCTAATCCCATTATTTTTATTGTTGTATTTTAATTCGGATACAAATATATCTATTAATGCTTAACAAATCAATTAGTTCGACAAGATTTATTGAAAATAAAGGTTTTTAGCGGGATATCGATAAGTGTTGATTAACTATTTTGTCATTATCTTTCTTTTTTAGTACTTTTGTTCCTCTTTCGTCTGCTTCATTTTTTAAGAGGCAATTCGTAATTTGTAACCAGTAACTTCTGAATAAAAGTGATAGAAATTATTCCCGCCATCGACTTAATTGATGGAAAATGCGTTCGCTTGTCGCAGGGCGATTATGCTCAAAAAACAGTCTATAACGAAAATCCGCTTGAGGTAGCAAAAATGTTTGCCGATGCCGGAATTCGTCGTTTGCATTTGGTCGATTTAGACGGTGCTAAAGCGCACCATATTGTGAACCACAAGGTTTTGGAAAGAATAACTTCAGGAACAGACTTGGTGGTTGATTTTGGCGGAGGTTTAAAATCGGACGACGATTTGCGTATAGCCTTCGAATGTGGTGCCAGCATGGTAACAGGTGGGAGCATAGCCGTCAAAAATCCAGATGTGTTTTCTTCTTGGATTTCTAAATTCGGAGTCGAAAAAATTATTTTAGGAGCTGACGTAAAAAACGAAAAAATTGCAGTTGGAGGATGGCTGGAAACTACCGAGCTGGAATTATTACCATTCATTAAAGAGTATATCCTTCAAGGTATTAATAAAATAATTTGTACCGATATCAGCAAAGATGGCATGTTACAAGGACCGGCTTTAGAACTCTATAAAAAAATGCTTGCTGCTCAGCCCGATATGTACCTAATTGCCAGTGGAGGTGTAAGCTCTATTCGAGATATTGAGTTACTCCACGAAGCTGCTGTTCAGGCTGTTATTACCGGAAAGGCTATTTACGAAGGTCGAATAACTCTGAAGGAACTCAGTCGATTTATCGTTAATTTGTAAAGTACAGTAAAATACAGAAAATGTTGCCGCGTTAAATACTGGTACTATTTTTGTTGCATAAAACACACACTCATTAAAATATTTAAATATAATTCAGTCATTCGCAATTTATTTTGGATAATGAATTATGAATCATTAATTAACAAGAAATTATGTTGAAAGAAATTCTCTCCATCCCAGGTAAACCGGGACTTTTCAAACTTGTATCACAAGGGAAAAACATGCTAATCGTAGAGTCATTAATCGATGGTAAACGCATTCCTACTTACACGAAAGATAAAGCTGTGTCATTGGGCGATATCGCAATATTTACCGAAGATGCTGAAATTCCATTGGGACAGGTTTTCGAAAGCGTAAAAGCTAAAGAAAACGGTGCAGCTTGTTCTACCGATCCAAAAGCAGATAACGATACCTTGCGCAAATTCATGGGAGAGGTTCTTCCTGACTACGATCGCGACCGCGTTTATCCAAGCGATATCCGTAAATTAATTACCTGGTACAATATCCTTATCAAAAGCGACATCACTACTTTTGTAGCTGTTGAAGAAGCAGTTGAAGCTGCAAAGTAATTCGTAATTTACCATTGATAACTAGTATGTTATGACTGTAAAATCTATTTGTGAACTTATCGAAGAAGTAGCCCCGTTGGCTTTGCAGGAAAGCTATGACAACGCCGGACTTCTTGTGGGTGACTCGCAAATGGAAGTTACATCCGTACTGGTTTGCATCGATATTACCGAGGAAGTGTTGGCGGAAGCTATTCAGAAAAAGTGTAACCTGATTATTTCGCATCATCCGCTTATTTTCAGCGGGTTGAAACGGCTGGTTGGGCAAAACGATGTACAACGTTGCGTAATCACGGCTGTTAAAAATGATATTGCTATCTACGCAGCTCATACCAATCTGGATAACGTGTTGGACGGTGTAAATGGTAAAATTGCTGATAAAATAGGACTTGTTAATAGACGCATTCTTCAACCCAAGCAGGAAGCTTTACTCAAATTAGTTACTTACGTACCTCAACTTCATTCGTACGCGGTGCGTCAGGCTATTTTTGAAACGGGAGCAGGGCAAATAGGTAATTATGATGCTTGTAGTTTCAATAGCGAAGGCACAGGAACTTTTAGAGCCAATGATGAAGCTCAACCTTTTGTAGGTGAGATAAATAGAATACATTCAGAACCTGAAACCCGTGTCGAAGTAGTTTTACCCGAATACTTGAAATACAAAGTGCTCGAAGCTTTGCTGAAAGCACATCCTTATGAGGAACCGGCATATGACTTTATCCCACTCAAAAATGTGTGGAATACGGTTGGAACCGGCATCGTTGGTGAACTGGAAACTGAAGAAGATGAACTCGTTTTTTTGAATCGAATAAAAGTCCTTTTTGATCAACCAAGTGTACGGTATACCAAGTTGTTAGGAAAAAAAATTAAACGAGTGGCTGTATGTGGTGGCTCGGGAAGTTCGTTTTTATCGGACGCCTTGAAAGTGAATGCCGATGTATATATTTCGGGCGATTTTAAGTATCATGAGTTTTTTGATGCCCAGAATCGGATACTTATTGCCGATATTGGACATTTTGAAAGCGAACAGTTCACAAAAGACATTTTTTTGGAGATAATTTCAAAAAAAATGCCTACATTTGCAGTCCAAATTTCAGATATTAAAACAAATCCCATAAATTATTTGTAATCAATATGGCTACAGAATTAAAAGCAGAAAAAGAAATCACCGTTGAAGAAAAATTAAAGGCTCTTTATGAACTTCAAAAAGCGGTTTCAAAAATAGATGAAATTAAAATCTTGCGTGGTGAACTTCCATTAGAAGTTCAGGATTTAGAAGACGAGATTATTGGTTTGAATACACGTATGGACAATTTCGAAACTGAAATTGCTGACTCAATAGCTATTATTGCAAGTAAAAAAATCGAGATTGAAGAATCTCGTATGAAAATTGCAAAATACAAAGAGCAACAAGAAAATGTGCGTAATAACCGTGAATACGACAATCTTTCGAAGGAAATCGAGTTCCAGACGCTGGAAATTGAACTATGCGAAAAACGTATTCGTGAATATACTGCTGCTCATGAAACAAAAAAAGCAGATCAAAAAAATACAGCTGATAAATTATCAGAACGTAAACTTGATCTGGAACAAAAGAAAGGTGAGTTGAACGAAATCGTTTCGGAAACTAAGCACGAGGAAGAAAGACTTCGCGAGCATGCCAAGCAAATCGAATCGCTCATCGAACCTCGCTTGCTAACTGCGTTTAAACGTATCCGCAAAAATGCACGCAACGGTTTAGCTGTAGTATATGTTCAACGTGATGCATGCGGTGGATGCTTTAATAAAATCCCGGCACAACGTCAATTGGATATTCGTCTTCGCAAAAAAATTATAGTATGTGAATATTGCGGTCGTATCTTAGTCGATCAGGAATTAGCAGGTGTGGCTCCGGTAATCGAAGATTAATAACATATCAAACAAAATAAATCAAAGAGTTCGAAATTAATTTTTTCGAACTCTTTTTTTGTGCCTGTCATTCAAATTTTCGTGTATAAATTCCCGAGAGCAAATAAATATTTAATTCTCAGAAGCTCAAAATTAATCCAATTATCTCTATGTGTGCATATTATGCCGCATTTTTACTAGTATAAAATTTACACAACTAGAATATTGCCCTCAATTTGTCTATTTTTATCCCATTTTCCTCATTTATCTATCCTAATCAGCTTTTAAAATCTACTTTTTACATATAAGGCAGGAGTGGTTGTAAGTTTATCTCGTGTCAACAATAAATTGAGATTTACGCTATCCTGATTTTATTATCACATCCCACTCTCCATGTCAGCAAATGAATGTGAGTCGAAGTCGACCATATTTGCTAAGCTCGACTGAAAATCTTTATTAATCCCCAAAATTTTAAATTTAAATCAAATTACAAATGAGCATTCCAATACTATAGAATACATTTGTAACTTCACGTAAATATTCAGTACAAAAGTAAATAATTACACATGTATTAGTTAAAGTATTTTTACATATTCACAAAGATGTAAGATAGTTTTTACAAATATATTGCCGTATATAGTATAGGTATATATTTATGTGAACACCAATTATATTAGTCATATAATACACATAATCTACTATAAACCAATTAAATAGTAAACATATATACAAATATAATTTAAGTGTAAATTCATTTTTGTGATAATAGTGGCATTATATCTTAAATAAGATAAACACATAAAATTAAATCACTGATAACTAATATACTTATGTGTTTATATATAATAAATCACTTTATTTAATAGTATACTTTATAAATTGGTTATAAAGCCTTTTAAACAAAGGATTTTATATCTATATGAACATTTTACTTTTCAATTTTTGTGAGTTACAAATGTATATATATAAATGTATTTCGTTACAGATGTATATGATTTGCATATGTAAACTAATTCACATATCTTTGTAACGTGATTACAAACATACACTTTACATTTATACTGTAAATTATGGACGAAAAAGACAGAATTGAAAAGGTTATGCTTACCGAAGGAATGAATTCGGCTCAGTTTGCAGCCGAGATAGGCATTCAAGGTTCTACACTCTCCCATATTTTGAATGGACGAAATAATCCGAGTTTGGATGTGCTTAAGAAAGTACTCAATCGGTTTCGCACAGTGAGCTCAGACTGGCTTATTCTGGGCGTTGGATCGATGTATCGAGCAGAAAAGCAATCTCAGACACCTACATTGTTTGATTCTATTAATGAAAATAGCTCTAAATCAGCTATTTCAGAACCAAAAATAGTCGAAAAAGTAGTGTCGCCATCTGATGTCATCCAGCAAAATACTCCACAAATTCCAGAAGCGGCAATTCAGCATACTCCCGAAGCTCGTTCTGTCATCAATTCAGTTGTTGAAACATCTGCAAAATCGGTTCGTAAAATAATTGTCTACTATACCGACAATACTTTTCAGGAATTTGAAACTAAATGATAATTTATATAATTTAGAATATGAAATTTACGGTTTTATTGCTGAATTAAATTAAAAACAATTCAGTGCTTCATTTCTAAGGTTTCATAGCAATTATGCTTTATTTTATCTTTGTCATTTCGAGATAATTGTGTAATTTTGCAGCCAGTATAAACTGTTATTAATTACAAAAATACATTGCTGTATGTAATTGATATATAACAATATAGATTAGATGAAGAAATTCATGCTCGATTTGATTGTAAAGAAAAATGAAGCGCTGAACAATCAATACTCTCTTTTAGTACTTACGTCGCCTGACAAGCTTCCCGAAATGTTACCGGGACAATTTGCCGAAGTGCGGGTAGACAATTCTCCTTCCACGTTTTTACGTCGTCCTATTTCCATTAATTATGTTGATTATGAGGCTAATGAGCTTTGGCTGTTGGTGCAAATAGTGGGAGATGGAACCCGCAAGATGTGCGAACTCAAGGTTGGTGAAGTGGTAAATCTGCTTTTCCCATTGGGAAATAGCTTTACATTGCCCGAAAGCAAGGATGCGAAGCTCCTTTTAGTAGGTGGTGGTGTGGGCATAGCTCCATTGTTGTTTTGGGGTTCATATCTCAAAGAACGAGGTTATGAGTGTAATTTCTTGCTAGGCGGACGCTCTAAAGATAATTTATTGCAGCTTTGTGAATTTGAACAGTTCGGCAATGTATATACAACTACTGAGGATGGTACGCATGGAGAAAAGGGTTTTGTTACCCAGCATTCGCTATTGCAAGGCTCAAATTTCGATTATGTTTATACGTGTGGACCAACTCTCATGATGAAAGCTGTAGCCGCTTACGCAGCCAAAACAGAGGCTATTTGCGAAGTTTCGCTCGAGAATACTATGGCGTGTGGTTTTGGGACTTGTTTATGTTGTGTAACCGATACAATCAAAGGGCATGTTTGCGTGTGTACCGAAGGACCTGTATTTAATATTACAAAGTTGAAATGGCAAATTTAGACATCAAAATAGGAAAATTACAATTGAAAAACCCGGTGATGACTGCATCAGGTACATTCGGTTATGGAACAGAGTATTCCGACTTTATGGATATATCGCGAATTGGCGGTATAATTGTGAAGGGAACTACACTTCGCGACCGTCAGGGCAATCAATATCCACGTATGGCAGAGACTCCATCGGGTATGCTAAACGCTGTGGGACTGCAGAATAAGGGTGTAGACTACTTTATTAATCATATTTACCCGACACTGAAGGATATCGATACAAATATACTTGTGAATTTATCAGGTTCAACTATCGAAGACTACGTGGAGGCAGCTGAGAGGCTAAATGAACTGGAAAAAATCCCCGGAATTGAATTAAACATCTCTTGCCCTAATGTAAAAGAAGGTGGAATGGCCTTTGGAACAAGCTGTTTGTCTGCTGCACAAGTAGTTAGAGAAGTGCGAAGAGTGTATAAAAATGACATAATGGTGAAGCTTTCGCCGAATGTAACCGACATTTCGGAGATTGCACTGGCTGTTGAGGCAGAAGGAGCCGACTCAGTTTCGCTTATAAACACTCTATTGGGTATGGCCATAAATGCAGAGACAAGAAAACCTTATTTGTCTACAATCACCGGTGGACTTTCAGGTCCTGCTGTAAAGCCTGTGGCATTGCGTATGGTGTGGCAAGTGGCTAACGCGGTAAAAATACCTGTTGTTGGAATGGGTGGTATTATGAATACTGCCGACGCTATAGAGTTTATCCTTGCCGGTGCCTCTGCCATTCAAATAGGTACAGCCAATTTTATAGATCCTACGATTACTGGTAAAGTAATTGACGGTATTGATGATTATTTAAACCGCCATGGATATTCATCAATTAATGATATTATCGGAGCAATGGAAGTTTAATTGTATTTGTAAGCTTTTAAATCTACATTTTATATGTAGAATTTTTATAGTTGGACTGCACAAAAGAATATTTCTATTTCTTTTGTGCAGTTTTTATTTATAAGGTATTAATAATTAAAACGTGTACTTATTTTATTATTGATTAGACGTATATGGATATAGAATTTGTTATTGAAGAATTGAAATTGCTATCATCGTCAGAGCATTTGGCTAAATTGTCGCACTTTGGTATCGAGGATTATAAAGCTTTAGGAGTAAAGATCCCATTATTGCGAAATCTGGCTAAAGCCATTGGTACAAATCATACATTAGCTTTAGGGCTTTGGGATACGGAGATACACGAAGCGCGGATATTGGCCTCAATGATTGAAGATGATAAGATGACGACTGAAAATCAAGTGGATAAATGGGTGAGTGACTTTAATTCCTGGGATATGTGTGATTCCTGCTGCGATTTGATAGCAAAAATGGAATTTGTTCGCAGTAAAATTGAAGAATATGCTACTGATGAGCGCGAGTTTGTGAAACGAACGGCCTTTACTTTAATGTGTAAACTCGCTTTTCATGATAAAAAAGCGAGTGATTTATCTTTTGACCGATTTTTTGATATTATTGAACGGGAAGCTTGGGATGAACGAAATTTTGTGAGAAAGGCTGTGAACTGGGCATTACGCCAGATTGGAAAGCGGAATGAGTATTTACGTATCAGGGCTATTGAAGTGGCTGAGCGAATTAAATGTCAGGGAACTAAGTCGGCAGTATGGATTGCAACCGATGCATTGAGAGAATTGAACGATGAGAAGGTGGTGGCAAGGGTAAATCGAACAAAAAAGAGATTATAATACAGAAAAAGAGGGTGTTGCAAAACTTGCAACACCCTCTTTTATATGTAAATACAATGTATTCAGGTCAGATTTATAAACCTGCAATAAATGTATCGTTATTGTTGTTATAAACAGATACATTGATAAGTACAAGGTACTTTTTGTATTGTTCTTCGCTTAATACTGATTTTACATTTCCTAAGTTGAAATACATTGCTTTTTCTGCAGCAACTTCGTCATCACCTTTCAATGCAGATTTCATTTTCTTTTCTGTCATTGTGAATACTAACTCCAATTGTTCGGCTTGATCGTAATCAGCCTCTAAATAACGTACCAAGCCATTGAAAGTACTTGCGTTATTCATCTTGTTAAACACTTCGTATTTGTTTGTATCAACAGCAAATACACTAGTTGTGCT
>Ga0209540_10002540_pt1 | contig 12964 bp, 10 predicted proteins | sample BarGraIncu01121A_FD_184501 | JGI IMG/M metagenome (GOLD analysis project Ga0209540, IMG submission 184501) | Arctic peat soil microbial communities from Barrow, Alaska - Barrow Graham LP Incubations 011-21A (SPAdes) (version 2) | ecosystem: Environmental > Terrestrial > Soil > Wetlands > Peat... | reverse complement strand
CGGCTTGACCAGGTAGTCCGCCGCTTCGACTTCGAAGGCCTTCACGGCGTGCTCGGAGTAGGCGGTGACGAAGATGATCGCGGGCGGATGCTCGAGCTCGCCCAGCACCTCGGCAAGGCGGAGACCCGAGAACCCGGGCATCTCCACATCGAGGAACACGACATCGTAGGGGATCGCGCGGATCAGCTGCAGCGCCTCCGTGGCGTTGCTCGCCTCCCCGATGACCTCGACGCCGCCCGCTTCCGAGAGCAGGAACCTCAGTTCGCTGCGCGCGGGGGCCTCGTCGTCGACGACCAGCGCCTTGACGGTCACTGCTCCGCTCCCATCCTGATGGCCGTGCCCAGAGTGAGCGTCACGGTGGTGCCCTGCCCCTCGACGCTCGCGACCGAGATGCCGCTGTCGGGGCCGAAGTGACCCTTGAGCCTATCGTCCACGTTCTTGAGCGCGATGCCAAGACCGCGCCCGAAGCCGGCGTCGAGCACGTGCGGGAGGTCGGAGGCGTGGATGCCTCGCCCGTCGTCGGCCACCGTTAGGCAGACGCGGTCGCCGTCCTCGTGGGTCGCCACGAGGGTGATGTGCAGCGGCCCGGTGGGCCGGATGCCGTGCTGGACGGCGTTCTCGACCAGCGGCTGGATCACGAATGCGGGGAGCAGCAGGGTCTGGAGGTCTGAGGGGACGTCCTCCGAGAAGCGGATCCTGTCCTCGCCGAAGCGCGCCCGCTCGAACGCGAGGTAGCGCCGCAGGTAGTCCAGCTCCTGCGAGAGCGGGATGAGCTCGTCGCTGTTCTCGAGTGTACGGCGGTAGAAGATCGCGAACTCCCGCAGCAGTTCCCGAGCGCGCGGCGGGTCGGTGCGGATCAGGCTCGCGATGGTGTTGATCGTGTTGAACAGGAAATGCGGGTTGATCTGGCTCTGCAGGGCCTTGAGCTCCATGCGGCACGCGAGCTCCGTCTGCCGCTCGAGCTCCGAGAGTTCGAGCTGCGTCGAGAGGAGTTTCGCCAAGCCTTCGACCATCGCGATCTGGGTCTCGTTGAGCAGGCGCGGGGTGGTGTAGTAGAACTTCAGCGTCCCGACGGGCACGCCCCGCATCTCGAGCGGGACGACGATGGCGGCCTCGAGCACGCAGTCGCGCTTGGGGCAGCCGATCTCCTCCTTGCTGGCCAGGACGCGGTGCTCGCCGGTCTCGATCGCCTCGGTGGTCGCACGCGTGATGATCGGCCCGCCCGCGGTGTGGTGGTCCTCACCCAGCCCGGCGAAGCCCAGCACGGTGTCGCGGTCGGTGATGGCCACGGCCGCGGCCTCGGTCTCACGCAGTGCGAGCCTGCAGACCTCCTGCGCCGTCGCGGGGCTCAAGCCTCGCCGCATGTAGGCGAGCGACTCGTTCGCGATCTTCAGGATCTGCTGAGACTGGACGGCGCGCACGTGATCGGGGCGGGAGGGCAACCGGCTGTAGATCGCCGCGGCCGCGAGCACCGCGAGCAGAGCGGCGGCGGTCGACACCAGCCAGCCGGGAAGCCCGGCGGCGTGACCTCCCGCAGCGAGAGCGCCGAGCGCGAGCACGGTCGCCATGGTGATCCAGTCGATGAGCACCCTGCGGTGGGGCACGTGCGCTCCTTAGTGAGGTGCGGCGAGCGGACCCGACGCGCACGCGACCAGCGTGTCGGGAAGGCGACGGAATCCGAGCCTGCCGTACAGGCGCCGCGATGCCTCGTTGTCCGACTGCGTGCTCAAGGTCACCGCCCGTGCCCCGTGTCCGGCGAGCCACACAACGGCCTCTGAAGCGAGCGCCGTTCCAACGCCGTGACGCCGGTTCCCGGGCGTGACGGCCAGCCTTCCGAGACTGGACTCGCCGCCTGAAACGGTCGCCAGAGTATAGCCGATGGCGTGACCATCTTCCTCGGCAAGCGCACCCCTTCCGGTCCTCAGAAGGTGGGCGAGCTGAGCGTCATCGTAGCGCCAGAAGGCGGGGAACGACGCGCGATCGATGCGCGCGATGGTGTCGAGGTCGGCGGGCCCGGTCTCGCGGATCGTGACGCCGGCGGGCGGAAGCGTGACCGCCAAGCGCGCGGGGCGCTCCAGCCGCAGGACGTCCACCCGCTCCACCACGCGCAGGCCGGCATGCAGATACGGCCCGACCTGCGACTCGGGCACGAGGGGCCCCAGTAGACGCCCGAATCCCTGCGCACGGGCCACCTCGATGAGATCGGCCACGAGCAGCGGGACGCGCGCGGGCGCGCACCACAGCCCGAGCACGGCGACGTCGTCGAGGTGCTCGCGCCAGCGCCCGAGGAAGACCGCCTCTCCCCGTTCGGTGACGCGCACGCGCCACGGCTCGGACCCCGAGATCGCCAGGAGCTCACCGACGTCCGCCACGAGGTGCGCGTGCAGGGCCGCCGGCGCGACCCACGGAAGGTCGACAGCCGTGGCCTCGCGCGTGATGGCGCTCATCCCCGCATCCCCCACAGCTGGCTGCCGGCCAGCCACACGCCGACCATGGCGAGCAGGATCGCGAAGGCGAGCCTCACGGACCGATCGGAGGCGCGGCCGGTCAGTCGTGCCCCGATGATCGCACCCGGCACGACGCCGATCGCGAGCAGCACGGCGAGCGTCCAGTCGATGTGCCCGAGATACCAATGCGTGAGTGTGCCGGGTATGGCCAGGGCTGCGACGGTCACCAGGCTCGTGCCGATCGCGCGCTTGACCGACATCCCGCACCAACGCGTGAGCGCCGGCACGACGACAAAGCCGCCGCCCAGCCCCAGGAACCCGGAGTAGAGCCCGGCGACCGCGCCGATCGCCACGAAGGCCGCGGTGCGCGGGGGCGCGGGCACGGGTGCAAGCGCGGGGACCGCGATCGCCGCGAGACTCTCGTCGCTCTCGGCCTCTCCGGGCACGGCGCGACCGACAGTCGCACGGTGCTGCACGAGCATGTCGATCGAGGCCCCGGCAATGACCACCGCGGTCACCAGCAGCCCCCCGGTCCCGCCGACGAAGCGCGTGAGGAAGGCGCCGACGACCGAACCGACCGTGCCCGCGAGCGCCATGACGAGTCCGGCCCTCACGTCCGCGAGATCTCGGCGGTAGTAGGAGATCGCTCCGGTCAGCGCTCCCGGGACGATCACGGGGAGCGGGGTCCCGACGGCGATGAGTGCGGGATATCCGAGCAGCAGCGTGATAGCCGGCGTGGTGAGAAGGCCGCCGCCGATGCCGAACGCGCCCGACAGCACTCCGGAGGCGAGTCCCACCACGATCGTGGCGACGACCATCACGGCCGCGGCCTACCGCTCCGGGATGACCGGGAACCGACCGGTGATGCCCGTGCGGTCGATCTGGCGCTCGCCGCTGAACAGCGAGCCGAGCGCCACGTCCTCCCACAGCCGCTCCATCATGAGCGGCCAGCGGCGTTGGAAGGTGAAGTAGTTGTCGCAGTTGCACTGCGCATAACGGGCGGCGTCGCCGAAGACGGCCTTGGCGATCTTCAGGTTGGCGCCGGGCTCTCTGCCCGCCAGCGCGCGCAGGATCGCCGTCGCGAAGGCGCGCCACGATACCGAGCCGCCGACGAAGTCGCCCGGGTAGGGGCGCAGCGACGCCGCGGTCACGCGTCGAAGATCGATCTGCGACTTCGCGAACTCCAGCTTCCGGTGCTCGTAGATGAAGCGGTACACGTCCTGGCGGAACCCCAGCGCCGGGCTGACGGGCTCGGGCGGCCGGTGCACGATCTGCCAATCGCCGTCGAGGAACATGTCGCCGCCGTGCATGCGCGCGTTGATCACGTAGTCGATGTCCTCGCCGCGCAGCACCCACGGGTCGAACGAGACGTTGGCGTACATGTCCCGGTGCAGCGCCATGCAGCCACCGAACGCGAAGTTCGAGGGCTTCACCCGCGGAGGCGCGTCGACCGCCCCCATGGCCTGGTTGTAGTAGTCGGTCTGGCGCCAGAAGGCGTCGGACCAGTGAGCTTCGTCCTTGAGGTGGTGCCCGCCCATGGCGTCCACGTAGTAGCCGGTCTTCGCGAACAGGACCTTGCCCTCGGGGGTCTTCATGCCGAGGCCCTCGACGCCCGTGTGCAGGAAGTCCGGGTCGGTGATGACCTCGTCGTCGTCGATGAAGACGCACACGTCCGCGCCCAGCGTGGCGGAGACGATGAGCCCGGTGTTGCGGACGGCGCCGTAGCCCGTCAGGCTCACGCCCGACACCATGTCGGAGAACTCGAGCTGCTCGAGCCTGCGGTGCAGCGATCCGAGTGCCGCCGGACCGAACACCATGGCGTCCAGCATGGGGAACTCGTCCATCATGCCGCGGACGCGGTCCTCAGCCTCGTACGCGATCGACGAGTCGGTCGCCGCGACGAGCACGACGATCTTGCCGACGTCACGCACGCCCTCAAGGGAGCGCAGGCACGCCGGAAGCGGGCTCTCGCCGTCGATCGGCGTGGGATGGTCGTAGACGTTGACGAGACGATCGCTCGACCTGCCGCCGCGGCGGGTCCAGAAGGTCGGGATGGCGATGCTGGTTGTCATCGTGTCTCTCACGTTGTGTGGGGTGCCGTCCGACCGGCTCACGCGGCGTCAGGCAGGGCCGCGCGCGTGCGCGACCCGACGCATAGTGTACCGCTTCGGCGCGGAAACACCGCCCGCGGAGCCGCCCCGCGCATGACCGCTCCGAGGCGTTCGAGCTAGACGACCACGTCCGAGGGACGGCCGCAGCGCGCGCACGATCCATCCACCGCCGTCTGCTCCACAACGGCGTACCCGTCGCGCCTCACCAGCAGGGCCCCGCAGCCGGGGCAGGTGGTGTCCTCGGACCCGGGCTCCGACACGTTGCCGAGGTAGACGTAGTGCAGCCCGGCCTCGACGCCGATATCGCGCGCGCGGCGCAGGGTCGCCAGCGGCGTGGGCTCCTTGTCCGCGAACTCGAGGTACGGGAAGAACCGTGTGATGTGCCACGGAGTGTCCAGACCGAGGTTGCCGGCCACCCACTCGGCCAGGTCGCGCAGCTGACCCTCGTCGTCGTTGATGCCGGGGACGACGTTGGTGACCACCTCCACGTGCATCCCGTGCACGTGCTTCGCCCGCTCGGCCGCCCGCAGCACGGGCGCGACCGACGGCACCCGGCACAGCGTCCGGTAGGCCTCGTCGGTCATGCCCTTCACGTCGACCCGCCACACGTCCACGGAGTCGGCCAGGTAGTCGAGTCCCTCGAGCGTGATGTAGCCGTTGGTGACCATGACCGTGTACAGCCCCGCCTCGTGGGCGAGCCCGCCGCAGTCGCGCACGTACTCCGCCTGGATCACGGGCTCGTTGTAGGTGAACGCGACGCCGGCGCACCCATGGTCGCGAGCAAGCGTGACGACGTCCGCGGGCGCGAGGTCACTCAGGGCACCGTCCTCGACGTGCGCGCGACTGATCTGCCAGTTCTGGCAGTGGCCGCACTTCATGGTGCAGCCCACGGAGCCGATCGATAGCGCGAGCGTGCCCGGGCGGTAGTTGAAGACGGGCTTCTTCTCGATCGGGTCGACAGCGACCGACGAGACGCGCCCGTACGTGAGCGCGATGAGCGTGCCGTCGACGTTGCGACGCACTCCGCACACCCCCGAGGCGCCGGGACGGATCCTGCACGCGTGCGGGCACAACCCGCAGCGGATCGCATCGCCCTCGGGCTTCCACAGGTCTGCCGTATGGGACTCCACGACGACCACCTCCCCTAGCCGGGCGCCAATCGCACTTGGTTGCGGCCCATCGCCTTCGCTTGGTACAGGGCGCGGTCGGCCGCCTCGAGCAGTTCGAGCGGCTGCGTCCCGACCCCGGCCGCCGCGACCCCGATGGAAACACGGACCGCGATCTCCCGCGCACAGCCGCCGCGCTGCGCGTCGACGAGAAGGTGCGCGACCTCGCCGCGCACCTTCTCGGCGACCGCGAACGCGTCCGTCTTGGCGGTCGCGGGCAGGATGATCGCGAACTCGTCGCCCCCGTAGCGGCACGGAAGGTCCGTGGCGCGCAGCGTGAGGCGCAGAAGGTCGGCCACCGCCGCGAGCACGGCGTCGCCGCACAGGTGCCCGTGGTCGTCGTTGACGGACTTGAACCCGTCGAGGTCGAGCATCAGCAGGCACAGGGGGCCACCGTAGCGGTCGTGCCGCGCGCACTCGTCCCGAAGCCGGTCCGAGAGCATGCGGCGGTTCCACAGGCCCGTCAGCGCGTCGAGCGTCGCCGACTCCTGCAGCTGCGCCACTTCCTCCGTCAGCTTTCGGCGCTGCAGCGGGAAGCAGACCTCCCAGGTCGAGTCGCCGCGGAAGACAGCCGCGGCCTGCTCGAAGCAGGTCTCATAGCCGCAGGCGCGGCAATCGAGCAGATCGGCATCGGCAACGAAGCCGGCCTCGTGCAGGATCTCGCGCAGCGTGGCCTCGGGGGGCTCGTGCACGTCGACGGGAGCGGGCTCGAATGACCGGCGCAACTCGATCGGAGGCAGGCTCCGGGCGATCGCGCGACTGGAGACGGCCGTTCGCGCGCGCCGGTGGCTGTCCGCGGCCTCCAGGTTGCGCTTGGCGAAGAGCGACATGCCCGGGTCGACCGTCGGGCCGTCGATGCACCCTTCGCAGTTGAGCGCGTCGATGATCGCGGGCGCCGTCTCTCCCGCGACTATCGCGGTGAGCAGCGCGTCAAGCTCCGCGAGCCCGCGGACCACCTTCACCGCCGGGTCGGGCAGCGGGTGCGCGACGAGCGTCGACCGCGGGTAGCCGTCCGTGAGCGAGACCTCCTGCAGGGGCTCGGGGCGTCGCTCCCGATGCGGGCTGCGGGCAACGCAGGGGTGGGCCGCTCGGTCCATCCTCCCGATCGCGCGCTTCAACTCGTCGAACCCGATGGCGACGTCCACGACCCCCGCGAACTCAGGAGAGAGCGCCTCGTCCTTGCGCGCGTAGCACGGTGAGACATAGACGACGGCGGTACCGGGAGGGTACAGCGCCTTGATGATCGCGGCCTGCGCGATGTAGGGCGGCACGATCGGGGCGAGCGCGCCCACGAGCGAAGGATAGCGGCGGCGCACCCACTCGTTGACCACGGGGCACGTGGAGCGGATGACGGGGACGCCGGTGTTCGCCGCGTGCCGCACCTCGTACTCCATGGCGACGACCTCCGCCCCGAGCAGCGTCGACTCGACGGCGTAGAAGCCTGACTCCAGCAGCGCTCCCTCGACCGCCTCGGGCGCCATGGGGTGCAGGGCGGCCACGAACTCGGTGGCGAGCAGCGCGACGACGGGGCGGTCGCTCGCGAGAAGGGAGTCGACCGCCGCGCCGTCGTTGCGTACGACGAACGCGCCGTTGCGGCACCCCGGCACGCACAGGCCGCACCCGATGCACTTCTCGGCGATGACCTCGGCGGCCCCATGGGTCGTCCTGATCGCGCGCGTCGGGCACAGGTGCACGCAGCGCCAACAGCCCCGGCACGCCTGCGGGTCGACACGGATCAGTGGCGACCGAGCGCTCATGCCTTCGTGGCACCCCCGCTGTCGCCGGCGTCGCGCGCCTCGTCGGACAGGCCCGGTAGCCGCATGCGCTTCAGCACCGTGAGCAGCGGCCAGCCGAGTCCGTAGACGACGACCGCCTGGCCGACTCCGACGCCCGCCACGCCCGCAAGGTACAGGACGATCCACGGGCTCGACCCGGTGATGCCGAGTGCCGGGATCGTCGTGAGCCCGCTCGCGCCGAGCATGAGGGGCAGGTAGGCCGGGACGATCAGCGCGTTGAAGATGACGGGGCCCAGAAGGGCCAGTCCCGTGCGTTTGCGGAAGTGCCACGCCCACGCGGCCCCGAGCAGCGAGCCGACCGAGCCGAATACGACGTCGAGCAGGCCGACCGCGCCGAACGCGGCGACGCTCGACAGGTTCGCCAATGCGGACCCGATGAAGAGCCCGGGGATCGCCGCGGGAGTCAGGCACGCGACGACCGTGAGCGCCTCACTCAAGCGGAACTGGACGATCCCGAAGCTGAACACCGACATGAACTGGATGACGAGGAAGGTCAGCGCCGCGTAAACGGCTGCGATGACACCGGCCTGTGCGACATTGCGTGCTCTCACGTGTGGGTTCTCCTAGTTGGTGTGCGGATACGCCGGGTGCGCGCGCAGCGCGAAACCGCGCGCGGAGAGCACCGGCACGCCCCCACGCGCCGATGAGATGGTACCCGAACTTCGAAGGGGCTAGGCCGGCGCCTCCGGCAGCAGCAGCTCGGCGATCTGGACGGCGTTGAGGGCCGCACCCTTGCGGAGCTGGTCCGCGACCACCCAGAACGCGAGCCCGTGCTCGACGCTCGGGTCGCGGCGCAGCCGGCCGACGTAGGTGTCGTCGGTGCCTTCGAGCAGGGCCGGCATCGGATAGAGCTGCTCCGCCGGGTCGTCGAGCATCGTGATGCCCGGAGCGGCCGAAAGGGCCGCGCGCGCGTCCTCGACGCTGACGGGCGCGTCGAACTCGACGTTGACCGACTCGGAGTGGCAGCGTAGCACCGGGACGCGCACGCAGGTGGCGGCGAGGCGGATCTCCGGGGCGTGCATGATCTTCCGCGTCTCGACGACCATCTTCCACTCCTCCTTGGTGGAGGCGTCGTCCATGAAGACGTCGATCTGCGGGATGCAGTTGAAGGCGATGCGGTGCGCGAAGTTGTGCGGCTCGAAGACGCGGCCCGCGAGGAAATCGCCGCTCTGCTCGTAGAGCTCGTCCATCGCGGCCTGCCCCGCGCCGGAGGCGGCCTGGTAGGTCGAAACGACCACGCGGCGGACGGGGGACAGATCGTGCAGCGGCTTGAGCGCCACGACCATCTGGATCGTCGAGCAGTTCGGGTTCGCGATCAAGCCCGAGTGCAGCGCCGCGTCGCCCGGGTTGACCTCCGGAACGACGAGCGGGACGCCCTCCTCCATGCGGAAGGCGGAGGAGTTGTCGATCATCACGCATCCGGCACGCTCCACGGCGTCGCGGAAGCGCCTCGAGATCTCCGCCCCTGCGGAGAACAGCGCGATGTCCACGCCCTCGAAGCTGGCTTCGGTCATCTCCTCGACGACGAGCTCGCCGCCGGCGAACGGGACGCTACGACCGGCCGAACGGGACGACGCGAGCGCGCGGACCTCCGACGCGGGGAAGCTGCGCTGTTCCAGCACGCGCAGCATCTCGACGCCCACGGCGCCGGTCGCGCCCGCGACGGCGACGACGGGACGGGCGGGCATCGCCTTGTTCCAGGCCATCCCGCTCACCTCCCGGGAGCCGCTGGCGAGGTCTCTGCGACCACCGAGCGTTCATCCAGGCCGAACGCCTTGTGCAGCGTCCGCACCGCGATGTCCACCTGGTCGGCCGCGATGACGCACGAGATGCGGATCGCGCTGGTCGAGATCATGTCGAGGTTGACGCCCGCGTCGGCCAGCGAGCGGAACATCAGGGCCGCCACGCCCGGGTGGGTCTTCATCCCCGCGCCGACGAGCGAGACCTTGGCGATCGACTCGTCGACCGACCACTCGCGCGCGCCCAGGTCCTCGACGACCTCGCGCACCGCCTTGGTCGCCCTCACGAGGTCGTCCTTCGGGGTGGTGAACGATATGTCCGTCGTACCCGCCTCGGAGACGTTCTGGATGATCATGTCGACGTTCACGTTCGCGTCGGCCAGCCGGCCGAACACCTCGGCCGCGACACCCGGACGGTCGGGAACGTCGCGCACGGTTACCTTCGCTTCCGAGGTGTCATGCGTGACACCCGAGATGATCGCTTGTTCCATGGTCTCGTCGGCCTCCTTGACGATGGTTCCTTCTCGGTCGTTGAACGACGACCGCACGTGGATGACAACGCCGTGGTTGCGGGCGAACTCGACGCTGCGCGGCTGGAGCACGCGGGCGCCGGTCGCGGCCATCTCGAGCATCTCCTCGTACGAGATCGCATCGATCTTGCGGGCCGATGATTCAACACGCGGGTCGGCCGTGAACACGCCGTCGACGTCGGTGTAGATCTCGCAGACGTCGGCGCCGAGCCCGGCCGCGACGGCGACGGCCGTGGTGTCGGAGCCGCCACGTCCCAGCGTGGTGATCTCGCCCTCGGACGTGAGCCCCTGGAAGCCGGCGACGATCACGATCCGGCCCGAATCGAGCGCTTCCATCATGCGGCTGGCCCGGATCTCCTGGATGCGCGCCTTGGTATGGACCGCATCGGAGACAATCCCCGCTTGGGCCCCGGTCAGGCTGATGGCCTGGTGGCCGAGCGTGTCGATCGCCATCGCGAGCAACGCGATCGTCACCTGCTCGCCGGTCGCCAGCAGCATGTCCATCTCGCGCTCGGGCGGATCGGCGCTGATCGCGCGCGCCTTGGCGAGCAGCTCGTCGGTGACGTCGCCCATCGCGGAGACGACCGCGACGACGCGGTCGCCGCGCTCCTTGGCCGCGATCAGCCGGCGCGCGACCGCCATCAGGCGGTCCGGCGAACCGACCGAGCTTCCACCGTATTTCTGTACGACGAGCGCCATGTCTGGTCAGCCCCACGACGAAGCGGACGGTGCGACGCGGCCCCCACTAGGGGGTCACGCGACGTGTGCGTAGTGTACCAGCCGCGATGCGGAGCGAGCGGCGCCGGGGGCCGCGAGCGGAGCTTGCGAGTGCCGGCCGAGACCTGAAGGGGCTCGGCCGAAGCACGAGCCGCGGAGCGAGCGGTTCCCGGCGCCACTCGCGTCAGGGACGCCGGTAGAGCACGAGCCCTTTGGCCGTCCCGCGCAGCCGGTCGGTGAGCGCCTCGACCGCCTCGCCGTAGAAGTGGTCCACGAGGCTCGGCCCCGTGACGACCGACATCAGTGTCGCCAGCCGCGCCAGCACGGCGCGCATCCCATCCAGCTGGCCGTCGAGGTCGGCCGACGGCCCGGAGGCGACCGAGAAGTGGCCGTCATGAAAAGCGAACGCAGGCGCCTCCGCCGCGAGCCACCTTCCCATGTCCACTTCCAGGTTGGAGGTCAGGCGCGGCCCTCCGAGCTTGTGGAATGCGGCGAGCATCCCGTCGGCGACCGCCACGAACACGGCGCGCGCCTCGTAGGGCTCCACGGTGAGCGCGGAGAGTTCCGAGCCGCTCGCGGCCGCGTCCATCTCGGTCAGCACCTCGACGATCGCCTCCACGACGCGCGGGTCGAAGTCGGTGCCCGCGCAGCGGTGCAGCTCGGCGATGGCGTCGTCCACGAGGGTCCGGTCACGGTACGGCCGATCGGCCGTCATCGCCTCGTAGGCGTCGGCGACCGACAGGATGCGCGCGAGCAGCGGTATCTCCTCGCCTCGCAGACCCGCAGGGTAGCCCGACCCGTCGAAGTGCTCGTGATGGTGCCGCACGACGGGCGCGATCGACCAGGGGAAGGTGACCGGACGCAGGATGTTGGCGCCGATGAGCGGGTGGTGCCGCATCGTCGACATCTCTTCCTCGTTCAGCGGTCCCGGCTTGCGCAGGATCTGCTCGCTGATACCGATCTTCCCGATGTCGTGCAGGTAGGCGGCCATCTCGATAGCGGTGAGCTGGTCGTGCGCCAGGCCCATCCTGTCGGCCGTCGCGCGCGCGAAGACCGCGACGCGCCCCGAGTGATCGCGCATGTAGGGCTCCTTGGCGTCGACCGCCGCCGCCAGCGCGCGCACCGTGGCGAGGTAGGCGTCCTGGACGCTCGCGAACAGCTCCGTGTTGCCGACCGCGATCGTCACGTGGTTCGCGATCGTCGACAGGAGACGGACGTCGCCGCCGGTGAAACGGACGGTCTGGTCGTGGCTGCCGACGGCGATCGCGCCGATCACCACGTCGACCGACACGAGCGGGACGCACAGCGCTGCGAGCGCGCCGGTCACCGCATCGACGTTCTCGATCGAATCGGTCTCCTGGGAGGGGTTGAAGATGAGCGGGCGGCCCTGCCGCACGACCCACTCGGACATCGACGCGCGGACCGCCCGGCTGTCGATGGGCCGGTCGCCGGCGCCCCGCCACGCGCGCAGCTCGACCTCGCCGCTCGCCGGGTCGCGCAGCACCACGTAGCCGGAATCGACCGCGAAGCTGTGCATCGCTGCATCGAGCGTCGCATCCAGCATGGTGTCGAGGTCGAGCGTGGAACCGAGTGCACGGCTCATCTCGTAGAGCGTCGAGAGCTCCTCCACCGTGTGGGTGAGGGCGTCCGTGCGCTCGCGAAGGGCCTCGGTCATCGAGTTGAAGGCGCCGGCCAGATCGACCAGATCGCGCCGGCCGCCGAAGTCGACCCGGACGTCGAACTCGCCGTCGGCGACCCGACGGGCGGCCTCGGTGAGCTTGGAGAGGGGCGGCTGCGCGCGGACCATCACCAGCAGGTACATGGCCGACGTCCCGATGGCGATGTCCAACGCGACGAAGACCGGGCCCGTGTTCAGGTAGACGGCATAGACGGCGCCGAAGACCCCGAGAGCGGCGGTGAGCCCTGCGACGAAGGTGAGAACGGTCTTGCGAGTCACGTCTTTGTGGGTCCCTGCTGACTTCACGCCTACCCCGCGTCCCCCCGTGGATTAGGTCACCCGCTCATGATGCACCATCGGTGGGCGAACACCATCCACTCAAACGATGAAGGGCCCCGCATGGCGCGGGGCCCTTCATCTGACGCACGCGACGCGACGGCTAGAGGCCGCAGCGCTTGAGGACGTAGTCGAAGTTGCGGTCCACCTCGGCCTGCACGCTCAGCAGCAGCTCCTCGTTGCCGGGCTTGAAGAGGTGCTTGAACCGTCCCTGAGGCTTGAGGAACTCCTCGATCGGCTTGCGGTTCTCGCGCGTGACGCTGCGCTTCGTGTAGATCCACTCGCCGTCGACCACCTCGAACAGGGGCCAGAAGGCGGTGGTCACGGCGGCCTTGGCGATCTCCACGGTGCTGTCGTACGGGATGCGCCAGCCGCGGGGGCACGGGGCGAACACGTTGATGAACGCCGGTCCCTCGACCGCGAAGGCCTTCTCCGCCTTGGAGG
>Ga0209540_10002539_pt1 | contig 12965 bp, 7 predicted proteins | sample BarGraIncu01121A_FD_184501 | JGI IMG/M metagenome (GOLD analysis project Ga0209540, IMG submission 184501) | Arctic peat soil microbial communities from Barrow, Alaska - Barrow Graham LP Incubations 011-21A (SPAdes) (version 2) | ecosystem: Environmental > Terrestrial > Soil > Wetlands > Peat... | reverse complement strand
ATTCATGATGGGCGCCAAAAACGAAGCTCTCCAGTTCTCTCCTCGAACAGGGAGAAGCGAATTTCTCATTCAAACGCCGAACGGTCTCCCGCGCAACCGGCTTTTTGGCCCCGGCCACGATCATCCGCCAATACAAGACCCAGAGCACGGTATCTCGCTCGCCAACTGGCGCACTCTCATAGGTCATCAATTTGGCGATGCAGGTTCGCGTATGCCCGTTGAGAGGGAGCGTGGTAGCGTTGATGGGGAGCGCACTACCGTCGAGGGAGGTTCCAGCCTTGCGAAGTTGTTCTAGAATACTTGCAGGGAGAGGCTTGATCAGTGCAAGCGGAATATCAAAGCGGTACTCGTGCAGGATACTTCCATCTGCATTCATGAGCTTTGATGGTGGGGCTACGACATACTGGCCAAGGGCTTTGAACTCCACCTCCATCCCGAACAGTGCCAGCCGCTTCGAGGTGAGTGCTGGTTGCTCGGCACGAGTGAAATACAGGTGATGGCCCCTGTGGGTTCGAACCGTCGTCGTATGAAGGGCTACCAACTCAGGGGGGATCTCTGCGACATCGATGTCGACAACATAAAGACCGCCAACGCCCGTGGCTATCGCGAGGTTGAACCCGTCTCCCCCAGGCCATTCAGAATAGTCGGTGAACCACGCTCCTAGTTCCTCCGAGGTGGGCTGCCGCGCTTGGTACGGTTTCCACCGCCCCATAGGGAGTGCCTTGGAAAGCGGCGTTTTCTCAGTCTTGCTGACGGGGAAGAAGCTCCAACCCTTGTTCAGATAGGTCGTGGCAAGCCCGGGCGGGGTCTGTGTTAGCCAGTCCTTCGTCGAGGTTACATATCGCTTGGGTACCCCGAATATCTGACCTTCTGGTGTCCCAATCTGTTCTTTTCTGTCGTTGCCCATATAAGATGGGCGGTCATGCAACTATCTGTATTTTCGCCGTTCTTTGCTGCTCTAACCTAACTTCTGGGAGCTAGTGCTCCCTTAATCGCCTTCCGCCACGTTCACTTCCTTTCCATGAATTCCGACTATTTATACTTCGGTAATCATAGTATATCCGCAAAATGGGAAGCGCGTAGTTTCTTGCTCCGACTATCAGTATTCATGCTGACCTAGTGGAGCGTCAATATCGGTTCTTGACCGAAGGAACACGACGAACAGATGCTGACGACGGAGGACAAATGCTTCGAATCGATCCCCTAGACGAGCCAGAAAAGCTGGTAGATGGGCTTTTCACAGCGCAGCGTACAGTTCGTCGAGACGCTTGTTCAAGATCGGCGCTATTTTGTTCGGCGAAAAGTTGTGTTCCGTTATCCCGGCCTCAGCTAGTGAAGAGAACAGCAGATCTTGGAACTTCGTTTCAAGCACAAGTCTACAATAATGTTCAAAAACCACTGTGCTCAGTTTCTCCGTGTTGCAGAGGCAAGATATCAAATGGCCAACACAAGCTTTGTACCTCATCGAAGGAACCGTCGGAACCTCCATGAAGCTCTCGGACAGAAGCATGAAGTAGAGTAGAGAGATCCTGGACCGTATATGCGGCGTGCAATTGTACTGAAGGCAGGACGCCAGTACGTCAACAGACTGCTGAATGTATCCATACACTGTCTGGAAAAACTTGGCCGCCTCGGACGAGCCAGTTTCATACATGGAAGCGTGTTCTCGAACGGCATCTCGGAATCTGTCAGTAAAGGGTTCCGTTCCATCATCATGCTCGGTGAAGAGTATCATGTTCTCCATGTTATGCTTGAGATGTTTCTCTATGTCTTCTAAGGACTCGCACTTGGCGAAGAAGTCGTCGACGCTGGAAATATCATCGAAGAGGCTGACAAATGCCTGTTTGCCTGCTTTGTATAGTGCAGGTGACAACTCCTCCTGCTCGTGACTCAGTAGCCGGAACGGCAAGACTACGATCTTGCCACCGCATTCTTCAAGGATCCTGATATTGTCTGCAGCAGTCGATGCTATTGTCCTCTTCAGAACATCCGCAAGTGTGCTCGGGATGCCCTGAGCTATTGAGGCCGAATAAGCACCCAGAGGGTCATCCAGGATGTGAGCTCTTCCCAACAGCATGAAAGAGTACTGCTCGCCCTCATCTGCGTCCATGGACGTTGCCGTCGTGAAAACGTAGCTGTCATCGTGGGCAATGACATAATTCAGATACAGCATGGCGAGGTCCATGTTTGAGTGCCAGAAGATGTTTATCTCGTCAAGCGACGATATGACGTTTTGCAAACCCAGACCAGGAAGCAAGGCCGAGAGCAAGCTCCCATACTCTCTTTGAAGACTTGCGATGCTATCTTCAAGCAGGTGGCAAGGCATAGTTCGTTACCCCCTCAAGCAGCGCAGACGGAATGCCGTAGGTTTCGTTGAGCAGGGCTAGAGTCTTGTTCATGACCCCGATGCAATCTGGCAACACGCTCTTCAGATTGACGCGATCGTCTACGTCTGGCGTGCAATGATATTGATGCGCCGGGTTATCGCATTTCAATAGAGAACTCTCTCTAATAGCTCCCCACAGCCCGTGTTCAAAAGACGAGTCATAGTCATAGTAGAGCCCGTAGAGGTCTGCTTCTCCAACAGCCTCCGCTTTCTTCCTGATGTTTTGCTGATCAAAATAGCGAGTGTCCATGTTAATGAACTCTTCGCTCTTGAACTCATTAACCAGAACCTGAATGTACTCTGCGTTGAAGTGGCAATTTGGGTCCACACCATCGCGTTCTCTGTGACGCCCCAATGCTAACTTGTACAGTCCAATGCCGTAAAATTGAAACTCACGCCAGATGTCTGGGTGTTCAGGCTCGTTCTTTATCAGGTACTTCATCATGATATAGTCCTCAATGAGCACTCTCATGCAACTCCGCCCCGAAATCGAGTTGCACAGTCCATGGTCGACAACTTCTCGGAGACGCTTGTAGGAATACGTACTGATGCCAAGCAGAACATTCATCTTCTCATCGAGGGGCGATGTGGTGACAAACAGCTGCGAGAGATATGAAAACACATCGTGCAGGTGTTCCATGTACGCATCGATGTCTCGCTTGTCATCTGGACAGTGGACCGAATAAAGCGAACACTGTGTCATGCAGCTCAACCTCCCCCAAAAGAGTCTCAAGTAGTCGGAATTCGCCTTTTCACTTTGCAGCACGATCATCTCGGCTGATCTCACCAAAGGTCTGAACATGCGCATCTTCTCTGCCGAATGATCCAAAACAGGATACTCAAGCAGAAAATCGACTTGTTCTCTGTTCTGGAAACACAGCCGACCTGATAGCGCGGCGAAAAAATACAGGACAACGAAACGGATATCCGTAGAATCATTCGTCTGGTGTCCGAATATCTCCTTCATCACATTGATGATGGTCTTCTCACGATCGCTAATGCTGAGCCCTTGGCAAGCAAAGGACTGCGCGAACACAGGGTATTTGCTCTGAGTGAGAAACAGGGTCATTGGAGCCAACGTTTCTCTTGATACGACGGAGCAAACGTGTTCATAGAACGCGGCCTGACTGGAAGAATCCAGTGCCAAAATGTCCGATATCCTTGGAACTGACATGCCTGGGGCAATCTCATGCAGGAAGGTGACTATGTCGTACATTTTTGCCAATCCCACAGTGCGGCCGTATTGCTTCAAGATTAGCCCTATCCACAAGTACTCAGGCAACCGACCATGTGTCCAGGTCTTTTCATCCTCCAATTCGGTCATTGCTGGTATTGCGTTGAGGGGCGTAGTAAACTTGCCCTTCTTCAAGACGTGATCCGACAGTTTGCTTGGTTTCACTCTTACCCTCCATGTGGTGCAAGTGGAACTGAATGCGCACTACCTCCATTCTTCAGAGTTCGGTTCTGTGTGCACGGGAATCTCTTTTCAGCTTGCTAGATACTATCGCTGAATTGGCGATTCACCCAATTATCGTCCGCACTCCCAATGCCCCCTATCTCCATGATGTCCGTTCAGTTTCTGTTTCCAGGAACTGACCAATCCTATTCAGTGTACGTCTATGTCGGAAGAAGGCGCAACGCAGTTGCTTTGTCATTGGAGAACTCTTTCAGCCACATCAGAAGAACGATAGGCAAGGCAATAGCCCCCGCGTACAACGACCGATGTCAGACAACCGTTGCCGCCTGCACAGCTCTTCCATTCTTCGAGCGTCTTCTTCCTCGGCCTCATGGAGCATGTTCAATCCAAAGAGCCCATCAATTGCGTCATCATCGAAAGCATCCACATTCACTCCCCGCATTCTCTGCTGGCGGCTAGCCTACTTTCTTTTCTGAAACCGCTTTTGCGGGAACCTATCTTTGCCGAGCTGCCAGAGGTACTTGTCGAGCTCCTTGAGGTTATATCCTTCGAGCCCATAGAAGCTGCGGAACTCGAACAGGACATCCTTGAACCTGCTGTACTGCTTCAAGTCGTCCTTTGCGAAATCCGAGAAGCCGTCAACGTCCCGGAAGTACTTCAACACCTCGTCGACATAGCTGTCCCATATCGCATAGTCTAGGGGCTGATGGTGGCTGCAGTACTTCGTGGCAAAAGAATAGAACACCTTCGGCTTGCCGCTGATCGTAATAGACGCGATATTTCCCACAAGGGTGGGATCGCTGGCTCGGAGCCGCTCGTCAATATCGAGTTCCTGTATATGCCTTGCCACCGCAAACAGGGAATAGATATTTGTGCTGTAAAATTCGTTGAGGCAAGAGACTTTCACGAGAATATCGTCCATGTCGGTATTCTGCGGGCAAGCCGTAAGAAAAAGCTTGTCCAGCGCGCTTTCCTGCAGGCGGTAGTCCTCGAGCGAATTCCACAGCCGCAGGTATTTATCGACCTCCGCCTCCGACGGAAGGGGAATATCGTCGCGCCTTTGCTTACGCCGGCTAAGCCTTGTGGGTGTCCTCGTTCCGGCTGTATTCGGAGCACGCTTTGTCCCGTTGAGCAGTTCGGTTGCCCGTTCTGGATTGTGCGCAAACGTGATAGTGCCGCCCGATTGCGAAACAATATATCCTGCCGCCATCCATGAGCGAGACAGAGGCTGTGTCCTGTCATTGCCCCAAGGATAGCCCCGCACATAGGGCGGGAATTTGATACCAACAGTTTCTTCAAGTCCGTCGATGGAAGTCCGTATCACCGGCTCTGCGGTCTGGCGCAGCCAGTCGGTTATTACATGATATTTGCTTTCACGCGCCATATCATCGCTTCTCTGGATCATTGCTGCTCCTTCATTCCCTTGTTCTCAGATACTGTAGCACGGGATGTCGCCTAAGCCCTCTTGGGCTGGCGAGGAGGCTGGCGCGGCGTCTCAACTTGACGACTAGGATCATGCCCGGGTCAATGCCTTTGTTCTTGTCTCCCGTGTCGTCTCGCGTTCCTCCGCAAGCAGCCGAACGGTTTGATTCGAATCCGTGGAATATTGCTTCTTCATGGAGCGATATTTCTGTGTTCTAGCATTCCTCACTGAAATATCAATCCAGTCGCCCTGTGGTATGCCGTTTCCCGGGGCAAGGCAGAGATTTCAAATGGCTTGCCGTGTGTTTGTAGGGGCGCCTTTCCTAGTACCTTAGAACGGATGCTCCACCGTCGGTGGGTATCGTTTTGAGTAACGCCCTCTTTCCTGTAGCGGGTCCAGTCATGACAGCCCCACTCTCGTTGTACCGGTAACTGTCACACGTCATTCCTGTCGCGCCCAATCAGGAGCTCCGTCATTTCAGCGTGGTGTGTGTTGTTCATCGATATGACTTGGGTGTCGAAGTTGTGGCGGCGGACAAGTTCCAGGACACCCTCAGTATTGTCATAGGTCATTAGGAAGTCTCCCTGGACTGACGCTGTGATTTCAAACAGCTCCTCATGTTCGAGATCATTGCAGGCATACAGGCACCTCCCAGCCCTTTTCCCCGCTGCCGTATAGGGGAGGGTCAACCCCTGAAGTTCTGCGCCCGGCGCCCCTTTTCGTCGGGCGTCAGCGTGCTATGACCCTCGGCGTCGGTGTTAGCTTTGAGGATGTGCTTGTAGGACGAGATCAGGAACCCGGCGGTACCGCAGGCTGGGTCTATGTTCGTTCCGTCTTTGATACAAAGAAAAAGCGCCCATCCATGGCTCAAAACCGCAAAAAAGCTCACAAATAAAGGCTTTCGAATTGATTTACCGACTTCGGAAGCCTTTTCGTTTTATTCGTTATTCAAATTTTTATAGGATGGTTGTCCGTAGCGGAACTAAAATGCATACCCCTGTTATATGGCTGCGGGGAATAATTAAAAGGTATAGGCAAAATTAAATAATCTATTGCTGCTATACTCCCTCAAATTAAAAGCGCGCTTTTTCATTGGCCACGAACCTTTCGGCATCAGTAATATAGTGGTCGGGCACAATGTTGAATCGGCGGACATCAAGTGAATACAGGTAGTCGTTTTCAATGTGATAAGTCTCATCAACGTATTTCCGAAGCACATCATTCATTTTGCGAAGACGCTCCCGCGCTTCTCCGTCTTGCTCCGTATAGACACGGAGGATGAGCATTTTTATATATGCTGATTGTTCAGTCGAATATCGTTCCATCAAACTTTGAGGCATACACTGTAAAAGCACAAAAGCGTAATCAAAATCAGGTATGAATTCTTTGATGAATTCAGCTCCACCTGCAATTTGCTCCTCGGTTAATTTGTCCGTCCCTTCAGAATCATGAGTCGGTTCATTGCGTCCATGTATCAGGCTTGATAATATGTTATACGCTTCCGATTCCTCCCTTGGCTTCCTGTATTGATGCTCGATGAATTTTCGGAGGCAACCAATTCTGGCAGCGATATCAATGCTTGTATCTCTCGCCAGTTCTTTCAATAAAACTACCGAGGACATTAGGTCAGAGTTCTTTTGAATAGGAGTACATTGTAACTGTCCGTCTATGTTTTCAAAATAGGTGGCACAAACGGCAGACGGGTCTTGACGCCCTGAGTTGCCCTGTATGTAATCAATCACAGGTTCAAAGTCATGCGTGAGCATCAAAACGGTTCTCTGATAAAGGCTGTTCTCTTTATCACCGGTCTTGAACAACCTATTTATAATTGCGTATTTTTTGTCGCTGTCGAACGAAGATATAGGGTCATCAAGTATCACAAGTTCAGCATTACGACTGATAGCATCAAACATAAACAAGATCAACGCGAAAGCGTGCTTTTCACCCCAGCTGAGGTGATTTCCTGGCGACGTGCAGTCGCCAGGGTGGCCATCCGGCAAAACGAACTTGAGTAATGCCCTTGCGCTATTTTCTCCATTTACTTCAACGTCAAATGTATATTTGAATCCCGCTAGACTCAGAAAATCATTGATGTCTTCTTTTCTGTCATTGACCTTATCCTGGATATACTTGTGGTATTTCACTATTTCGCCCTTTAGAACGCCGACTTTTTCCAATAGGCTGTCAATCTCAGCGTTAATCATTCCCATTTCGGATATCGTTAATTCCGATACGAAATAGGTATCGCAGGCACGAAGGTCGACCTTCATGTTAGTAAGTTTAGATTCCAAATCCGCGATATTATCCCTATCCAATGATGAGCCATTAAATGACACAATTGCAGTTAGACGATCATGGAGATACCCCGCCTCAGCTCCAAGTTTAGTAAGCTGGGCTTCAAGAACAGAAACGTTCTCCTTAACCCCAAATAGCGATCGCAGTTCTGCAGATTTATCCGTATTAAGGTAGTCTTTCAGCGCGTCAATGGCTTTTGAGATTGCGGCTGCGTATTCAACGCTCGCTTTGTCAAAGTTATCAGCGAACACCCGATTTATAGTCTTTGTTTTCTCGGTGTCGTCTGTGGAGCAATACGGGCAGCGCCCTTTAGCCCCAAAATCCGTATAACCTTGTAGTCGCCATGCTGCCCACTTAGAAACTGTATCCTCTTCGAAAAAAGGACGCAGTTCGTTTAACTCTGCCGGAGGATGGAAATATGCACCCTTTCCGCTGAGAACACCTTTTATTCCACCTTTTCGTTTGGCGAGTTTATTGCTTCCACCCGTAAATTCGATATTGCTGATTAGAACGCCGATCTGCTGCTGCAAAGCAATAATTTCTTCACGACCAGTTATTGTTGTCTTAATCTTCAACAATGCGTTGTCAATTTTCTCTTTGGCTTCATCGTATTCCTTAGAACGAACCAAAATTTCAAATGTATCCTTAATAAGCGTATCGGGTTGATAAACATACTGGCTAATATAAGCAACATCAAAGATTGCAGTGCTACCGAAAGACATACCGTCAATTTGTGACGGCGCATCTTCACTGTTTACTCCATACGGAGCAAGTTCAGATAGGGGTTTACCTTGAGACGCCAGGTCGATAGCCCTTGCGATTGTTGATTTTCCGGTACCATTGCGCCCGAACAAGATATTCAGCTTATCGGCACAAATGGCTATTTCACCGTTTACTATGTTATTGCAGTTTTGGATTTTGATTGTCGTGTCAGACATATCGAACACCTTCCTATAAAGTTACTGTGATGCCGTTTATTCGCCAAAACCAAACGACCACACCCGAATGTGTTTAATGCATTATAACGATTCCATAACAGTCAGCCCTTCATCATTACCGCCTTCTTGTCAAGTTCTTTTGTTAGTATACACCTCTGCCACGCTTCGTCCAAATCTGGTCTCCGGTACTCCTTCCCTCACACTCCTGCTCTCCTCCCTCGCCGGGCTTTCCGCTGCTTCGAAGGCTGTCGTTCGGCATCAGCAGGTAGGTTTGGGAACAGGTTAAGCAGCAATCCGTAAGAGGCGTCCAGCTGGACGCCAAGATTGTCAATCGCCCCCATAAACCCTCTGGGGTACGCAAGCCCTGAAATTGTTAAAAGTTGCACACCAACATGCTCTTATATCATTTCACGTCCCGATTGTTTTAGGGCTCTTTATTGGTTTGCGTTATGATTGGATGTAGCTTTTTAGCAAAGCCACGTCTTTGTCGTTATTTCGCGGCTTAATACTGGTCAGCACTTTCTGCTCAACCTCAGGCGTCCAGTAAATCTTCAGTTTTTCCCGTGCACGGGTTATGGCCGTATAAAAGATGTTGTGTGTTATCAACTCGTCGATTTCGTCTGTTATGATGATTTTGACAGAGTTGTATTCCAGGCCTTGCGCTTTATGAATCGAAACAGCGTAGGCAACTTGAAATGGAACAACCGCCTTTGAAAAGTCGTCATCATCTTCATCGGTGCTTTTTAGTTTGTTGACACAAAAACGTATAACAGAGTTTCCGCTCTCAGCACTGTCCAACAACTCGAAATCCTGACCGAGGGCATCTACACCATTGATTACCTTGTCAACTTCTATATCAAACTGTATACACTCGGTGGGCTTTTCACTATCAAGAATTTCTATCCCTACAATTCGTCCTTTCATATTGTTGTAAATCACTGGCGCAAAGCGATCGGATTCATTGAACAATATCGGGTCGTTAACCTTATACCGCTGAATTCCCCACGACACGGCAAAACTCGTATTGCTCTCTTGCAAGAGACGGTTAATGTTGTTAATTCCGTATAGTCCATCATAGTTGAAGCAGAGAATGATTTCGTCTGCTTCTGCAGACGCGAAAATGGAAACGTCCAATCTCGTGGAATATCCTTGCCGTGTAATGAGTTCGAGAATGGTATCATCCATCTCGCGTACCTTGTCCCAAAGTGTAAGTAAGCCCGAGTTGTTGCTCCGATAAGGCTTCGTTAACTCAAACACCGAAGTTTCTGGAACAAATGCGCGAGCCACGCTGAACCAGTTGCCAAAACGGATAGAGGCTATCTGATATGAATCGCCTACTAGAACCAATAGCTCGTATGTAGCCTTGGTAAGAATATTCCTCATATCACAATTGTTCACCGTACTGCATTCGTCTATTATCAGCAAGTCATAGTCAGTAATGACGCTCTGCTTTTTTAGAAACTTTGTAATCGTTGAAAACGTGCAGTTTGAAGCCGTCACGCGTCGTTTCAGATTATCGACAGCGGGGTTGGTCTGTGCCAAAAACAGTTTCTTCTTATCGGCAAAGAAATGTGCAATGTGGTTTATGAGTGTAGACTTTCCCGTGCCGGCCGAACCGTATACCAAAGCCACTCGTGAGTTTTCAAACATCCGGGTTAAAGCCTCTTTCTTCTCGTCGCAGTCAACACCGTGGTTAGGTTCGCTCAACCACGCTCTTACTGAGTTCGAATAGTTCTGAACTCCGCTTTTTGCCATGTCCTCAAGTTTATCAATAATGAAACAGGTATCGTTTTTATAGCCGTTAATGAAGATGTGGCCGTTTTCAATCACCAATTTGCTGTTTTCACGGTGTCCCCACCATAGAGCGGCGTTATAGGTGCTTACGAGTGCCGCTATATCATTAAACCCAACGATGTCCTTAACGGGCGTAAAAAGCTGCCCTTCAATTTCGGTGTTGTTTCTAACCAGCCGTGCGAGTATTTCGTGTTGCCGTTCGGTGGCTTCGATGCAAGCGAACAAATCACCCAGTCTGGGGTCATGTCCCATCGGCGAAAAATAGAAGGGCATATTGTCGAACGGGATACAACCGTTTTGCACATAGAGCCCGGAGAGCTTATCGTTTGCAAAGCTTTGATGCTGGTTCTTTATCACTTTGTTATTCATGTGGTAGAGTAGATACCGCAGGAGGTTGGTACCCGGGCCATTTGCTCTTATTATCGAGCGACAACGCTCCAAATCGTTGAAGAACACAATTGACTTAGCTCGTTGTGCCGCTTGCTGCTTAACCTCTTGGAATTCGGCATCGGAGAAATCAACGAGTTCCGTCAGATTGAGTCCGGTTGATGTCAAAAATCGCGAGATGCCCTGTTGTTCGGCGTACTCGGTCGTAACGGCCATTCCCCTAACCAGACTCGTGAAATTCCTAAACTCACAGTCTCGAATTGCGACTTCCCAACCCATGATAACGGTGATAGGCATAGTCTTGCCGAGGATTTCAATACTGTCCTGGGCTAAGGCAAACTTCACAGCATAGTTGTCGGCTATTTCCAAACTTGTAAATGCGATAACCCGGTTAAACTTGCTTGCATAATCATTGGCGGGTGTAAAAGTCACCTCATAGTAGATCCGTTGACCGACAAAAAACGGCTTGATCTTTTGAATATAGTATTTCTCGGGTTTTTCAACGCCCTGTCCATTGTGCCGTTTTACCTTAGCAGCAATCTTTTCATAGTACTCCTGCGAGTCTGAATCCGTGTTCAGTGGGAACTTGTCGAGGTTGCCAAGAACGTCAAGAGAGAACCTCTCGTGCAGAAGGTTCTTAATTCTCAAAAGGTATTCATAGTATCTCAGCATTAACCGCTCGGAGTTTTCTTCGTCAAGCGTATAGTGCGAAGCCACAATTTGCAAATAATCGTGAAACCGTCGCAGCACTTTCAAATCACCGCATGCTTTAACGAAGTTAATGGCTTTACGGATGTTTTCATAGCTGTTATCGATGTCTTGGCCGTTGGCATAGAATTTCAGCATTATATGCTCGACGAAGTTACGCAGTTGAGATAGGATGTTCTGCGAAACTACACCTCGCGGCGAAGTGGCGATGTTGTCTATGTGACGGCAGATAACCGTATCGATGTTCAAAATCTGCCTATCTATTCTTGACAATGTGCCTGTTACCACTGTCTCCTTCGCGGTGTTCGCCATTTGTCTCTCCCCCTCTCTCAATTAAACATCATCGACGAAAGAGTCAACCATTTTCGAATGACTGACGAAGGGCACGAATCCAGAGAATATCACTTCTTCATGGAGCAATATCTCTGTCTTCTGCCTTCTTCACCGAAATATCAATCCTGTCGCTCTCTGGTATGACGTTTTCCGGGGCAAGGCAGAGATTTCAAATGGCTTGCCGTGTGTTTGTAGGGGCGCCTTCTTTAGTGCCCTAAAATGGCTGTTCATTTTTGATGGGTATCATTTTTGAGGCATATCATTTGAGGGATCTGCTTTACGGCAGAAGCAAGGCGTTGTTCAACTAGGACGTTGGGGTCGGTCGAGGTCAACCAGAGTCAAGTTCCCGGAAGGCGTCTCACGGTCAAGCCCGAATTCGGTCCCGCCGGCAATCCCATTGCAGGCTCTACTCCTATTGATTGTCGGAGGTCCTCCAGCAGCCGCTTAACCTGAAAATGCTTGCCTATCATAACTTGTGACTGAGGGCGTGGATTCTGAACAACTTTTCCCCGATAGACTTCAACCTCTGTTCCCCCTGACGAGAGGACTTGTGCACAGAGTCCGCGTGCGTAGAAGCGGTTGAACTCTCCTTCCGCCAGAGTGTCCGCAGCATTATCCGGCATACGGGTCATGCTTATGCTGCCATCGTGATTATGCCTTGGTACAGAAGGGTTCAACAAGTTCATTGAACGGAGAGCATTAGCTAGCCACAAGTCATCATACTCAAGAAACGCTTTTCGAAGAGTTTCTGGCCACTCTTGCTTTCCGGCATCGTTCAACCGCAGGCTAAGGTACAACCGACCGGCGGAAAGATCGAGATCAAGTTCCTGGATCATACAAGACCGAACGGCCCTATCAAGACTCTCATAATGAATGCCCATACTTCCTCCTTCTTCTAATTGAGCTACTGTCAAATGTTTGCGTTACGAGATACTATATCATCTTTTCCTGCCTGACCACCACCTAGCGATGGCAATGCCTTGTTGGAGAAGTCTTGGTTTTGTACTTTGACTTCTTTTGTTTCTTCAGCAGCCTTTCCCACTGAGAGGGGGGCACAAGGCGGCGATTTCAAATGGCTTGCCGTGTGTTTGTATGGCGTCCCTCGTTTGTGCCCCCATATTCCTTTCCTTACGCTCTTACTCTCTTTCCTCGCCGGGCTTTCCGCCCTCTCTTGGTATGAGGAGCCGGTCTCTGGCAAGCGTCATGGACCGAGGCGCGTAGTACGCTGAGAAGTAGTGCACTCTGAGAGTTATGATGGACGCATAATGGGTTAGATGCCCCTAT
>Ga0209540_10002538_pt1 | contig 12972 bp, 9 predicted proteins | sample BarGraIncu01121A_FD_184501 | JGI IMG/M metagenome (GOLD analysis project Ga0209540, IMG submission 184501) | Arctic peat soil microbial communities from Barrow, Alaska - Barrow Graham LP Incubations 011-21A (SPAdes) (version 2) | ecosystem: Environmental > Terrestrial > Soil > Wetlands > Peat... | reverse complement strand
TCTTTTCATCTTTCTTTTCCTCCTTCTTGTCGTTTACAGCAACAAGTACTCCTGCCCGAGAGCCATCTCTGTACACTGTTACTCCTTTACAGCCACACCGCCATGCTTCTTCATATAATTTACCAACCAACTCTTCAGTCGCATCAGCAGGAAGATTAATTGTTACACTAATTGAATGATCAACCCATTTCTGAATCCGACCTTGCATTTGAACCTTTTTTAACCAGTCAACATCATTTGCTGTTGCTTTATAATACGGTGACTTCGCAACAATTTCATCAACTTCTTCTTTTGTGTAATGTTTTGTTGTCGAATAATTGTTAGCTTCCATCCATGTCACAAACTTATGATGAAATACAACATATTCTTCCCATGAATCACCGTTTTCATCAATGAAATCTACCCGAACATTTTTGTCATTCGGATTAACTTTACGTCTTCTCGTGTAAACCGGCATAAATACCGGCTCTACTCCCGAAGTTGTCTGAGTCATGATGCTGGTAGTTCCTGTGGGGGCAATAGTCAAGCAAGCAATGTTACGACGACCATATTTTACCATCTCTTTATAAAGAGCAGGATCAGCTTCGCGCAAACGTTGAATATAAGGATTATTTTCTTCGCGCTTTGCATCATAAACAGAAAATGCACCACGTTCTTTTGCCATAGTAACAGATGAACCGTATGCAGCTAAAGCCACAGCTTTATGAACTTTCTCGGAGAAATCTGTAGCTTCTTCCGTACCATAGCGGTATCCTAACGCAGCTAACATATCCCCTTCGGCGGTTGTTCCTACACCAGTTCTACGTCCCTGTGAAGTTTTTGTTTTAATCTTTTCCCAAAGTTGAAATTCAGTGTTTTTAATATCCTTATCTTCCGGATCTGATTCTATTTTAGCTATAATCTTATCAATCTTCTCCATTTCCAGATCAATAATATCATCCATTATACGCTGAGCCAAGCCAACATGCTTATGAAATAGCTCAAAGTCAAAAGTTGCTTGAGGTGTAAATGGGTTATTGATATATGAATATAAATTGATAGCCAATAAACGACAACTGTCGTAAGGGCAAAGTGGTATCTCCCCGCAAGGATTCGTTGATACAGTTCTGTAACCCAAATCAGCATAACAATCAGGAACCGATTCGCGAATTATGGTATCCCAAAAAAGAATTCCTGGTTCGGCCGATTGCCAAGCATTATGAACAATCTTTTTCCAAAGGGCATTGGCATCAACTTCCTTTTTGAACCATGGGTTTTTCGATGAAATGGGATATTGTTGAATAAATGGTTGATTGCCTATAGCAGCCTCCATGAAATCATCATGCAATTTTACTGAGATATTAGCTCCTGTAACTTTGCCAGATTCCATTTTAGCATCAATAAAATTCTCCGAATCCGGGTGCTTGATTGAAACGCTAAGCATTAAAGCTCCACGTCTTCCATCCTGTGCCACTTCCCTCGTTGAATTCGAGTAACGCTCCATAAAAGGAACAATGCCGGTTGAGGTTAAAGCTGAGTTCTTGACAGGTGAACCTTTTGGACGTATATGTGAAAGATCATGACCAACCCCACCACGACGTTTCATTAATTGAACTTGTTCCTCATCTATTTTAATAATAGCTCCATAAGAATCAGAATCTCCATCAAAGCCAATTACAAAGCAATTGGAAAGCGAAGCAACCTGAAATTCATTCCCGATGCCAGTCATTGGACTACCTTGAGGAACAATATATTTAAAATCTCGAAATAATTCGAAAAGCTCGTCTTCGGATAATGGATTTGGATATTTCTTTTCTACTCTGGCTATTTCTCTAGCCAGTCGACGATGCATGTCGTCCGGATTTAATTCATAAGTATTACCAAATGAATCCTTGAGCGCGTACTTAGTTGCCCAAACTTTTGTTGCAAGATCGTCTCCTTTGAAATATTTAAGAGTTGACTCTTTTATTTCTTCTGCCGTAAATGTTTTTGTTCCCACGATAAAGTATTTCCTAAAAAGATTAGTGTAAGTGTTTTGTGATTATAAAATAGTCCAATGAAATCGGACTACAATGTTAGCTAATTATTTTCTATATTCCAATAATAATAATTAGTTTTTATCAATAAAAATAGAAAGTTTTCCAAAACTTTTTCCATCTGACTGAAAATAAGCAATATGATAAAATATTCTTGGAAGAATATTTCCCAAAATAAAATTCTGTTTCATTACTATGTTTTCAAAACAAAATACCATGAATAAAGTTTACGGGAATTTTCATTTATCTATATTTGATAAAATGGTAGGTCTTAGAAGAATATTTGGCCATTCTCTACTTTAAAAATACTTGCTTCTTGCCCAAGCTGCATAAGAATTAAATCTAAATGCTCGCGATTAGTATCCGTTATGAAAATCTGACCAAAGGTATCACCCGAAACCAACTCAACAATTTTTTTTACACGAATAGAGTCGAGTTTATCGAAGATGTCGTCCAAGAGAAGGAGTGGAGGGAAATTGTGTGTTCGTTTTAGAAAATCAAATTGAGCCAATTTCAAAGAAATCAGATAGGTTTTGTTTTGACCTTGCGAACCAACCCGTTTTATAGGAAAACCATCCAGCAACATTTCCAGTTCGTCTTTATGAATTCCCTGAGTTGAATAACCAAGCATCTGATCTCGATCGCGTGTAGCAATCATTCGATTTTTTATATCATGTTCGTGGTGTTGCGAATGATAAGTCAGACTTATTTGCTCGTTTCCACCGGATATATAGCTATAGAAGTTTTGAAAGATTGGTATAAACTCATCTATAAAGCTTTTGCGCTGCTCATAAATGTAGGTTCCGTATAAAGCCATCTGCTCTTCCCAAATGTCTAATAATGAATCATCAATTTTAGTTTCAGACTTTAGCAGTGCATTTCGTTGTTTGAGAGCATTATTGTATTGGAGCAATTGATTAAGATAAGTCTTGTTGTATTGAGAAATAACCCCATCAACAAACTTTCTGCGCTCATCACTGCCTTCCGAGATCAACCCGGAATCGTCAGGTGATACTAATACCAACGGCAATAAGCCAATATGATCCGAAAGACGCTCATATTCTTTTTTATTCCGTTTAAATTGCTTTTTCTGCCGATGCTTCATGCCACAATAAATATCTTCGGAAGAATCTCCTAAAGTATATTTACCCTGAAGCAAACAAAACTCCGCTTCATGCAGGATGTTTTGCGAATCAATAGAATTGGAATGACTTTTACAGAAGGATAAAAAATAGATTGCATCTAAAATGTTGGTTTTACCCATACCATTATTCCCGATAAAGCAGTTTATTTTGGGCGAAAATACCAATTCTGCTTCATGGATGTTTTTATAATTAAGTATCGATAGGGAATTTAGATGCATGAAATCGAAGATTTTTTTTCTATTGCAAATGTACATATTATTTAGTCAAGTTCAATTACTTTATTTTTTTTGAAGATGTTAAACTAAATTGCCCTGAATAAATAAAAGACTTATTGTAAAACTTATTTGATAGTAAAATTGTAACTTTGCAAGGGATGAAAATTAGGGATAAATTATCAGCGTAGCATCTTGGTTTATATGACTGTATTTAAAATTGAATTTCATTTAGTCCTGCGTTCAATGTAACTATTTTCATTTTTTTAGATGAGCAGATTGTTTAATGTTTTTATTATGTTGGTTGTCTTTACATTTATTGCATGCCATACAAATAAAAAAGAAAATACGATACCAGTAAAGCCTGAAAAGCCAGTAAGAGGACACAACGAAATAATTGTCGATTGTAATTATACTTTCGAAGAAGCAATTGCCGGTTCTAAGGCTCCAAAATGCGTATTAAATCAATTGGAATTAATTAATGTCCGTTACTATTCAACTGACAAAAAAATTCACACAGGACAAATACTTACAAATCAAAAGATAGCACAAAAGGTAGAGTGCATGTTTCAATTTATGCTGGAGCATAAATTTCCGGTTGCGCATGCAATCCCCATCGTAAAATACCATTGGGACGATAATTTATCTATGCAGGATAATAATACTTCCAGCTTTTGCTATCGTGATATTAGTTTTTCGAAGCATGCAAAAGGACTGGCAATAGACATAAACCCTTATTTCAATCCGGTACGATGGAAAGCCGGACATGAGGATCGGATAAACAGACCGATAGGAGCCTGCCACAATCCGGCCGTACCCGGAACATTTTATGGATCTCATCCAGTGGTTCGGGAATTTAAGAAGTTGGGATTTCGCTGGGGGCATAGCTTTAGTGCCAAATTTGATGATCATCATTTTGAAATGCAATATTAATGCAAAAACATCCTGCAAAATATTTCATATTGTTATTTTTATTTGTATTTTTGCGATAAATAAAAAGAGTAAGCATATAATATAATTCAATTCACATCATACATTCAAAATTATGGCAAAGCTAACCAGAGAAGACGCTCTTCTTTATCACTCTCAGGGGAAACCAGGAAAAATTGAGGTAGTACCTACCAAACCCTACAGTTCTCAACGCGATTTATCATTGGCTTATTCACCTGGTGTAGCGGAGCCTTGTTTGGAAATTGAAAAAGATCCGAATACAGCTTATGAATATACAGCCAAAGGCAATTTGGTAGCAGTGATTTCGAATGGTACAGCGGTTCTTGGACTGGGTGATATAGGTGCCATGGCCGGAAAACCAGTAATGGAAGGCAAAGGGTTATTGTTTAAAATATTTGCTGGAATTGATGTTTTTGATATTGAAGTAAATGAAAAAGATCCCGAAAAATTTATTCAGGTAGTAAAAGCGATAGCTCCGACTTTTGGTGGTATCAATCTGGAAGACATTAAAGCTCCTGAGTGTTTTGAAATAGAAGAACGCCTGAAAGCCGAGCTAGATATTCCACTCATGCATGATGACCAACACGGAACTGCCATTATTTCATCGGCGGGTTTGATTAATGCACTGGAAATTGTCGGAAAGAAAATAGAAGATGTAAAAATAGTGGTGAATGGTGCCGGAGCTGCAGCAAACTCTTGTACACAACTATACATGATGCTTGGAGCGAAGTTGGAAAACATCGTTATGGTAGATTCCAAAGGAGTTATCAATAAACAACGTACCGACTTGAATTCACGAAAAAAGCCATTTGCTACCGACAGAACCATTACCACGCTTGCCGAAGCCGTAAAAGATGCTGATGTGTTTTTGGGCTTGTCCATTGCAGGTGTACTTACAATTGATATGGTACGCTCTATGAATGCAAATCCTGTTGTATTTGCACTAGCTAATCCAAACCCTGAAATATCGTACGAAGACGCTATGGCAGCTCGTCAGGATATTATTTTTGCTACAGGTCGTTCTGATCATCCTAATCAAATCAATAATGTGTTGGGATTTCCATACATTTTCCGTGGAGCTTTGGATGTTCGTGCAAAGTGTATCAATGAAGAAATGAAAGTGGCCGCTGTTCTGGCTATTTCCGAGCTGACTAAAAAGCCTGTACCGGATGTTGTCAATGCAGCTTACGATTTGAAACGCATCACTTTTGGTCGTGATTATATTATTCCAAAGCCATTAGATCCACGTTTGCTGACGATTGTAGCACCTGCTGTGGCTAAAGCTGCGATGGCATCGGGAGTTGCGCGTAAGGATATTACCGACTGGAATGCCTATTGCGATAAATTACGGGAGTTGATGGGCAATGACAACAAGATGTTGCGCCACTTCTACGATACTGCCCGTCAGAATCCGAAACGTGTAGTATTCTCCGAATCAAATCATCTCAATATGATAAAGGCAGCAGAAGCTGCTTATGCCGAAGGTATTTGTTTCCCTATTCTGATTGGGAACGAAGAAAAAATAGCCAGTATTGCTGCAGAAAATGACATTGATTTGACGGGCATTGAAATTGTCAATCTACGTCACGACAGAGAAGAAAAGCGCAGAATAGCTTATGCTCACAAGCTTTCGGAAAAAAGGAATCGCGAGGGTATGACCTACGAAGAAGCATACGAAAAGATGTACGAACGTAACTATTTTGGTATGATGATGGTTGAAACCGGTGATGCAGATGCATTGATTACCGGGGTTTACACTAAATATACCGATACGATGCAGGCTGCAAAAGATGTAATCGGGTTACGCCCGGGAGCAAAATACATGGCAGCTATGCACATTATGAATACCAAAAAGGGAACTTTCTTCCTTGCTGATACATTGTTTAATCGTCATCCGACTACCGAAATTTTGACAGATATTGCCAAGCTGACACATGAAACCGTAAAATTCTTTGCTCACGAACCGGTGATGGCCATGCTTTCATACTCTAATTTTGGTTCAGACAAACAAGGGAGTCCCGCCAGTGTTCATCAGGTGGTGGAAACACTTCACAAAGAATGTCCTGAAATGATTGTGGATGGTGAAATGCAGGTAACTTTTGCGTTGAACCGGGAATTGCGCGATCAGAAATTCCCATTCTCCAAACTGGCAGGTAAAAACGTTAACACTTTAATATTTCCCAACTTAAGTTCGGCTAACACCACTTATAAAATGTTGATCGAAATGGGACTGGCCGATTCGATCGGACCAATTCAAATGGGACTGAATAAACCGGTTCACATTCTCGATGTTGAAAGTTCAATACGCGACATTGTAAATATGACGGCCATTGCTGTACTTGATGCTATTGTAGAAGAAATCAAAGTAATAAATCAAAACAAAGCAGAATAAATCTCTGCCGGGAATAACAAAAAACGGTCATTGACACTTACGTCAATGACCGTTTTTCTTATAGATTCTATTATTTTCTACTTCACTACCACAGCTTCGATACGATTGGCTCTGATTTGAATATAAATAACAGCTCCCGGTTTGCTGTGCGATGCAGCTACGTAGCCCATTCCAATGCCTTTTTTGGTATCAGGAAGCATAATTCCGGATGTTACTTCACCTATTTTTTCGCCGCTTTCGTTTACTATTTCATAACCATGACGTGGAATGCCGCGATCTTTCAACTCAAAGCGAACCAGTTTACGTGTAACGCCTTCGGCTTTTTGTTTTTCCAGCACTGAGCGGTCGACAAAGTTTTTACCGTCTACAAATTTGGTAATCCATCCCAATCCTGCTTCGATAGGCGATGTAGTATCATCGATATCGTTGCCATACAAGCAAAAGCCTTTTTCGAGACGCAAGGAGTCGCGGGCACCCAAACCAATTGGCTTAATGCCATATTCGCCACCGGTAGCAAAAAGAGCATTCCATATTTTCTCTCCGGCTTCGGGGTAAAAATACAATTCGAAACCTCCCGCGCCGGTATAACCCGTGTTAGACAGAATAACGTTATCGACGCCTGCAAAACTGCCTACCGCAAAGCTGTAATACGGAATCTGCGAAAGATCAGTGCTGGTTAGTTTCTGCAACATTTCAGTAGCTTTAGGTCCTTGCACTGCCAGCTGAGCCATCCAGTCGGAAGCATTTTCAAGTTCCGCTCCTTCAGTATTGTTTTCCACGCACCAGTTCCAGTCCTTTTCTATATTGGAAGCATTTGCTACCAACAGGTATTTATTTTCTTCGAAATGATAAACCAATAAGTCGTCCACAATGCCACCTTTACCGTTTGGAAAGCAAGAGTATTGCGCTTTACCGATTGGCAATATGGAAACATCGTTCGAAGCTACTTTTTGAAGAAAAGCCAATGCATTAGGACCTTTTACCCAGAATTCACCCATGTGGGATACATCAAAAACCCCTACAGCATTGCGAACCGTGATGTGTTCGTCAGTAATTCCGCTGTATTCAATAGGCATGTTGTAACCGGCAAATTCGTGCATTTTTGCTCCCAGAGCAATGTGGATGTTTGTAAATGGAGTAGTTTTCATAATCATGACCTCAAACCCCTAAAGGGGATTTGGATAGTATTGTAGTTGTTTAATTATTTGTATTTATTTTATCTGAGAAAAAGTCTTTAAGTCCCATTTCAGGGGGATTTAAAGGGTTGCATTTATTTTTTAGCAAGTATTTCCACAATTTTCACCACCACTTGCATAGCTTTTTCCATCGATTGCACGGGAACATATTCAAAGCGTCCGTGGAAATTATGACCACCGGCAAAGATGTTGGGGCAGGGCAGACCTTCGAACGAAAGACGGGCGCCATCGGTACCACCACGAATAGGTTTCACATTCGGTTTTACACCCACTGCTTCCATGGCTTCGAAAGCAAGATCGACAATGTGCATCACCGGTTCTACTTTCTCGCGCATATTGTAATACTGATCTTTAATTTCAATGGTAGCTATACCTTCACCAAATTCGGCATTGATTTTATTGACCAGGTGTATGATTTCTTTCTTTCGGCGTTCAAAACGGTCACGATCGTGGTCGCGGATAATATAGCTTAATGTTGATTTCTCAACATTTCCTTCCATATTTGTCAGGTGGTAGAAACCCTCGTAATCCTGAGTATGTTCAGGAGTTTCCCACCGCGGTAACATGCCTACAAACTCCTGAGCTATTCGCATAGAGTTAAGCATTTTGTGATAAGCATAACCCGGATGTACATTCAACCCTTTGAAATGCACTTTGACTCCGGCAGCGTTGAAGTTTTCGAACTCCAGTTCGCCTATTTCGCCACCGTCCATAGTGTAAGCCCATTCAGCATTGAATTTCGCCACCTCGAAATGATCGGCACCCTGGCCAATTTCTTCATCGGGAGTGAAACCTATCCGAATTTTGCCATGCTTAATTTCGGGATGAGCTATCAGATACTCCATAGCTGTTACTATTTCGGTCAAACCGGCTTTATCGTCGGCACCGAGCAGGGTTGTTCCATCGGTAACGATGATATCCTGACCTTTATATTGCAGAATTTCGGGATATTTTGCCGTATCGAAAACAATGTTCTTTTCTTCGTTGAGTACAATGTTCTCTCCGTCGTAATTCATTACGACGCGTGGTTTCACGTGTTTTCCGCTCATATCGGGACTGGTGTCCATGTGGGCAATAAAACCAATGGTTGGAATTTTTTTGTCGGTATTGGCTTGCAGTGTAGCCGTCACGTAGCCGTTAGTATCCAATTCTACCTCTTGCAACCCGATGGATTTAAGTTCTTCAACAAGATAGCGTGCAAAAATCTTTTGTCCCGGTGTGCTGGGAGTCATATTGGTGTTCTCGTCGGAAGTGGTAGTGAAACTAACATACTTCAGAAAACGGTCTGTTATATTCATAATGGTAGGGATTTAAAAATTCAGAGACAAAAATACTCAAAAAATGGTATACGAATACGCTTTTCTTGCTGTTTTTTCTTGACATTTCATTTTGCTGATCGAATAAGAAAACTTTAAATCTAAGCAAATCCACTTTATTTACATTAGGTTTATACATATTCAAATTCTTATACCGAATTTTGATTTCTAAACCAGACTTAATCAAACAGATATTTAAGCAATCTAAAGTCATTTATAGTCTAAATGTATTACCCACTTTATATTTTATTTTTATTTTCATTATAATGATTTAGTAAAGAAAAAATTGATATATTTGTGACGTCGAAATAAATGAAATTTAAATATAGTCATACTTCATTTCTTTATTTAAATTATTAATTATCAGATTCAATTGATTAGATTAATAGAATACTAAGTTGTTACAAGTTTCCAACTAAAAAATAACTAATTAAATATAGTCCATATGAATTTAATGATCATTTTTTCAGTATTACTAAAAGTAGTCACACCTACTGCCAGTCTTTCTCTTTTACAGCTTTTTTTTGCAGCAATGCCTGTTATCCTTCTTATTGTATTGCTGGGGTTTCTTCGTCTGTCGGGTGATAAAAGCGCTTTGATAACTTTAGTTGTAACCATCGCACTGGCATTATTTGCTTTTAAATATCCGATAGCAGACACCGGGCTTACCATTGGTTATGGTATTATGAAAGCTTTTTTCCCTATTCTGATTATAATTTTAATGGCTATCTTTAGTTATAACCTATTGGTGTACACTAAAAATATAGAGATAATTAAAGCACAGTTTATGTCAGTTTCGTCAGACAAATGTGTTCAGGTACTATTAATCACCTGGGGTTTAGGTGGCCTTCTTGAAGGAATGGCCGGTTTTGGAACTGCTGTGGCTATTCCGGCTGCTATTTTGATAAGTTTAGGCTTTAAGCCTCTGTTCTCGGCCGTAGCAAGTCTTATTTCCAACAGTGTAGCAACGGCATTTGGTGCCGTAGGGACTCCTGTCATTGTATTAGCTCGCGAAGCCGGAATTACGGATGTTCAACATCTAAGTATAAATATAATCTGGCAATTATCCCCACTTATGTTTCTGATCCCTTTTGTATTGGTTTTTATGACCGACCCTCGGATTAAAAGTATTCCCAGACATCTCCTGTTGAGTTTGCTTATTGGATCTGTATCATTGATTTCACAATATTTATCTGCCCGGTATATAGGTGCAGAAACACCGGCTATTATTGGAAGTGTATGTTCTATTTTAGTTACTATTTTATATGGAAAGATCAGTTCTAAGAAAGGGGAAGCTGCTGCTAAAGGAACCGGATTTAGTTTTAAAACTATATTTTCCGCATGGAGTATTTATGGTTTGATCTTACTATTAATCGTTATTACCAGTCCATTGTTCCCGTTGAAGAAGATTCTTGGAGCTGTAAGTGTTGTTGTTCCATTTAATTTATTTGATGCAATAAAACACGAAGACGTTTTAAAAACAATAAAAATTTCGTTTCTGACCGATACGTGGATGCTGCTTTTTTTAGGCTCTGTGATTGGCGGTCTGATTCAGGGAGCAAAATTGAAGGTTATTTTTCAAGTCCTTTGGAAAACTGTAAAGCAATTAAAGAAAACCATTATTACGGTGAGTGCATTAATAGCCATGTCGTCGTTGATGGATGAAACCGGTATGATTTTCCATATTGGAGCGGCATTGGTAGTAGTGACCGGTGCATTTTATCCTTTATTCGCACCGCTTATCGGTTGTTTGGGAACCTTTCTTACCGGTAGCGATACCTCTTCAAATATTTTATTCGGGAAACTGCAAGCAAATGTTGCACACCAGTTAAGTGCAAACGGTGTTACCGGTAATGCAGGTGATCCTAGTTGGTTGGCTGCTGCAAATACAATAGGAGCCACCGGAGGAAAAATTATTTCACCGCAAAGTATTGCCGTAGCCACTTCAGCCTGCAATCAGCAAGGAAAAGAAGGTGAAATACTGAAAAAAGCTTTACCGTATGCAATCGGCTACATTATTATAGGCGGTTTGATGGTTTACTTCTTTGGTTAAGATTGCTATTGATAAATATATAAATATAAGAAAATGAAAGTTGGACTATTTATCCCATGTTACGTGAATGCAATCTACCCGGAAGTGGGGGTTGCAACGTACAAATTACTGAACAGTTTGGGTGTTGACGTGGATTATCCGCTCGATCAGACTTGTTGCGGGCAGCCTATGGCGAATGGAGGATTTGAAGAAAAGGCGTTGCCGTTGGCCATTCATTTTGATGACTTATTTGACAAATATGATTATGTAGTAGGGCCTTCGGCAAGTTGCGTTTGCTTTGTAAAAGACAATTACCCTCCTATCATGGAACGGCAGAACCATGTGTGCCGCACGAGCGGAAAAATTTACGAAGTCTGCGAGTTTTTGCATGATATACTAAAAGTGGATAAACTTCCGACGCGCTTTCCACACAAGGTGAGTGTCCATAACAGTTGTCACGGACTACGGGAGCTAAAGCTTTCGGCCGCCAGCGAGCTGAATATTCCGTATTTTTCCAAAATAAAAGATTTGCTTTCTTTGGTAGAAGGAATTGAAATCGTTGAACCTCAAAAGGTGGATGAATGCTGTGGATTCGGGGGTATGTATTCTATCGAAGAACAGGCAGTGTCGGTTTGCATGGGGCAGGACAAAGTAAAAAATCATATGGATACCGGTGCCGAATACATTACCGGAGCCGATAGCTCGTGCCTGATGCATATGCAGGGCATTACCAAACGGGAAAAACTTCCCATTAAAATTATTCATGTAGTCGAAATTTTAGCAACAGGATTATGAGTACGAAACATTCAAAAGCAGGCGAACTTTTTCTCGAAAACCGAAGCCATGCTTCGTGGCATAACGAAGCTTTGTGGTTTGTGCGTGAGAAACGGGACAAAGTAAGTAAAGAGATTCCCGAATGGGAAGACTTACGAGAACTTTCAAGCAAAATTAAAATGCATACAATAAGCCATTTGAATACCTACCTTGAACAGTTTTGCAAAAATGCGGAAGCCAATGGAGTAATTGTGCACTGGGCTATCGACGAAAAAGAACACAACGAAATAGTGTATGATATACTTCAGAAAAACAACGTAACAAAGCTGGTTAAAAGTAAATCGATGCTTACCGAAGAGTGTCATCTAAATCCGTATTTAATTAAACGGGGCATTGATGTGGTTGAAACCGACCTGGGCGAACGAATATTGCAATTGATGGACGTAGCCCCCAGCCACATTGTACTTCCGGCCATACATATAACCCGTCAGCAGGTAGGTGAACTGTTTGAGGAAAAATTAGGAACAGAAAAAGGAAATAGCGATCCTTCTTATTTGACCAATGCCGCACGGATACACCTGCGCAATGAGTTTCTGACTGCTGGTGCCGCCATGACCGGAGCCAATTTTGCTGTTGCTGAAACTGGTGATATTGTGGTTTGTACGAATGAGGGAAACGCTGATATGGGCACCTCACTTCCGAAAATTCATATCGTATCCATGGGTCTGGAGAAAGTAATACCCAACCTGAAATCGCTGAGCGTTTTTACACGTTTGCTCGCTCGTTCGGCCACCGGACAACCGGTGACTACGTATACTTCACACTTTCGAAAACCACGCAAAGACGGCGAAATGCACATCGTGATTGTAGACAACGGACGAAGTAAAATAATTGGCGATAAAGTTCATGTAAAAACACTAAATTGCATACGTTGTGGAG
>Ga0209540_10002537_pt1 | contig 12973 bp, 13 predicted proteins | sample BarGraIncu01121A_FD_184501 | JGI IMG/M metagenome (GOLD analysis project Ga0209540, IMG submission 184501) | Arctic peat soil microbial communities from Barrow, Alaska - Barrow Graham LP Incubations 011-21A (SPAdes) (version 2) | ecosystem: Environmental > Terrestrial > Soil > Wetlands > Peat... | reverse complement strand
GGTGGTCGATGCATCAAAGTTCTCTGTTGTGAGCGCCGAAGCATCGCTCAAGGAGGCAAATGAGAATCTTACCAAGACATCGATATATGCACCAATGACAGGGACCATTTCAATGCTTCTCGTGGAGCTGGGCGAAAGGGTTGCAGGAACAAACCTCATGGCCGGTACCGACATTATGCGTGTAGCCGACCTCTCAAAAATGGAAGCCCAGGTTGAGGTGAATGAAAATGATATCGTAAGAGTGTCGCTGGGAGATACTGCAACTATCGAAGTTGATGCCTATCTCGATCAGAAGTTCAAGGGTATCGTAACCGAGATCGCAAACTCGGCTAAGACTACCGGCGTATCAGCCGACCAGGTAACAAATTTCGACGTCAAGATCAGGATGCTGCCCAGTTCCTACGGAAAGCTTGCGAAAGACAGTAACCCCTTCAGGCCGGGAATGTCGGCGACAGTCGATATCCTCACCGAAACCAGGCCAGGGATCCTCACTGTTCCTATCCAGACAGTGACAACGCGCACGGATACTACCAAGAACTCAACGAAGGTGACAAAAGAGGATGTAAGAACTATTGTCTTTACCACCGATGGAAAGTATGCCTTTGCAAAAGATGTCACGACCGGAATTCAGGATAACAACTATATTGAGATTACCTCAGGGCTGGCCGACAGTGTTAAAATCATTTCAGCTCCTTTCAGTGCCATCAGTAAAAAGCTGAAAGACAGTACGCTTATCCAGGTGGTTAAGAAGGAGAATCTTTATAAGGAGAAGTAAGCTGCAGCCCAGCGCTGAAAAACAATGATACTCTGCCTTGAAACAGCTACAAACCTATGTTCCGTCGCTCTGTGCGATAGCAATGGGGTTGTAGCCCTGAAGGAGAGTGCCGGAGACAGGTCTCATGCTTCGCTTTTAACCGTCTTCATCAGCGACATTCTTAAGGAAGCTGGCATCAAAGCCGGCAATCTTGAAGCTGTGGCAGTAAGCAAGGGCCCCGGATCATATACCGGTTTGAGAATAGGCGTCTCGGCAGCAAAAGGAATAGCTTATGCAGCTTCAATCCCATTAATCGGAACAGGTACCACTATCTCAATGTTCCATGGCTTTAAACCCATTGCAAAGGCGAAATACGGGGAATCTCCATCCGACCTTTTCTCCCCTGCTCTCGATGCTCGAAGGATGGAAGTGTATTATTCCGTTCTTGACTTATCGGGAAAAGAAGTAAAAGGAATATCTGCAGAAATAATCAACAATGATACCTTCAGCCGGTTTCCTTCATCATCAAGGATTTTCCTTTTTGGCGACGGAGCCTCCAAATGCAGGGAGGTGCTGAAGAGTGAAAACATTATTATTGATGATGATTTCAGGATATCCGCTTCCTTCATGCAAAAGCCTGCATACGAAGCTCTTGCTGAAAAGCATTTTGAGGATGTTGCATATTTTGAACCTTTTTATCTTAAAGATTTCTTAACTTCAAAACAGGTAAAAAACCTTCTCTGAAAATAAATGGCCCGGTAATTGATTCTCTTTAGTGAATGCGATGAAGAAACTGATCTCAATATTTTTACTCAGCCAGGCTTTCCTGCTGCAACTCGCTGGCCAGGTCTCATCATACCAGCCCGGGGAGAAGGTGAACTTCGTCATACATTATGGTGCCATCAATGCCGGGATAGCAACTCTGGAGCTCAGAAAAGACTCATTTTCGGGCAGGGAGGTATGGCATTCAGCAATGGAAGCAAGAACAACAGGTATAGCTGAAGCCCTCTTCAGGGTTAAGGACATTTATGAGAGCTACATGAATCCGGCAACAGAACTGCCGGTCAAATCAATCATGAATATAAATGAAGGGAGATACCACAAGTATAACGTCGTACTTTTCGATCACGCTACGAGAAAGGACTCAGCAATCCTAACCAGTAATCTGACAGGTATTCATATAGCTCCAAAGGGGATATACGACATCCTTTCATCTTTCTACTGGTTCCGCAATCACAATCTTCCCGGTATTGCAAACTTTAAAAAAGGTGAAATGATTGTGATGACGACCTGGTTCTTTGATGATCTCTATCCCCTGCGCTTGAAATATGTCGGCAAAGAGGAAATAAAAACGAGGGCAGGTAAAATATTGTGTTATAAATTTAATCCGGTCACCGAAGCGGGCAGACTTTTTAAAACGCAAGAGGATGTTTCCTTCTGGTTTTCAGCCGATAAAAATTTATTACCGGTTAAAATTCGTTTTAATATCTTTGTGGGGGCGTTTATGGTCGATATGGTGAGCTATGAAGGATTGGTCTACCCGCTCGATATTAAGAAAAAATAACTAACCAAATTTAAGAGAACTAACAGATTTATGGCAAGTACTGCAGATTTCAAAAATGGATTGGTGATTGAATTCAATAATGATCTTTATACGATTGTTTCGTTTCAGCACGTAAAACCTGGCAAAGGCCCAGCCTTTGTAAGAACCAAATTAAGGAGCATCAAGACAGCAAGAGTAATTGACAATACGTTTTCTTCGGGAACAAAAGTTAACATTGCAAGAGTCGAAAGAAGACCTTACAAGTATTTATATAAGGATGACATGGGTTACTATTTTATGCACAATGAGACCTATGAGCAGATGCGTGTTGAAGAGCATCTGATCGATTATCCGGAGTTTCTTCTCGACGGAATAGATGTTGAAGTCGTCGTGCATGCCGATACTGAGAACGTCCTCTCCGTTGAACTGCCGCAGTTCGTCGTTATGGAAGTTGTCTATTCCGAGCCCGGGCTCAGGGGCGATACTGCCACTAACACTCAGAAACCGGCAAAAATACAGACCGGCAGCACAATCATGGTTCCTCTTTTCGTTAATACAGGCGACAAAATAAGAATCGACACCCACGACAGAACATACATGGAGCGGGTTAAGGGCTGAAAAACTGAAATGGAAGATAAAAAGGATTCGAAAGAAAGGTTGAAATTATCCAGGTTCAAGCTGGATTCGCTGCTCGACATTACGCTTTCGATCAACGCAAACCTCCCTACTGAAGTCCTTCTCGCCAAGTACGAGTCTATACTGAGAAACAACCTCGGGATCGGTAAAATTCTCATTTTCAAGCGTTCTGAACAGTGGGAGTGTCTTCTTAACGGCGGATTCCCGAAAAGTTTCGAGTCACTCGATGTAGAGAAGCGTCTTCTCGGATTCGACGAGATCACATATGTATCGCCCGACATGGGTTTTGAGGGAGTCGATATAATCGTTCCGGTTTATAACAACAACGTTCATCTTGCTTTCCTCTTTATCGGCGATATTGAAGAGGAAGGCGAAGGGATGAGCCCTGTAATAAAACATCTCAATTTCATCCAGACCATCTCCAGCATCATAATTGTAGCCGTGGAGAATATCAGGCTTCACAAGGAGTCTCTCCGCCAGGAAGCATTTAAGAAGGAGCTTGAACTGGCAGCCAGGATGCAGAAGATGCTTATCCCGGACAACAGCCACATGCCTCATGATCCCACCATGATCGTGAATGGGTTTTATTTCCCTCACTATGAGGTTGGGGGCGACTATTATGACTGCATTAAGCTTTCTGATTCAAAGACAGGAATATGCATTGCCGATGTTTCAGGAAAAGGGATTTCCGCTGCCATCCTGATGTCAAATTTTCAGGCAACCCTCAGGGCGCTTCTAACCGCGGATATTGATCTTGTATTCCTGGTGAACAAGCTCAATTCGGTTGTCGTTTCAAATGCTGCGGGTGAAAAATTCATTACTTTTTTTATCGCCCGCTACGACTCTAAAACCAAGGTTCTGGAATATATTAATGCCGCCCACAACCCGCCTGTTCTTTACGACACCCAAACCGGAAGAGTGACTCATATCAGCGCTTCATGCGTGGGCATCGGGATGCTCGATGAGATTCCTTCCGTCAGCAAAACCGATATTCTGATCAGCGGATACACCAAGCTTGTATGCTATACCGACGGCCTTTCTGAATTAAAGGGCGACGATGGCAACGATATCGGCACCGGCGAAATAATAAAGCATATCTCGAACATGAAACCAGTTGAAGGGAATATGCGTGAAATGATAAAACAGCTTGGTATTCCGGACACTAACCCATGGCTTTTCGACGATGTTTCGATAATTGTTGCCGATCTCCGGTAACAATCAAATAAATCTCAGCAGAAAATAATTTTTCTTCCCCTTCTGGATAAGGAGGTATTTATGGTTTAGCAGCAGGCCGGCTGCAACCGGCTGATCCGAATCCTCGACCTTAGTTTTATTTATGCTTACTCCGCCTCCCTGGACCATCCGCCTCAACTCTCCCTTTGAAGCAAATACCTGTGATTTTTCGGCACAGAGTGAAGTAAATGTGATCCCTTCAGCAAGCATCTCCTTTTTTATGTCAAAAAACGGAACTCCTTCGAATACCGAAAGAAATGTGCTTTCGCTCATCTTTCTGAGCGATTCCGTTGTGCCTTTCCCGAAGAGTATCTGCGATGCCTCAATTGCAGAATCAAGCTCACCTCGTGAATGTACCATCAGGGTCACTTCTTCTGCCAGGCGCTTCTGAATAAGCCTTTCATGAGGCATTTTATTATGCTCTGCAATAAGGCTTTCAATCTCTTCGCGCCCAAGAAGGGTAAAAATCCGGATATATTTCGATGCATCCTCGTCGGATACGTTGAGCCAGAACTGGTAGAAGTGGTAAGGCGAAGTTTTATCAGGGTCGAGCCATACGTTTCCCGATTCGGTCTTCCCGAATTTTGAACCGTCAGACTTTGTAATAAGCGGACAGGTAAGGGCGAAGGCCTCTCCTCCTGTTTTACGGCGTATCAGTTCGGTGCCCGTCACGATGTTGCCCCACTGGTCCGATCCTCCCATCTGAAGCCTGCATCCCAGTTCGTTATAAAGATGAAGGAAATCTGTTCCCTGTACAAGCTGATACGAAAATTCGGTGAAAGACATCCCCTCTTTTGCATCTGATCCAAGACGCTTCTTTACCGAGTCCTTCGACATCATGTAATTAACGGTGATATATTTTCCGATATCGCGGATGAACCCGAGGAACGAGTACTCTTTCATCCAGTCGTAGTTGTTGACCATAATGGCCTTGTTTTTTTTGTCAGACTGGAAATCGAGGAATTTCGAAAGCTGTTTTTTTATCCCCTCCTGGTTTTTCCGGAGAGTGGCTTCGTCGAGGAGGTTTCTTTCCTCTGACTTCCCTGAAGGGTCGCCGATCATTCCCGTGGCTCCGCCAATGAGTGCCACCGGCACATGCCCCGAACGCTGAAAATGGACCAGCAGCATCACCTGCACCATGTGTCCGATATGAAGAGAGTCGGCAGTAGGGTCGAACCCGATGTATCCTGTCGTTACTTCCTTGTCCAGCAACTCCTCTGTCCCCGGCATGATGTCGTGGATCATGCCTCTCCATTTCAGTTCTTCAACAAAATTCATATATATTATTTAAGAAAGGCAAAGATAGCAATAGGGGTTAAATAGTCGCGTTGGCCGGCGGCTGTTTTTTGAACCTGTCGAATGCCTGTCCGAAGTTTCCCTCACCAATTACAGGAAAGATTGCGGGAGCGATATCGGATATGGGCATGTAGAACTTCGATTCTGCGATCTTCTCCTTTGGCAGAAATGAGTGGTGTGAATCGATTACGTTCAGTACCGTAAAAAAGACGCTCAGTATCAGTACCGACTTGATAAGGCCGAACACCATTCCCAGTATCCTGTTGAGGAATCCGATAGAGATGGCCTGGATCATTTTGTCGGCCAGGGCTCCGATAAAATGAATTGCCACCACAATTACCATGAAGGTGATCAGGAACGAAGTTATGCCGACGTACTGCCCGGTCATGTCGAACCAGTCGTACAGCTTTGCGGCAGTGAACGATGAAAATTTAATTGCGCCCCATATACCCAGCACCAGTGCAAGCAGCGATGCGACTTCCTTAACGAAGCCGTCGGTAAAACCCCTGAGGATTGCAAGGATAAGAAGGACAATGATAATGAGGTCGATCCAGTTCATGGTTCAGGTTATGATTTTCGTAAAGATAAATAATTTAATCATTTGCAAACAGGGGGAATCGGTGACAGGCAACAGGTGACCGGTGACAGGTTGCTGGTGAGCAGTGAGCGGCAGGTAACTAGTATTCTGATTGCCTTGTGCACCTCAGCTAATTTATTTTGTTTAATATTATAGATTATTTATTCCTATGCACTTGCGCCTGTATAACCCTGAAGTTTTCCAGGGCAACTTGAAAAAGAAACACTATTTTGAGGGTTGGTATTTTAAGCATGTCTCTCAGTATCTTTCTTGTACTTTTTCATTTATTCCGGGAGTTTCAGTACTGACAAAATAAAATGCCTTGATATTGTTATTTATCAAGGCTTTATTTGTTTGTTGTTGTGATCCTGCCAGGACTATATTTGATACTGATCTTTAGTGTGTTAGGAAGTCTGCTGGCGTCGTGCTGTCTTTTAAATGATTCAATAGGGTTATCTCTTAAACCTGTTTGTTTATTTCTTTAAGAGTTCAGGATTTCTGAGAAATCCTACAATCCAGACCAGAATAAGCACAACCGAAGGCATTACAATGCTTAAACCGCCAGTCATATGAATAATAATTGCTCCTCCCATATAGGCGCTAAGCAATAAAGTGCCATAAATATTTGTTTTGGGAAATAAAAATAAAAGAGCAGAGGAAATTTCACCTATAACAATGATAACGCGCCAGTTCTCAAGATGAATCTGCCCCATTTGTTCTGGGTGTAAAAATAACTTACCGGCTGAACTATAAAAGAATAATGCAGTTAATAAGCCAGCAATAATCCATGCTGTAATTTTTCTTGTCTTAGAAATTTCTGTTATTGCCATGAGGCTTAGTTTAAGAGGTAAACAATATTGATAAAATCGTCTCCGTTTAATAACAAATTTCTTCTCATTTTGTTCAAATAATATTCAATCTGATTTAATGGCCAGGAGTACTTTTTCAGTACGTCCATAATGGCCTTGAGGGATGATTTGTTGCTAGAAACGACAAACGATGGTGAAATTATTGCCAATCATGATAAATGGGCAGGCATTGTTCAGGTCAAGTAGCTTTGTTTTTTCTGTTATGGTTAGTTTTTTAAAATGTTATATAACGTGCAGGTAACTACTTAATTACCATAACGGCCCGACAATAAAGGTTTAAGAAGGAAGATAAAAGACAAAAGTCACAAGATAAAAGTTAAATAAGGCGAAAGTTGGTCATAACATAATCACACTCTGGTTTTTGATAGCACGATTGTGCCTTATAACCTTTATTGTCCATGTTAGCAGCAGTAATTATTAAGTTTTTAACTAAATAGTATTTTTGGCAATCCAGCAAACTTATATCAGTTGTTAAGCATATTATATTGACAGCATAAAACATTTTTAGAAACAAAATCTCTAAGATGCATACCATTCCCATTACACCATTTAAATACGTCACAATGTTCACATATTCCAGTTTTCATCCAATCTCGTTGACGCATTATTTTGAATTGATTATTCCAAATGTCTAAAAAGTTGTTTTTATAAATATTCCCTTGCGAAAAACGACTATCAATATTTGGACAAGCTGAAATAGATCCATCAAGTAAAACTGAAGCTATATTTATTCCTGCTCTGCAAAAGTAATATCCATCACGAACTGCCATTTCATATTCTCCAACAAATCCTTCACATTCATAATTTGTTTCGATTTGCTTTTCTTGTCGCGTTTTTTTTATGAATTCCATTAAGTCTATCAATTGTTTAGCTGTAATTGCTAATTCCGGATTATTTTTTGCACGTCCAATGGGAGAAATTGTAAACAGCCGCCACCTTTTTACACCCATTGAAATTAAAAGCTCTTTTATTTCGTTTAGCTCAACACAGTTTTTCTGATTAATACAAGTCACAATATCGAAGACTAGCTCATTTTGTTCCACAAGCAATGAGATTGACTTGATAACATCTCCGAAACACTCTTTATTTCTTATCCAGTTATGGCTCGTTTCTAATCCATCTAAGCTCACTGTAATAGACCGCAAACCAGCATTTATCAAACTATTTATACGCTTCTTAGACAACATTACACCGTTAGTTACAATACCCCAGGAATATCCTTGTTTTGTCAATTCTGTCCCGCAGAATTCAATATCCTTTCTCATTAAGGGTTCTCCTCCCGTAATTACAATCATTATGTCATTCGGATTATATTGAGTTTTAATCTTTTCCGTAATTTGAAGAAAATCAGAGGCGGGCATATCGGGAATTACACTATTTTGCTCACAGTCGCTCCCACAATGAATGCATTTCAAATTGCAGCGGTGAGTGCATTCCCAGAAAAGATACTGCAATTCATGCAATGAAATTTCGGTTTTGCGATATTCTTTAAATACATTGAGGGCTAGCCGTTTTTTGAATGAAATATTCCCATTATTCATTCTTTACTAATTTGATGTCAATGTTATCTTTGATTTGAGCTAGTTTTTCATCCGAGCTTAAAGTTAGTGTAGTATCTTTTGATTGAAAGCTTCCATTTAAAGCTCCATCAATGTCTGAAATATGCAAATTAACAGTGTTAGCAGATTCAATAATTTCAGAATTAATTGAAAAAACGCCATTATTGTTTGTCAGAGCTTTAGGGTCTGATATGCTATTTCTTAATTCAACTTGAATGCCTTCGATTATTTGTGAAGAATCTTTCGATTTTACAGTTCCTTTAAGATTCATATAAATAGTCGACACCAGGACTCCATATTTAGCACAAGATGCCATTAATCCTGCGCTACAAACTCCCAAAATAATAAGAAGTTTCTTTAATAATTGTCTTTTAATAATAGTAATGTTTTTCATGAGCTTATTTTTTGAGGATACTAATCGACTAACGAAAAATCCACTTTATTGTTTTAATGTGACTCGCTTCGCGGGAAATAAACAAATAAATCAAATAAATTAATCCCTAACGCAACGGACAGAAAACACCGCTTCCTTACCGGTGTCGAAGCTGTAAACATTGCTGTCACTGTAGTACACGAACCGGTACCAGGCGCTACCGGCACCCTCAGTAGCACTCCACCAGAAACCGTAGCTCCCAACCCTGCCGAATGTTCCATCAGCGTCACGGAAGCCACCCGGAAGGGCTGTAAAACCGGTTTCGTTGGTTGCTCCTGTATTTGGACTATTCCAATGTGTGGTGCCGGTTTCTTTTAGTTTGCCTCCGGCTATGCTTGTTCCTCCGAGATAATCAGTAAGTTGTGTCCATTCGGCATCGCTTGGCAAGTGCCAGCCTGTAGGACATACACCTTGCACTCCACTGGGGTTGGCTGTGCTGCTTGCAGCTCCGTTCATGGCTGCCGGCCAGTTATATAATACCCCGTAATTAGCGTAATTAGCTTCGGCCTTAGCATCATTTACATCTGTGCCATCATAACCATAAACATAATAATAGGGAGTTGTTCGTGAACCGGTGCCGGGACCAACTACCGATGGTAAATATTTAAGGTTTTCGCCCATCCAGATTTGTTTGCCTGTTTTTACAACATCGTAGTGATTATTGTCCCGTGTATCAATAAATCCATTGGCTAAAAGTGATGGTTCTATTTGTGCTTTTAATGCTTCAATTTGTACTAATAATAAATCCACATACGCTTTTGTGGCGGCATCAGTGGCATTGACAGGTGTCTGAACGGTGGTTGTTCCGGTAAATGTTTTATTACCTGCAATTGTTTGGTCCCCGGTTAGTAAAACAGCATTAGGGTCGATTTCTGTATAACTAGCAACAGTCTTCGCATACAACGCATAAGGCACACTTAGCAATGGGCTTGTTCCAACTATTGCTGTGTAGTTTGTTCCTCCTGTTGGGTCGGTTTCCGTTTTAATAGAATATACCCCTGCCGACCAGTCAATTGCCGAAAAAGCAACTCCTGAAACAAAAGTACCATTCCCAATTTCAATAGAAACAAGTCCATTTGCATTGGTTGTTGTTGCATGCGTTTCTACATATACAGGGTTTGTGCCTTGCAAAATGCTCAAACGCATACCTACTGAATGATTGGTTACTAATTGGTCACCACCATTTCTAATCACTGCCTGATAACTCATTTTTTGAGGTGTCTGAGCCAGGCAAACTGCAGTTAGTATGACTGCAAAGGAAAAAGTGTAAACTTTTTTCATATGATTAATTTTTAATGATTTTAAATGTTTTTATAACTTTATTCTTGTCAGTCACTTTCAGAAAATAAGTTGCAGACACAAGATTGCTCATAACGATAATTGTTTCGTTACTTTCAACTTTATTGTCCTGTAAAAGGCTGCCGTTAATATCATAAAGTTGATATCTGAGATTCTGAACTTCATGGTTTTCTATTTTTAACTTTATGAAGTCTGTTGCAGGGTTCGGGTAAACTACAATTTCAAGCGAAATATCTTTGGCTTTTTCAATACCAGTTACGACTGATATTTCATAAGGTTGTTGTATACCTTGTGCAACAGAACCATTCGTTCCTGTGTTTGTGGTATAAACAACCTGTCCAATAGTATAACTCATCGTTCCTCCACTTCCCGAAGCATTACCACCTGAGGCGGGGATAGCATTTTGTGCTCGTATTGCTGTTCCAAATCCGAACATAAAAATTGCAATAAGTGCTATTAAAGGGTTTTTCATGTCTCTCATATTTTGAGTTTGAAAAATATACATATCAAAGTCAAGAAGTTTTATCAAAGTCAAGATAATTTAAATTCTCATATAATTAGTGGTATGAAGCAATTTTTGCGAATCCCGGCGATAAACAAATTTGTCTAACTGTGCGGATTGCTTTCCAGAGCCGTAGTCACGGTACATAATAAATGAGAGAATGTTGTGTTTCAAAGTGCATGTTCCTGACTTGAATGCAAAAATTGCGATAACCTGTATTGTCCGGGTTAGGCTTAGATATTTTTTTCGGTCAGTTTCTAAATTCTAACCTGAGTTGTGAAAGTATATTTTGAAGTTGTTTAATCGAATCTATTTTTAATCCTAATCCAAATCTTATTTGATGGGAGATTGAATCATTTTTAATAGAAATCCATTCATCGCAACCATCGACGCATATATTGCAAGAATTATAATTCAGATTTAAAAAATTACTGATATTGATTGAATTAAGAATGTTATTCCATTCGGTACCTGTAGTAAGTCTTGTTTTATAGATTTCCGGGATAGAGGATCTGGCAGGAACAGAGTAAACGTACTTAATCATTGTACTGGATATAATTAGTGAATCTTCCCCAGATCCCCATCCGCACATGAATCCAGCTTTAATAATCATTGAGGGATTCTCCTTTATTGTGGTATTGTCCCCTGGTTTATTGCAGGCGCAAAGGCAAAATAAAAGGAGAATTATTAAAAGCAAATGATATTTCATCGAAGTGTAGTCAGATTTTGATTGAAAAAGCCGCAAAAATCATTCCATAATAACCATTTAGAGTTTCATATCTAAAATTTGAAACGGTTTTTCATGATAAATATATCGTTGACGTAGAGCCCTTTACTTAAGCATAACGGCTGGGCGGTATGTGGTGTTGCCGAAAGGCAATAACATATACCGACCTGTTATGCACAGGCATATTCTTTAAAAGTCAAGTGATGTCTGATTATTTGGAATTGGAACTAATTTCCTCTTCATAATCTAAATTGAATTCTCCATTAGTGAAATTCATATATTTATCAGGCTCTCTGAATAATTTGACTGAGAACTTTCCGGAAATGTGTTTCATAACGGTATCCAGGGAAATAATCTGAATTAAATTATTAGTAGTAGTATCAATATTATATTGATCAGATGCTACGTCTCCTCCTGTGATTATGGACCTCTCTGAAATAAAATGTTTTACTGTATTTGTTTTTAAAATATTTGAAATTTTAAAGGATAAGTAAATTTTCTCTTCATTACCGGGAATTTTCTTATTTCCAACAATAATTATGCCCTTATTTAATTTTGAGAATGTTGCCCAGCTATAATCTGAAAACCATTTAGTGCCGTCTTTAATTGCATTAAAATCTGAATATGGTTCTTTTTTTTGCAAGCTAAAGAGAATAATAATAAAGCAGAGAGAATCAATAGCTTTTTCATATAAGTTAAATTTTGGGTTCTGTTTATCAACATAACAGCAAAAATCATTCCTTTATATCGATTTCTATTTATAAATTTTGTCTTCTGGAGATAGACCTAAATGCTAAGGCTTAAGCATAACGACCAGGGGGTATGAGCAGAAAGCGTTGGTGGCGTAGCCCATCCGTTAACGTGTCCCGATGCTTTAGCCGAAAAGTTATCCCGGTGGGCAAGACACCATGGCGCAATTTTTGCAAGTCCCGGCGAAAGATAAAGCTGTCTCTGTTGCAGGATTTGTCCAGAGCCGGAATCACGGATTTGGTAAACGGACGATAAGTTTTGTTTCACGATAAAACTGCCTTGGTGTGATGCAAAAATTGTGACAAGTATTTTTGCTTATACCCGCTTGTTAGCTGTTGGGCTTATTTTAAAACTGTCTTGGTAGCAGAATTTTTCTTGTCAAGGTAGTTTTGTTAAAGTCCAGGTAAGTGGCACTGATTTGTCCCGATAGAGAAGTTGTCTAAACTGTAAAAATATTTTTGAGTTGATAAACGATTAATCATTAATAATTTCCTAGAAAATCCAAAGTCTACGGGTCGATGCTGGCTGGTAAGTGTAATAAGCTATGTTGTTGAGTGTATGGTCAATCGGATGCTTGAAGAGCTTATTACATTTGCCAGTGAGTTAGCTGTAGGGCAAATTTTACGTTTGTCTCGGTGTAACAAAATTTACTACTTTAGCCGCCGATCTCGCCGAGTTGCAGGGAAGGGCTGGAAGGCTTATATGTTTGTTTATTCAAAGATTCGGATTAAAATCTTTAGTTTGCTGAATGAGGGGGATGGAAGGCTAGCACATTGATGCTGTAAAAGAGTCACC
>Ga0209540_10002536_pt1 | contig 12983 bp, 12 predicted proteins | sample BarGraIncu01121A_FD_184501 | JGI IMG/M metagenome (GOLD analysis project Ga0209540, IMG submission 184501) | Arctic peat soil microbial communities from Barrow, Alaska - Barrow Graham LP Incubations 011-21A (SPAdes) (version 2) | ecosystem: Environmental > Terrestrial > Soil > Wetlands > Peat... | reverse complement strand
GATAAAAAGCGACGGCTAACAGATTCGTAACGGATACCTATTCCACTGTAAGTTAACGGAGAAAGATATGGATCGATAAAACTGAGAGAAGAAAGCCCGAAGGTGTTTGTGTGCGTAGTTAACAGGTATTTTTGCTCTTCCATATTTTGAGCATAAATTGTAGAGCTAAAAAAAACGGTCAATAATAAAATGCAATAATTCTTCATTTGATCAATTGTTTTTTCACCTGAGTTATGCTTACAAAAATAAGAAAAATGTTTGGTAAAAAGCTCTATTCAACCCAACGATCGGTCAATCAATAAAAAACAAGCTGATTCCTTAAAATCCTGTCTGAAAAATATGTCTGTTGTTACCTAAAATAATTATCTTTGCATGCATTTGATTTACTCCAACAGACAAAATATGAAGAAACTGGTTTTTGCGACAAACAACAAACACAAACTCGACGAAGTCAGAGCCATACTCGAACCCAAATTTTCAATCATTAGTTTAGCCGAACTAAATTGCACAGAGGATATTCCTGAAACTGCCAATACATTAGATGGCAATGCACTAATAAAAGCCCAATATATCCACGACAAATTCGGGTTGGATTGTTTTGCTGACGATACCGGGCTGGAAGTGGATGCGCTGAATGGTGAACCCGGTGTTTATTCTGCCCGTTATGCAGGTGAAGATCACAATGCACAGAACAATATGTGTAAAGTACTGGCAATGTTGGGTGAGAACAAAAATCGTTCAGCCCGATTCCGCACTGTCATCGCTCTTATTCAGGGAGATCAAACAACTTACTTTGAAGGAAGAATAAATGGGAATATTACGGTGCAACCGCGAGGAGCAAGTGGATTTGGCTACGACCCCATCTTTGTGCCGGAAAACTACGTATCTACTTTTGCTCAATTGAGTGCAGAAGAAAAAAACCAAATCAGCCATCGTGCATTGGCCGTAAAAAAGCTGGTAGATTATCTGCAACAAAAATAGATTGTTCTGAATTACATGCAAATCAGTATCATATAAAAGAAGTAATTGCCTCCTGTTTCAAAAAAAAAGAGCTTTATGCATTATCACCAAAAAAGAATAGTAATTATAAGTTCTTTTCTATTGGCACTTAGCTTACCTGCATGGGCACAAGTGGCTATGGGCAAGTGGAAGACTCATCTGGCATACAACAACGCATCACAAGTTGCCCAATCTACTAACAAAGTATACGCTGTAAGCGAAGGAGCATTGTTCTCGGTGGATAAAGCCGATGGCGGACTAAGTTTTTATAGCAAGCTCACGGGACTAAACGGTTCTAATATCAGCAAAATAAAATTCAATGCTGCCTCTCAGGAGTTGCTTATTATTTACAGCAATGGCAATATTGATGTAATCGGGAATTCAGGAATAACCAATATGCCCGATTTATACAATAAGCAAATGAGCTCCGGTAAAACGGTCAATCAAATTCAATTTTACCAAAACAAAGCCTATCTGGCTTGCAATTTTGGGATTGTGGTGCTGAATCTGGACAAAAAAGAAGTGGCCGATACCTATTATATAGGACCTAATGCTTCGGAAGTGGCTGTGCTTAGTACTACTATTCACAATGGCACAATTTACGCTTTATCTAAATCTGCTGTTTATAAAGCTTCGGCAGCAGAAACACAATTGGCCAATTATGAATTTTGGTCCACAGCTTTCGGATTACCCGGAACCGGCGATTTTCAAAACATCAGTTCCTTTGGCGGAAAACTCATATTACTACGGGGTGGAAAGCTTTACAAACAAGAGAGTAATAATACCTGGACATCATTCCTTTCAGATATAACTCCAACCAACATTAATATATCAAATGGCAGTCTGAATATCTTTTCGGGCAACGAGACCTATCTAGTTGACACACTTTTCAACTCAAAGGTAGTGAATGGCATTGCAAATATATCCGATGCCGAATATGACCCATCCAACCATACGTATTGGTTTGCGGCAAACAGTCTGGGCGTTGTTTCATACAAACAGCTAAGCACCGAAACTCCAACGGTCACTTATTTTAAACCCACCGGTCCGGCCGTTAACTCTCCATGGGATATGACTTTTGCCGGAAAGAAGTTATTTGTTGTACCCGGAGGTCGTTGGGCAACCTTCTATAATCGTCCTGGTTACATTATGATGTACGAAGATAATAAATGGACAAATATTGATTACTCATCCATCGAAGCGAAAACAGGAGTAATATGTAGAGATTTAGTCTCGATTGCAGCTGATCCTGTTGATAAGAATCACTTTTTTGCAGCAAGTTATAGCAGTGGTCTGTATGAATTTAAGGACAATTCATTTTTTAAATACCACAATTTCACGAACAGTACTATTGAGAATCTCTTTGGAAGTTATCAGTATCAAATGCTGGACGGACCCATATTTGACAAAAACGAGAACCTCTGGTTTCTTAATTCATACGCAAGCAAGAGCATAAAAGTTCTACTTAAGGATGGAAAGTGGTCGCAATTGGAGTTTGGAAATTTAAAGAATATGCCAACGTTGCAAAATATTTTAATTTCAAACCAGAATACTAACCAAAAATGGGTTACTTCAGTTAGACCTAAAGTTGGAGTATTTATATTTGATGACAATGGAACAATAACTGATCAATCTGATGATAAATCAATATTTTTATCTGCATTTATTTATCCGGAGATTGGCAACTCTGGACAAACAACATTAGTTTCGAAGTTTCCGGGAGCCATATACTCAATTGCTCAGGACAAAAACGGAGTTGTTTGGGTCGGAACAGATCAGGGACCTTTTTTATTCAATAATACATCTAAAGTATTCGTAGACAATTACACTTGCTCACGCGTGAAGATACCTCGTGCAGACAGTACAAACCTTGCGGATTATTTACTATCCACCGAAAAAATCAAGGCAATTGCCATTGATGGCGCCAACCGAAAATGGCTGGGAACTGAGACTTCAGGTGTTTATCTGATGTCGGAAAACGGACAAAAGACTGTTCAACATTTCACGACTTCCAACAGTCCGTTACTTTCGAATAATATTTTATCAATCGCAATCAACCCTTCGACAGGCGAAGTATTTTTTGGCACTGACGAAGGATTGGTTTCATACCAGAGTGATGCCAGCGAAGCCGGAGCTAGCTTCAACAATGTACATGCTTACCCCAATCCGGTACGTCCAAACTACAAAGGTGTTATAACCATTGCAGGGCTAGTTGAAAAAGCACAGGTAAAAATAACCGATATAAATGGTAATCTGGTATGCGAAACTGTTTCGAACGGCAGTCTGGCAACCTGGGATGGAAAAGATGCGCATGGCAGAAGAGTCAATACCGGCATTTATTTGGTTATATGTGCCAGCTCGGATGGTACACAAAATGCCATAACCAAAATATTATTCATTAATTAGGTTCGAAGATTATGAGACAGAACAACTTTAACTTTTTAAGGTTTTACTTCGCTCTCGTTGTTGTTATTGGTCATCTCATTGAAGTTTCAGATCTCGCTGCTTTAAAAAAATTTGCACCCTATTTTAGCACTTATATATCCGTAACTGCTTTTTTCTGTATCAGCGGTTTTCTGATAACAAATAGTTACCTTAATACAGATTCACTGCAAAACTATTTCAAAAAGCGTGCAGCCCGCCTACTACCCGCCTACGTATTGGTCATTCTGATTTGTTCTGTTTTCCTTTCATTGGTTAGTAGCTATCCATTCAGAGATTATTTTTGCCACCCCCAACTATTTAAATATCTGGCAGCAAATTTAAGTTTCATGAATTTCATACAACCGTGTTTGCCCGGAGTTTTTTCAAATGACGTACCATCCTGTGCTGTAAATGCGGCTTTATGGACGCTAAAAGTTGAAGTAAGTTTCTATCTAGCAATTCCGCTTCTTTTATTTTGCCTAAATAAAATAGAAAAGAAATATTTGTTTCTCGCACCTATGTACTTCCTATCTATATTGTATAAAAACTATTTTGAACAACTATCTAATACATCCGGGAATGAGATCTATTCACTATTAGCCCATCAACTCCCGGGTTTTTTATCCTACTTTATTAGCGGAATTAGCCTATACTACTATTATGATTTTTTTATCAAAAATAAAAGGATTCTTTTTATAGCAGGGCTTATACTATTTATTGCAGAAAGAAAATTTGGATGGGAAGTACTCACCCCTGTTTCTTTATCAATCATAGTATTTACATTTGCATTTAGTTTTAAGCAATTAAATGCATTTGCCAAACATGGTGATATTTCTTATGGAATCTATATCTTTCATTACCCTATAATGAGAATAATAACTGATCTGGGATACTTTAAGAAATACAATCCGTACCTTGTATCCATATTTACTATTCTCATTATTATGTTTGTTGCACTTCTTTCATGGCATTTTGTTGAAAAAAGGTTTCTAAAAAGCAATAAATCAATTCGCTTTACTGACTAGAAAATGAAAATACAGATCAAATGAAATTGTGGAATAAAAATAATTGGCACTTGCTTGTTGCGTCCTCGATTTACGTAATTCTGACCATTCTTTGCATAAACGATTGTTACTTTTGGGATACTATCCAGCAAGTATCCAAAGAGGCACACTGGTATTTCCTTTCTGATTTCAGTTCTTTATTGATTCCAGCTACTCAGCATATCAGTTCCGACATAATTGCAACCGGTTATCATCCTCCATTGATGGGTATAATGACTGCTGCTTTGTGGAAAATTATAGGATACAAACTTTGGGTTTCGCATGTCTTTATTCTATTATGGGGCTTTATGTTGATTTACAACATCTGGAAAATCGTCAAAACACTATTCCCTGAAAATCTTGCCGGTTGGGTATTGCTGATTATCCTGCTTGAACCCACTCTTCTTAGTCAGTTCTCAATAGCTTCGCCCGACTTTATTTTATTCACAGCTTTTGTCATTTCACTGCGTGCTATACTAAATCAGAAACCGTGGCTACTATGCGTGGGAATATTTTTCCTCTGTTGTATTAATATGCGGGGAATATTTGCGGGTGGAATTTTATTTACATCTAACATCGTTTTCGTTTATTTGCAAACACATAATATTCGTTTGGTATACAAAACAGCCCTACCCTATTTTCCTACTTTTATACTTCTGGTAGCCTATTTTAGTTATTACTTTATTAATCATGGTTGGTTCTTCAACAACTCAGCCGATAGTTTTCACTATTCACTGCCCGGGGGAGTTGAAAGCATTCTAAAACATCTGGCCGAATTCGGACTTCGATCCATAGAAAACGGTCGATTTGTCATTTGGCTGATTGGAATATTCGCAGTACTCAATTACAGAAAATTGAAAAAGGCATTTTCGCCGGAATATAAAATAATCTTAGCCGTCTTTTTGTTGCTTACAGGTCTGTACCTCTTCTTTGTATTTTTTACTCAAATGCCATTTTCGGCCCGGTATTTTATGCCGCAATTCTTTCTACTAACGTTGATGGCACTGACGGGTATTACGAATCTTTTCGAACAAAAGAAACTGAAAATAGTCGTTCTTATCATTCTTTGTTTCGAACTGACTGGTCATTTCTGGATTTACCCGGACAAGATAGCTAAATCGTGGGACTGTACGCTGGCACACCTGCCTTATTACGAATTGAGGAAAAGCTGTTTTCAATATATTGACAACGAAAAGCTAGACTACAGGGATATTTCGGCCGGCTTTTGTCTTTATGGAAATCGTCTGTTTACAGAGTTGGGCAACATCAACCAATCTGTTGGAACCCGACCGGACAACAAGTATTTTATCTACTCCAATATTTCGAACCTCGAAGATTCATTTGCAGATGAACTGAAAAACAAAACTCACTGGATTCCAATCCGTTCCTTCGAAAAAGGATTTGTGGTGATCACTATCTATAAAAATCTGAATTATATAAAATAGACTCATTATGACCCGTAAAAGATCCGAAGAATATTTTCATGTTCTTCCCGAAAAACTGAATTGTGCTCAGGCTATGCTGAAAGGATTTCAAAAAGAATTTGAGATTTCCGACCGTGAAATAGAAGAATACCGCGCGTGGGGAGGTGGTCGTGTTGAAGGCGGAACCTGCGGTGCATTGTTTGCTGCCAACCGGTTGCTCCGTCAGGCCGGAAAAGAGAGTATCGAAAAAGAATTCCGACTTATTGCCGGTCATACCTGCTGCCAGGAAATAAAACAAGGCGGGTTTCCCTGCCTTGATTGTGTGCGTATAGCCGATGAATTGGTAGAAAAGAAGTGCAATATCATTGTTGTCCGGTAAAAAACAGTAGATTCTTCGCTTCGCTCAGAATGACAGATCATTACATTATCTTTGTTGAGGATGGGGTAGGTTGGCGGCTTCGCCGCCAACCTACCCCATCCTCAAACGTAAAACATTGATTGTCATTTCGAACGAAGTGAGAAATCTCTCACAAGATTTCATATATAAAGTTTACCAGACAATAGGTGCAATATATAAGCTAATTATATTTACCGTAGGCAATCAATATCCATAGAAAACCAATAGATTAAGAGATAGTAGAACATCAACAATTCTTTCGTTGTATATCTCCTACGGAGAAAATATCTGAACTGTCGATTTAGTCTATTGATATATAACTCCTAATGGAGTATTGTCTTTGATAACTTTATGTAACTTATCCAAATCTACTTACTACCGATTAAAAACTACCGACTACCAACTATTTCCTGTTAATCAGATTCATAAATTCTTCGCGCGTTTTAGCCTGTTGAAAAACGCCGGTAAAATCCGAAGTGGTGGTGATGGAGTGTTGCTTTTGCACGCCACGCATCTGCATACACAAATGTTGTGCTTCAATAATAACCATCACTCCCATGGGGTTCAACGTGTTTTGAATACAGTCTTTTATTTGCGTAGTCATACGTTCCTGCACCTGCATCCGGCGGGCATAAACCTCCACAATGCGGGCCAGCTTACTCAGACCTGTAATCTTTTTGTTGGGAATATAAGCCACATGCGCTTTGCCAAAAAACGGAAGCATGTGATGTTCGCACATCGAATAAAAATCAATGTCTTTTACGATCACCATTTGGCGGTAGTCTTCAGTAAACATGGCCGAACGAAGTATTTCTTCGGGGTTTTGTTCATAACCCTGCATCAAAAACTGCATGGCTTTGGATACACGTTCGGGTGTTTTCAGTAAACCCTCACGATTTACATCTTCGCCCAAAAGCTGGATAATTTGTTTATAGTGTTCCGCTATCTGAGCGGTTTTTTCTTCTTCAAAAGGAACCGCTTGGTTCAGATTAAAATCCATCATATACTTATTTTGAGCCGGAAAGTTGTACCTGTTCCCGAACGATGTAAATTTCGCTTCTCAAGTTGGGAAAAGCTTCTTTTAGTTGGTTTTTTACTTTCAGGGCTTCAGCTTGTGTTCTGAAATCACCCACCCGTACTTTCCAGAAAGGCGATTGGTAATTCACATAAATCGCTTCATCCGGAAGTTCATCTTTTATTTGTTTCTCAATCCGAAAAGCATCGGCCTTGGCAGTACGTTGTACATTGCTGGAAAAAACCTGCACTCTATAACCGCTTACCAGCGATAATTCCTGTGAACTGCTATGCTTCCGGTTGGCTAATAATTGTTCTATTCGTTTATCCTGATGAACCTTTACGGCAACATGCGAAGTAGAATCGCCGGTCGAAAGGGCTTCAAAGATATTGTTACTTTTAGGTTCCTGACTTTGTTGAGCCTGCAAAACCCCGACAATCAGAAATAAGACTACAACAAATGGAAAACTTTTACTCTTCATTTTTGGAAATTTTTTAGGCTGCAAAGTTATATAAATGTTATGGTTTATCTTACAGCTTTCACAATTTTGTTTCGGATTAACCAGGGTCTGCTGAGTAAGAACTAATTCATTATATGTAAATTTAATATAATTATATTTAGCTTTTCAACATGCAAGCTTTTTGCAACTATCCTCTTAATTTCTTTACATATAATATTACGGTGCGCTGCACCTTTGATATACTGAATTGCTATTCTCACTACAAATATTAGGATGCGCTGCACCCTAACAAAGCCACATAAGTAATTGAAACTATATAATGTCGTATTTCCTAATTCTTCCACTTTCGTGTAAATTTGTGAAATTCGTGGTTTAATGATTATTTAAAACCACGAATTGCACGAATTGTCACGAATGAATATACGACATTTAATTGTTCGTCCTACTTAGTGGCGAATTGAAAATAGGCGTAGCCAAATCTTTGTAGAAATTTGATTTCACGGATAAGTTTAAGGTGCAGCGCACCGTAATCTAATTAAAAAAACTGCCTGAGTTTTTCAACAGACCCTAACCAGAGTGAGAGGGGACTTCCGGTCGAGCCATATACGCATAAAATTAAGCAAGTAAAGAGGACTGAATCCAATGACTGCGACCCAAGAGGGGACTTACAGTCCGATAAATTAGCACTTCAAATCATCCAACCCACCCCTAAGCTAATTCACCCACTCTAACGTGGAATAAATGTTGTAGGTTCACTGGGTATCCCCCACCCATGGACATTTCCACCTGTTATACGAATGCTGATTTCCTCTAGCCTGAGAAGGTCACGTGCCTCCAGATTATTCAGGCTTGCATAATCACAAACCGTTCTCCAAAGCGTAGGATTGTTTCTGTCAGTGCTAATCTCAACTTTATACCGATCGGCATTAGGTAGTCTCTCAATATATATTTTCACACTACAAGGCACTTTTCCATCTACAACCCGCCTGATCACTACTTTCCCGGGAATAGGGCGCTCTGCCGGCTGATCACTACAATCGAACCCCGAAAGCAATATAATCCCTTTATCACCTTTGGCCAATTTGTTTACATAAAAACAAAGACCCTTCAATAATCCATAAACAACATCCGTCTGATCGATTATTGCCTGATTTATCAGTTTACTTCCGTCCTTGGCAACAATAAAGCCATCCAGTTTTTTCAGCTCTGTTTTGAATTCATCCATGCCCGGATCGGGATACACAAACGTCTCCGTATTGGTACTTATACCGGCATGCACCTTATCTGCCAGTAACGAAACTTTAGTAGGATTCTTTGTTCTCAAATGTAAAACAGCTGATGATTCTTTCATATTGTATTCTTTTTTCGAGTTAGAGATACTGCAAAAATAAAATATTGATTTCAAATATTCTGCTTCTTTTGCTGCAAATTGGTAATGAATTATAATTTTTTACCAACTTATTTGTATTCAGAAAGAAGATCCATAGAATAAATGGGTGATTAATTCTCCGAAAACCGTTGATAAATAGAATAATTAGCCCAATACTGATACATTTTTTTCATAAACAGAAAAATTATCTGCATCTGCACAAGAAAACAGAGAAGATGCAAACACTTTTAATGCATGTGCACAATAATCCTATGCACATGCACAAAGTTTTTATGCAGATGCACAGTAATACTTTGCACATACACAGAAAAAATATGCATCTGCACAAGATTAGTATGCACATGCACAGAAATAGAATGAAGATGCATCTATTTTATATGCAGATGCACAAAAATAGTATGCACATGCACATAATTACTTTGCACATGCACAAGATTATTTTGCACGTGCACAAGATTACTATGCAGATGCAATAATATTTTTTGCAGGTGCATCATAATAGAATGCAGATGCACACGGAAACTGTGCAGATGCACAGAAAGTCTATGCACCTGCACAAACAGATCCTGCAGCAGTTTGTGCTCTGAAGTTTCATACCCTACATTTAACTTGACTGGAATAATACTACGATTTCCCCACAGTCCCAAACCAGTGCTGTTTGGGATTGGGAGAGTTTGCTGCTGTAGCTTTTTAGTCAGCCACAGATTTTTAATTCAAGTTACATTGGGTTAAAGGATTTTCTATCTAAAAAATAAATGTTTTTAATTAAATCATTATATTTGCATTCATTAAATGACTCAGCAATGGATATACAGCATGGCAGGTGAAGTTTATTCTGCAACCGATGTACGCAGGAAGTAGAATGACACCCTCTTTAATTGGTAATGAAGACAAGCCAGTAGATGATCAATGGAATAATATTAACAGCAAACAAAAAAACAAACAATGAGACTATATTATAAAATTTGGGTCGATTTTATTACTAGACTGAGGCTAATTGATGGTAGTAAAGATAGTTGGGAATTAATAAGCATGATAGCTATGTCTATTGCGATGACCTTTAATCTTATTACAATTATGTCTATTTTACAAAGACATGTATTTCATTATTATTTTTTCAAACTCAGTTTACCTTTTTTCTCAAGTTTTGAAAATAATATCTTTTCTATCTTGATCTTATTTTTACTACCATGCTACATTATAAATTATTTGCTAATATTTCGAGGGGAAAGGTACGAAATGCTATTGAAAAAACACCCCTATAATAATGGGAGACTATTTGTTGCTTACTTTTCCATTTCGCTAGTCCTCCCAATCGTATTGATGTGGATCGGTATTTTTTTGTTTCACTGAAATACGTAATCTGCAAAATAAAAGAAAGGAATTTAAATATGAAATCAACACAAAGTACCCCAATAATTATTTTTTTCAAAAGCTGCTTATTTAAAATGCTTTTAATTGATCTGATATTGCTAATCTTATTTAGATATTACCAGCCATTGTGCGAACCATGTTTGGGCAATACAGATTGTCCCCCTTGTTTATCCAAAGAGCAATATTTTATAATTTATTTTGGAATAGCAATAAATGTACTGATTGCTTGTTTTTGTGTGTTTAAAAAGCGAAGATCAAAAACTCTCAAATGAGATACGTCGAGAAACAATAAACTATACAGCAAGAGATATTGTGAACATACTGATCAAATTCAAGGTATTTAAATATTAACCTCTACATTATGTATTCAAAACATTAATAATCATGAAAATAAAATATATTTTCGTATCAATTGCAACCATAATGTGTTTGAACATTAATGCTCAATTTATTTTCTCATTAAAGAATCTCAAAGTGTCAAAAATAAATATTCCTATTTTGAAAGATCATTATAGAGAAGGTGATACTGATGGGCCATTTATTCAAATGTTTTTTGTATTAAGAAACAATACGGATTCAATAATAAAACTTCATCCTAGTAAATCTGAGATGGAAATTGAATTCAAATATAAAAGAAAAACATATTATCAAAATCTAATTCCAGTGATTTTCATGGAGAAAGAAATACTGTCAATTTCGCCACATCAACAATATGAAAGTTTCGTCGGTGTAGACTTATTTCTAGGGACTTCCATTTTGAAAGAGAAAAATAACGATTACAGGATTGAATTACTTGAAGTATTGCCAACAATTAAACTTATTTACAAAGAGAAAGGGATAAAAGTAATATCTTCGGAGATTTTAGATGTTGAAGTAATTGATGGTAAAGAATAATATATCAGACTTGGCAATAGTCAATTATTATTTTGATTATGAATAGCTAATGGTGAAATTAATCGGAGAAAGGAGGGTGTAATGCTCACCATTCTCTATTCTTATAAACCAGAAACGATTAAAAGGGCAAATGTCCACCCAAGCGGACACTGCTCTTTTGGGATAAAACATGCGCCAATGGCAGTTGCCTCAAAGCGCGACAGTCTTTTTTCCCAAAAACATCCGCCCGTTTTATATAAACATTAATGATTATCTTTGTTCTTGTTTTTAGCAAACGGAAAAAACTATTCTTTTATGACTAAAATTGCCATTATTGTTGCGGGAGGAAAAGGCGAACGCATGCATGCTGATATCCCCAAACAATTTATCGAGATACAGGGAAAACCAATCCTGATGCACACGCTGGAAGCTTTCCGGTGTTACGATGCGTCGATGCAACTGATAGTGGTGCTTCCTGCTGCTCAGGTAGAATGTTGGAACAAACTGTGTGACAAGCATAACTTCAGGCTTCCACACCGAATTGTGACCGGTGGACAAACCCGCTTTGAGTCGGTGAGAAACGGACTGCAAGTACTACAAGCTCCTGCTTTGGTGGCTGTGCACGATGGTGTGCGTCCGTTGGTAAGCAAAGAAACCATTGCACGCTGCTTTGATGCTGCTGCCGAAAAACAGGCAGTCATTCCGGTTCTTGATTTGGTGGATAGCTTGCGGCAAGTAACCGAAAACGGGAATCAAGCGGTAGACCGCTCGGCCTATAAACTGGTACAAACTCCACAGGTATTTGATGCTGCATTATTGAAAAAGGCTTACGAGCAAGATTTTTCGGCTTTATTTACCGACGATGCTTCGGTGGTGGAAGCACTGGGAGCGAAAATTCACCTGGTGAAAGGTAATCGCGAAAATATCAAAATTACTACCGGTTTTGATTTGGCACTGGCCGAAGTATTATTGAAAAGCAGGTTGTAAGATGAGTTCAAAACTCAGCAATATTCCCTGGCTCGACACCTTGCGCGCATTGGCAACGCTGGGTGTGATTCTGATTCATGTCTCGACACCCGTAGTGAAAATGAGCTACGGCACGCACATGGAATTTTGGTGGATTGGCAACATATTGGATTCAGCAGTACGTTTTGCCGTTCCACTCTTTTTGATGTTGAGTGGTGCTACTTTATTGACAAAGGAGTATCAGCTGGGCGACTTTTACAAGCGACGATTGTTGCGCGTGTTTGTGCCTTTCGTGTTTTGGATCATTGTTTACTGGATTTACCGCTGGTGGGTATTATTACCTGCCACACAACCCAAAAGCTTCGTGGGCATCCTGCAATGGGGAGTTGATTTATTCTTGAAAGAAGGTGTTTCAAAACATTTCTGGTATATTTACATGATTTTAGTTCTATACCTGTTTGTTCCGTTTCTGGGCAGATGGTTGCGGAACATAACAATGAAATGGGTATTGAGCATACTGCTGGTATGGATCGTACTGGCTTTTGTCTGTCGGGCAGTACCGATCAATCTGTATAGCTGGTCAGGAGACTATCTGAGTAAATTGTTTGGCTATTTTCT
>Ga0209540_10002535_pt1 | contig 12985 bp, 9 predicted proteins | sample BarGraIncu01121A_FD_184501 | JGI IMG/M metagenome (GOLD analysis project Ga0209540, IMG submission 184501) | Arctic peat soil microbial communities from Barrow, Alaska - Barrow Graham LP Incubations 011-21A (SPAdes) (version 2) | ecosystem: Environmental > Terrestrial > Soil > Wetlands > Peat... | reverse complement strand
GAACCATCCGCGAAGTCGATGCAATTGTACATGTAGTCCGCTGTTTTGACGACGAGAATGTTATTCATGTTGACGGCGCAACAAATCCGACCCGGGATATTGAGACAATTGATCTTGAGCTTATTCTTTCCGATATGGAGTATATGGAGAGACGTATTGATAAGTGCCGCAAAATGATGAAAGGCGGAGACAAAAAATACGAACCTGAGCTCAAAGTGTGCGAGCGGATTTATGCGGCACTCGAAAAGGGCAAATCTGCAAGAACCCTCGATTTTGACGAAGACGAGCAGTCTTATTTCAAGGACATGCCGCTTCTTTCTTCCAAGCCGATCCTGTATGCTGCCAATATATCCGAAGATGCTATCGGCGGACCGGAACCGGAATATGTTAAAGAGGTCCGCGCCTTTGCCGATCAGGAAGGTGCCGAAGTTGTTGTAATATCTGCCAGGATTGAAGAAGAAATCGCAATGCTCGACGATGACGAACGCAAGGCTTTCCTTGAGGATCTGGGACTTGACCAGTCAGGTCTCGATAAGATGATCCAGGCATGCTATAAGCTTCTCGGACAGATTTCATTTCTGACGAGCGGTCCTGACGAATGTCGTGCATGGACTATCAAAAAGGGCACAAAAGCACCACAGGCTGCAGGCAAAATCCACTCAGATTTTGAACGCGGCTTTATACGTGCTGAAATTGTTGCTTTTGATGATCTGATGAAAAGCAAAACATATGCTGCTGCCCGTGAAAAAGGTCTGGTTCGTTCAGAAGGCAAGGAATATGTGATGAAAGACGGCGATGTCACGCTCTTCCGCTTTAACGTCTGATTCACTGTTATGTCCGGTTGTTTGAAACGCCTGATTTAATGCGGCTTATTGATTTTATCAATATCATTCATTTCATCAGTTTTTTGATTCGCAGGGGGATTCGCTCCCTCTGCGAATTTTTTAACTACGAAAAATATCATACAGTAGCTGACCACATAAATCCCAAATGCACAGATCTCACATAAAAGCGCCCATAACAATGGTATATCCGGCTTAATGATTGTAATAAGTAAGATGAGAATGGTTCCCGAAGTATAGAAAAGCGTACATAAACGCACATATTTACGAAGCAAGCGATCCTTTTTGGATAATGCCGCACCCAATACGGGAAGTAAAAGAATCGAGAATATAAGACCGGATACCGACAACACTAATTGCGTACTCATATACGTATTCCTCTTTCCTCAAGTTCTTTACGGATATGATTATCGATTTTTTCTCTAAGTGCATCTTCATCCGCATTATTTTCTATTACAATATCTGCCAGTTCTTCGTATTCATCCCTGGTCATCTGCATTTCCATGCGCCTTCGGGCGTCTTCTGCGCTCAGGCCGCGCTGAATAATTCTTTCCAGACGGACATCTTCGTCTGCGCTGATGACCCATACCTGGTTGCATACATCGAGAAAACCCTTCTGAACGGGAATCGGAACATCGAGCACGATGACTTTTGTGCCCTTTTCACGTTCCTTTTCGATCTCCTCCGCCATTTCATCAAGAACCTGCCGATGGATAATGGCAGACAATTTATCAAGCTTGGTCCGGTCGGAAAAAACAAGACCGGCAACCATCTTACGGTTCATATTTCCCGACGAATCAATTATCTTGCTGCCAAGCAGTTCACGGATCGAATCAAGAGCCCGTCCCTCATGTCCTGTTACTTTTCTTGATATTTCGTCCGCATCAAGAACACGCACACCCCTATCCGCAAATATCTTAGCAGCCGTGCTTTTACCTGTTCCGATGCCGCCGGTTATTCCAATTACAAACATATCGTATTTGCCCCCACATCTATCCCTTTGTTTTGCACTCGTACCAGCTTTTACCCCGGCTTACTTCCGCCGTTATCGGAACACTAAGGACAGCAGCACCTTCCATGGCATCTTTAAGCACTTTTGAAGCAGCTTCCGCCTGATCTTCCCTGCATTCCACAATAAGTTCATCATGAACCTGCAGGATCAGTACGGCATCAAGTTTTTCCCTGATAAGTCCTTCACTGACCCTGTTCATGGCGATTTTGATGATGTCTGCAGCTGTTCCCTGGACAGGTGTATTCATCGCAGCACGCTCACCAAAGTTACGGATATTTCTATTGGGAGAAGTGAGTTCTTTGACCACTCTTCTGCGTCCGAATAAAGTCTCGACGTATCCCCTGTCATAACCCATTTTCTTAAGGGAATCAAGATACGGCCGAATTCTCGGGTACTGAGCATAATAGTGCTCTATATAATGATGAGCCTCCTGAAAAGAGACCCCCAGGTCCTGCGCAAGTCCGTAATCACTGATACCATATACAATACTGAAGTTGACTGTTTTGGCGGCCGAACGCATGGACGGCTGAACCATTTCTATAGGAACATTGAATATTTTCGCCGCCGTATTCGTATGAATGTCTTCCTTGTTCAAAAAGGCATTTGTCATATTCTCATCCTGTGAAAGATGTGCGAGAAGCCGAAGTTCAATCTGTGAATAGTCGGCATCAAGAAGTACCCGGCCGGGCGGCGCGATAAAGGCTTTGCGGATCTGACTTCCGAGATCACTTCTGATCGGGATGTTCTGAAGGTTGGGCTCTGCTGAGGAGAGCCTTCCCGTATTTGTCATAACCTGTGAAAAATTCGAGTGAACGCGGCCGTCATTCGGATCAATAACTTTCTGCAGACCCAGTACAAATGTGGAATCCAGCTTGGCTATCTGGCGGTAATTAAGAATATCTCTGACTACCGGATGCTCATCTATCAGACGCGTCAATTCATCGGAATCCGTCGAATAGGAGCCGCTGCTGTTTTTGCGCCCCGAAGGGAGCCCCAGCTTCTCAAAAAGAACCTGTCCAATCTGCTTCGGTGACAGTATCTTGAAGGTCATCCCTGCTTTCTCATAGATGGAAGCAGACAGCCCGTTCAGTGCAGTCTCGAAGTTGACATGAATATCTGAAAGAGTCGTACGGTCGACAAGTACGCCTACGCGTTCCATACGATCCAACCGCAGAACAAGCGGCATTTCAATTTCATATACGAGCTTTTCCAAATTGATCTGGGCTACTGCCTTTTTCTGGAAAAATGCAATTCTGCGGCACAAAAGAGCCCGCCATGCCGATTCTTCAATCAACTTTCGGGAATACTCGATATTCTGCACCTGTTTCTGACCAGAGACTCCCTGACTGATCGATTCATTTTGTGCCAGGAGCTGCTCCATCGGATTATCCGCAGTGTGAGCAGACGAGTTATCATCAGAACCAGACCCAGCAAATCGCGGATATGATTCTTTTACCGCATGCTCATAGAGCATTTCAAAAGTTGGTGCAGAGCCCTCGATCTGGTTTAAGATATAACCGGCAATCTCGACATCAAAACAAGATGTAAACGGCAGCACGAATGGGAGTCCGCGGAAACGTGATTTGATGCTGTGGCCAACCGGCAGAAATTCCCGGCCTTCTCTGCCGATGCCCTGACGTACCAGGTATTCAAGTACCATCCGGATAGAGTCCGGCGAAAAGGCATAGATCTGATCAGAACCAAAACATACGATCAGGTGTGCCTTATCGTCGGAGGACAAAAGACTTTGCGGCATAGGCATATCAATAGAAACACAGAAGTCTTCCTTTTGCACGGCTTTTGCTGCAAGGAAAGCTTTCGAGAAGTCAGGCAAAGATACATCTGTCCTGATATCAGGTAAAACAGACGGCAGCTCCTGCCCGGCATCCTCTTTGTGTTCATCAGATGCGCTTACTAAAAGAGGTTCTTCTATGGAAACTCCTTCCAAATTCCACTTCTTGATCTGGCTTCGAAAGCCAAACCGGTAAAATAGTGCGGCAAGCCGTGCCTGGTCCGGTTCTTCGCAGGCCAGATCCTCAAGAGAGTGTGTCAGCGGTACATTGCAGTTGATTTTGGAAAGTTCGTACGACAGATAGGCCATTTCCTTATTCTCAGACAGTTTCTTCTGAAGCCCTGCCGAAAGCTCATGCACATGCTCATATACGCAGTCGAGGGTAGCATATTTTTTAACAAGCTCTATAGCACCCTTCTCTCCAATGCCGCGGACACCCGGAATATTGTCGCTCGGATCTCCCATTATTGACTTCAGGGTAAGGAATTCATCCGGAGTAAGCTCGTATCGGGCCAGAAGTGCTTCCAGATCATAGATTTCCGTCGAAGTTTTGCCCGCTTTGTTTACCGGCATCATTACGACAGTATTTTTGTCAATCAGCTGAAAATCATCTTTATCCCCGCTTAAGATATAGACCGCAAAACCGGCGCTTTCGCCTTGCCTGGCCAGTGTTCCGATCAAATCGTCTGCCTCGTAACCGGCAAGTTCAAGCCTTACAATTCTCATCGCATCAAGTGTCTCTTTAAGAAGCGGCATCTGTACGGCCAGTTCGTCGGGCATTCCCTTGCGTTTTGCTTTATAACCTTCATACATGTTGTGGCGGAATGTTTTTTCACGCATGTCAAAAAGATTGCAGATGTGTGTAGGCTTCACTTCTTCGATAAATTTATATAAAGTATTGAGATATGTATTGAGGGCACCGGTTGGAGTTCCATCCGGTGCTGTGAGATTTCCACGTCCGGCCAAGGCGAAGAAAGAACGGTTGATAATACTGTTTCCATCAACAAGGAGCAGTTTCTTTGTACTTTCAGGCATAACAGACACGGTCAAGCACCTCCATCCAAAATATGGGATCAGCAGAATGTAACCGGGTATTCAATTATCTGACTGCAAAAGACTGCATCCGCATCAATCGCAGACTTTACTGATTCGTGCCGTTCTCCTTCGCATGATGCTTCTGAACCGTCTCGTGCTGTAAGTGTGCTGTACTGACCATCAGCTTAATGCGGTTCAGCTGGTTGGCTTCGCTGGCTCCGGGATCATAATCAATTGGAACAATATTGGAATGAGGGAACTGGCGGCGCAGCTCCTTAATCATACCTTTTCCGGTCACATGGTTCGGAAGACAGGCAAAAGGCTGCGCGCAGATAATATTCGGCACGCCGCTTTCAATCAGCTCCATCATTTCCGCTGTAAGAAACCAGCCTTCTCCACAGGAATTTCCGCAGGAAAGAACCGATTCAGCCTTATCAGCCATGCGGCGGATGTGCATCGGAAGCTGGAATTTGCCTGTAGCCTGCATTTTTTTGACAATGTGTTTCCTATATCCTTCCAGTACATCAATACCGCGGCTTGAAAACCAGGAGGACAGCGCGCTCGTTCCAAGATTCTCATACTTCCAGGTCGGGTTATAGAAACAATATAGAAAGAAGTCAAGAAGTCCCGGAACAACAGCTTCACAGCCTTCCTTTTCGATGACATCGACGGCATGGTTGTTGGCATCCGGCTGAAATTTGACAAGTATCTCGCCAACCATTCCGATACGGGGCTTGCGTGGGATGTCCTGCATCGGAAATTTATCAAAAGAATCAATTGTCTGATCGACCAGATGACGAAAGGAACGTATGGCGCGGTTGATCTTCGCGTCGAGCCCCTGATCGGCAAGTGCATTTCCTATACGGCTTGCTTCCTGTTCTTCCCCGGTTCTGTTATTCTTTGATGCCTTATCCATGTTATAGGCAGCCGAAAGCTCTGAGAACTTAGCCGAACGGTTAAAATAGCTAATCCCGCGATTACTCCAATATTGATACAGTGCATTGGCGGCGCCCGGAGTCGCTTCATAAGGGCGTACGCGAAGAAGAAGTGTCGAAAGCATATCTCCGTAGCAGATCGCCTGAAGCGCATGATGGATCATAGGAATCGTGAAATTCATGCCGGGGTTGCCCTCAAGTCCCTGAACCGACAATGCTATTACCGGAACCTGGGGGAATCCTGCTTCCCTCATAGCTTTTCGCAAAAACGCTACGTAATTAGTGGCACGGCATCCTCCGCCGGTCTGTGTAATCATAACCGACGTATTGTCCGGGTCCGCTCCTCCTGTCAGAAAAGCATTGACCATCTGTCCGATAACGATTATCGTCGGAAAACATGCGTCGTTATTAACAAAACGAAGGCCGCACTCTATGTCTTCCGCGGTCGCCTCCTTCAAAAGCTTCATCCGGAAATCATAGTTTCTGAAAACAGCTTCCACAAATTCGAACTGTATCGGCGCCATCTGCGGCGCAAGAAGCGTATGTGTTGCTTTGTGTTCCCTGGTAAAGGGAATCCGGCTGATCGTATAGCTCGAATGTGCCGGTATATTAGCCTGCGTTCTTCCCTCACGCTCGTCCATGGCCACCTTAAGTGAGCGGATACGGATACGGGCCGCACCCAGATTACTGACTTCATCAATTTTAAGAAGAGTATACAGCTTACCTTTGGATTCCAGAATCTCCTGTACCTGATCCGATGTAACGGCATCAAGACCGCACCCGAAAGAGGTAAGCTGCACCAGTTCCAGGTTCTCCTGTTCCGCTACAAAGGCTGCTGCTTCATAAAGACGTGTATGATACATCCATTGGTCGACGACCCGTATAGGCCTCTTCAGGCGGCCCGGGACAGCTACGCTGTCCTCAGTCAGGACAGCAAGACCCAGTCCGTTGATCATTTCCGGGATACCGTGATGTATTTCCGGATCACAGTGATAAGGCCGGCCCGCAAGAACCACACCTTTTCGGCCGGTCCTTTTGAGCTCTTCAAGCACTTCCTGCCCTTTGACACGAATATCGTTCTTGAAGTTATCATATTCAGCATTACCGGCTGCAATGGCAGCAAGTGCTTCCGCTTTCGTCACCTTCTCAGCAGAAAACATCTCACAAAGCCGTTCAGCAAGCTTCTGTGGATTATCCAGTGGAAGAAAAGGATTAAGGAAGCGGACATTTTTGGCTGTCAGATTCTCAAGATTGTTTCGTATTACTTCCGGATAGGATGCAACAATCGGGCAGTTAAAGTGATTGTTCGCATCTTTATTCTCGTTGCGTTCATAAGGAATATCCGGATAGAAAATAACAGTCACACCCTTATCGATCAGATCTTCAATGTGACCATGAACAAGCTTGGCCGGATAGCAGACACTCTCGGAAGGAATGGAATCCATCCCTTTCTCAAACAGTTTGTGATCTGATCTTGCCGACAATACCACCTGAAAGCCCAATTGAGTCAAAATGGTAAACCAGAACGGATAGTTCTCATACAGATTCAGAACACGCGGAATACCTATTTTGCCTCTGTACGCCAAATCTTTCGATAACGGCTTGTAGCGGAAAGTGCGGTTATATTTGTATTGGAACAAGTTGGGAAGGCTTTCCTTATGTTCGATACTGCCCTCGCCCTTCTCACAGCGGTTGCCCGAGACAAACCGGCCTCCGTTGGAAAAAGAAGAAATTGTCAGTTTACAATGATTGCCGCAATGCGGGCAAGTCGACATTTCGGTGGACATGGTAAACACAGCAAGCTCATCCATACCGAGAATGGATGAATTCTTTGCGGTATCCGGACAGCGCTTCCTGGCAATGAGTGCCGCGCCAAAAGCGCCCATCAGTCCGGCAACATTAGGCCGGATGACCTGTCGGCCGGAGACAAGCTCAAAGCATCGCAGAATCGCATCATTCAGGAATGTTCCGCCCTGCACGACGATCTTCTCGCCCAGCTGGGATGTATCACGGATCTTGATAACTTTATAAAGTGCGTTCCTGACAACAGAATATGACAGGCCCGCTGAAATATCTCCGACTGATGCGCCTTCTTTTTGAGCCTGTTTGACTTTGGAATTCATAAAAACCGTACAGCGTGTTCCAAGGTCAACCGGATTTACAGCGGAAAGTGCCTCTACCGAGAATGAATGCGCATCCATTTTGAGCGCTTCGGCAAATGTCTGTATAAACGATCCGCAGCCGGAAGAGCATGCTTCATTAAGCATAATGGAATCAATGACACCATTTCGTATACGCATGCACTTCATATCCTGTCCGCCGATATCAATAATGAAATCAACTTCCGGGCAGAAATATTTAGCTGACTGGAAATGAGCCATGGTCTCAATTTCACCTTCATCGACCCGGAGAGCCGCACGGATAATATTTTCCCCGTACCCGGTAACACAGGTGTAGGCAATATGGGCAGCAGACGGAAGCTGCTGGTAAAGTTCCTTCATGATCCCGACAGAACTCTTCACAGGGTTTCCTTTGTTGCCGCCGTAATATGTATATATCAGCTGTCCCTGCTCATTAATAAGAACAGCCTTAGTCGTCGTGCTGCCGGCGTCTATACCTAGAAAACATGGACCCTGCTGGATGGAGAGGTCGAAAAGTTCAAGAGTCGCTTTATCATGTCTGTCATCAAAGGCTCTTTTGTCGGCCTCATCCTTAAATAGCGGAGGAATCCGTGTTATGTCAGGAGTAAAACCCTTCTTGTCATGAAAAGACCTGATGATATCTGTCAGCATAACCGGTTCATATGACGCAGCAAGAGCAGCTCCGATTGCGACATAGAGCTGTGCATTCTCCGGAATCCAGAATGAGGACACCTGATCTTTGAGTGTACGCTCGAACGCAATACGAAGTTCAGAATTGAAGAATAACGGACCTCCCAAAAAGGCTACATGTCCTCTGATAGGACGGCCGCAGGCAAGTCCGGCTATCGTCTGGTTAACAACAGCCTGCAAAATGGAAGCCGCAAGATCGGACTTGGCCGCGCCCTCATTAATTAGCGGCTGAATATCGCTTTTGGCAAAAACACCGCAGCGTGACGCAATTGTATAGAGTGTCTGATAGTTCTTGGCAAGATTATTGAGTCCATCCGCATCAGTCTGAAGAAGTGTCGCCATCTGGTCGATAAACGCACCGGTGCCGCCAGCGCAGGTGCCGTTCATTCGCTGCTCGGGTACCGGATGAAGATAAGTAATCTTGGCATCTTCCCCGCCGAGCTCAATGATAATGTCAGTCTGAGGGTTATATTTCGAAATAGCGACTGTTTCGGCAATGACTTCCTGAACGAATTCAAGACCAAGCCAGTTAGCTACGGATAATCCCCCTGAACCTGTTATCGCAAGCTGAACACTGAGATCCGGAAATTCAGCAGTTAAGTCCTCAAACGCTTTAATCAGTTCGCCGCGAATATCGGAGTGGTGCCGCCTGTACTGCTGGTATATTACTTTATCGCCGTCTAAAAGAACTATTTTTACTGTTGTCGAGCCAATATCAAGACCCATTTTTATTGAAGCAGGAGGATTAAGCATTCGTTTCACCTTTTCTTTTTGGTTTTTTCCTGTGTCTTTACAGACGCATCCTCTACTTGCGGAGCAACAGACTCCTTCGGGGAAGATACGATTTCGTCAATAATATTCACAGACGAATCCGGTATTATCGGTAAGTCGTCCGGGTAATGCTGTGGTTGTTCATCTTCCAGACGCGCAGCGGCCGGGGTGTAGATAATAGGTATTCCCGGCAGGTAAGCTTTACGGTCTTTTCTCGAATCAACTCCGGATTTGAGAATCTCACGTACTTCCTGTTCGCGTTTTGACTTTTCACGAAGTATACGCATTCTTTCCTGATAGTCGTTGCTGCGCTTCACGCGATATCCGCCGGCACCAAAAAGTGCAACACGGAATTCATTCTCAAGCCCCAAACACAAAGGTTCATTGGGAACGCCCAGCGACAGGTCGTAGGTATTCCCCCTGCCATCTTTTGTCACGAGACGAAGCATGCGTGCAGCCTCAGCAAGATTTTTCTCAAAACTGCTGAAATCGCCTTCCGTTCCGATCAGCAGCGGAAGACCGACGAAGTTTATCCTGACATAGGGAAGGTTCTCGGTAAGAATCAAGTGAAGGGATAAAAGCTTCATATATGATTCAAGCGCCAGAAACTCCTGATCGCAAAAAAGAGCTACACTGCCTTCAGTGGCAATTAAATTCACATCCGAAAATTCATTCTCAAAACCTCTTGCCCACACATGATACATTTCGCGAAAAACAGCCATCACAAATGATTCGAAATCCTTTGCCAGCGGCCGCGCTAAAATCTGCTCACGCATCTGGAACAGAAGGTCCAGATAAGTGCGCTCCGTATCAGTCTGAATGCTGGTCCATTTAATATATGCGGCAATATCCAGAGCATTATATCGGTAATATGTCATGAAGTATCCTTTCAGTCAGTACACAATTATACAGAAATTAATTATAGCATATTCCGCCAATCATACGGAATCAATTCAAAAACCTTGCAAAAAACTTACAAAAAAATCCGCCTCAGACATTAATTCTGAGACGGACCAAATTACAGGTTGAGCGGGAAATATCAGAAAATTACTTTTCTTCTATCTCAACCGGTGTGCCGAATAGATTGAGTCTGAACAGTAAAGATTCATCTTCGGAATTTGAGCAGTAAATTCTGGCGTTAACCAGCTTGCCGCCCTCAATCAAATTCACAAGTCCTGCGATCTGACTAAGTTTACTCTTGAGATTAAAGCGGTCATCCTCATCGGTAATGAGCATAACATCACCCTTGCAAGAGTCCAACGCTTTCATAAAGGCTGATACATCAACATTGTTCAAATTAAACGCTTTCATGAGTTATACCTCCTTAGGGGGTCCTGTCTGTATCACCCTGTGATCAGACAATGTAGATTAAGCTTCTTGAGCTCTGGGTAGTGACAGCAGCTGTTCTCTTCTGTCATTAATGATTATAGCATATGCCCTGTTACCATGCAAGAAATTCTTTGTACACCTTATACATATTAATTGAATGCTTTTTGTGTACATTGCACAACCCGCCAGAGACGTGCTGTTAGCACTCAATATTTAGATTTCGATAATGATGAACGGTGAAGTCGTACCCCTTAATGGAATGAATAACATCCGATCTGCTCATTTCTTTCCAACCCGGCTCATCATGCAAATTCGCAATAAATGAGTCGGCCATGAAGGAATGATGAATGCGGGAAACGATCGCCTCGGAACAGAGCTGCAGCATCGTGTGATATACTTCCGCACCTCCGATCAGGAAAACGTCTTCCACTTCGTGTTCGCGGTTGTAAGTCATTACCTCTTCTTTCGAATGCAGTACAAGTGCGCCTTCTTTTGAGAAAGACGGATTTCTGCTAAGTATGATATTTTTCCGCCCCGGGAGTAATTTATGCCCGGGAAAAGTCTCAAGAGTCTTTCGCCCGTAAATAATCGTATTTCCAAGAGTAAGACTGCGGAATGTATCTTTCTGGTCTTCAGGCAGGCTTATAAGCAGATCTCCCTTATAGCCGATCGCCCAGTTGTTATCTACTGCAACAATAGCTTTCATATGTCCTCCTCCCCCTTTTTGGGGGTCACCGATCAAATAGCCACAGGAATCGAGGTGATTTTGGGCCCGTACTGATAATTTTCAAGATGGATATTTGCAGGGGTAATCGAATAAAAATCTTCTTCATCCGTATCGATGACAAAGTTGGGAGCCGGAAAAGAAGGCCGTTCAATGAGTTCTTTAACAATCGGGATATGCCGGTCATATATATGGGCATCCGCAATGACATGTACAAGTTCACCTGCTTCAAGACCTGCCGCTCGCGCAAACAGATGCACCAGAACCGCATACTGACAGACATTCCATCCATTTGCAACAAGCATATCCTGCGAACGCTGATTCAAAATGGCATTCAGGGACTTGCCCGTAACATTAAAAGTCATTGAATATGCACACGGATACAGGTTCATCTCAGACAGATCCTGATGGACATAAAGATTTGTAAGTATGCGCCGGCTGTACGGATTATTCTTCAAGTCATAAAGAACACGGTCCACCTGATCGAATTCACCTTCCCTGTATTTGTGCTTTACTTGAAACTGATAGCCGTATGCCTTGCCGATGGATCCGGCAGCATCTGCCCATTCATCCCAGATGTGGCTCTTAAGATCGTTAACGTTGTTGGACTTCTTCTGCCAGATCCAGAGAATCTCATCAACGGCGGCATTGAAATTGATATATCTCTGGGTAAGTATCGGAAACTCTTCCTTCAAATTATAGCGGTTGACAATGCAAAAACTCTTATACGTATATGCATATGTTCCATCCGGCCATTTGGGACGGACTGCCTCGTTCTCCGTAGAAAAGCCATGCTCCATAATTTGTCTGCAATTAGCAATAAATATCTCATCTGCCTTACTCACAAGTACCCTCCCCATTAACGTTCCAACAGTAACGTTTGAATTCATACTACCATAGCTGTCTTTTTTTTTACAGCGGATTGTCGGCCGGCAAATCATTTCCATCCTGTCTTGCGTGCATTTTTTCTCCATTTTGCCTTTCGGATCATTTTGCTGATTCCATCAACAAAATCATGCCAGAAAAACAACGCGATATTTAAAAGCGCAACTGCTATCGCAATCCTTCCCTGCCAATTATTCAGGAATAACATAACCACTAAGTATGCAGCGTCAAAATAGGCCAGATACTTAACCTTTATGGGGAGGAAAAAGAACAAATTGATTTTGAAATCGGGAAAAAGACACGCAAATGCAATGAATAGTGACATGTTCAGGAAGTAGTTTGTAGCATATCCGGTAATCAGTCCGGATATAATTGTACCGAGTACGCCGCAAAGATAGAAGACATCGAATTTGAAAGAACCCCACTCGGCTTCCATCGCTGATCCCATCAGCCAGTAAAAATATAGTGAGAGGACAATAAATAATATGCTTGAATTGGGCGGGATGAATAGAAATGATATCAGTCGCCATATCTGACCGCTGAAGATCAAATCACGGTCAAAGGCGAACATTGCCAACAGGCTGCTGCCTTTTGCCGAAGAAAGAACAATATCCATAACGAATACGATTGCCATGCCGAATACAATAATATTCATCAGGTTTCGTATTGCATGACGCCCGTACTTATAATCCATTTTCTGAAGCCAGCTGTGCTTGTAATTCATAATATAGCTCCTATGTTAAATAATCCGTCTATGTTGTTCTATCTAGATATTATACGCATTGAACAAAAACAAATATATAATTTTACTGGTCAAAAACATAATCTT
>Ga0209540_10002532_pt1 | contig 12993 bp, 12 predicted proteins | sample BarGraIncu01121A_FD_184501 | JGI IMG/M metagenome (GOLD analysis project Ga0209540, IMG submission 184501) | Arctic peat soil microbial communities from Barrow, Alaska - Barrow Graham LP Incubations 011-21A (SPAdes) (version 2) | ecosystem: Environmental > Terrestrial > Soil > Wetlands > Peat... | reverse complement strand
GGGTTACTGCGAAGCTATTGAGCACACGATGGGAATTGAAGTTCCCGAGCGCGCCAAATACCTGCGCACAATCTGGAGTGAGATGTCCCGTATCCACAGCCATATGCTCTGGCTTGGTCTTCTGGCGGATGCATTCGGGTTTGAGAGCCTTTTCATGGAGTCCTGGCGCATGCGCGAGAAGATTCTGGACATGTTTGAATATTCTACAGGCGGACGCGTCATTTTCTCGGTTAACAAAATCGGCGGGCAGCGTAAAGATATGCCTGACGATATGATTGAGGACTTCGTCCATATTCTTGACGGCATGGAAAAGGAACTCAATTCACTTTGCCACACTTTTTTAACAGACTATGCCGTTATGTCACGTCTTGAAGGCGTCGGCTTCCTTACAAAACAGCAGGCCCATGATCTTGGAGCTGTAGGTCCTTTCATGCGTGCAAGCGGTATAAATCTTGATACAAGAAAGACAGGATACGCTGCTTATTCACATCTTGAGTTTGAGCCGATCATAAGTACTGTCGGCGATTCTTACGCCCGCACCGATATCCGTATCCGTGAGATTTATCAGTCGATTGACCTGATCCGTCAGGCGGCGGCGAAGATTCCCGCAGGCGAAGTCTCGGTTCCTTTCAAGGGGAATCCTACCGGTGAGTACCTGATGCGTGTTGAACAGCCCAGAGGCGAGGCAATATATTACGTAAAGGGCAACGGTACCAAAAATCTTGACCGTATGCGTGTCCGCACGCCGACCTTTGCCAATATTCCCGGTCTGGTTGAGACGCTCAAGGGCTGCCAGTTGGCAGATGTACCGATTCTGATTCTGACAATCGACCCGTGTATCAGCTGTACAGAGAGGTAATTTGCGAATATGAGTGTTCTAAGTTTTTCGAAGACCGTTCTTCATAATCTGTTTGCCAAGCCTGCGACGCGTATGTATCCGCAGGTTCCCAGGGAATATCCGGAGCGCACCAGAGGCCAGATCGGCATCAATATTGATGACTGTATTTTTTGTGGAATCTGTTCCAAGAAATGTCCGACAGGTGCAATCGCTGTGTCCCGCGAGACAAAATCATGGTCGATCAAGCGTTTCGGCTGCATCCAGTGCGGAGAATGTGTTGGAGTGTGCCCCAAAAAGTGCCTTACCATGCTGCAGGCATACTCGACCCCCAATGCGACAAAAACAGTCGACCAATATGCACAGATAATAGCAACAGCCTCCGGAGAGCCGCCGAGATCTGCGGCATCTACTCCGAAGCCGGTAGTGCCGGTAGTGCCGGTAGTGCCGGTAGTGCCGGAAGCCCCGGAATCCGCGGAGGTCTCGAAATCACCGGAAGTCCCGGAAGTCCCGGAAGCCCCGAATGCTGCGGATGCGGCAGATACTGTAAAGGAGTAATTATATGCACGATTCCCATAAAGCGAAGGACATGGTAGATTTTGCAACGGCAAAAGCCGCTGAACTTGGCAAAAACAAGGTAACTAAGATATTTATTACTGTCGGAGACAGCTCCGGTTATTCGGCCGAGAGCATTCTGCTGTATTTCAAAGACCTTTCCGAAGGGACGATCTGCGAAAATGCCGAAGTTGTGATTACCACTGTTAAAGCATCGCTCGAATGTCCGCAGTGCGGAAAGATATTCCCGAGAAAGCTTATGGCTTATGCATGTCCTGTATGCGGAACCGAAGGAATGCCGGGCAAAACCGGTACAGAAATATCCATCGATGGTATTGAGGCAGAATGAATTGTCTTGTCACGGTTCTAGGTGTTGTGCAGGGGGTGGGATACCGCCCCTTTGTTGCGCGTCTTGCTACGGAACTGGGCATAACCGGTACTGTCAGAAACAGCGGCGGAACAGTGCAGATTATCGCACAGGGTGACCAACCGTCGATTGACCGCTTCGTCGGGGCTCTAAAAGAGAAAAGACCGCCGGGTGCCGACGTAACACAGGTTCTTGTTGAGAAATCTGTACAGGAACAGCCGTATACCGATTTTCATATAATAAAGAGCACCGGTATCACAGAACATACTCCGCTTCTTCCGACAGATCTGCCTATGTGTGAGACCTGCCGGGAGGAACTGCTCGACCCCGGAAACCGGCGCTTCGGGTATTCGTTTATCAGCTGTGTGGACTGCGGGCCGCGTTACAGCATTATGGAAGCCATCCCCTATGACCGCGATACGATCACGATGAGCACATATCTGATGTGCCCTTCCTGTACGAAAGAATATACGGAGGACAGCCGCCGCCGCCATGCGCAGACGATTTCATGTCACGACTGCGGCCCTCAGCTGATCCTGGCGCTGCCCGGCCTGACCCTTGAAAAGAAGGCCGCTCTTGACCGTGCGACCCAGATTCTTACCGCAGGCGGGGTCCTTGCCATTAAAGGAATCGGCGGATATCAGCTGGCATGCCGTCCGGATTCTTATGAGGCAGTCGATGCTTTACGAAAACTAAAAAACCGTGACCGCAAACCATTTGCCGTTATGTTTCCTGATCTTGATGGAGTAAAAGCTATGTGCCGAGTATCCGGAAAAGAAGAGGAACTTCTTCTATCTGCGGCGCGTCCGATTGTACTTCTCGGGACAAAACATCCGGCAGACCTTTACGCAGAGCCGGGACCGCAGGAATCTGCCGGAAATCCGGAGCCTGCCGGAAGCCCGGTGGATTCATCTTTTTGTGCTGCTGTGAATGGTGAAAGCCGTTTTCAGGGCGCTTTTCTTCCGTATACGGCGCTTCATCAGCAGCTGACAGATGCCTGCGGACCTCTTGTTATGACCAGTGCCAATCTGTCGGATGAACCCATTATTTATCGGGATGAAGATATTCTGAAGATATCCTCTCCGTATCTTTCCGGCGTACTTTATAACACCAGAAGAATTGTCACTCCGCTCGACGACTCCGTCGCGCGTGTCGTGTCAGGTAAATCCCAGCTGATAAGAAGAAGCCGCGGTTATGTGCCGTCTCCGATCATTCTCACTTCCACAACGCCCCGCACTATCCTTGCGATGGGCGGAGACCTGAAGGCGGGCTTCTGCCTTTATCAGGAGAACCGGGCCTACCTGAGCCAATATTTTGGGGATATGGACAGTTATCAGGTCCAGAAAAACTATAGTGAGAATATTCTGCATATGCAGAACCTGTTCCATATCAGGCCGGAAATAATTGCCTGCGATCTGCACCCGTTATACAGGACATCTGAGCTGGCGGCCAAATGGACGCACCTTGAGCCGGAGAATGAAGGCGGGCTTACAACTGGAAATGCGGCCGGGCATGAAGCCGGGCATGCAGCCGTGACCCCGGCCGGGATCCCTTTGCAGCAGCCTGTTTTGATCCAGCATCATCATGCACATGCAGCGTCAGTAATGGCCGAACACGGGATTGATTCCTGTATCGGCGTTACTTTTGACGGAACCGGATACGGAACGGACGGTACCATATGGGGAGGAGAATTCCTTCTGTGTAAAGGTGCCGGGTATACAAGGGAAGCGCATCTCGGTGTAACAACTCTGTGCGGAGGCGATGAAGCTGCCAGGCAGGCGGATCTTACGGCAAGCTGTTATCTGTTTGCTGCGGGAGAGCCCATCAGGCACAAGGACGCGCCGGTAATTCGAGCTGCGCTTCTTGAGAAGAGTCTCACTCAGCAGACGAGCAGCATGGGTCGCCTGTTCGATGCGGTCAGTTCTGTACTTGGGATATGCAGCCTGAATTCCTATGAAGGCGAATGTGCAGTCATGCTGGAAAATGCCGCGGCACAAGCGGTATCGGAGGGTATTTTGCCGTTTCCCTTGCATTTTACGATAGAGCATGGTAAGCATGAAAGTACAGCCGATCCGATTGCTGTACTCTACGAAATCTTTCGTGCGGTCAACAGTGGCTGTGATAAGAAAGCGCTGGCACTCGGGTTTCACATGGCGGTCGCCGAAATGGTCGTGTCCCTCTGCCGGCATATCGGAGAAAAGGGCAAAGAGACGAGGGTGGTCTTGTCCGGAGGAGTTTTTGCAAACCTACTGCTCGCAGAAAAGTGTGCCGCAGAACTTGGGAAGATCGGGTTCGCGGTGTATCAGAATGAGTCGGTGCCGGTAAGTGACGGCGGCATTAGTCTCGGACAGGCCTGGATCTGCGGACAGATGTTGAAACAGAGGTGAATATTATGTGTGTTGCTATGCCGGGAAAAGTAGTATCCGTTCGTGGAACTATCGCGGTTGTTGATTTCAAAGGAAATACGATCAATGCCGAAGCGGGCCTTGTCAGGGTAAAATCGGGCGATTCCGTACTGGTTCATGCGGGGTGTATATTGCAGGTACTGCCTGAAGAAGAGGCGAATATGCTTGCCGACCTGTTCGCGGAGCTTGAGAATTTATGATGGATTACCGGAAATACTTGAAGGAATATGACGGACCGCCTATACGGATTATGGAGGTCTGCGGCACGCATACCGCGTCTATTGCGCACTCCGGAATTGTCAGCCTGATCTCGCCGGAGATACAGCTGATTTCAGGCCCGGGATGTCCTGTGTGCGTTACTGTGACCGAGTTTATCGACCGCCTGATTGAGATTAGCCTTACGCCGGATAATGTCGTAGTTACCTTCGGCGATATGATCCGCGTGACCGGCAGCCAAAAGAGCCTCCAGGACATGCGCTGCGAGGGCGGACAGGTCCGCATGGTATATTCCCCGCTTGATATCATCGGGCTTGCGAAGGCACAGCCGGAGAAAACCTTTGTCTTTGCGGCGATCGGGTTCGAGACAACTACTGCCGTATATGCAGCCCTTATGGACGAAATAATCCGTTCAGGTCTTACCAATATCCGGCTCCTGACGTCCCTTAAGACAATGCCGCTTGTCATTGACTGGGTATGCGGCATGCAGGGCGGAATTGATGGATTCCTGGCGCCGGGACATGTCAGCGTGATTACGGGCAGCGACCTTTTTGTGCCGCTTGCCCAAAAGCACGGGGTTCCGTTTGCTGTGGCCGGATTCGAGGGAGAGCAGATTCTCATCGCTCTCTACGCACTTGTCAAAATGATTAGAAGCGGCGAAAGCCGTGTAATGAACCTTTATCCGTCGGCAGTAACTGCCGACGGCAATCTGACGGCCCAACACATGATAAGCAGATTTTTTAAAGTATGTGATGCAGCATGGCGCGGAATGGGCGTTATTCCCGGTTCCGGCATGATGCTAAGGGACGAGTACATGGCTTACGACGCAGGAAGCCTGAATCTTTACTCCGATCACAGCCACCATCCCGACTGCCGCTGTGATAAAGTGATCACCGGTGCTCAAAAGCCTTCGCAGTGTCCGCTTTTCGGGAAGCTCTGCACACCGGACAAACCGCAGGGTGCCTGCATGGTCTCTTCTGAGGGAAGCTGTTACAGCTATTTTGTGAACAGGAGGAATGTATAGTGAAGATAACAATGGCGCACGGAAGCGGCGGCAAAGCGACCTCCGAGCTGATATCAACTGTATTTGCCCGGCATTTTGACAATCCGATACTGGCCAGGATGGAAGATGCAGCGGTAGTGCCGGGAGCGGCCCGGCTTGCGATGACGACAGACAGCTATGTCGTGACACCACTTTTTTTTGCAGGCGGCGACATTGGAAAGCTTGCGGTATGCGGCACCGTTAACGACCTTGCAATGAGCGGAGCGACGCCGATGTATCTGACATGCGGATTCATACTTGAGGAAGGCGTCGAATTCGATGATCTCGAAAGAATTGTATTCTCCATGGCGCAGACGGCAAAAGACGCCGGCGTCCTGATTGTGGCAGGTGATACGAAAGTTATAGAGGGAAGAGGCGGCCTCTATATCAATACGTCAGGCGTAGGCTTCCTGCCGGAAGGTGATTTTGCCGTAAGTTCCTCGTTCTGCGGCGCGGGAGATGTGATCCTCCTGTCAGGCACACTCGGCGATCACCATGCGGCGATACTAAGTGCGCGCATGGAAATAGAAAACACGATCAAAAGTGACTGCGCCCCTCTTGACCGGATGGTAGCAGGACTTCTTGCCAGCGGTGTTCGTGTTAAGGCCATGCGTGATGTTACCAGAGGAGGACTTGCCACCATACTGCATGAATTTGCTGTCGCTTCGCAAAAATGCATTATGATTGAAGAAGAATCAATCCCAGTAACCGAACAGGTACAGGGCTTCTGCGGAATTCTCGGTCTCGACCCGCTCTACATGGGCAACGAAGGCAAAATGGTAGCGGTGGTTCCCGGGGAAGACGCCGAAAAAGCTCTGGCTGCCTTGCGGACAAGCCCGTATGGGCAGGGTGCCGCCGTCATCGGTGAAGTGATTAACGGAGAAGAAGGAACGCTTCTTCTGCATACCCGGACCGGCGGTACAAGAATGCTGACCGAGTTATACGGGGAAGGATTGCCGAGAATCTGCTGAGAGAAGGCATTAATGAAGAAATATGAAAAGTATGGAAAAACGAAAAAGAAATATGAAAAGTATGGAAAAAACGAAAAATATGAAGAAGTATGAAAAAATAATACTAATGAGTGATATGGACGGAACATTGCTGGATTCAACATGCAATGTGTCCGTGAAAAATCAGCAGGCAATCAGGAGATTTGTCGCGGAAGGCGGTCATTTTGGGGTCGCCACCGGAAGAAGCCAGATGAATGTACCTCCCTATCTGCAAAATGTTGAGATCAATACACCCTGCATTCTGTATAACGGCTGTGCGCTGTATGATTTCTCTGCCGGTAAATTTCTGGCACTCTACAAAATGACGGATGAGAAAGTAGAAGAGTATTTGAGGTTCTGCCTGACAGAGTACAAAAATGTGATGGTACATGTATATACCCCGGAGATGAACTATATTGTCTCTCCGGAAGACCGTGCCGATCCCCAGATTACTTTACTCCACCGACCGCATGTGTTTTGCCGGATCGAAGACATTACGGGGCAGCCCTGGATTAAGATACTTCTCAGCGGTAAAAACGACGAATTACGAGCCATGGAGAATAAAATCAGGGACTTTGGCATGGAAGAAACCGTCAACTGGGTATTCTCCTCCGATATTTACCTGGAATTACTGCCTCCGAATGTAACCAAAGGGAGCATGTTATCAAAGCTCCGGGAAATCATGGGAGACGGTTACAGAATCTATGCCGTGGGTGATTACAACAACGACAGGGAAATGTTATTAGCGGCCGATGTAGGAATAGCAGTCCAAAACGCACTTCCGGGCATAAAAGACATAGCGGATATGATCACCGTCAGTAATGATGAGAGTGCAATTGCAGATATCATTGACCATATGATGGATTAGTAAAACGAATTTGCTGTATACTGATACCGAAAAGCAAAATTGAATCAAGCTTGCAACTTTGGATCCAACAATGAATTGGACAATGCTGCCTATTAACATATTTTCACAATAAATTATGAAGCAGGAGAGTAGATCTGTGGAAACAAATTATGCGCTTCTAAATCGTGTTTTTTCTCGTACTACTGTAAATTCGTTTCTTCATAATTCTGCGGACGATACCTTTTTTGCGGCAATTGAGAGATATGTCGAGCATCCTGTAGGGAAAAGCAATTCAGCTATCATAGGTGAAATATATCAAAAACTGCACACCAATTACAGAAATGAGTATTTCTATAAAAATACGCTTCTTAATAAATTGCTTCTGGGCGTTCATAGTTCAACAACTACAACAGCTCTTTCTGAAGTTCCCGTTCATCGATCAAAAGCAGACTTTATTTTGATTAACGGCAAGGCTGTGGTATATGAAATTAAGACGGAGCTAGATAATCTTGATCGACTTGAAAATCAATTGATGGACTATTACAAAGCATTTTGTAATGTGTGTGTAGTTACGAGTGAATCATCTTTCGTTTCAGTTGACAAGAAACTTCGTGATACGAACGTAGGTATTTATGTTCTCACAAACAGAAAAACAATCAGCCTCAGAAAGCCCGCAACATATGATGCTTCATATTTGGACCAGGATGTGATTTTTAAGGTGATGAGAAAAAAAGAATATGAAAATATTCTTTTTAACTACTATAATCACTTGCCTAATGTATCACAATTTGTATATTATAATGAGTGTAGAAAAATGTTTAACAATATTGAAGTATCAATTGCTTACAATCTTTTTGTTAAGGAATTGAAAAAAAGAAATCGTGTAGATGCAAAGCGTCTTTCAACTGTACCAACAGAGTTAAAAAGCATTGTATATTTCTCGGAGTTCCGAACCAGTGATTATGAGAGCTTGAGTACCTTTTTGTCAAACCAGTTTGGAGGGTAACAAATGTATTTTCCATATTTGAGGGGCAGACAGTTTGAACTCATTGCTTTACGTGAGTTAGTTGAAATGTCTTTGATTGGTGAAAATGTTATTCCAATAGTTGAACCAGTGAAGATGTCGTCTACTTTGGTAAAAACATTGTCTGTTTTTTGTGAGAATGACAGACGAATCGCACTCATCTTGAATCCACAGGTTGGCAGTTTCGAACTTGATAAAAAAGAAGAGAAAAACGGAAAAAACTACGATAAGTTCATCGAAACAACGAAAAGCAAGTGCGTAATTCCAACACATTTAATGGTTGAAGATTCATCCAGGATTATTTCTGAATGGGCTCACCTTGGCATAAATAGAGCAGATGAAATCATTATCTGTACTGATGAAGACTTTCTTGATACGTATAGTGAATGTTTTACAAAAGAATCGCCGATTTACACTTTAATTCCAGATGAAAGTGAATATCGTAGAGAAATACATAACAAGCGAGTTATGTTGGCGGATAAATTCAAAAAACAGAGTCGCAACACTGATTATGCAAAGAAAGAAGATGAACCGTTTTCCAATGATCATTTGTATTACAAAGCTGATGGATATGTGGGCTTTTCAGATTATTCAGTTATTGGACACGACTATTCAGATTCGGGATTCGCTCCGTATGCGGTTGCAATTCATATTGTATATTTTGATGCAAATGAAAAGCTCAGAGTAAAGCACTTTGTATCTGATACAAATGATGATATTCACGATCCTGCGGCCAAGTTTTCAGAAGCTGTTGGGAAATTGGTAATGTGGAACCAAACAGAAAAACTTAAAACATATGGAATACAACAACTCACAGAAATGAATAATAACGAGAATTATCCCGGCCTCGGAGTTGTAAAAAAGCTTTCGCTGATGCACCATCTTGAACTGATGAATAACTATCTTGATAGGAAGAAAAAGCAATGATTTTTTGCAGCTATTGTATTAATGACAGAGAAATTCGCGCTATGGTTGAAGGCTTAAAAAATAGTGGAAACTGTACGCAGTGTGGGGCGACAAACGCCAGTATATATGATACCGATATAAATTCTGTCCTAACAACTGTATTCGAGAATTTATTCAATATATATACTCCTGCCACAATGCTGCCGGTTGATTATCCCCGTACTGAGATCACAATGCTTAAGGATGAAATGCAAACAACTTGGAAGATATTCAACAATCTTGATGATAGACAGATTTATGAAATAATTACTTCAATATGTCCAGATCTATACCATGATTCTCCAGAATTGTTCGATGGACCGATTGGTATTTCTGAACTCTATGATCCGGTGTATATTGAGAAACATTCTGTACTTAAGACAAATTATTGGGAGAATTTTGTTTCAGAATTAATAAGAGTTAATCGTTTTCATACAAATCATATTAATCTATTAATTTTAGAAAAAATATGTTCTTATACACGAAAGAAATATGAAAAGGGAACAATTTTTTACCGCGGAAGAATATCGTCTTCATCTGGTTATAATTTGGAAGAAATGAGTGCTCCTCCGTCTGAAAAATCGAGTGCTGGGAGAGCAAATTCGCAAGGAATAAGCTGCCTATATTTGGCTAATGATGTTGAAACAACAATTCATGAAGTGAGAGCCGGTGCATTTGATTATGTAGCGGTTGGAAAGTTTGAGTTGCAAAAAGATATAGTTATTGTCGACTTAAACAATATTGATAAGATTAGTCCCTTTATTGAAACATTAGATAGTGTTGAATATGCAATTAACAAAGAACACCTAAATAAGCTTAATCGTGAAATGGGGAAAGCACTGCGGCGAAGCGATAGTGTTCTTGATTACGTTCCGACGCAATATGTAAGCGACTTCATAAAGAGCGTTAATATTGAAGAGGAATATGGTAAGTATGCCGGGATTGAGTATAACAGCACTATGAAGAAAAAAGGATATAACTTGGCCATTTTTTACCCGGAACTGTTTGAGTGTATTGGAGTAGATATATATTATGTTGATAGTCTTTTATATGCGACTAAGCCGGCATTGTTTTGAAATAATATTTTGTTAATCCTTGATCGGTTGCAAAATGACCACTTTCCACACGATTGACATCTCCTTTTCCGGTGTTATACTACACGTATAACAGATGAAGTGATATTATTGAATTGCTGTCCGGATAATTAAAGGAGAAATATATGCTTGTTATAGACCATTTAAGTAAGACATATCCCGGCGGGAAAATAGCCGTGCGTGATCTTTCCATTACGGTGGAAGGCGGCGATCTGTTCGGGTTTATCGGACAAAACGGAGCCGGCAAGACAACCACCATCAAATCCGCAGTCGGCATCCTGCCTTTTGAATCAGGCGAGATAACGATCGACGGCCATTCGGTTAAGAAAGACCCTGTTACCTGCAAAAAGCTGATCGCTTATCTGCCGGATAACCCGGATCTCTACGATGCACTTACAGGTATCCAGTATCTTAACTTCATATCGGATATCTTCCGCGTGTCTAAAGAAAACAGGGCTGAGCGAATCGGAAGATATGCAGAGCTGCTGGAGATGTCTACGAGCCTCAATACTCCTATTTCTTCTTATTCACACGGCATGAAGCAGAAGCTGGCACTGATTTCTGCGTTCATTCATCAGCCGAAGCTTTTGATTCTGGATGAACCGTTTGTAGGGCTCGATCCGAAAGCGGCTTTCACGCTGAAGACGATAATGAAGGAATTCTGCGAACAGGGGAATGCGATTTTTTTCTCGACGCATGTGCTTGAAGTAGCGGAGAAGATCTGCAATAAGATTGCGATTATAAAGAACGGCGAGCTGATCGCCTGTGGAGCAACCGATGAAGTCAGAGGCACACAGTCTCTTGAAGAAGTGTTTTTGGAGCTGACAGAACATGAGTAATTTTATAATTCTCGTCAAGAATAACTGCCTTGTATTCTGGGGTTCCCTTAAGACCCGCAAAAAGGGAAGGTACGCTGCTTCCGGCGTGTTGATGGTTTTCCTTCTTCTTTTCGTCGGATTTTCCATGGGAAGCCAATCCGTTATTACAACAATGGCTCTGGTTGAAGAAGGAATTCCTCAGCTCTCTATCTTTATGAGTCTTATGTCTGCGCTTACCATCGGGATCCTGTTCGGTCTGATGCGGGCAGCCAATGCGGCCGGGAGTAAAGACGCAGAGCTTCTGCTGTCGCTGCCGGTTGGCCGGGTGACAGCAGTATGCAGTAAGGTAATTACACAGTATATTTTTGACGCACCGCTGATGATAATGATCTTTGCGCCGACCGTAATTGCTTATTATGTACTTGCCGGCGCAAGTACAGGCGAGCTGGTACGCGGACTTATCCTTACGCTTCTTCTGCCGCTGATACCTATTGCGCTCTCCTACCTTCTCGGAGCTATTCTTGCTTACCTGCAGGAGAAGTTCAAGATGACAAGTATCATCACGACGGGCATACTTATGATGCTGGTTGTCGGATATATGTTTGTCAACTTCAAATCTTCGAGTATCCTTGCGGGTGTCACAGATGGCGGAAATGCAAGCGCACTCGGGATGATTGAGAAGTTTGCGCCGCTTTCCTGGCTGACGCATTTTGTACTCGACGGAAGCGTTCTGCCCGTGATATTCTCACTTCTGATGTTGATTGTGCCCTTCTATCTGGGTGTCTGGCTGTATGCATACGCTTTTGGAAGACCCAAGAACGGATACAGATCGAACAGTAAAGTAGTTGCCTACGCACAGAGATCGCCGAGGAAGGCACTTCTGGATAAGGAAGTGAAGCGCTATCTGGCCTGTTCAATCTATGTCTTCAATACGGCTTTCTCGCCGCTCATGCTGATTGTTATTGCAGCTGTCCTTACGGTTATCGGACCGGAGCAGCTAATCAGCAGCATGAAGCTTCCGATCGAGGCGCAGGCCATGATATCCAGGGATTTTACATGGGTTATTATAGCCGCTGGTTTCTGCCTGTTCCCTGCGATGACGTCAACAACAGCCTCTTCGATATCCCTCGAGGGCAAGCAGCTGTGGATTCTCAAGGCACATCCTGTACGGACGGAAGACATATTCTGGTCCAAATACATGCTGAACATCCTGCTTCTGGTACCGGTATCCGTCCTGTCGTCTATATTTATCGGTGTCCGTGTACAGATGTCACCTCTGGAGGTTGTCGGATTTGCAGCCGTACTTGCACTTCTGGGAATTCTTGTGTCAATGCTCGGGCTGATAGTCAATCTGTTTTTCCCTCGCTTTGACTGGGACAGCGAGACCGCTGTTGTCAAGCAAAGCATGAGTGTCCTGATGTCGATGCTCGCCGGTTTTACCGCGGCATGTATACCGTTCATTTTGTACTTTACGCTGCTGCAGAAATTCGGATTTTTGGGTTTCTGTGCTGCTGCCATAGTGATATACGGGGGACTCACCGCAGGATCATATTTTTTCCTTAAGACAGCCGGCAGAAAGCTGTTCGAGGCGCTGTAACTGCGGCTCAAATCACTGTTTCAAGATTACTCGCAATTTCAAAACAACGCATGATTGATCCGGGACACCACTTTATGTTCCGGGTCAATTTATATTATTCCCGCAAGTTCCAGTATCCGTTCCGTCACAAAAAGTAAGCGTCCGACAACCGACGTATTGACGATAAGAAAAAAGCGGTATCAACCGCTCAATTCGCTTTGCATTGTGTTTGCATAAATGGACTCCAGGGCATCAGGTTCAGCATGGTTTTCTCGTCTGT
>Ga0209540_10002530_pt1 | contig 12997 bp, 10 predicted proteins | sample BarGraIncu01121A_FD_184501 | JGI IMG/M metagenome (GOLD analysis project Ga0209540, IMG submission 184501) | Arctic peat soil microbial communities from Barrow, Alaska - Barrow Graham LP Incubations 011-21A (SPAdes) (version 2) | ecosystem: Environmental > Terrestrial > Soil > Wetlands > Peat... | reverse complement strand
GCTGGTCTTCCGATCTTGATCTTTGTTGTGATAAATGAAATACCTTGACATAGACCCTATCCATCGCTATCATAGAAAGAATTTTGATAATTCAACGGCTCTCTCAATGAAAGAGAGGTAATTGATGTTTCGAAAGTTCACAATGAGTGCGCCCAAGTTTATTATGGCGTTATTATTAATGCTTTTGGGCGCAGCTTTTATTTATGCGCTTTCAAAAACCGAATTGATTGTCGCTAGATACAACCTGACATCTATCGGGATCCTGGCCGGCGGATTAATCTTCTATTCAGGTATTCTGGTAGTTGTTACAATGTTTGAGAGTGAAACAGTTCTATCCATAGCAATACTAACCCCATCCATCATCGCTGTGGCTATCTTTGTTTATGGTTTTATCGGCTGGTCGCTGCGGGTTTCGCTCAGCCAATGGAAAGGTCTAAGGGCTGATTACACCTGGGTTGGATTGAAACAATACATCGACCTGTTTAATAACGACCCACGCTTTATTATCGATATCCGCAACACCGCTATGTTCACTGTCCTGTTCATCGCAGGCTGCTTGGTTATCGGGCTGGGATTAGCCATCTTGCTCGAACAAAAACCCAAGGGTGAGAACATCTTTCGCGGCATATTTCTCTTCCCCATGTCGATCTCTTTCATCGCTTCCGGTGTGATCTGGGGCTGGTTGATGAACCCATCCACCGGCAACCGTCTCACCGGAATCAACCTTATCTTCCATATGGTGCATCTCGATTTCCTAATCTCAAAATGGTTCACCACTCACCAACCCTGGGGAATGGCTTTTGCCGTAATCCCTGCCGTCTGGCAGCTTTCGGGTTTCACCATGGCGCTCTATATAGGTGGTATTCGCAGCATTTCGGATGACTTGCGGGAGGCTGCCCGTGTGGACGGGGCGAGTGAATTCCAAATATATCGTTATATCATTTTGCCAATGCTCCAACCGGTGACCCTGAGCGCGGTGATTATCCTTGCGCACATGTCACTAAAGATTTTCGACCTGATTGTTGCTCTCGGTAAACAAGATATTCGTCTGGATGTTCCCGGGATTTATATGTGGACAACCACCTTCGCTGCAAATAACTACGCTCAAGGAGCGGCAATCGGTATCTTGATGCTGGTCAGCGTGGCTATACTGGTGGTACCTTATCTGGTTCAAAATATGCGTTCGGAGACCGAACTATGACCCGCCGGTTAATATTAAGAATTTTTGTTTATGCGATTTTATTCGTTGCTGCAATCATATACTTGTTACCTATCTATCTCATGGTGATCACCGGGTTTAAGCCTTTTAATCAGGTCGATCTTAAAACCATGTGGGCACTGCCTACCACAGGCTTGCATCTTGATAATTTTATCGCTGGCTATAAACAGCTTGCACCTAATTTCATGAACAGCCTGAAAATGGTCATCCCGGAGGCCATCCTCTCCTCCTTGCTTGGATCGATCAATGGGTACATCCTATCAAAGTGGAAGTTTCGGGGCTCCGACCTGATTTTCACTCTGGTGCTGTTCGGGATGTTCATCCCATACCAGAGCATTCTGATCCCACTGGTGAAGTTCATGTTTGCCATCAATCTGTACGGAGACATCCCTGGTCTAGTGCTGGTGCATATTATCTACGGCATCCCGATCACTACCCTGATATTTCGTAACTATTATGCCGGGATTGGAACGGAAGTTCTGGAGGCTGGCCGGATAGACGGCGCCAGTTTGGTCGGTCTGTATCGTTGGGTCATTTTTCCCCTCTCGGCCCCTAGCTTTGCCGTTGTGATCATCTGGCAGTTCACCCAGGCGTGGAACGAGTTCCTCTTTGCAGTCATCCTCACCAACCAGGCAAATTGGCCCATCACAGTGGCCTTGAACAATCTGGCAGGCAGCCAACTCGTTCAATGGAATGTTCTGATGGCTGCCACCCTTCTCGCGGCTCTCCCGACGTTGATAGTGTACCTGTTCCTTGGGCGTTATTTCATACGTGGGTTAATGGCCGGTGCATTGAAGGGATAGCTCTTCCGGGTATATTTTCTTTTATTTTCAAGAGCGAAGCCTTCTTACTTCGCTCGTCCTTTTTCCCCTTGACCCTAAAGCCGGTATGCTTTATCATCAAATCAGCCACATTTTGTCCAATTATTCATCTAACTATGCAGGAGATACCATGGTTGAAAAAATAACCAACAATTTTTCCATCACAATAGCCACGGTCAACGGGTCCGGTTCACAGACTGCCAATGTTACCCTGCTGAGGGCATTATTTAAAATGGGAATCCCGGTATCCGGTAAGAATATTTTCCCATCCAATATTCAAGGCTTGCCGACCTGGTACACCATTCGGCTCAGCAAAGATGGATTCATCGCCCGACGCGATGAACAGGAAGTGATCGTCACACTCAACCCTACTTCCTTTGCGCAGGACCTTGCTTCGGTACTACCGGGTGGTGCTTTTTTCTATGCCGATGATATTAAACAACCCATCACCCGAAAAGATATTTCCATCTACCCAATGCCAGTAAAAGCGCTAGCCCGTGCAGCCGATGTCTCTCCAGCGCTTCGCGATTATATCGCCAATATGGTATATGTAGGCGTACTTGCAAAAATTCTCGGTATAGATTTAAAGGAGATCGAACAAGCACTGGATTTTCATTTCAAAGGTAAAGCACAGGCGGTTGAATCCAATTTTAAGACCATCCGCGCCGGATCAGAATGGGCTGCTCAGAACTTGAAAAAGTCTGATCCCTTCTTCATACAATCTATGGATGCAACAAAAGGTTTTATTATGGCAGATGGTAATACCGCCGCGGCCCTGGGTGCCATTTACGGTGGACTTCAATTTGCTGCTTGGTATCCAATTACGCCAGCCTCCTCCCTGGCCGAATCACTCAACATCTTTCTTCCTCAGCTTAGAAAGACGAGTGATGGTAAACAGACTTATGCCGTATTGCAGGCCGAGGATGAATTGGCTGCAATTGGGATGGCTATCGGTGCAGGTTGGGGTGGTCTTCGCTCAATGACCTCGACCTCCGGTCCAGGGATAAGTCTGATGGCCGAGTATACCGGGTTGGCCTACTTTGCAGAAATACCGGTTGTCGTCTGGGATGTACAGCGCATTGGTCCCAGCACCGGGATGCCCACCCGGACTGCCCAGGGTGATTTAACAGAAGTATATTCCTTGAGTCATGGGGATAAACAGCATGTAATTCTGTTGCCCGGTACTATTAAAGAATGTTTTGAATTTGGCTGGAGAGCTTTCGATCTGGCCGAGCATTTACAGACTCCAGTGTTTGTTCTGAGTGACCTCGATCTCGGTATGAATCAGTGGATGTCCAGGCCATTTGAATATCCAGATACACCGCTTGATCGCGGTAAAGTTCTTTGGGAAGATGACCTGGAAAAACTTAATGGGATCTGGGGTCGGTATAAGGACGCGGACGGAGATGGAATACCGTTCCGTACTGTTCCAGGAAACAAACATCCTTCTTCAGCCTGGTTCGGGCGCGGAGCTGGTCACGATGAAAATGCTCGCTATACCGAAGATGCTGGAACTTGGGAAAAGAACATGCTCAGGTTAAAAAAGAAATACGAAACCGCCCGGACGCTTGTCCCCAAACCCACGATTAAAACAGTCAAGGGTGCAGAGATCGGAATTATTTCTTACGGCTCGTCAACCCCGGCGGTGGAAGAGGCGCGGGTATTACTACAAAAGGAAAAGGGAATATTAACCAATTTCATGCGCCTGCGCTCCTTGCCGTTTTGCAGGGAAGTTCGGAATTTTACCAAGAAAAACGACCATATCTACATTGTCGAAGCCAATCGGGATGGTCAACTCCGTCAAATAATGAGCGCTGCGATGCCTGACCAGGCCCCCAAGTTACGTTCAGCCTGTCACAGTGATGGTTTGCCATTAACCGCAAAATGGGTTAAAGAGTCCATTCTGGCTCAGGAGAAAAAAGAATGACTACACCAGTTACCCTTCAAAAAAATAAAGTAGGTTTGGTTAAGAACGACTATCGTGGACTCCCCAGTACGTTATGTTCGGGCTGTGGTCATAACTCCATTGCCAATCAAATAATCGCTGCCTGTTATGAGCTGGATATTGTCCCCGAAAAAGTGATGAAATTCAGTGGTATCGGTTGTTCGTCGAAAAGTCCAGCATATTTTCTAAACCGTTCCTTCGGTTTCAATGGTTTACATGGACGAATGTCATCACTTGCCACTGGTGCATTGTTCGCTGATAAATCACTCCTTGCGATTGGAATCTCTGGTGACGGAGATACAGCCTCAATTGGTATGGGTGGATTCAAACATATGGTCCGTCGTAATGCGCCAATCGTATATATTGTTGAAAACAATGGGGTCTATGGTCTCACCAAGGGTCAATTCTCAGCTACAGCTGAGGTGGGTTTAAACTTAAAACATCAGGGTACCAACCAATACATGCCCGTGGATATTTGCATGGAAGCCCTGGCATCCAATGCCACCTTCGTGGCCCGGTCGTTTGCCGGGGATGCAAAGCAGGTTAAGGAATTGCTAAAGGCAGCTTTCAGCCATCGCGGAGTTGCCATGCTGGATATTATCAGCCCATGTGTCACCTTCAACAATCAAGATAATGCCATCCACTCCTACTCCTGGGGAAAGGATCATGAAGCCCCTCTGCATGAGATATCATTTGTCCCAGCATTGGATGAAATTGAATTGATCGGTGAATTTCCTGAAGGCGCTGTTCGGGAAGTAGCTATGCACGATGGTTCCACAGTGATTCTCAAGAAGCTCGAAAAAGATTATGATCCTACCCATCGTGCAAACGCATTCCAAATGCTGGAGGAAGCCCAGTTGAATGACTGGCTCGTGACAGGGCTGATCTATATCGATGAAAATAAGCCTGTCCTTACAGATATTTACAATCTGGTGGATAAACCCCTTAATCGGCTGACCGCTACCGATTTACGGCCAGCTCCAGATACGATTAATAATATCAATGCGATGATGTTCTAAGCATCCTCCTGGCTTTTTTTCTATGGACCACCAAGGTTGACCAACTTTGGTGGTTTTTTTTATTCAGCTAAAGTTCATTTCAGGTATACTCGAATAATGCAAAAATTCGCTAACCTTCAAAATATCATCGAAAAAGAAATCTTTTATGAATACATCCGCTCTTCTGGACCGGGCGGGCAAAATGTGAACAAAGTTGCAACGGCCGTACAGTTGCACTTCGACGTTAAAAATTCCCCTTCCCTGGCTGTTGAGGTAAAGGAACGCTTGATGAAACTAGCTGGTCACCGCCTAACCCAGGATGGAGTGCTCATCATCGAAGCAAAACGTTTTCGCACCCAGGAACATAACCGTTTTGACGCAGAACAAAGACTGATGGTTTTCCTGCATAAGGCAGTGATCAGGCCGAAACGACGCCACCCGACTCAGCCTACTCTAGCTTCACAGATCCGTCGCGTGGAAGATAAAAAACGCCGCGGCAGGACGAAACATCTGAGAACAATTGATAACCACCAAAGTGACGCATGAATATATGATCGTCAACCTTCGCGTTTATGAGGTCAACCTTTATCTGACAGTATGGAGTAATGCCACATTCGGTTGGGGAAAATCGCGCACTGGAAAACCCGATACAATTACCACCTTTTGTCCGGTTTGTATAGCACCTTTTTCTTTAAGTGCCTTCTCCACATGCTCGATCATAACTTCCACTGTGTCTGCCCATGGAACATGGTGCGGGATCACTCCCCAGGCAAGTGCCAGACGGCGGTAAGTCTCGTCTACCGGTGTAAAAGCCAGTATTGGCGCACAGGGGCGTCCTTTGGACATCAAGATCGCTGTCCTCCCGGTGCGGGTGAAGATGGCGATCGCTTCGACATTCCTGTCTTGAGCCAGTTCTCGGGCTGCCAGACAAATGGCTACTGCATCATTATTCTCGTCTGCCTCGATTACCTGGGCATGTCCCCAGAGGTTAAAGTTGGATTCTGCGTGACGTACAATCCGGTCCATTAATGTTACTGCCTCTATCGGGTAATCGCCGGCCGCGGTTTCGCCAGACAGCATGACGGCATCCGTCCCATCATAAATGGCATTTGCCACATCGGATGCTTCGGCTCTTGTGGGGATTGGAGAATGGATCATGGATTCCAGCATCTGTGTGGCGGTTATAACGATTTTGCCTTTTCGATTGGCTTCTTGAATGATGCGTTTTTGTGCTCCGGGCACATCCTCAGGTGCCATCTCAACTCCCAGGTCGCCGCGCGCCACCATGACACCATCTGCAATATCCAGGATTCCATCAAGATTATCAAGCGCTTCTGGTCGTTCGAGTTTGGCTATCACTAGCGGCGCTTGCTCTCCAAGCCTGCTCGTAACAATTTTCTTTACTGTTGCGACATCTTGAGGCAGGCGTACAAACGAGATTGCAACCATATCGATGCCTAGAGAGAGGCCAAACTCTAGATCTTCTGCGTCTTTTTCACTAAAAGCTGGGATGTTGAGGCGGATTCCAGGCAGGTTGATGCCTTTGTGAGAAGTTAATTCTCCACCCACCACAACTTCAGCAGTGACAAGGTTCCTTTGTACCGATCTCGCCCGAAGGGCTAACCGTCCATCATCGAGCAGGATGCGGTCGCCGGGTTTAACCGAATCGAACAATTGGGGAAAATCCACAGAAATGGCCGTAGAAGGGTTTTTTGGTTGAGTACCGCCCTCCGGATATAAATGCGCTAGCTGGCCTGCAAGAAGTGTTATCGGTTCTGGGAGATTACCGACCCTGATCTTTGGTCCTTGTAGATCTTGAAGAATGGCCAGAGGACAATTGAGACGCTTGGCAACGAAACGCAATGTAGAGGCGCGGGATGCATGTGATTCGTACGTGCCATGCGAGAAGTTCAACCGGGCCACGTCCATGCCAGCCATGATGAGTTTTTCAAGCACGGCCTCATCGGTGCTGCTCGGGCCCATTGTGGCAACAATTTTCGCTTTTCTATCCATGGTTCAATTATAAAGCAAAGGGCGGCCAGCTGGCCGTCTTGCAAAGACTATATCCAGTTTAGCTCCTTGGCCTGCTTTTCCAGGTCTGCACGGAAATCTGGGTGGGAAATATTAATCAGTTCTTTTACCCGCTGACGAATCGTTTTACCATATAACATAGCGATTCCATATTCGGTTACCACGTAGTGAACATGATTCCGACCAGTGACGACTCCCGCTCCCTGCTTGAGCATCGGCACGATTTTGCTTATTAAAGTGCCATCCTTCATAGTCGTTGTGCTTGGCATGGCAATAATCGGGACGCCTCCTTTTGAACGGGAGGCACCATATATAAAGTCAAGTTGTCCACCAATCCCGCTGAAAAACTTTGGTCCAATGCTATCGGCGCAAACCTGACCCGTCAGATCAATTTCGATGGCTGAGTTGATGGCTACCATGCGATCATTTTGGGCTATGACAAATGGATCATTTACATATTCGGTCCGGTGAAATTCGCACAAGGGGTTATCATTTACCCAGCTATACAGACGTTGAGATCCAAGGATAAACCCGATAACTATCTTTCCGTTATGTATCGTCTTGCGCGCATTTGTCAGTACACCAGCCTCAACCAAATCTATGACACCATCCGAAATCATCTCGGAATGGACACCCAGGTCTTTCTTATGGAAAAGGAATTTAAGGACAGCGTCTGGAATTGCCCCGATACCCATTTGCATCGTCGCGCCATCCGGAATTAGATCAGCAACATACCCGGCGATGCGTTCAGCTGTTTTATCGTCCTCTTCGGCCATTGGCATTTCAGGAATTGGATAACTGACCGGTACAAGATGGGTCAGACGACTGACATGCAAGAACGAGTCACCCAGTGTTCGAGGCATCTGGTCATTTACTTCGGCTATGATGATCTTGGCTGACTCAGCCGGCGATTTGGTCAGACCCACCTCCACTCCCAGGGAGCAAAAGCCATGCTCATCCGGTGGGGAAACGTGAATTAGGGCCACATCCACAGGCAGGACTTTATTTTTAAAGAGTAACGGGAATTCTGACAGTAGTACCGGGGTGAAATCTGCACGACCTTCCTGCACTGCTTTTCGAACATTGGCACTGATAAAAAGTGTGTTAACCCGGATATGTTGTTCCAAACCAGGCTTGACATAATCAGCCGGCCCAATGGAAAGTGCTTGGCAGATTTCAACATCTTTCAGGTGGGGGGCATATTCTACCAATGCCGCCAGAAGTTTCTGCGGGACCGACACGTTGCCTGTCATGAAGATCCGGTTCCCCGTCTTAATGGCTTTCACTGCTTCTTCTGCGGAAGTGACCCGGGCTTGATAAATGCTGTTCCAATCCATAATCAAATCCTCCTCATCGAGCAAAACGGGATAGATGCCACAGTTCACCCTTGAAAGTCGCAACTCCAGGTTCAATGGCAGGGTTTTTCTTGATGGCTTTCTCCACGCCGAGATTGACGATATCAAGGATATAGGGGAGTGCTGCATTTACAAAACCGGTCGTTGCAGTGCGTGCCACTACTCCCGGCATATTGGGAACGCAATAATGGACAATCCCCTCTTCAATATACGATGGATGATCATGAGTGGTTGGACGCGATGTCTCAATACATCCCCCCTGGTCAATGCTGATATCGATAATGACGGAGCGTGGTTTCATTTTCTTCACCATCTCGCGCGACACCAGCAGGGGGGCCCGCTCACCTGGAATTAATACGGCCCCGACAAGAACGTCAGCAAGTTCAAGAACCTTTTCGATGTTGTGCTCGGTGGAAGGCAAGGTTGCGATATTCCCGCTGCATTGATTGACGGATTGTAAAGCTTTTAAATCCTTATCGAGCACTGTTACATGTGCCCCCATGCCAATAAATGCTCGCGCAGCATAAGTACCGGCTGTCCCGGCACCCAGGATTACCACGTCAGCAGGTGGTACCCCCGGAATTCCTCCTATTAAGATACCCCGTCCGCCATGGTCTGTGTGTAGCAGCCGTGCAGCCACCTCAGCTGCCATGGCACCTCCTATCTGACTGAAAGGTCGTAAAATAGGTAACGAGCCATCTTCTTCCTGTATTTGTTCGTAGGCAATGGCGGTAATTTTGTCTTTTAATAACGTATCTACTTTGGATTGCCGCGCTGAAGCCATGTGCAGGAAGCCCAAGATTGTGGAATTGGGTTGCAGCCAGTCCAGTTCATCATCGGTGGGACGGGCAATTTTCAGGAGCAATTCAGCCCGACCAAACACTTCATCTATAGAATAGACGATTCGTGCGCCTGCGTTTTCATATTCATCGTCCGGGAAACCTGCTGCAACACCTGCCTCGTGTTCTACATAAACTGAATGCCCACTTTGGTGCAGGGCTTCCACGCCCAGGGGAGTAAGCCCAACCCTATATTCAAATGGACGACGTTCCTTTGGAATCCCGACATTCATTTCATACCTCCACTGGCACAGAACTACCTTGTTACTAAACTGGATTAATTGACTTAAGGCATGTTTAGTGCTTCTCGAATGAATGGAAGCGCCCAATCTATGGTTTCCTTATCGATCATCAGGGGTGGGGCGAAACGGATCACCCGTTCATGGGTTTCTTTAGCAAGGATCCCCTTTGTTTGCAGGGATTCGCAAAACCGGCGCGCTTCGCCAGCTTTTTCATTCACTTCCACGCCGATAAGAAGTCCCCTACCGCGTACTTCCTTGACATGCGGGCTTGGTATTTCTCTTAGTTGCTCCAAAAAATACTCGCCCATATCTGCTGCGCGCTGGACAAGATTCTCCTCCACGATTACTTTCAGGGCTGCCCGGGAAGTCGCTGCTGCTAATGGATTTCCACCAAAAGTTGAGCCATGTTCTCCAGCACTAAATAATCCCAGCACCTCTTTGTCTGATAGCACTGCAGAAACCGGATAAAATCCTCCAGCCATCGCTTTTCCAATAATGATGACATCCGGTCGCACATCTTCATACTGTGAGGCAAAAAGCTTGCCTGTTCTTCCAAGGCCTGTCTGGATTTCATCTGCAATTAACAAAACATTATTCTTTTTGCAAATGTCCGCGACTTTCTTGAGATAACCCCCCGGTGGAATGATAACCCCTCCTTCACCCTGGATGGGTTCCAAAAGAACAGCAGCCGTATCCGGTGAAATGGCTCTCCCAATTGCATCTGCGTCACCATAAGGAACACTGATAAAACCTGGGGTAAAGGGGTCAAAATCATCACGATAAAGTGGTTCAGTGGAGAAGGAAATTGTCGTAATGGTACGTCCGTGGAAATTTCCCGCGCATGTTATGATTTCCGCTTTGTGTCTCGGAACCTTCTTGACCTGGTATGCCCATTTCCTGGCAATTTTGAGCGCCGTCTCTACAGCCTCTGCACCAGAATTCATCGGCAGTGACATTTCATAACCGGTCAATTCGGATAGCTCCTTAAATAACAGAGGCAACTGATCGTTACGAAATGCACGCGAGGTTAGAGTCACTTTTTTGGCTTGCTCAATCAGCGCTGCCAGGATTTTTGGGTGGACATGACCCTGGTTGACCGCCGAATAAGCTGACAGGCAGTCCAGATATTTCTTGCCATCCACATCATAAACCCACACACCCTCGCCTCGTGTGATCACCACGTCCAATGGATGGTAATTATGGGCGCCATACTGCTCTTCAATTTGAATATATTCCTGCGTGTTCATGGTTTCATCCTTTTGATCATGTTTTTAAGTCCCGAGCGCCACGCAGTCGAGAGGCGTTACCCCTAGGTGGAATTCTTATTACTTACCATATAAATATCATGCAGCATTAAACAATCGTGCCAGAATTGCCTTCTGGGCATGTAGACGGTTATGTGCCTGGGGGAAGATGACCGAATGAGGTCCATCTGCTATTTCGTCGGTCAATTCGTGATTGCGGTGTGCAGGTAAACAATGCATGACAATAACATTCTTATCCGCTTCACCCACGAGTTTGGTATTGACTTGGAATGGCGGGAAGACCTTTTCACGTGTGGCAGCATCTTCTTCCTGTCCCATGCTTATCCAGGTATCAGTGTAAATAACCTGAGCTTTTTTTACTGCTTCATGAGGGTCATTAAGGAAGGCAAGCTTGGAACCGGTTAGTGCAGCCACCTCCTTCGCTGTTTCGATCGTAACGCTCGGGATGTCATAGCCCTTAGGGTTGGCCATTGAAAAATTCCAACCCAACTTGGTTGATATCTGCATCAGGGAAACAGCTACGTTATTCCCATCCCCAACAAATGCAATATTTAAGCTTTTTGCTTTGCCAAATTTTTCTTGAATGGTCAGGGCATCCGCCATCGCCTGGCAGGGATGGCTGTAATCGCTCAAGCCGTTGATGACAGGTACAGATGACCATTTAGCAAGTTCCAACACATGAGCATGCTCAAAAACACGCGCCATCACTGCTTCGACATACCCCGATAAAACGCGTGAAATATCTGCAATGGATTCACGCTTCCCCAAACCGATTTCATTGGGTGAAAGGTACAACGCATCGCCGCCCATATGCCGCATTGCCATGTCAAACGAGACACGAGTCCGCAAACTGGGTTTTTGGAAGATCATTCCCAGCACTTTTCCCTTGAAAAGAGGGGGATTGATCCCTGAGAAATGCTCTTTCTTGAGCCTGATTGCCAGATCAATCAAGTCTTGAAGTTCTTCCGATGAATGATCGGAAATATCGAGAAAGTGCTTCATATCATCTCCATTTATAAAATATTTATTCTAGTATCGAACGAGTAGGCAGATTAGTCAAGTGGCAACAACCTCAAACAGATCTGTCCCGGGGAAGATCTTAATTTCGACTTCCTGAATAGGCCGTTGAAAAATATGGTTTCTGGAAATAAACCACTGGAAGCGCCAGCTGAATGGAAAGATCATCACCGAACTCCACTGAACAAACTGGCACATTGCGATGCCGGAGTCCGGCTGTTATAGATTCGCTCTCTCCCATACCTCCAAAGGTGTCAGGTTTGATGATCACGACCACTGGGCGCAGGTTTCTATGTTGCAAATCTTCGACCGCCAACAATAATTCGGTTTTAATGGAAGGTGTGATGATGATTACTCCAGCCCCCAGGGGGAGTAGCTTGGCCTGCATTGTTATCAAACCAAGCAAAGACATTTTTCCAGTTGGCTGAAAGAATGCAAGTGTTTCCATTATTTTAGTGATCTGTCGCTCACCACGATCCGCAGGGACATGAGTGACTCGCCCGGCAGCACAAACCAGTCCAACAGACCGCCGTTGCAGAAGGAAATAATTCGCAAGCGAAGCTGCCGCGCTCACAGCGTATTCGAACGTATCGCAAGGGAGGACAACTTGGGGTCGGCGCAACCACCAGCCATCTTCACGAAAGGCAACTGATTGTTCTGGTATTGAAGATTGTATATCCGATTTAGCATCCAAAAATATCCAGATTTCTGATTGAGGGTCCTGTTCAAACTCTTTAACCATGAACCGTCCTCGGTGAGCCGTGGTGGGCCAATGAATTCGTTTCATAGGATCACCCGGCACATACTCGCGCACACCAGCAGCATGTGGCGTCACATCTACTGTACGTTGTCGAACTGCTTTTCCGCCTGGTAAAATACCGGGTGGTGGTGGAAAGTTATTGATTGGTACTGCCATCGGTAAAACTACCAAGGTATCCCTGGCATTTACCTGTTTGTGCACATTGAATAGACCAAAAAGGTCCCCCGATGATAAACTCGTCGGCCCAAGTAAGAAAGCACCTCGTCGATTAAGTAATGTACGGGCAGTGTAGAATCGTCGTTGCCGGGTACCTATGCCAGTTAAAAGGCGGGAACCGCCAGCCATGGGTAAACTGGACTGATTGATCACCTCCAACCACAGGCAGGGTGGCCAGGTATCATTTCGGATTTCAAAATGTTCCTCAAATACCTGTCCCATGCTCGCCCGTAAGGAGCGCGCATGTCGAAGAAGGTGGATCCCCCGCATTGATAACAGCGACCATAAA
>Ga0209540_10002529_pt1 | contig 13003 bp, 12 predicted proteins | sample BarGraIncu01121A_FD_184501 | JGI IMG/M metagenome (GOLD analysis project Ga0209540, IMG submission 184501) | Arctic peat soil microbial communities from Barrow, Alaska - Barrow Graham LP Incubations 011-21A (SPAdes) (version 2) | ecosystem: Environmental > Terrestrial > Soil > Wetlands > Peat... | reverse complement strand
AAGCAGTCGAATCGGTAAGCTGTACTGTGATGGTCCAATTCCCTACTCCTGTAAAAGTGCTGTTTCCACCATAGGTGACTCCGGCTGGAAGAGTTACTGCCCAAGAGTCACAATCATATCCTTTTATCGTGAATGTCGAAGTGGGTGGGCTGCCTGCGCTCCATGCTGTAGGTTGACTAGTAATTTTAGAATAAAGGGATGGTGATGTACTGCTGCCTGCCAAGCTCAAAAGCCAATCGGCATAGCCGAGTGTGCCTGCGAAATTTGTTGGGCATCCATTGTCTTGTACACCATCACGGACCCAACCTTCGGTTCCGCCAAAGACGGCGTTTTCCCACCAGTGCATAGCTGCTTGTGTAGCATATTGTGCTTCTGCGGCGGAAATGCCTTGCGTTGTCCAACTATTCGTTGGGTAGCCATACTGAGCAATTCGAGCGAGACCGTTTCTGAACGTTTGGTCAATGGCAGAATCGTTTCTGACGTAGGCCGTTTCGCCAGGTCCGTATGCTTTTGCGTCAATACAATAAGCAGTATCTTCCAGTTGGCCATCGACATAGTACACATTTGTATTCTGCGGGGTATTGTACAAACTTTTGAAGTACGAGATATAAGTTGATCCGTTTGACTTGTTTATAGTAATGTTATCGGGTGTACTCCAGACTGCAGAGATGTTTTCAAAAGGTAAAAGCGATATTAACATTGAAACTGCTAATATCATGGACAATACTTTTCTTGAAATCGAATTTTTCTTCACTTTTATCTCCTCCGTGAATCATTGTCTTCCCTGTGCTGTTACGTTCTTTGTGTATATTTTTTTACATAAAAAAGACCCAGATTGCTCTGGATCTCTTGGCCGCTTTTTATATACATACTTTTATTCTTTATGAAGTCCAGTATGCTTTGTATGCAATATTGATGTTACCATCCGCTATATAACAAGTTATGGAAGTACCACAAATTGCCATCCCATCAAATTTATTAGCATAAAAATGCTGTGCGAAATCATCTGTTGACATTTCCCTGTCGTCGTAAAAACCTACACCCCACCACTGCGAGCCGCCGTTTGTGCTTTCTCCCGTAAAAGCCTCATCCCACTGTCCGTTGGCTTCCAGCGTAGCGATCAGCTTGGATCGGATCTCCGCACACACCGCTGTGTAATCCGTGACCGGCGCTGCTGTGGTAGCAACGGGAGCTGCTGTTTCTACCGGGGGAGCTGCTGTTTCTACCGGGGCTTCGGTCTCGGCGGTTGTCTCCTTGGTAGGCTTTGGTGTGGGCTTCATAGTCTCTTTGGTAGTGGCAGCGGTTGTCTCTGCCGGTGTGGGCGTAACTGTTACAACAAGGGTCATCAGGTTCAGGTTCACATAGTACCCTTCCGCTGTGACTCCGTACTTGTCAGCGGTACCCGTGATCGTTACCTGCCCGCCTTTTGCAAGAACGGACTGGATCGTTGTACGGCTGGCATCCGTATAGATTCGGACAGTATCAAAAGAAGCGGTGTATGTGGCTGGTACCGAAAGCACGGTTACAGCCGGAAGTGCGGCTGTGGAAGCAGCGGTCGTCACTGCTGCTGTTTCTCCCGTGGTCTCTGCGGCGGCAGAAGTAGTAGCAGCGGCTGTCTCTGTTGGCTCTTTTGTGGTTTCTGCCACGGAAGACTCCGAGACAATGATCGTGGCGTCTGTCGTCTCAGAAGTATTGCTTCCCGATACCTTGCAAGCGGTCAGCATCATGGATCCTGCCAGGCACAGCGAAATGATAATGATGATCTTCTTATTTGTCATTTTGATACTCTCCTTTTTCGTTGTTATATGCGCTTTGTGCCTGGTGTACATAATGTGCAATAGCGCTATGTTTGGGTTACTTTTGGTTACTATTTCCAACTCCCGCGGAGCGTGTGTTAAGGCTGGATATATGCTATTTTCTGGTACAAGGCGGCTTAGAGATGGAATCGTAGTGTTTCATAAATGCCAGCCGGTTCTCTTCGTTCAAATTGGACCAGAGTGTGTCAAGCATTTTCATGGCAAGGGCCGGCATGTACTTCTCATCCATATCCCCAAGGGTAACAACCTCGATTGTCATACATGTCTTGCAGGCGATACCGGCTTGAAGATCCTCTTTGTTAGTAGTCGGCACCAGCATGTCCTTGAAGAGGGCGCCAAACAATGCACTGTATTCTTCTGTTCTCCCTCCGCTGGACACTGTAACGGTGTACGGGATGTCTTTTTTATAATTCTCGGGCAGATTTTTTTCCATGACTCTCGACCTCCCCTTCAGCCTCATTTCTCTGGTCGATGGCTACCAAGCCCCGTAGTGTATCTATTAAAGCCACCTTATCGGTATCACCCCGGTAGTGCCATGTATCTTTTATAAACTTCTGTTCCATTGCCAGGAGCGTTTCCTTTTTCATGGATCCCAGAAGAAAGAAATCTGTTTTAGCTACTTCAATCTTCTCGCTGCCCTCTTTGCCTGCACCATTCATCTCCTCGTCTTCAAGAGAGGCAATGGCAGCTACTGCTATCCCGTCATATATTTCTGTTTTTCCCTTATATGTGATTAGCACTTTCTCGGCTGCTTCAATTTCCGCCATTATTCTTCCCCTCCTCCTGATGCTATCTCTCAATTACTTCCATGACGACCATTTTGTCATCATCAGGAAGTTCCTTTCGCAATATTCTTGATAAAGCGTCTTCCCGGATCCCCATCTGATCTGCAATCTGCCAGTGCTTTACCCCTTGTCAATTGCAGTCTGGCGAATGTCCTGATTAGCTTTGTTTGGTACTGGTTTGATATTAGCCATTTTTCTCATTCTCCCTTCGCCTATATTGGATTCTAAAGGTCTCTGTAAGCCCTTGCTGCCCTCTTGCGATGAAGCGATGATGTTGTAGGCGTCGGCGTTCCCGTCGGTGTCGGTGTTGTTGTTTTTTTTGCAATAGATATGGCGCAAAAGTCGGGTTTTCATAGACAAATAATCTGATCAGAGCGGCACCCTCAGCTAACTAAGAATGTGGATTATATATTGATCGCGAGCATTTCCTGCAGAATTTTTCCGATAAAAAAGAGCTTCTATATTACATAGAAAGCTCTCTTAATGTGATCAATCTTTTTTGCTTATTTTAAGATAACAGATTACAATACTACTTACAACTACACTTTATGGATATATACACGATTTGATGATAATTATTTTTGTATTTGCCTATATTTAGACAAAATAATAAAAAATACTATTCAATCCCCTCAAACATGAGGTCTACAATACGAAGTGCATCATCATTTACGACCTGATAACATATCTCTTTTCCGTTTCTGACGCCTTTAATGATACCGGCTGCCTTTAGCTTTGATATATGCTGTGACAGGCCGCTCTGGGTGAGACCAAGATTCTCCTGAATTTTGCCAACATTGCAGCGATATGTAATCAGTCCTCTCACAATGCACAGACGCTGCGGATGTGAAAGCACTTTGAGCATTTCTGCGCGGCGGTTCAATTCGTCCATATCCATAATAATGGCCTCCCTTAATCTTTTATCTATGCAAGAAAAATATTTAGAATGCGCTGCAGTTTATATAGATCGTTGACACATTCAAATATAATGATATAATAATATTAGTTGAGTCAGTTTCAGATGTCAACATATAATAGCATGATATTTGGATATATGCATGGCTAACAGGAATTTTAGAATAATTTTGAAGAACACATTTGATTTTTGGGAGGTTCTACATGAAATATACAAGGCTAATCATAATTGCGTCAGCGGTTCTTATCCTTTTTGCGGGAGCTTCCGTACTCTATAATATGACTTCCGGTAAAACTGCTGCGGAGTCCGCTGCGACTGCAGCGACTTCCAGCAAAGAAGTTACGTCCCAATCATCTCTTGAGACTGCGACAACAGCAGCCACCTCGCAGGATTCGTCTGTCAAAGAAGGTATTGATATCGGCAATCTCGCCTATGACTTTACCCTCACAAATTACGCGGGTGATGAAGTTACGCTTTCTGATCTTCGCGGTAAGACGGTCATATTGAATTTCTGGGCTTCATGGTGTGGTCCGTGCAAGCAGGAGATGCCGGAATTCCAGGTTATGCAGGACGAAATCGACGCACAGGGCGGCAAATCCGACTTTGTCTTTCTGACTGTTAATCTCGCGGATGGCCAAAGAGAGACAAAGGATACGGCTCAGGCATTTCTCGATGACAAAGGTTACACATTCCCTGTTGTTTTTGACAGCGGTGAACTAGCGAATAAATATATGATTACCGGTATTCCCAGCACATTTGTACTTGACAAAGACGGAGTAATTGTCCAGAAATTCCTGGGAGCTACGAATCAGGAGGCGCTGAAAAAAGCATTGGAGAGCGCAAATTCATGAGTGGAGCAACAATACTATTTGTCTTACTCGAAGGATTTCTGGCCTTTGTGTCTCCCTGTATTTTGCCGATGCTTCCTGTATATTTTCTCTATTTATCCGGCGAAAGCATAAATGATACAGAGAATGACACGCAAAAAGCACCCGAATCACAGAGAAGCCTAACCGAGTCCAACGAACGTAAGCCGGCACGTAAGCCACGAAGCCGCCGGCTTATTATTAACACTATGTTCTTCATCCTCGGTTTCACGCTTGTTTTCCTGTTGCTGGGCGCCACTTCCACGGCGATCGGACAGGTCTTCAACAGCAACCGAGTGCTTCTGGAAAGAATTTCCGGTGCCGTTATCATTCTCCTTGGAATTCATATGACAGGACTGATAAAGATCCCGCTGTTGAATCAGGACCACAGACTGAACTTCGGAAAAAGGAAAGTCGGCCTGATTTCCGCGCTGTTTCTGGGTATTGCATTCAGCCTTGGCTGGTCTCCTTGCCTCGGACCGTTTCTCGGATCGGCGCTCTTGTTATCAGGACAGTCCTCCACTCTTTGGGAAGGAATGGCTCTTCTATTTGTATTCTCTCTTGGACTGGCAATTCCATTTCTTTTGGCCAGCATACTGTTCGAAGAATTAACAGCTGTGTTTACATGGTTTAAAAAGCACATGAAACTCGTTAGAATAGTAAGTGGATCACTTCTTGTGATTCTCGGTATTCTGATGCTGGCCGGATGGTTCGGATATTATGCCGGACTATTTAACTGAAACCAATTTTTCTTAGTCTGACAGACAGGCAGAAAGGAAATCAGTATGAATGCAAAAAATATCTCTCAAAAGATCCTTATCGTCGGAGGTGTAGCAGGCGGAGCAGGTGTTGCCGCCCGTCTCAGAAGAAACAACGAGAATGCCCGGATTATCCTTTTCGAAAAAGGGGAATATATCTCCTATGCAAACTGCGGTCTTCCCTACTATGTCGGGAAAATAATTAAGGATAAATCTGATTTGCTGCTGCAGACCAAAAAAGGATTCTCTCAGAGATTCAATGTCGATATCCGTTTGAAAAACGAGGTCCTCAGTATCGATACTGCAGCTAGAACTGTGACAGTTATCGACCATGAATCCGAAAAGACATATGAGGAATCTTATGACAAACTTGTGCTGTCTCCCGGTGCCTCCCCCATCCGACCGCGCCTCCCCGGTGCAGATATGCCTCACGTATTCACGCTCCGCACGATTCCCGATACGCTTCGCATCTCTGAATTCATCGAGGCTAACCACCCCCGCACTGCTGTAATCATCGGCGGAGGCTTCATCGGCGTGGAAATGGCCGAGAATTTACGCGAGCATGGTATTGATGTATCTATAGTGGAGGCAGTTGACCATCTGATCGGAGCAATCGATACTGATATGAGTTACGATCTTCATAATCACGTCCGCGCAAAGGGCGTCCGTCTTTTTCTGAACCAATTGGCACAGAGCATTACGGAAAAAACCGTCGTTCTTGCTTCCGGATTAGCCGTGGAAGCCGATCTTGTTCTCTTAAGTATCGGTGTGTCGCCTGAAACTGCCTTTATCAGATCTTCCGGCATTGCGCTGGGCGCCCGGGGTCAGATTATCGTTAATGAGAGGCTTGAGACCTCAGCACCGGACGTATATGCCCTAGGCGATGCCATTGGTGTTAAGACTTTCACCGGTCGTGAGGATGCGATTATTCCGCTGGCTTCCCCTGCGAATAAGCAGGCCCGCCTCGTAGCTGATCTGATATGCGGCATCCCCCGTACATATAATGGAACGCAGGGGACAGCCATTGCCAAAGTATTTGACATGACGGTAGCCGTTACCGGCGAATCCGAGAAATCCCTCACACGTCTGGGTATTCCCTACCTGAAGGCCTATACCTATTCGAATTCCCATGCGACATACTATCCGGGTGCCATGCCGATGTTCATCAAGCTGATTTTCGCACCTTCAGACGGCAAAATTCTCGGTGCACAGATCACAGGTTATGAGACCGTAGATAAGCGAATTGATGTAATCGCCACTGCCATCAGAGGATCAATGACAGTTTACGATCTGGAAGAACTCGAGCTATCCTATGCACCGCCCTATTCTTCCGCAAAAGACCCTGTCAACATGGCCGCTTATGTCGCAGAAAACATTCTCTCGAAGAAGACAAGTCCCTTCTATCTTAACGATCTTGGCTCTCTTCCGGAAAATGCACTCCTCCTGGACACGCGTACCGTCGGAGAATATGAGCGCGGAACCATACCCGGCGCCGTCAACATTCCGCTCGACAGCCTTCGCGACCGTCTTTCAGAGATCCCCGTCGATAAGGATATCTATATCACCTGTCAAATCGGACTTCGCGGCTATCTTGCCGAACAGATTCTGAAGGGCAATGGTTACAAAGCCAGTAACCTTCTTGGAGGTTACCGTCACTTCCAGGCCAGAGAGACGGACCTTGCCGGCCAGGAGAAGACGAATCGGGAATGTACTGTCTGCGGCATGGAAAAATAGCTCAGCAGTCCTTACTGTGCGGCACACAGCATGCCGGAAGTAATATTTGGCGCAAATTCCTCGCATTTTCAGTTTAGATTTGCTGCGGTTAGTAAAACGAACCCGATTTACTGTAAATTGGACGTCAGCAGATCTAAACTTTTGCTTTACTATTGCGTCGATTTGTTATGATTGGCATCCCGTATTCTCGTTTTAATAAGAATCGGCAAAAATCAGGTTGACGCAGATCTAATGTTCTATTTTATATCAGCGTACACATGTCGATATCGTCTCTTACACCAACGCAAGCGCCTGATCGAGATCAGCAATAATGTCTTCCACGTTCTCGATACCAACCGATAAGCGGATGAGATCGGGACTGACACCTGCGGATAAAAGCTCAGCATTGTTCATCTGGCGGTGCGTGTGGCTGGCAGGATGCAGAACACAGGTTCTGACATCGGCCACGTGTGTGACAATAGCGGCAAGCTTCAGTGCATCCATAAATGTAACGGCAGCTTCCCTTCCACCCTTTACGCCGAAGGAAAGAACACCGCAGGAACCCTTGGGAAGGTATTTTTGAGCTAGTTCATATTCAGAATCAGAAGGAAGACCCGGATAGCGTACCCAGCCGACTTTGGGATGATTCAGAAGATGCTGTGCAACAGCCAGCGCATTACTGCAGTGACGCTCCATACGAAGATGCAGCGTCTCAAGTCCAAGGCTGAGATAGAAAGAGTTCTGCGGAGCCGGCACGGATCCGAGATCACGCATGAGCTGTACGGTAGCTTTGACGGCATAGGCCGCAGCACCGAATCTCTCCGTATAGGTTACGCCGTGATACGAATCATCCGGGGTTGTGAGTCCGGGGAATTTCTCAGAATATGCATTCCAGTCGAAATTTCCGCTGTCGACAATACAACCGCCGACACTTGTCGCATGACCGTCCATATATTTGGTAGTGGAATGGATGACAATATCCGCGCCCCACTCGAACGGGCGGCAGTTTATCGGCGTCGCAAAAGTATTGTCGACAATAAGCGGCACTCCGTGTGCGTGAGCAGCTTTAGCAAACTTCTCAATATCAAGTACTGCCATTGCAGGATTCGCAATAGTCTCTCCGAAGGCAGCTTTTGTCATAGGAGTAAATGCCGCATTCATCTCTTCCTGCGAAGCATCAGGCGACACGAATGTAAAAAGAATTCCGAGGCGCTTCATAGTAACGGCAAAGAGATTATAGGTCCCACCGTAAATTGTCGATGAAGACACAACATGATCGCCGGCCGAACATATATTGAATATCGAATAGAAGGATGCAGCCTGACCCGAAGATGTCAGCAGAGCCGCCACCCCGCCCTCCAGGTCACAAATCTTAGCGGCAACATTATCACTTGTCGGATTGGAAAGTCTTGTATAAAAATAGCCTGATTCCTCAAGATCGAACAAACGTCCCATCTGTTCCGTCGACGAATACTTAAAGGTTGTGCTCTGCACAATCGGCATGACTCTCGGTTCCCCGTTTTTAGGTGTGTAACCGGACTGAACACATTTTGTCTCCAAGTGATAAGAACTCATGAAAATACCCCCGTCTTTTGGTGTTATGGAAGAGTATTGCCCGCAGCAGTATAGATTTCGTACCATTCTTTTCTGGTAAGATCGACGTCAGGAGCCGCACAGATATCTTTGAGGTGCAGGATATTCGTTGTTCCTACTATCGGCTGTATCTTCGCAGGGTGACGCAGAATCCACGCAATTGCTATTGCCGTCTTTGTCACGCCCTTACTGTCGGCAATATGCTGCATCTTCGAATTAAGTTCCGGATACTGCAGATTTTCCAGAAACGGACCGGCGAAAAATCCGTGTTGGAACGGCGACCATGCCTGAATAGTAATATCGTGGAGACGGCAGTAATCAAGAACACTTCCATCGCGGTCAATCGCATCATCCGTCTGCATGTTCACATGAATTCCGGAACGGATCATGTGCGAATGTGCAATACTGAACTGAAGCTGGTTGGCGATCAGCGGGAACGGGATGTATCGCTTCAAGAGATCTATCTGCAACGGTTTCTGGTTGCTTACTCCAAAATGACGGACTTTGCCGCTGGCATGAAGGATGGAAAACGCCTCTGCAACCTCTTCAGGCTCTACCAGCGCGTCCGGCCTGTGCAGGAGGAGAATATCTACGTAATCCGTCTGCAGGCGCTTTAAGCTGCCTTCTACGGCCTCTATAATGTGTTCTTTAGAAAAATCAAAGTATCCGTCGCATATGCCGCACTTTGTCTGAATGAAGATCTCATTTCTGGCAATCGATTCGGATTTGAGAATTTTTCCGAAAGTCTCTTCTGCCATGCCGCCCGCATAGACGTCGGCATGATCAAAAAAGTCAATTCCTTCTTCAAGAGCCGTGCGAATCAGTTCGGCTGACTTGTCATATGAAAGTCCGGTAATCCGCATGCAGCCAAGAGCAATTTCCGAAGCACAAATACCACTGTTGCCGATATTGATCGTCTTCATACCATTCACCTCATTTGGGAAAAGTTTGTCTCGCGCTAGCTATCTGGTTCTGCGATTTTCTCCGCAAGGTCATTCAGATAGACCCAGCGCGACATTTTTTCATCGATCTCCATTTCAAGAGTTTCTTTCTGCACCATAAGTTCCTGAAGTCTAATGTAATTACTTGATTCTGACTCCATATCTATAGATACATTATACAGTCGTGCTTCAAGGTCGGCAATGTCGGAATCGATTTTTTCGTATTCCCGCTGCTCATTGTATGTAAATTTAAGCTTTCTATTCTTTGTCCAGGTCTTTTCCTGCGTTGTTTTGGACTCAGAGATCGACTGAGGGATTACTTCAGCAGTAATTTGCGCAAGATATTCCGAATAGGTTCCAAGATATTTGTTGATCGTTCCGTCTTCCATGAAGTCAAATATTGTATCAACAACCTTATCCAGAAAATATCGGTCATGGGAGACAGTAACGACAGCGCCGCCGAAATTCTCCAGATAATCTTCAAGAATCGTAAGTGTCTGAATATCAAGGTCATTGGTCGGCTCATCGAGCAGAAGGATATTCGGTGCTTCCATAATAATGCTCAGAAGATAGAGTCTTCTTCTCTCACCGCCGGAAAGTCTCTTTATCGTATTCCACTGCAGATCGGGCGTGAAAAGGAATTTCTCCAGCATCTGCGATGCAGACAACGTACCGTCCCTGGTCTCAATCGTCTCCGCAATATTTCTGATAAAATCAATTACACGAAGCGAGACATCCATCTCTTCACTGTTCTGTGAAAAATATCCGAGCTTTACCGTGTCCCCTAATATGACCGTGCCGCTGTCCGGCAGCAGTCTTGTGCTGATCATGTTGAGAAGTGTGGATTTGCCGCAGCCGTTTTTACCGACGATACCAATTCTGGCGTCACGGGAGATGATATGGCTGAAATGGCTGACATATTCCTTTCCACCGAAACTTTTAGAAATATCGGTGATTTCAAGCGTCTTTTTGCCGAGGCGGCTTGAAATGGAACTCAGCTCAAGTCTGGCGGCTTCCGTTTTCCCGCTGTTTTCACTTAAGGATTCGAAACGTGCAATTCGGTCCTTACTTTTAGTACCGCGTGCCTTGGGACCCTGCTGCATCCATTCAAGTTCTTTGCGAAGAAGGCTTCTGTTCTTGCGCTCTGTCCCCAAAGCAGCTTCTTCACGCAGGGCTTTCATCTCGATATATTTGGAATAATTCGCCTGATAGCTGTATAAATTGCCGTTATCGAGCTCAACGATCTTGTTGGTTACCCGATCAAGAAAATACCGGTCATGCGTGACCATGATAATAGCGCCGGAATATTTGGACAGATAATTCTCAAGCCACATAACCATATCGTTATCGAGATGGTTTGTAGGTTCGTCGAGAATCAGTACTTCACACGGGTGAATAAGCGCGCTGGCGATTGCCGCACGTTTCCGCTGACCGCCGGACAAATATTTGATCTCGGTGTCATACTCCGTCAGATCAAGTCTGGTGAGAACGGTCTTTGCTTCATATTCTTTCGTCTGACGGTCTGCGGATGATGTCCCGAGAAAAATATGTTCAAGAAGGGTCAGCTTCTCATTCCAGACGGGGTTTTGCTGAAGATATTCGATCCGTACTCCCGGGTTTTTGGAAATGGAACCGCTGTCCGCATCTTCTTTTCCTGCAATAATATTGAGAAAAGTTGATTTCCCGGTCCCATTAACTCCGATAACTCCGATCTTATCACCCTCATTCAGGTAGAGGGAAACGCCGTTCAGAAGTATTTTCTCGCTGTAGCTTTTCGTAATTTTCTCTGCGGAAAGCAGCATATGCGATTACACCTCATCCATTTTCAGTTTTTTCCAGCAGTCCATCCTGAAATCCGGCTTCGGATCCGGCTTCAATCCCGGCTTTGTATTTGGTTTCAATCCCGGCTTCGGATTTGGCTTCGGAGTTGGTTTCGGATTAGGATTAGGCTTCGGGCTGGGATTCGGGTTAGGATTCGGATCAGTCTTTGGAAACGGTTTGGATTCCGTCCCGGAATTCTGCCTGGCAGCCGACCGACTGTCAACACCATGCAGCTTCATAGAAAGTTTGCACGCTGCAGCGGCGTCTTCCAGAGTATTGGCCGAGATAAGAAAGCGGCCTTTATGGCAGAATGTCAGCGTTGCTATTCCGGAAATACCCGGCAGGTCAATTGACGGCATTCCGGCCCATTCCCCGGGAAAAGAGCATCGTAACTCTTTAGTCTCCGAATCAACCGGAATTCCCTGTGCGCAATAACCGCCTCTCTGAGACGGATATATGACAAATAACGAATCGGACGGCAGAAGAATCATCTTCCACGGAGCAAATCTCGGCAAGACCACTATGTTGTCACGCGAAGCTAGAAGAGCTGTTTCCACAAGCTTTTTAGCACGGTTTATGCTCAGAATACTATTAATCTTTTTATTGAGAATGAGAAAAGCAAATTCTACGGCTTCAGCAAAACATTCATCCGCAGAATCCTCGGAGTCCCAACAAGGATTGAAAGTACCTACCGTCCCGCCAATCTGACTTCCGCAGCCCGTGTTGTCGTCTTCATCCAACGGCTGTATAAACCGCTCGTCAAAACGGGCTGCTTCCTTCGCGGCCTGTTCAGGCGGGCAGCCCGTACTTAGAATTTCTTCTCCGTATTCGCGCCAGAGCAACCCAAAAGAAGCGTATGGAACGCCATTCACGCGTATCTCCGCATCTTTTTGGTGATGATCAAATTTGCCGAATCCGATATCAAATACAATTCCGTCAAAATCACCCGGTACTTCAAAAGCACGAATGAATCTAATATCCGGATGAGCTATTTTGAGAAGTGCAGCCGAAAACACATCATCGGCATGGAATTTCCCGCCGTGTGTCATGGCGCAGTCATATTTTTTTGTCATTCAAATCTCGCTTATTTCAAATTTTGCATCTGTTTCGTATACCGGTGATAATTCTATATCAGGGACGGCAGCTTTGTTGTCTTATTCTTCTTCGTCAGCAGCACGTGGCTTCTTAGCCTTTTTAATTACTTCAGGCTGAGGTGCGACGACTGACTTAAGGGATACTGTCGGTGCAGCTACATCTACTTTTTTCTTCTTCTTTGTCTCTTTGTTGTTAATATTTCTGTTACCCATACTATTCACCTCTTTTGTAATATACATACTATTGGCTTCTCTATTGTACCGCAATTTGCATGAGCATGCCATACTTACCGATGAAGCAATACGGGGAATGTTTACTAATTCATCCGACAGGGTCGCGAACCTTTCGGCAAACTGCATATCATAGCTTCGAACGCGATGAGTCCAAAATGTAGTACAAACGATGAAAAATCAAGCAAAACAACGGTTATTTCTAAAAAAACAAAAACCCCGTCAGCTTACTGCTAACGAGGTCTCCGGTTCTGGTGCGCCTTCAGGGATTCGAACCCAGGGCCCACTGATTAAGAGTCAGTTGCTCTACCAACTGAGCTAAAGGCGCGCATATCTGAAAGGATCATCCGCGAATCATTTGCATGTATTCCACAGTCGTCCGTTCAGCGAACAAGCAACATTATATCGGTGCATACGATTCTTGTCAATATATAAATTTCTGTCCGTAAGCCGCTATAATGACTTCAT
>Ga0209540_10002528_pt1 | contig 13005 bp, 11 predicted proteins | sample BarGraIncu01121A_FD_184501 | JGI IMG/M metagenome (GOLD analysis project Ga0209540, IMG submission 184501) | Arctic peat soil microbial communities from Barrow, Alaska - Barrow Graham LP Incubations 011-21A (SPAdes) (version 2) | ecosystem: Environmental > Terrestrial > Soil > Wetlands > Peat... | reverse complement strand
ACTTGCTTCCCTTGTAGAGTCCTACTACAACATCCACTCCGCTTTCCTTGAGGTTCAATGCATGTGCATGTCCCTGGCTCCCGTAGCCAATGATCGCTACAGTCCTTCCTTTCATCAGTCCTAAATTTGCGTCCTTTTCGTAATACATTTTTGCCATTTTATTTGTTCCTCCTTAAAATTGTAAGTTGAATTGTTTTGAATTAATATATTAATTTCCACTGGCCAAGTGATTATTTTTCATAATTTTGTATAAAAAAAACAGACCTCTCGCTCTGGGGCGAAAGTCTGTCGCGGTACCACCCAAATTTTTACTTCATTAAGTTAACGGCTTGATGCCGGCTCGGCTTACTGAATTTTCAGCCTGCAGCTTGAGGGTGAGTTTCAATACTGGCATCTGCAGGTTTCCACCGTCCCCGCTCTCTTTAAAACACCTTTTGTATCTACTTAGTCCTGTCATAGCTTTTAGATATTCGTTTTGAGCAATAAAAAAACAGACCCTTCGCCTGGGGCGAAAAGTCTGATCGCGGTACCACCCAATTTATATCTCAATTAAATAACGGCTCATCACCGGCACAGCTTACTATATTTCAGCCTGCAACTCAAGGGTGAGTTTCAACACTCATAATTATGGGTTCCCAGCACATCCCACTCTCTTTGAATTATTGTCATGTTTACTTATCCCTGTCATAGTCATTCGTAATATGTTTTATACTTTAACATTTTTATAGTTGACTGTCAATAACTTTTTTTAAATACAACATCAGTATTCTAAAGGGAACTTCTTGCAGAGCTTTGATACCTTGTCCTTGACATCATCCAGATCGCCATCCCTGTTTTCTATTGTCTCATTTATCAGGGCTGCAATTTTTTTCATTTCGTCTTCTTTGAATCCCCTGGTAGTGGTTGCCGGGGTTCCGATTCTTATGCCGCTTGTTATATAAGGGCTTGTAGTTTCAAATGGGATTGTGTTTTTATTTACAGTTATTCCTACAGAATCCAGCAGCTTCTCTGCTTCTTTTCCTGTTATGCCTTTGTTGGTGAGGTCAACAAGCATAAGGTGGTTGTCTGTTCCACCGGACACAATCCTGAAGTCGTAGCTTTTGAGCTCCTCGGCAAGAATTTTAGCGTTTATTACGACCTGGTCTATATATTCTTTAAAGTCAGGCTGCATAGCCTCTCCGAAGCATACCGCTTTGGCAGCAATAGTATGCATGAGCGGACCTCCCTGGATACCAGGAAATATAGCCTTGTCAATTTTTTCGGCATATTGGCTCCTGCACAGTATTGCTCCGCCTCTAGGCCCCCTTAGAGTCTTGTGTGTAGTTGTGGTTACAAAATCAGCATACGGGACTGGTGAAGGATGTGCTCCTGTAGCAACCAGACCAGCGATATGTGCCATGTCAACCATCAGGTAAGCTCCAACCTCATCGCATATTTCCCTCAATTTTTTGAAATCTATTACTCTAGGGTATGCACTCGCTCCTGCAACTATCATTTTTGGCTTTATGCTCAGGGCAGTGTTCCTTACCTCAGCGTAATCTATCATCTCAGTATCCTTGTTTACACCGTATGATGAGAACTTATACAGCTTGCCTGAAAAGTTCACAGGGCTTCCATGAGTCAAATGCCCTCCATGTGTAAGGTCCATGCCAAGAATTGCATCTCCTATGTTCAGCACTGCCATGTATACTGCCATGTTAGCCTGTGAACCGGAATGAGGCTGAACATTAGCATGGTCTGCACCGAATATTTCTTTGAGCCTGTCTCTCGCAATATTCTCAACCACATCCACAAATTCGCAGCCTCCGTAATATCTTTTTGAGGGATATCCTTCAGCATATTTGTTTGTCAAAGTAGATCCCATGGCTTCAATTACCGCTTTGCTTGTAAAATTCTCAGAAGCGATAAGTTCGATGGTAGTCTCCTGACGGTTCATCTCTTTCTGAATGGCCTGGAATACCTCTGGATCTTCATCTTTAATGTTTTTAAAATACATATATAACAGCCCCTTTAATTAATTTAAATATTTAAAAACTTCTTACTATTATAATACATTCTGACAATTTAAACAACAGCAAAAAGGAGGCCACGGATATTCCACGCACCTCCTGAAAGGATTTATTCAGATTTTTTATCTCTGGTCATAAGCTTTACAACAGCATCTTTTGGGCTTTTGCCTTTGAAAAGCACTTTGTACAATGAATCTGTGATAGGCATCTGGACTTCAAGTTCTTCCTTGAGTTCATAGAACGCCTTGCATGCTTTTATGCCTTCAACGACCATTCCGATCTTTTCGGCAGCTTCCTCTCTTGTGGCACCCTGGCCTATTAGGATTCCCGCCGACCTGTTCCTGCTGTGCTTGCTGGTGCAAGTCACAATCAGGTCTCCCATTCCGGTAAGACCATAAAAGGTTTTGTTGCTGCCACCCAGCTTGGTTCCTATCCTGGTTATCTCATGCATTCCTCTTGTCATGAGCGCAGCTTTAGTATTGTCGCCATAGCCTATACCGTCAGATATTCCTGCGGCAAGCGCGATAATATTCTTAACTGCACCCCCGATCTCCACTCCGACAATATCGTCGTTTGTGTAAACCCTGAATTCAGCTGTCATGAAAAGATCTTGAACCTCATCGGCGTACTTCATTTCCTCCGAAGTAACTACTACGGTAGTTGGCAGATTCATGGCAACTTCCTCGGCGTGGCTTGGCCCTGAGAGTACGACAACAGGATTGCTCGGAAGTTCGTCCTTGATTACTTGTGAAAGCCTTTTCTTAGTCTCAAGCTCGATGCCCTTTGCGATGCTTATTATGATCTGATCATCTTTTATGATACCTTCTATGTTTTTACATATATCCCTGATTGCGTGGGACGGTACTGCAAGTACAACAAACCTGCTTCCCTTAATAGCTTCTTCAATGCTGTCAAATGCATTTACACCGGCAGGAATTGCTATCCCGCTCATGTATTTTGGATTCTCTCTTCTAACGTTAATATCTTCAACAACATGGTGCTTTCTGTCCCATACGCTCACTTGCAGCCTTTTTTTGGCCAACATGATCGCTAATGCTGTTCCGAAGCTTCCGCCGCCGATAAATGCAATATCTGATGCCATTATTTATCCTTCCTCTCTCTGAATTCTAATTTTATTCCGGTTCCGGAAAAATCAAAGTTCTCTCTCAGTCTGTTTTCAAGATATCTCTCATAGGAAAAATGGAGACATATCGGATCATTAACGAAAAATACGAAGGTAGGAGGTTTTGTTCCAATCTGTGTTACATAATAAATCTTTAACCTCCTCAGTCCTACAACCGGAGGCTCTTTCATCATCAAAGCGTTGCTTATTACTTCGTTAAGCACACCTGTCTTGATTCTCTTTGAATAATTGTCGTAACATTTTTTGACCATTTCCAGAACCTTGTGTACCCTCTGACCTGTAAGTGCAGAAATGAAGAGATATTCCGCATACTGCATGAAGTTCAACGAGCCCTTGAGCTTGGCTTTAAACTGTTCCATCGTCTTTGTCTCTTTTTCGACAAGATCCCACTTGTTTACAATAACAAGTATTGCCTTGCTGAGTTCGTGGGCGTACCCTATAATTTTTTCGTCCTGGTCGCTTATGCCTTCATTTGCATCAATCATCAGTATGCATACGTCAGCTCTTTCAATGGCGGTGTAGGTTCTGATGACGCTGTATCTCTCGATTTCCTCTTTAACCTTGCTCTTCCTTCGCAGTCCGGCAGTGTCTATGAGCGTGAACTTTCCAAGGTCTGTAACAAGCGTGCTGTCGATGGCGTCCCTGGTGGTTCCTGGTATTTCGCTTACTATTACCCTCTCTTCCCCAAGGAGCTTATTTATAAGTGAGGATTTCCCGACATTAGGCTTTCCTACAAATGCTATCTTTATATTCTCTTCTTCTTCTTCCTCACTCCCGGATCTTTCATAGAAGTTTGCTACTACTTCGTCCAGCATGTCACCGAGTCCCAGACCCTGGGAAGCTGAAATGGCGATAGGGTCTCCAATTCCAAGGTTAAAGAATTCGAATGCATGTTCCTCATCCTTGAAGTTGTCAATCTTGTTTACAACGAGCACTACAGGCTTTTTGCTTTTCCTGAGCATCTGTGCAACTTCCATGTCTGCAGGTGCAAGCCCTTCTTTGCCATCAACTATGAATATTATTACGTCCGCGGTCTCAATTGCGATATTTGCCTGTCTTCTCATCTGCGATAGGATGATGTCCTGGCTTGCAGGCTCAATCCCGCCTGTATCTATCAGCGTGAAGTTATACTTCAGCCACTCTGCATCAGCATAAACCCTGTCCCTGGTTACCCCTGGTGTATCCTCAACTATGGAAATTCTCCTGCCCGCTAGTTTATTAAAGAGAGTGGACTTTCCAACATTCGGTCTTCCTACAATGGCTACAATTGGTTTTCCCATTTATATTACCTCCTCGCAATACAGATTGATTTTATCTATGATATCCTCACCTGTATAGTCAGCTATTATTATTTTTCTGTTTAATGTGTCCTCGATTTCACCGACAGTGATATCGTCGAGGAATACCCTGTTTCCTTCATCTCCCAGCTCATATCCTTTTCTCAGCATGGTATCGGGGATAATTATGTATTCCCCTGTCTCACGTTTTGACAGCTGGTCAATTATATCGGTCCCTGTTACAAGTCCGGCTACCGTTATGCTTTCTCCGAAGAAATTGTTAATTATGCTTACAGCCTCGATATCTATGCTGCTGTTTGCCTTTCTCACCATATCAGCGAAAGCCGTGATCTCCTTGTATGCGGAATCGCCCGTCACAAGAGTGAAGCTACCTTTTAAGTTTTTGTCTAGCCTGCCTATGGCTTTCTCAATATTGTCCCTGAAACTCCTTGTTATTCCTACTCCGTCCTCGAGCTGATGAAAGCCTTCATAGAACCCTGCTGCCGGTATGTCTATGCCTGCTGTTAAATAAAACTCGTCTGAAAGCCTTACAAACCTTACTCCAGCCTTGCTTATGAAATATTTCTGCATTTCATCGGCATTCCTTATCTCTGCAGCTGCCGATTCCTTGTCGTACAATTTCAGTTCAAAGAGGCCTTCCCTGAACTTTGTAAGTCCAATCGGAACAGCGGCCAGATTCTGAACTTGCGGATAAAATGTGAACAGATCCATACAGGTCCTTTTGAACTCATCGCCGTCATTTATTCCCGGACACAACACCACCTGGCAGTTCATCTCGATGCCTGCTTCCGACAGTCTTTTTAACCTACCATTTATATTGCCTGCAAACCTGTTCCTAAGCATTTTAACTCTGAGTTCTGGGTTTGTAGTATGCACTGATATGTTGATCGGACTTATTTTATATTTTATTATCCTGTCAAGGTCATCATCTGTAAGGTTTGTCAGAGTGACAAAATTCCCCTGAAGGAATGACAACCTGGAATCGTCGTCTTTAAAATAAAGAGTCTCTCTCATGCCTTTAGGAAGCTGGTCTATAAAGCAGAAGATACAGTTGTTGCTGCAGCGTGTCGCCTTGTCCATTATGGATTCCTTGAACACAACTCCGAGATTCTCATCATAGTCCTTGTCCACATCAAGTTCCCATATTTCTCCGCTGCTTTTTTCTATCTCCATGACTACATTTTCATCACACATAAGGAATCTGTAATCAAGAATGTCCTTTACATCTTCTCCATTTATTTTAATAAGCTTGTCGCCAGGCTCAAGTTCAAGCTCTTCAGCCAGACTGCCCGCCATGACTTCAGCAATTTCATTCCCCATCGTTTCAACTCCTATGCATAAATGCGACATTACCCAATAAATAATATTACAGTATTAATGTCAATTAGTCAATAAAAGAAAAAAAACCCCGTACGCGGAGGTTTATGCTATATAACTTTAAATAACATCATTATCAATGCAGAAATTATTCCGCATAAAGGAATGGTTATAACCCATGCTATTACTATATCCTTGGCAAGTGACCATTTTACAGCAGTCACCCTTTTGGATGCGGCAACACCCATAATAGAAGTTGATATTATCTGTGTTGTACTAACGGGTGCATGGAACATAGTTGCAGTAAAAATGATTGCAGCAGCTCCTGTCTGGGCAGCAAAACCATTAACAGGTGCTAGTTTGGCCATATTTGTACCCATCGTTTTAATGATTTTCTTCCCGCCGATTCCTGTACCGAATGCCATTGCAAGCGCACAGCATATTTTTACCCAGGTCGGAACTTCGAACTGTGATATCATACCGCTGCTTACCAATGCCATTGTAATGATACCCATAGCTTTCTGGGCATCGTTCCCGCCATGGTTCAATGACATAGCCATAGCTGAAACTATTTGAAGTTTTGAAAATACAGTGGTTACAGTTGCAGGTCTGGTCTTTCTGAGAACAAATTTAAGGAGATTCATCAGCAGATATCCAATAACAAATCCAATAGCTGGCGACAGGAATATCCAAAGCGCTATTTTCCAGAAAAAGTTTACCCAGTCAACTATAACAAAAGAACCTGTGAACGCTATTGAAGCACCCAGCAATCCTCCTATAAGCGCATGAGAGGAACTGCTCGGTATGGCCATCATCCAAGTGAAAAGATTCCATATTATTGCTCCTAAAAGGGCTGCAACTATAACCTGGGATGTGATATGCGTTGGATTTACAAGCCCGTTTCCTATTGTCTTAGCAACGGCCACACTCATGAAAGCCCCTAAGAAATTAAGTATCGCAGACATAATAACTGCCTGCCTGAGGGTCATTGCCCTTGTTGAAACAGTTGTTGCAATTGCATTTGCACAATCGTGAAATCCATTTATGAAGTCAAAAACTAATGCAAGAATAACGATTATCACCAAGTATATCATTGAAGAGCTAAGCATTTTTTATTACAACCCCTTCAACTGCATTTGCAACATCCTCGCAGGCATCCAGAGTATTTTCCAGTGCCTCGTAAATTTCTCTCCACTTTATGATTTCGAGAACAGGTTTGTCGCTTCTGAATAAGTCCTTTATCGCTTTTCTTGAAAGTCTGTCGCCTACCTCTTCAAGCCTGTTTACTTCTATAATTTTTACAGCTAATTCCTTGCTGCTTTTCATACTTTTCATTTCTTCCATAACATTCTTAACTTCGCTGCAGCACTCAACAATAAGATTGCCCAGTTCTCTGGCCTCTTCTGTAGGCTTGTCGATGTTAAGCATTATGAACCTGCTGGAAGTGTATTCTATGTGGTCTATTATATCATCAAGACCTTTTGCGATGGCATAGATGTCCTCTCTATCAAAAGGCGTAATAAAACTCTTGTTGAGTTGCTTCATAATCTCATGCTGCATCTTATCGCCTTTATGTTCTATGTCTTTGATTTCTTTGTTTTTCTCCTCTGAAAATTCTCCACCACTCATATAATCAACCAGCATACGTGAAGCTTCACAAGCTATGTCTGCTGTGGATCGGAATAATTCAAAAAACTTGTCCTCTTTTGGAGATAAACTAAACATTGTACCCCTCCTAAATATTGCTTATGTATTAAATCGAATAAAGTATAACACAAATTAAAAATAATTAAAATACAAAACTTAACAATCTTAACATAAACATAACATTGCAATTAATCCAAAAAATGCCTCGCTTTCTAAAAAACGAGGGAAAGGAAACGTTGATTTGTTTTTTTTTATAAGTAAAAAGAAAAGCTGTTGATAGATTGAATATCAACGGCTTTTCTGCACCATGTTTTTTTATACTTTATTCATTGAGATCCATATGTTTGCCTGTTACCAGGTATCCTGTCCACTCACAGATGTTTGTCACATGGTCTCCTATTCTCTCCATCTTGCTTGCTGCCAGAATCAGCTGAGTCCCCTGATTCAGCGTGCTGCTGTCTTTAGCCATGATAGCCAAGAGATCATTGAATACTTTTTTGTATAGAGAATCGACTTCATCGTCCATCTTGCAGATTTCCTGAATTGCATCCACGTCTCTTGATATGAAACTGTCCAGAGCTTTTTTGATCATTTTTTCAACTATCACTGACATCCTTGGAATGTCCACAATTTCCTTGATGTAAGCTTCGCTCTTAAGCCTCTTTACTACCTTTGAAATATTTACTGCATGGTCCGCCATTCTTTCAAGGTCTGTTACTATTTTGCTGATTGTAAATATTGTTCTCAGGTCTATAGCCAAAGGCTGTTCCTTAGCAATAAGCCTTATGCATTTATCTTCAATTTCCCTTTGGAGATTATCTACCATATCGTCATTTTCCATAATCTGCGCTGCCAGCTCTTCATCCCTGTTTACAACAGCTTCTATACATTGGTGCACCTGTTTTTCAACCATGCTTCCCATTCTAAGAAGGTCTTCATTCAAATTTTCTAAAGCTGTGTCAAAGCCCGATCTTGTCATATACTCACCTCTTTTATATTTTTTATTTATTATAATCTATGTTTCAAGTTATGTCATTAAAAAACAGCAATGATATTTTTAGCCGAATCTGCCGGTAATATAATCTTCCGTTCTCTTGTCTCTAGGCTTATAGAAAAGATCTTCAGTCTTTCCGCTCTCGACTATCTCTCCAACAAGGAAAAAAGCTGTCTCGTCGGCAATCCTTCCTGCCTGCTGCATGTTGTGAGTTACGATTATTACAGTATACTGTTTTTTCAGCACATCCATCAGCTCTTCTATCTTGAGCGTTGATATCGGATCCAATGCAGAGGTAGGTTCATCCATAAGGATAACTTGTGGCTCAACTGCCAGCGTCCTGGCTATACATAACCTCTGCTGCTGTCCTCCGGATAGTCCAAGAGCGCTTTTCTTCAGCCTGTCCTTAACCTCATCCCATAGAACAGCACCCTTGAGGCTTCTCTCAACGATTTCGTCCAGCTTTCTTTTGTCCTTAATTCCATGGATTCTCGGTCCATAAGCTATGTTGTCGTATATTGACATCGGGAACGGATTAGGTCTCTGGAATACCATGCCTATGTTTTTCCTCAAGTCAATGACATCATATTCCGAATAAACGTCTTTCCCTTCATAGTATATGTTTCCTGTTATTTTTACATTGCTGATGAGATCGTTCATCCTGTTTATGGTCCTCAAAAAAGTTGATTTTCCACAGCCCGAAGGTCCTATAAGAGCTGTAACGGAGTTCTTTTTGACGTTAAGATTTACATTCTTAAGGGCATGGTTTTCCCCATAGTACAGATTCAGATCTTTGGTTTCTATTATTTCCATATTTGCCTCCTAGTTTTCACCTGAGTATTTATCGTGTATTTTCTTTCCCAACATCCTTGAAGATACATTGAAAAGCAAAACCATCATTACAAGAACTGCCGAGGCTTTATTTGCTATATCTGATGCATCAGGAACCATTCCTTCGGAGTTAAGCTTCCATATATAGACCGAAAGAGTTTCCGCCGGCCTGAACAGGCTGAATGGTGATGATCTGGCTGCCAGGCTAATTGAATCGAAATTCAGAGGTGGAGCGCTCATCCCTGCAGTGAAGAGCAGTGCTGCAGATTCTCCGAATATCCTTCCTGAAGCAAGTATTACTCCTGTAAGTATCTGAGGCATTGCAATAGGTATAATGAGCTTTGCTATCGTCTGCCATGTAGTGGCTCCAAGACCCAGGCTTCCCTCTTTGACGTTTGCAGAGGCTGACCTTATTGCATCTTCACTTACCCTTGTCAATGAAGGAAAGTTTATCAAAGCTATTGCCATTGCACCAGCGAGGACAGAAAATCCCCAACCTGTCATCTTTACAAAAACAAGAAGACCGAAAAGTCCAACTACTATTGAAGGCAGTGATGCGAGCGTCTCTATACATAATCTTATGATATCTGTCAGGCGGCCTTCCTTAGCATATTCAGCCAGGAAAATACCTGCACCAACTCCAAGCGGAATTGTTATAAACAATGAAACAATCAGCATATAGAATGAGTTGAAAAACATTGGCGCTATTCCGCCTCCGGCTTCCGCAACCTTCGGGTTTCCGAAGAGAAAGGATAGATTCAAGGCATTCCTTCCTTTATAGAAAATGAGGCCAATCAATATCAAAAGAAGAATTACAACAAAAATAGATACAACATATAAAATACCTGTCCATATTTTATCCTTTTGTTTTGATGTCATTGATTACTCACCCCTTTTCCCGATAACTCTTATTATTAATATAAATATGAACGATATTATGAGCAGAAGCAGTGCCATCGACCACAGCGCATCATTCCAGGTCGACCCTGTAGCTGTGTTTCCCATATCCATCGCGAGTATACTAGTAAGTGTCGATGTAGAGCTATAAAGTCCATCGGCAAGCTTGATTGAATTTCCAATGACCATCTGCACAGCCATTGCTTCGCCAAATGCTCTTGCCAAGCCAAGAACCACGCCTGTTAGGATACCACCTTTAGCTGCAGGAACGATCACCTTGCTTATGGTTTGCCATCTGGTAGCTCCGAGCCCATAGGAAGCTTCCATATAGTTTGCGGGAACAACTTTGACGGCATCTGCCGATATACTGGCGATAGTAGGAAGAATCATAACACTCAGCACAATAATTCCTGCCAGGAGGCTGAAACCTATGCCCCCGAAACCAGCCTTTAGCATTGGAAGAAGAATGCTGAAGCCCAGCCATCCGTAAACCACCGAAGGTATCCCAACAAAAAGTTCAAGGGCTGGCTGCAGTACTTTGGATCCGAATTTAGGAGAAATATAATGCATGAAAATTGCAAGCGCTACACTAATCGGGGCACTCAATATAACTGCCCCCACCGAAACGAGTGTGGATCCCGCAATAAATATTAAAGCACCAAAACTTTTAGGGCTACCTTCTGGTTTCCAGACTGTTGAAAACAAAAATTCGGCCAAGGATACTCCATCCTTTGTAAATGTTGCTATGCCTTTTGTAAAAATGAAAAAAATTATGCTTAAAGTTAGTATTATAATAAAAAGCCCGCAAGCAAACGCATATGTCCGGCCCAAATATTCATTTTTAAGCTTTGTAATAAATTTCTTGTTTTCCATACTTTTACCCCTGTTTGATTATTTACATGACGGAAGACCGGTTGCAGTTGCAACCAGTCTAACCTTCACTTAAACCATTAAGATTTCTATTTTATATCGCTGGCTGAGATGTAGCCTAGCTTCTCAACTAATGCTTTGTTGTCAGCTGATACCATGTATTCAAGGAATGTTTTTGTTGCGCCTGTAGCTTCGCCCTTAGTATACATGTGCTCCCATGACCAGAATTTGTATGTTCCAACTTTGATGTTTGCATTTGTAGCTTCAACGCTGTCTATTTTAACCGGAGTTACATTTGCTTTAACAGCATCTGTGATGTATGAAAGTGCCAGGTAGCTGATTGATCCCTGTGTGTCAGTAAGTGCTTTCTCAACTGAGCCGCTTGAATCCTGAACTGTTCCTATTGCATCATTCTCAGCAACTCCGCCCATTACAGTATCAACAAATGTCGCTCTTGTTCCTGATGAAGCAGGTCTGTGAATAACCTGTATAGCAATGTCCTGCCCGCCAACTTCTTTCCAGTTTGTTACTTTGCCTGTGAAGATGTCCTGAATCTGCTGGGCTGTAAGTGAATCAACCTTAACATTTTTGTTGACAACTACCGCGAATCCGATTCCGCAAACTTTGTGATCAACTAGAGCTGACGCAAGTGAAGCATCTAACTTCTTGCCTGCTTCAACATCAGAGTTTCCGATATTAACTGTTCCCTCTGATACCAGGTTGAGTCCGGTTCCGCTGCCGCCACCCTGTACTGTGACAACTGCGCTTGGGTACTTGGCTGTGAAGTCTTTTCCAGCCTGCTCTGCTAAAGGCTGAAGGGCTGTAGATCCCGCCAAGGTGACATTACCTGATACTGCTGCTTCCTGTTTGCTGCTGCATCCTGCAAATCCTCCGGCTACAACTGTTACAGCAAGTGCAGCCAACATCAATCTGATACTTCTCTTTTTCATGTTGATCCCCCTAAATGTAAATTTATATTAATTCCTGTTTATTACAGTTTCTATATTACATTATGAAGGTTAACCAAATATTATAGCTATGTTAAATAAACTTAACATAGCTATAATTGCCGCATTATATTACTTTTTGAGTGGCAATTTTACCGTGAACCTGCTTCCGCGGCCCGGTTCGCTTTCCACTTCCACTGTGCCTTTGAAACTCAGAGCAATGTGTTTCACTATAGCAAGGCCCAAGCCTGTTCCACCCTGTTCTCTTGATCTTGCTGCATCAACCCTGTAGAACCTTTCAAAAAGTCGTTCCAGGTGCTCCTTTGGTATTCCTATGCCATTGTCTCTGACGCTGAGGACACCATAGCCGTCCTTCATCCCGGTTGAAATGACAATCTGTGAGCCTTCTCCGGAATACTTAACTGCGTTGTCTACTAGATTTATGAGCATCTGCTTGAGGAGATCAGGGTCTCCGTAAAGTCCTTCTATTTTATCTCCTGCTGTTAAAAGTTTGATGTTCTTCTTGTCAGCCGAATTCTTCACCAGCATGACGACCTGGCTTACCGTTGTGCTTACATCTACAGGCTCATCCTTTATGCCCCTTGTCTGTTCAATCTGGGATAGTGTCAATATATCGCTGATGAGCCTTGACAGCCTTTCTGCTTCGTCGTTTATTATATTAAGGAATTTTACTCGCGTTTCCGCATCTTCGACATATCTGAGGGTTTCAGCGAAACCCTTTATAGATGTCAGCGGAGTCTTGAGCTCATGGGATACGTTGGCGACAAACTGGGATCTCATGTTCTCAAGCTTTTTTATGTCTGTTATGTCATGGATTACAGCAACGGTTCCCATATGTTCGCTGCCGTAGATTATATCTGCAGTCTTAATTCTCAAATCCCGCTTTTCAGGCCAGAATATCGTAAGTTCCCTTTGATATTCTTTATTCTTAATAATATCCTCCAGCTCGAAATCTCTTATGGTTTTAAGCAGCTTTTCTCCTATTATGTCCTTGTCAATTCCGAATATTTTTTTTGCATACGGGTTAATT